>ERZ761609.1156-NODE-1156-length-25072-cov-33.273734_pt1 | contig 25072 bp, 20 predicted proteins | sample MGYA00511163_ERZ761609 | MGnify/ENA primary metagenome ERZ761609 (study PRJEB28899, sample SAMN02445070) | bioreactor sludge metagenome | biome: EBPR sludge | place: Australia: Brisbane, Thorneside Wastewater Treatment Plant | collected 2011-12-16 ... | reverse complement strand
GCGCTGGTCCACCCAGGCGGCGCCGGCGAGGCCGCTGAGGGCGGCGAGCAAAAGCAGATGGACGATCAGGTTCAAAGCGGGTGGTCTGTGAAGGAGGGCGGCTTTTTATCACGAAACCCGTACCTTGGGAAGCCGGAACACACTCGCCTTGGGGCGGGTGAAACCCAAGCTCAAATTGTCCTGGCGCATGCCGCCCCGCGCCGCGGCTGTGCATGGGTTGGATCAGTTGCCGGGGATCAACTCGCTGCCGGGCTTGCGGCGGAAGGCCTGCACGCGCCCGTCACCCTTGTAGAGATAAACTCTTTTCACATCCTCGAGCCTCATGATGAGCCAGGGGGAGAGAAGGTTGCGGCCGTTTTTCGTGTAAACGAGGTCGTCGGCCAGATGCACGCAGGAATGGAAGGCGTCGCCGGTGGTGTTGCTCAGGAAGAAAAGAATGTCGCCATATTTGTAAGGGGGCTGCACGGGTTCGAAGTTTTCGAGCACCTGGCTTGTGGCCAGGCGCGAGTCGAGGAGATACTCATGCGGCTCATGGTTGAAGAAATTCAGCGAGGTCCAGTGGCAGTCGGGCAGCATCCCGTGCTTGGCCAGGTCCATGCCGGGGTAGGTGTAGAGCAGCTTGCGAACCAGGGATGGCAGGACGTGGGACAACGGCAGCGCCTCCACGCCGTTCGTGTCTATGATGGACTGCATCAGCGGCTCCACATCCTTGCGGCGGAGACCCATGCCGAGAGTCCAATAGTTGAGCAGCTCCGCGAGGTTTGACTGCTCATCCAGCTCCATTTTGACCAGAATCGCTCTTGTGCGCGTGAAGGCTTTGAAAATGGCGCGCGCCTCCGAGTCGCTTTCGGCATAGTTGAGAATGGCGGAGATGTCGCTGAAGGCGATGGTCTCGCCGCGGGTGTAGGACATCTGCTTGACCTTGGCGATGATCTGCGGGCGCAGCTTGCTGGTCCGGTACCATTCCTCGACCGACTGGCCGACGATGAGCACCGGGTCCACGCAGTACTCGTTGGCGTCGTATTTGGAAAGCTCGGTGTAGATTTTAGCCCTGCTTTCGGGCGTGATCGCCTCCAGGTCGGGCAGGGGAGGGAAAACATGCGCATAGGGTCCCTCCAGGACCACGTTTTCCTTGGCGAGAAGCACCTGGATGAGGGCGTCCGAAAGACCGGCGGTTTTGAAAAAAGAAGGCAGTTCGTCAAGCTGGGCCTGAGGAAAGCTCCAGCGCGGGCGGGTGCTCGGCAGGGGGAAATTATTGATCAAAGTCTCCGGCGCCTCGAGGTAAACATAGGAGCAGCGCAGCCTTCCCCATGGCCCTGGATTGACATAAAAAATGTTGGGATTGGCGGCGATTTTGGCCTGCTTGTCCTCATAGGTTGTGGGCGTGCCAGCGACCTGGTTTTGGGAGAGAAACTGCCGCAGGTCGCTCAAATCGGAGATTTGCGCGGCGGAGGGTGAGGCTGTGAGTGCGGCAAGGCTGGCTAGAGCGAGGATAGGTAGCGGCTTCGACGAATCGAACAAAGCGGGTCGGGTTTTGAGCATGAGGCAAGGGGGGAGATGAAAACCTTCAACAGGGCCGGAGGGTTGCACGAAATATTTTCTACCGGACGGTTTTTTCCGGGCCAGGCCTCGCCTTCTCCGAAAAAAAGCACGCATGACGCTGCTACAACGGATGACCCGCCAAGATTTTTGGCGCCAGCTTGACTTTGTCATTCCGGTCGGCATCACATCCGCTCTCCCGATCTTCATGCCCGCAGCCACCCCCCCCCGTTACTGGATCGTCCGCCGCTCCTCCATCCACCATCGCGGACTTTTTGCCCGCACGGACATTCCGAAGGACAGCCCCATTCTCGAATATGTCGGGGAAAAAATCACCAAGGCGGAAAGCGACCGCCGCGGCAAGGCGCTGCTGGAGAAGTCGAAAAACTCCGGCTGCGCGGCGGTTTACATTTTCACCCTCAACAAGCGCCACGATCTCGACGGCGGCAAGGCGGGCAATCCCGCGCGGCTCATCAACCACTCCTGCGATCCGAACTGCGAGGCCTACATCATCCGTGGCAGGGTGTGGATTTACTCGAGGAAGGACATCAAGGCGGGTGACGAGCTGACTTACAATTACGGCTTCGATCTGGAGACTTGGGAGGACCACCCCTGCCGCTGCGGTTCCACGCGCTGCGCGGGACACATCGTGGACGAGCAGTACTGGCCGCAGTTGCGCAGGCTGGTCAAAAAACGCGAGCAGGAGCGCAAAAAGATGGCGGAACTCGAGGCCAGGGCCGCCGTCCTGCAAAAGCGCCTGGATGATCTGCAGCCTGTTGCGCCCGGAAGGAAAAGCCGCAATGGCGCGCATTTCAAAAAAGTGAACGGAGCCGCCCAGCCCGCCGCCGCCGCCGATACACGCCGCCCCCGCGCTGCCTCGTGACCGCAGGCCTTGTGACTTGCAAAGCCGCTCCGGCGTCCTTACTTCACCGCCGTGAGCTCCCGCCTCGTCAACATCAGCTCCGGTGAAGCCAGCGAACTGCAGGGCGTCTGCATGATCGGGCGCAACCCGGACTGCACCCTGCAAATCGCCGATCCCGGTGTGTCGAGGCGCCACGCCATGATCCGGGAGCAGAACGACGGCTTCTGGTTCTTCGACCTCGGCAGTTTCAACGGCAGCTATGTCAACGGCAGGCGTGTCACCACCGCCGTCAAGCTGCGCCACAACGATGTGATCGAACTCATTGAGCACCAGTTCCGTTTTGAAAAAGGCGCTGAGGCGCGGGACAGCACTCTGATCGCCATGGACGCCTCGACCCTGGCGCGCGTGAAGAACGGGGATGCCATCCTGCTGGTCAGCGACATACAGGGCTTCACCACCCTCTCGGAGCGGCTCGATCCCGCGCGGCTCGCACCCATCATCGGCTCCTGGTACAGCAAGACCGAGGGCATCCTCACCCGGTTCGGCGCCACGCTCGACAAATTCATCGGCGACTCCGTTTTCGCATACTGGACGGACATCTCCATCCCCACGCGCATCGCCGCCATGAACGCCGTCGGCGAGCTGCAAAAGTCCTCGCTGGAGACTCATGAGACCCACCGCGAGGCGCTCGAACCGCTGGGTTTGCGATTTGCCACCGGTGCCGCCCTGCACGTCGGTCGTGTCGCCTATGGAGGCATGAGCGCGCGCGAGTTCACCCTGCTTGGGGACGCTGTGAACCTGGCCTTCCGCATCGAGGCGCTCACCCGCAGGCTGGAGCGTCCCGTCATCGTCAGTTCCGAATTCCTCGAAGGCTGGCCCAAAGGCGGCACTTACTGCGCCCCGCTGGGGCAGCACGAGGTGAAAGGGCGCCAGCAACCGGTCGAGGTCTTCGCCGTGGAGCGCATCCCCGGCATGACCGCATAAGGCCGCCGCCCTGCCCTCAAAACCGCACGCGCAGGTAGGTGCCAAGCACGGACTCATGCCGCCACGTCGCCTGCTGGCGGACGGAGAAGATCATGTAAAAAAGGTCAAGTTCCGTGTGTTTCGAGGTCTCGAATGTCAGACCGAGCGGCACCGCGCGGTTTTCCCACCACTGGCCGCGATGCAGGTCGCTGAGCCATTCATTGCTGGCGAAAACACGCGCCAATGGACCGGTTCCATCAGGTGTCTTCCAGCCGAGCTGGAGACGGTGACGGGAGCGGTGGATTGTGATTTCCTCCCTCTCGTTCCAGCGCCACTCCATGCGGTTGCGCAGGTCCAGCCGCAGGCGCGGAGTCAGGTCCAAATGCGGATTGATCTCCAGTTCTGGCCTGAACTGGAGAAAGCGCCCGCCCTCGCTCAAATTCTCGATTTCCAGAAGCGAAAGCCCGGCGCCCATGTCCAGCCAGGGCAGCACCCGCTGTTTGTGGCGCGGGCTGATGATCTGCACATAGGCCCCGTCATCTGCGTCGAGGCGGTTGCCGAGAAAAAGGCCCGTGTTCGTGGTCTCCGTACGGTGGAGTTCCATCATCGTCCATCCCCACCATTCATCAGCGCGCGCCGAAGCGGCGGCGAGCATCATGAGAAGAAGAGGAAGGCGCATGACAAAATGCCAGCATATCGGATGCCAGCACACCCGATCCTGGCGCGCGAGTCAGGCAGGGCATCCCGATGTGTGTGACAATATCGCGCTGTTTGGAAATTCAGCCCCGCACCTCCTGCGCATGCACCGCCTCGCAAATCATCCGCAGGGAGGCTTCGAGATTTCCATCGGCGGTTTTGAAGGCGTCCGCGTCGATGGTCAGCGGCGCGCCGAGCACCACGAGCGGCGCGCCGTATTTGGGACACTGGATGGCTTGTTCGAGACTGAGGCCACCGACGGCTTGAACGGGCACTTTCACTGCTTGGACGACCTCGCGGAGCTTGTCGAGCGGGCTGGGCATGCGGTGGCCGGCGGCGGCGATGCCGCGACGCTCGTCGTAGCCGATGTGGTGGATGATGTAGTCGCAGCCGAGGTCTTCGAGCCATTTCGCGCCGGCGACCATGTCCTCGCAGATCATGTTGTCGCCCATCACCTTGCAGCCGAAGTCCTTCCCGGCCTTCACGACGCATTTCACGGTCTCGGCGTGCGCACGGGCCATCACGACGACATGCGTGGCACCGGCCTTGGCCATCATTTCGGCCTCCAGGTAGCCGCCATCCATCGTTTTGAGGTCGGCGACGATGGGCGTGGTCGGGAAGGCCTTTCGCAGCGCGCGGACGCCATGCAGCCCCTCTGCCAAAATGAGCGGCGTGCCGGCCTCCAGCCAGTCCACACCCGCGCGCATGGCCAGCGCGGCGGTTTCGAGGGCTTCGTCGATGTTCGTGAGGTCGAGGCTGATTTGGACGATGGGTTTCATGCGGGGGTCGGCGGAGCCGCAGCAAAGCAAAAGCAGGCTCCCGCGTCACGACAAAGATCATGCGAAATGCGACGGGGGCTCACCCTTCCAGCGCCGCCTTGGCGCCCTTTTCCCAGTCGAGGCCGTGCTGGCCGTGACAAAGGGCCAGACAGGTTCGCGCACGGATGCCCGCTATGCCCACCCTTGGTTCGGGTCGCTGGACGAGACCGCATGGCATGCGCTGGCCGCCTTTCACCTGCGGCTGCACCGGCGGTAAATCGAGCGCATCCTTGTGGGACTGCTTGCGGGCCGCGCCTGAGGGCGCATCCATGCGCCATCATGATGCAGAAGCCCTTCCCGTTAAAGCCCCGCGAACGCCCCCGACGCGGCGCGGCGGAGATCGCCCGCTGGCGGAAGGCCCGCGATGCGTGGATGACCTCGCTGGAACCCGCCTCCTTGTTTCAGCGGCTGTTTGACCACCTGCCAGGCGTCTATTTTTTCGCCAAGAACCGTGATGGGCACCTCATGTTTGCCAGCCAGGGCCTGCTGCAGCGCTACCAGATGCGTGACGACTCCGAATTCATCGGCCGCACGGATTTCGACATCAATCCCGACACCATGGCGCAGGCCTATGTGGAGGATGACAAGCGCCTGCTGGCCGGACAAGCGCGGATCATCGAGCGCATCGAGCTGTGGTGGGACCGCCAGGGCATGCCGGACTGGTTTCTCGTGACGAAGCTGCCGCTCTACGACCGCCGGGGCCGCGTCCAGGGTGTGATGGGCACGCTGCGGCGTCCCGATGAGACGGAGCGGCGGCTGCCCGTCTTCCAAACCGTGGCGCAGGCCGTGGAGCGCATCCGGCGTGATTTCTCAAAACCGCTCAAGATCGAGGACATCGCCAGATCCTGCGGCCAGTCGCTGCGCCAGCTCCAGCGCCGCTTCCAGAGCGCTTTTGGCATCACCCCGCAGGAGTTTCTCATCCGCACGCGCGTGCTGGAGGCCACCAAGCTGCTGGAGCAGACCACCCTCTCCGCCAGCGAGATCGCCACCCGTTGCGGCTTCGTCGATCCAAGCAGTTTCGCCCAGCACTTTCGCAAACGCACCGGCATCTTGCCAGGTGTTTACCGCCATGCGCGCGGATGACTTGGAACTGTCGCGCTGACAAGGAAAGACTGTTGTCGGCTTCCTTGCTCTGGTTTTGATTACATGCAGCCTGATCGCGAAACTTGGCAGTGATTTCGAGAATGGCGGGAAACTGACCCACACCCCATGAAGCGATACATCGTCCAGAAAACCACCGAGTGGGCCGCTGCCTGTGCTCTCACGGATTTCACCTTGGCGTGGGAGAGCCGCCCGTCGCCGAAAACGGAGTTCCGCGCCCTTCATGATCCTACACATCTTCATTTCCGCTTCGACTGCCTCGACGATGATCTGGTGCTGCCGGACGCGGATTCGGAAAAGGAGCGCGTGCTCGGTTCCGATCGTGTGGAAATCTTCCTCGCGCCGGACTTGAGCCTGCAGTCCTACTACTGCCTCGAAATGAGCCCGCGTGGCGAGGTGCTGGCCTACGAGGCGCGCTACTATCGTGAGTTCAACTGGGACTGGAGCCTCGACGGACTCGATCTCGACGCCACCATCGAAGGAAACCTCTACACTGTCACGGGCCGTCTCCCTCTCGCCACCCTGCGCCGCCTTGGCGTCTTGCACGGCAGCGAACTCTTCGCCGGCCTCTACCGCGCCGAGTTTCATCACCGGCCCGATGGCAGCATCCATGCCGGCTGGATGCCCTGGGTGAATCCGCAGACCGAAAAACCCGACTTCCATGTCCCCGCCAGCTTCGGCGTGCTCGAACTGGTTCCCTCCTGATATGCGCGCCATTTTCCTGAGCCTCATCATTCTGCCATGCCTTCTGTGTGCCGAGGTCATTGAGGCCGACCTCCTCATCGTCGGCGGCGATGAATCCGGCTGCGCTGCTGCGGTGCAGGCCGCTCGGCTCGGCGTGAAGCGCATCGTGCTCGTCAATGACATCGACTGGCTCGGCGGACAGTTTTGCACGCAGGGCATCGGTCCGATGGACGAATGGACGCTGGTGAATGGCAAGCGCGTCGAGTTTCCAGCCACCGGCGCCTTCGCCGAAATCCTGGAGCGCATTCACACGCACAATCGCCAGACCTACGGCATCGCGAAACCCGGCAACAGTTGGTGCGGCAGCAACACGATTGAGCCGAAGCCCGCGGCGCGGATTTTCGAGGAATGGCTGGCTCCGTATGCGGCACAGATCACCATCTTAAAAGGCTGGGAACCGGTGAAGGTGCTCGTGGAAAACGGGCGTGTCGTCGGCGCGGAGTTTGGTCAGACGGGTCAGACCCGTCTGACGGTCAAAGCCGCGCTCACCGCCGACTCCACCGACTGGGGCGACGTCATCCGGCTCAGCGGCGCGGCTTACATGGCCGGGCCGGATTTGAAGAGTCGTTTCGATGAACCGAGCGCACCCGAATCGCTCGATCCCGGCGGCGAGCAGGAGATGAATCCGATTTCCTGGTGCCCGCTGCTGCGCGAGACCGGCAAAGACAGCACGATTCCAAAACCCGCACGCTATGATGCGCATTCCTTCGCCGACTGGCAGAAAGCCCCGCCATGGGTGGACTGGGACGGCAGCGGCGGCATCTACAACATGGCCGGCTGGTGCTTCTACACGCACCGGCGCATGATTGACCGCCATCACAACAACCTCGCGCCGGGAACGGAAGCGGTGATCCTGAACTGGCCTGCGCATGATTATCCACTGGGCACGCTGCCGCTGCATGTCGTCGAGGCTTTGGAGAAGAACGAAGCCGGCTCATCGAAGAAGAACATCGTGGACATGACGCCCGCGCAGCGCCGCATCATTTTCGCCGACGCGAAACAGCGGGCGTTGGAGTTTGTCTATTGGCTGCAAACAGCCGTGCATGACCGCGTGGGTGACTATCCGCAATCCTTCCGCCACATGAAGCTCGCCGACGATTACGGCACCGCCGATCACCTGCCGCCGAAGCCCTACATCCGCGAAGGCCTGAGACTCGACGCGCTCTACATCCTGCGCGAGCAGGACGTGCGCACCGAGGTGGAAAAGCCGTTGTGGGCGCGCTCGATGCCCTTCGATGGCGTGTTTGGCTACCAGTTCAACATGGACTTCCATCCCACGCGCCGGAAGTTCCGCGACAATGATGCCGCGCAACCCTGGCAGCCGAAGTTTTTCGGCACGCGCAACTGGAACGCGCACAGCGACCGCACCATGTTCCCGCTGCGCGGACTCGTGCCGGTGAAGATGGACGGCCTGCTCGGCTGCTCGAAAAACACCGGCGTGACGAGCATGGTGCAGTCGTCCCTGCGTCTCCACGGCCAGATGATGCACGTCGGCACCGCCGTGGGCACCGTGGCCGCGCTCGCGCTCAAAGACGGCCTCCAGCCTCGCGACATTGCCACCTCGCCCAAACGCGTTCGCGAGGTGCAGCGCACGCTCGTTCGTCACGGCACGCTCATCTGGCCCTGGCACGATGTGAAGCCCGACGACGCGCACTTTGAAGCCGCCAACCTCCTCACCATCGCCGGCATCTGGCGTGCCGATCCTGACAGCGTCTTCTTCAAACCGGATCAGGCTGTCACGCGGCGCGAACTCGCCGGCGCGCTCGTCCGGTTGATTCGTTCCACACCGGAAGCCAAGGAGTGGCCTGAACTTCCCGAACAAGCGCGCTTCACCGACGTCCCCGCTGATTCTGCAGACCGCGCCTTCATCGAAACCATGATCGCCTGGGGCAGCTTTGGGTCGCAGGAAACGACCTTCCATCCCTACCAGCCCGTGACCTGGGCCACGCTCAACCGCTGGCTGGCCGCGCTGAAACTGCCGACCTTCAAAACGCTCGTCCATGCCAAGGTCGCCAGTTATCCGCTCACCCGCGGCGAATGCACTGACTACCTCCACCGCGTCCTTCAACAACTCGGCGAAGGATTGCCGGATCGCTACGATATCGACCAGGACGACGCGATGCCCTTCGATGAAGACAACAACAAGGTGCCGGACCGGCTGGAGCCGGAACGCTGAGTCGCATTTCGCACACTCTTTGTCGTGGCATGAAGCCGGGCGTGTTCGTTATGCTCGGCCATCATGAAAACCATCCAAACTGACGTCCTCATCTGTGGCGGCGGCTGTGCCGGCATTGCAGCGGCGCTTTCCTCCGCTCGCAATGGAGCCAGGACATTGCTCATCGAACGCGCTGGCTTCTCCGGCGGCATCATCACCACGGTGGGGCTGCCTTACTTCGACGGGCTAATTGACAAGCCAAGCGGTCGATTTGTCGTGAAAGGCATCGCGCTGGAGCTGCTGCAGCGGCTTGGCGTGGCGAAGGAAGGCGCGAAGCACATTGATGACCTGCCGCCGGAGCTGGTGACGAAGTATTGGGGCAGCATGTGGATTCCCAACGTCGAGCATTTCAAGATCATCACCGATGACCTGATCCTGAAACATGGTGACAACTTGAGCGTGCTCTATCACAGCACGGCTTGCGACGTGGAGGTAAAGGAAGGTCGCATTGTTGCCGTGGTCATTGCGAACAAGGACGGCCTCGCTCGCGTGGAGGCGAAGCAGGTCATTGATTGCACCGGCGATGGCGACATCGCGCATTGGGCGGGTTGTCCGACGACGAAAAACAAGACGCTGATGCCGCTGACGATGCATTTCCGCATCGGCAATGTTGTCCCCGTGAAAGAGACGAAGGACGCGGCGAAGAAGGTGCTCATCGAAGCGCACAAGGAAGGTCGCCTCGTGAACTTCTACGGCCCCGGGCTGATTTTCGCCTTCGCGAAGGACGAGTGCTACGTCCACGCCACGCGCGTGCCTGCCGATGCGACGAATGCCGCCGACTTTACCCGCGCCGAGATGCAGGGGCGCAAGGATGCGTGGATCATCTTCAACGAGTGGAAGGCGAAGGTGCCGGGCTTTGAAAACAGCTACTACATCATGAGCGGGCCGTTCATCGGCGTGCGCGACACGCGCCGCATCGTGGGGCTGAACGTGCTCACGCTCGAAGACCTTCAAAAGACCACGCACCACGACGACGCGGTCTCCACCGGCTGCTGGTTCCTCGACATCCATCCGCCCGAAGTGTCCGTCGATAAACCCTTCACCGGCTACGGCTTCCAACCAAAGCCCTACGACATCTCGTATCGCACGCTCGTGCCTCAAAAGGTGAGCAACCTGCTCGTCGCCGGTCGCTGTCACAGCGCCAGCAGCGAAGCGAGCGCCTCCAGCCGCGTCACCGCCACCGCCATGGCCCTCGGCGAGGCCGCCGGCTGCGCCGCCGCGCTCGCTATGCAGGCGAAGAGCGAAGTCGGCACACTCGATGGCGTGAAGGTGCGTGAAACGCTCGCGCAGCAGAATGCGGGGCCTTTTAGCGAAGCTTGAGATGAAAACCATCCTCACACTCCTTCTCACTCTTTCCACCGCCATCGCCGCCGAGCAGGCCGATGTCATCGTCGTCACCGCCAATCCTGCCGGAGTCGCCGCAGCTGTGGCGGCGGCGAAAAGCGGGGCGAAGGTCATCGTGCTCGAAGAATCCACTCACGTCGGCGGCATCATCGCGGGCGGATTGACGAACACCGACATCCGCAAGCACGGCGCGGTGGGCGGACTCTACAACGACTTCAAACGCCGCATCGTCGAGCACTACACCACGACCTACGGCAGGGACTCGAAGCAGTTGAAGGTCTGCAAAGACGGTAATCGCTTCGAGGCGCACGTCGCGGAGAAGGTGTTTCGCGACATGCTCGCGGCGGAGAAGAACATCACACTGCTGCAGCGGCATCGCGTGGTCGCGGCTCGTGTCGTCGGCAGCGATGGCGTGGAGAAGGCCGCAACTCCCGGCAAGCGCATGGATGGAGCCGCGCCGGAGGACTTTGGACCGACGGTGAAGCTCGTCAGCATTACCGCGGCAGATTTGAGCAAGCCGGGCACGCAGACCGAGTTCCGCGCCGCAGCCTTCATCGACTGCACTTACGAGGGCGATCTCGCCGCACTGGCTGGCGTGCCGTATCGAGTCGGTCGCGAAAGCCGTGCGGATTTCGGCGAGCCTCATGCCGGGCACATCTTCATCCGCTTCAAGGATTACAACCCGTTGCCCGGCTCCACCGGCGAGGCCGACGCTGGCATCCAGGCCTTCTGCTTCCGCTTCCATCTCACCAAGGTGAAAGAGAACCAGGTGCCAGTGGAGAAGCCAGAGGGCTATAATCGCGACGATTACAAGCACCTGCTCGACGACATTCGCGCGGGCAAAATCAAGCGACTGCGCGACGCCATCCAGCTTTACGAGATGCCCAACGACAAGTGGGAGGTGAACAGCGAGCACAATGTCGCCGGTGGTGATGCGCCCAGCGAATCACTCGATCTCGCCGAGGAGAACTGGGGCTGGCCGGAAGCCGGTCCTGCGGAGCGTGAGCGCATCTTCAAACGCTACTGGACCCACAATGAAGGGTTGATCTGGCTGCTCGGCAACGACCCGGAATGCCCGCAGGATCTGCGCGACGACGTGAAGCAATGGGGCTTTCCCAAGGACGAGTTCACCGACAATCGCCATCGCCCGCACCACATCTATGTGCGCCAGGGCCGCCGCATCTGGGGTGAATACAATCTCACCCAAAACGACGCGAAACCCACCTTCGAAACCGGCCTGCCCAAACGGCAGCCCGATGGCATTTCGATTGTCGAGTTCGAGTTCGATTCGCATGGCGTCTCCAAGTTCGACCCCAGGTATCCCGGCGTGCGTCCGGGCTATGTCTTCATCGCCCACGATCCCTTCCAGATTCCCTACCGGGTGGTGGTGCCGAAATGCGTGGACGGCCTGCTCGTCCCTGTCGCATGCAGCGCCACGCACATGGGCTACTCTGCGCTGCGCATGGAGCCTGTCTTCATGGCACTCGGTGAAGCCTGCGGCATCGCCGCGATGAAGGCGCAGGCTTCGAAAACGAGTGTCCGCCAGGTGGACGTGAAGTCCGTGCAGCGTGAGATCGTGAAACGCGGTGGTGTCATCCTCTACGAAAACACGGCCATCGTGCCCGAAGGCCTCTGATCCGGCTCCATTTCCAAGACCATGAACACCAAACCCAACACCGTCACCCGCCGCGAGGCTCTGCTCAATGCACTCAAAGGAACTGTCGCAGCCGCCGTGACCGCGCCAGTCATCGTGCAGGCCACGCCTGACGATTCGGCTAAAGCCGAAACCACTTTTGTGCCGGAGAACGACTATCCCTTCTTTGGCGGCGAGGTGCCGGAGGGCTATTGAAAAGAGAAACTGTCAGGATTATGACCGTGGGCCGGATGGCACGAAGTCATCCCGCTCAACGAATCGGTCCTCCCATGACAAAAACTTCCCTGCCCACCATCGCTCTGATCCTGCTGACCTGCGCTTCTTCGCTGGCAGCGGAACCGCTCAAGCTCACGCGCGCCGACTATGAAGACCGCGTTAACGCCATCTGGCATGGTCAGCTCATCGCCGTCCTGCTGACGCTGCCTTTCGAACATCATGTGGCCGCCGCCGAGCCGATCCGCGCGTTTCCGAAGCCATACACAGCCGCTTTTGTGGATGATGACTGGTATTATGAAATGTGCGCCGTGCGTGCCTTCGAGAAGCATGGGATTGGCCTGACGCTGGAGCAACTCGGCGAACAGTGGCGTGAGAATGCCTGTGGCTCCTACGGCTCCAGCATGGTGACGCGAGCCAATCTGGAGAAGGGCCTTTCCGCCCGCGAGGCGGGCCACCCGCGCTACAACCGCCTGTGGTGGACCATCGGCCCGGTCTTCAGCGCCGATCTCTACGGTGCGCTGGCACCGGGAATGCCGAACGAGGCAGGACGGCTCGCCCGCGAACTGTGCGCGATCAATGGATATGGCGAGGCACTCGATGGCGCGGTGCTGTATGCCGGGGCCATCAGCCTCGGGTTTGCCGAAAGCGATGTCCGCGAGGTGCTGCGGAAGGCGGTGCGGCTCATTGATCCGTCCTCGCCCTACCGCCAGTGCGTCGAGAGCGTCATTCACATGGCGGAGAATGGGCAGAGCTTTGAAGCCATCGCCGCCGCCGTGGAGGACCGCTGGCGCGTCGAGTATCCGGCCTCGAACAACGCCGTCCCCAATGGCGGACTCGCCGCCGCGTGTCTCTGGTTTGGGAACGGCGACTTCTGGACCACGATTGACCTGGCCTGCCGCGCCGCCGACTTTACGGACACGGACAACAGCGCCGCCACCGCCATTTCCATCATTGCCGCGATGAAGGGCATGAAGGCGTTGCCAGCGGAGCTGGTGGCTCAGTTGAACGACCGGATCACCGGCGAAAAACTTGGCCGCGTGACGGTCACTCCAGCCGTGGATGAAAAGATCAGCACACTGGCGAAGCGCACCGCGGCCATCGGCGAAAAAATCATCACCGCAAAGGGCGGCAAGATCAGCGGAGATGAGATTCACATCCTTCCCGAGGCAGTGGTCACCCAGGCGGCCCAGCGGTTCCAGCTCGCCGATCTGACGCAGTGGTGGAATCCCGAGTGGACCCTGGAGCGGGCGGGTTTCGGCGGCGATGGTGTCGGCGCCATGCCAGGCATTCGCGGCTACACCGCGCTGGATGGCGACACGCTCATCACCTATCCGCGCGATGAAGCCCGCAGCCTGCTGCTGCGCCGCAAGCTCAAGCTAGGCGATGCTCCTTCGCTGGAGCTTCAGGTGGCCGCCGATCCCGGCAAGGCATGGGAGTTGAATGTCTATGCGGACAACAAGCGTGTGCTCGCCAGGACCATCGAGGGCAGCGGCACCGAGGTGCGTTTTGAAACAATCAAGATCGACCTCGGCGACTTCGCAGGCCGTGAGACCACGCTGCGGCTTTATCAGCGCGTCCTCCTCCCCGGCCAGCTCAAGGTGCCAGGCGTTGCGTATTGGAAAAGCCCGGTGGTTCGCTGAGGATCCACTCGCCTGAACAAAGTGGCTTTGGCTTTAGCCGAATCATGAAAACGATGCGGCTAAAGCCGCAGCCACTTTTCAAGCCCATGAAAACCCTTCTCCTTCTCTCCCTTCTCACCACCAGCGCCCTCGCGGCCGATCTCAAACCGAATGCGGCACTCACCTTCGACTTCCCCGAGCTGCCGAACACGCTCGCGGGCATGGTTTCGGGCACGGCGAAGGTGGCGCGGCTGGGGGCGATCCTGCCGTCGAACTACGCGACGACAGCGAAGCATCCGCTCTTCGTTTACATCAAGGGCGGCAGCGGCGGGCCGGAGGATGGCGGCGCGATGGCTCGCGACATCGTGGGCGCGGAGGACTTCATCGCGGTGCAGGTGCCGCTCTTCAAAAAGAACCAGCCGAAGGGCAAAACGCTTCCAGTGACGGTCGAGGATTTCGCCGTCGTCAGCGCGGCGTATCGCACGATGCTCGAAAAACTCGCCGCCGAGGTGCCGAACATTGATTGGGAGCGCAGCGTCATCGGCGGGCACTCGAATGGCGCGCACACGCTCAGCGTGCTGCTCGCGGGTCGCGATGAGTTCATCACGCAGCACTTTCACGCGTTCTGGCTGCATGAGGGCGGCTTTCAGCTCATGCCCGCGGCCATGCCGATCAAAGACGGCCGCTTCCTGCTGCTTGTGGCCGATGACGCGATGACCGGCGGCTCGGAGTTCCGGCAGTTGATGCTCGATCAGACGTCGCTGCTCGAACGTCAGGCCAAACTCATGAAGCTCGACTTCAAGAGCGTCATCATGCGCGGCTACGGCCACGATGTGCCGCCGGAATACATGCGCAACGTGCGCCAGTTCGCCCGAGGCGAGCCTTTGGAGGACATCACCGCGTCTGAAAAAGCCGCCGCCGCGAAACTCACCCTGCCGCTGCGCACCCATCCCGACTCCAGCGCGTGGAATGACCTGCTCGTGAGCGATTTGACCAACATGAAGGTCCCCGGAGCCGTCTGGAGCCACCGCGACGGCCTCCTCACCGCCACCGAGGATCAAAACATCTGGACCAAGGCCACGCACGGCGACTGTGTGCTCGATTTCGAGTTCAAGTTCGAGCCCGGAGCCAACAGCGGCGTCTTCCTCTACAACAGCGACGAAACGAACTGGATGCCCGCCAGCATCGAAATCCAGATCTGTGACGATCGCGCCAGGCAATGGCAGGAAAAGCCCGCCAGCTGGCGCTGCGGCGCCTTCTTCGGCCATCAGCCCGCCACCAAGAGCACCGTCAAACCCGCCGGCGAATGGAACCGCATGACCCTCACCGCCCAAGGCCCCAAAATCACCGTCGTGCTCAACGGCGATGTCGTGAACGAAATCGACCTCACGCAGTGGAAAGACAGCAAACTGAATCCCGACGCCTCCGAGATGCCGAAGTGGCTCCAAGGCAGGCCGTGGTCCGAAATGCCAGCCAAAGGCCGCATCGGCTTCCAAGGCCGACATGCGGGTGCGGGCATCGAGTTTAGGAAGATAAAGTGGCTTCGGCTTTAGCCGAACCGAAGCGAGAATGCGGCTGAAGCCGCAGCTACTTTCCTCTCCCATGCGCCGCACCATCATCCTTCTCTGCCTCCTCTTGTGCCTGATCGCGTTCTGGCTCATGCGCACGGCTTGGGAACCGAAAGAGACGAAAAAGCCCGTTTCAGCGCCTCAAGTCGCCTCCACTTCTTCCTCGAGCATATCGACTCCAACACCGCCCAAAGCCGAAAAAGCACCCGCAGTTCGAAAACCGCTCAAAATCTTGTCGAAGGGCAAAGTGCGGCTCAAGCCGGGTGAATCGGCCGTGCTGGGCTATTGGGAGATCGCGCCGGGCATGAACGGCATGGCCATCGTGACACCTGAGACAACGCCCGAAGGCCATGTGAAGATGACCGCCAAGCTCTTGCACCTATCCGATGCCGCTGTCGCGGACGCCGAGGCACACGACCTGTTCCCCGACCTCTTTGACTTTGAGAACTACAGCGCCATCGGCCCAGAGAGGTTGCGAAAGCTGCAAAGCTCTCTGCAAAACACCCGCGGAGCCGATATGCTCTCCATGCCCACCGTGGCAACTCGTCCCGGCCAGCAAGTCAGCATCTCCATCGGCAACTCGAACGAAACCACGCTCTCCCTTGGCCTCCAGGCCGATCCGGTCGCCGAATACGGCGGCTACGACCTCAGCCTCGACTTGCAACGGCAGGAATAAAAAAGTGGCTTCGGCTTTAGCCGAACCGATTCAAAGAATGCGGCTGAAGCCGCAGCCACTTTTTGCCATGCCGCAATTCATACACACTTTGTCGTGGTGAAAACGGCGCGGGACTCGTTATGCTTCGCCTCCGCATGAATCGCCTCGAAAACAAAGTCATCCTCATCACCGGCAGCGTCACCGGCATCGGCAAAGCCATCGCGAAGCGTTGCGTGGCCGAGGGCGCGAAAGTGCTCATCCACGGCCTGGAGACCGATTTGGGCCAGGAAACGCTCGCGGAGCTCGGTGCGGACAAGGCGGTGCTCGTGCTCAAAGACCTCGCGGAAGAGGATGCGCCACAATTGCTCGTCGAGAAGGCTGTGAGCGCCTTTGGCAAACTCGACGCCGTGGTGAACAACGCCGCGCAGGTCGGTCTCGGCAACATTCACGACACAGATGCCAAATGGTTCCGCCGCATGCTCGAAATCAACTGCGTGGTGCCTTACCTCCTCATCCGCGCCGCCTTGCCGCATCTGCGTGAAGCACGCGGCAGCGTCATCAACATTGGCAGCGTCAACGCGTGGAGCGGCGAGCCCAATTTGATGCCCTACAGCGTCTCCAAAGGCGCTCTCATGACCCTCACCCGCAATCTGGGCGACACGCTCATGCGCGAGGACGGCGTGCGCGTGAATCAAATCAACCCCGGCTGGGTGCTGACCGAAAACGAAGCCAAACGGAAGCGCTCCCACGGCCTCAAAGACGACTGGTATGCCGATCTGCCGAAGGTCTATGCCCCCGCCGGCCGCATCCTCTGGCCCGAGGAGATCGCCGCCTGCGCCGCCTGGCTCCTCGCCGACGAATGCGGCCCCATCAGCGGCCAGGTCTTCGATTTGGAGCAGCATCCCTTCATCGGCCGCAATCCGCCGAAGGATGCGAGCACCATTCCGTAGCTTCGGTTGGCGACCGAAGCCGCAGTCCCTTTGCGCACCTCCACCCCCGAAGGATTCGGTTGCCAACCGAATCTACACCCACGCAGGCCGCGCCTCATTTTCCTGCGCAAGCCTGCGCTACTATGGCAGACTGCGGCGCAACACGATGTCACAGCAGCCTCATCCACCTTCAGACGCCGCGTCGTTTCACACGACGCGCTGGACGCGTGTGGGCCTTGCCAAAACGGAGTCGGAGGACGGGCGGCGGGCGCTGGCGGATCTTTGCGATGCGTATTATGAGCCGGTCGTCGCCTTCCTGCGCTGGGAGCTGCGGGATGCGGACGCGGCGCGGGAGATGAGCCATGCGTTCTTCGCGGAGATGCTGGCGGGCGGCACGATTGCCGCGGCGGAGCGGGAGCGCGGGCGTTTCCGCACCTATCTGCTCGGCGCGGTGAAGCATTTCCTCGCCAACCAGCGGGAGGCGGCGCGGAGGATGAAGCGCGGCGGTGGCGCGGCGCACGTTTCTCTCAACGAGGACGCGAGCGGCGTGTGTGAGATTCCCGATTCACGGCAGATGACGCCCGACGCGGCCTTTGACCGCGAGTGGGCGCTGACCACGCTGGCCCGCGCGATGGATGCGGTGAAGCAGGAGTGCGTGAAGGAGGGCCGCGAGGCGTTTTTCCAGCGGGTGAAGCCCTGGCTGACGGGCGATGCCACGCATGGAGACCAGGGCGCGGCGGCGGAGGCCTGCGGGATGAGCGCGGCGGCGCTGAAGATGGCCATCAGCCGCCTGCGGCGGCGTTTTCGCGAGTGCGTGAAGGAGGAGATCGCCGGCACGCTCGATGACGCGGCGATGGTGGAGGCGGAGATGCGGGAATTGTTCGCGGCGTTGGCGGGATGACACTGCGGGGGAGCGATGGAGCAGTGGAGTGATGGAGCAGTGGAGTGATGGAGTAATGGAGTAATGAACCCTGATCCTCCAACACTCCCGAGGCCGAAAAACATATTCTGGCGCCGCACGACAAAGTTCGTTACCAATTGGCGCCGGCGCGTCATTTTCCCTCATGAGCGACTCATCCGCATCTCTCCACACCTGTCCGCAGTGCGGCGCGGCCCTGCCTGCCGAGGCGACTGAGGGACTGTGCCCGCGCTGCCTCATGGCGCAGGCGATGGAGACCTCGCAGACGGGGACGGCGCCGCCTGCGGCAGCGTCAGAGATTCCTTTGCCGGAGGAACTCACCGGGCTGCTCCCGGCGGACACGTATCGGGTGGATTATTTGATCAGACGCGGTGGCATGGGGGCGGTTTACCGGGGGGCGCAGTTGCGGTTGGAGCGCCCGGTCGCGATCAAGATCATGCGGCGCGAGCAAGGGCGGGATCATGGCTTTGAGCAGCGCTTCCAGCGTGAGGCTCTGGCGATGGCAAAACTCAACCATCCGAACATCGTCAGCGTCATTGACTACGGCGAGGCGGGGCCGGACTACCTCTACATCGTGATGGAGCTGGTGGAGGGCGCGGATTTGATGGACGTGATCCGCAGCGGGCGCATGACGCAGGAGATGGCGCTCACGCTGCTGCCGCAGATTTGTGACGCGCTGCAGTTCGCGCACGATCACGGCATCATCCATCGCGACGTGAAGCCCAGCAACGTGATGCTCACCCGCGACGGCCGCATCAAGATCGCCGACTTCGGACTGGCGAAGCGCCACGACGTGGAAAGCAGCTTCCACACGCGGAGCGGCACCGGCATGGGCACGCCGGACTACGCCGCGCCGGAGCAGTTCATCGCGGCGGCGCAGGTGGATCATCGCGCGGACATCTATGCGCTGGGCGTGATGATCTACCAGATGCTCACCGGCCAGCTCCCCCGCGGGGCATGGAAACCACCGACGCAGCACACGCCGTGTGATCCGCACTGGGACGACATCGTGAGCCACGCGATGCAGACCGACCCGAAGGACCGCTACCAGGCCGCGAGCGAGGTGAAGTCCGATGTGAGCCGGATCGGACCGGGCAAGGACACCGGCATCGAGGGGAGCGCGGACACTCCTGTCCGCAGTCAATCATCGGGCGGCGCGGCCGCGACGAATGAAGAGGCGGGCAAGAGTGCCCGCGCGCCCCTCCAATCCCGCACATGGCTCGTTCCGGTCATTCTTGCCAGCCTCATCGTCATTTCGGCCGGCGTGTTCTTTGCTTCGCGGCCTGTCGGCGGCGGTCCAATCAGGACCGAAACAGTCAAAAGTGCCGGCGTCCACACCTTCGCCGGCCACCGCTACCGGTTTGTGCCCGGCGCGATGACCTGGGATGAGGCGAAAGCGAAGGCCGAAAGCATGGGCGGACATCTGGTGACGATCACGAGCAGGGAAGAGAACGCGTGGATTGATGCGACTTTCGGCACCAAGCTGGATGGCGCGCCGCGCTCCGCGAGCATCTGGCTGGGGGCGAGCGCTGAACAGAAAGGCCAGCCCTTCCGATGGGTCACCGGCGAGCCGTTCACGTTCACCGACTGGGGCACGGACGAGCCGAATTACGCCACCACCACGGGAAAGCCGGTGGAAGGCCCCTTCGCCATCAGCATCAAAAGCCACGCGCAGACGCTCTTTTGGTTCGACGACCCCACCAGCCGGGCCAATCCGAGCGTCGGCTTCATCGTCGAGTGGGATTCGTGAGTTTTGGGCCCTGGCGCGGCTGCTGAGGAAAACTTTGTTACCATTCCAGTCCGGCGTGTCAGGGGGTGTGTGAAGGGCCATCCGCACTCGTGCAGCCCTTCTCGAACAAACACACACCATGCCATGAAACACTATCTTGCCTGTCTGCTCGCCCGCGTTGCCTGCGCGATGCTTTTTCTCGGGACCACCACCGTCGTCCGCGCCGATCTGCCCCAGCAGCGCAAGGCGCTCGATGAGCTCCAGGCCGCCAAAAAGGCCGCTGACCCCATGCCGCTGCTGGAATCCGCCAAAAACCGCATCACCAAGGCCAACAAAGGCAACAAGGGCGGGGACAAGGAGGACGTGATCGCCAAGATCAACGAGGCCATCGAGCAACTGGAGGCCGGCAACAGGAGCAAGATGGAGCAGAAGATCAACGCGGCCATCGCCAACCTCCACCAGGGCAAGGACAAGTCGAAACGCCCGAAGTGAGGTCGGGACCAGCGCGTGAATCTCTGCCGATCCATCTCATGAAAACGCTTCACACCATGTCCTTCGCCTTTCTGGCCCTGCTTCTTGGCTCCGTCCTCTCCACATGCGGCGGCCAGCCTGCCATTGTCGGCGGCCCCTGCACCTACGACGACCATCCTGGCTCGGCGACGATCACCAGGATCGAGAAAACCGAGGCGTCCAAACAACAAAGCGAGACCACCGGCTACGAGGGTTTTGAGGTTCGCTTCACCTTCAAGCCCGACGCCCCGCTCAAGGACGACCTCGGTGCCAGGGCCGCGACCTGGGAGCACTCGTTCCAGATCGGCAGCGGCACCTATCCCGGCCCTGAGTATCTCGCGAAATACAAACTGGAAGCCGGGAAAACCTTCCGCGGCACGATGTCGGTCATCCAGTCCGGCACCTGCACCCCGGTGATCGTGAAGCTCGAAGGCGTGGACCCGGCCGACTTCTTCGAGGGGAAAAAATAGCACCTGCCGCGATTCATCCACCCCCGCTGTTCTTCACACGCCATGAAAACCAGGCTCATCGTCGCCATCGCCAGCGTTGTGCTCTCGCCAGCGCTGCACGCGGCCACCTTGACCGTCACCACCAATGCCGACTCCGGCACCGGCTCCCTGCGGCAGGTGCTCGCGGATGCGGCGGCGATGGCCGGCCCGGACACCATCGTCTTTGATCCCTTGCTCGCCGGGCAGACGATCTCGCTCACGACGAGTTCCAACGGGTCCGCCATCACGATCAATGACGCGGGCGGGGTGACGATCGACGCCACCGGGGTGCCGGGCATCGTCATCGATGATGGGACGGCGACGAGCTACGGGCTGTTCTTCGTCACTCCCGACAGCGTCGGCACCTTTCGCGGCCTCACGTTCGCGAATGGCGGCGGGGCGAATTTCAGCACCGGCGGCGGCGCGATCGGCAACGGCGGCACGCTGAAGCTGGAGCGCTGCACGTTCTCGGGGAATTCCACCACTGGCGGCGGATTCGCCGATGGAGGCGCGATTGCCAGCGTCGGCACGCTCACGCTGACGCACTGCACGCTCACGGGCAATTCCGCCGGGGACACCGGCGGTGCGATTGACTTCGCCGGCACGCTGACGCTGACGCACTGCACGCTCTCCAACAACACCGCCGGCAACACCGGCGGCGCGATTCGCAACGCCGGCATGCTGACGCTGAACAACTGCATCGTCGCCGGCAACACCGCGCCGACCAACGCCAACATCTCCGGCACCATCGGCAGCGGCTCGAACAACCTCACCTCCGGCGACCCGAAGCTCGCCGCGCTCGCCGACAATGGCGGGCCGGTGGAGACGATGGCGCTGCTGCCGGGCAGCCCGGCGCTCGATGCGGGCGTGGCGATGCCCGGGATCGATCTCGACCAGCGCGGCTTCCAGCGCAGCCGCGATGGCGATGCCACACCCGGCGCGCTGCCGGACATCGGCGCGTATGAGGCGCAGGCAGCGCCGACCGTTTCCAATCCGAACCCCATCGTCGTCACCACCGCTGCGGACGAGGCCGATCCCAACGGCACGCTCGGCGTCGGCATTTCCCTGCGCGAGGCGCTGCGCGATGGCGGCGGGCTTGGGTCCATCATCTTCGATGCGGCGCTGAGCGGGCAGACGATCACGCTCAGCTCCTCGCTCGGGGATCTCGTCATCGAAAAAAGCGTGAGCATCGACGCCAGCAGCCTGGCCGGCGGCGTCACGATCACGCGCGACGGCACGGGCGTGTTCCGGCTCTTCACCGTGCTGCCGGGGAAGACCGCGAACCTCGCCGGCCTCACGCTCACGGGTGGCGAGGGCGGGGGCCAGAATCTCACCACGACCGGCGGCGCCTTCCAGAATGCCGGCACGCTCACGCTCACGAGCTGCACCTTGTCGGGGAACTCCGCCACCGACGGCGGCGCGATCTTCAACCAAGGCACGCTGACGCTCGTGAGATGCACGCTCTCCGGCAATCAAACCAACACCGCTGCCGGACTCCACCGTGGCGGCGCGATTCACCACGCCTCCGGCACGCTGTCGCTGAATAACTGCATGCTCGAGCAGAACTCCTGCGTCGGCGACGGCGGCGCCATCTACCTCTTCACGGGCACGGCGACGCTGGCGAACTGCACCTTGTCCGCAAACTCCGTCACCGACGGCAACGGCGGGGCGATCCTGAGCGCCGGCGTGCTCACGCTGACGGATTGCACGCTCTCGAACAACCGGGCCTTTTGGAGCAATGGCTTTGCAGACTCCGGCGTCGGCGGGGCGATCGCAAACACCGGCGGCACGCTCACGCTGACGGGCTGCACTTTCGCCGGCAACGCGACCGCGAAGACGGCCGCCGAGCTTTCCACGCCGATCTTCGACGGCAGCGCCAGGGGCGGGGCGATTTACAACTTCGGCACGGTGCCCGCGCTGACGAATTGCACGTTCGTCGGCAACTCCTCCACCGGCGATGGCGGCGCGATCTGCAACTTCGGCCCGCTCACGATCACGCACGGCACGTTCGCCGGGAATTTCATCAACAACGGCGACCCCGCCGCCAACGGCTTCGCCGGCAACGGCGGTGCGATCTCCGTTCTCGGCGGCACGCTCTCGCTGGGCTACTCGATCGTCGCGGGGAATGCCTCGGTCTCCGGGCCGGACCTCCACAAGCCGGCCAGCGGCGGCGGCACGATCACGCCCGTGGGCACGAACTTGATCGGCAAGAACAACACGGTGATGACGGAATTCCCGCAGGGTCCGCTCGTGGGCATCGAGGCCAGCCCCGTGCCGGCGAATCTCGATCCACTCGGCGACTACGGCGGCCCCACGCAGACGATGCGGCCGCAGCCTGGGAGCCTCGCGATCGATGCGGCCACCGGCAGCAGCACCACCACGGACCAGCGCGGCAATGCGCGGCCCACGGATGGCGATGGCAATGGCAGCGTGGTCGCGGACCTCGGCGCGGCGGAGCGCGGCACGCTCCTGCTGCCGGTCGTCTCCACCACGGCGGACAGCGGCGCCGGTTCGCTGCGGCAGGCCATCGCGGATGCGGCGGCGGTGCCCGATACGACGATCACCTTCGCCGCCGGCTTCACCGGCCCCATCGTGCTCGCCAGCGAGATCGTGGTGCCGATGAATTCGGTGATCACCGTGGATGGCAGCAACGTGACCGCCGGGGTGGTCCTCTCCGGCGGCGGGACGAGCCGGATTTTCCAGGTGAACACGGGCGGCAATCTCACGCTCAAGGCCGTGACGCTCACGGGCGGGAATGGCACGGGCACGTCCTTCAGCGGCTACGGCGGCGCGATCTCCAACAGCGGCACGCTGACGCTGACGCAATGCACGCTCTCGGGTAACTCCGCCAACATCGTCGGCGGCGCGATCTCCAACAGCGGCACGCTGACGCTGACGCAATGCACGCTCTCGGGCAACTCCGCCAATATCGTCGGCGGCGCGATTCAGAACCAAAGCACGCTGACGCTGACGCAATGCACGCTATCGGGCAATTCCTCCAACGACGGCGGCGGTGCGATTTACCAATACGGCGGCACGCTGACGCTGACGAACACGATCGTCGCCGGGAACACCGCGCCGACCGGGCCGGACATTTACAGCCTTCTCAGCCTTATCGGCGACAGCACCATCACTCCTACCGGCAAGAACCTCATCGGCAACCTCGCCGGGTCCGGCCTCAACGCCAATGGCACAACCGTCATCACTGGCGCGGCGAATCTCGCCCCGCTCGGCCACTACGGCGGGCGCACGCCGACGATGCTGCCGCTCGCGGGCAGCCCGGCCATTGATGCGGGTGACAACGCCGTCATCCCCGCCGGCGTGACCACCGACCAGCGCGGCTCCTTCCTCCCCTTCAACGGCACCGTGGACATCGGCGCGGTGGAGCGCGGCTACGTGGTGACGAACACGAACGGCTCCGGTGCCGGTTCGCTGCGGCAGGCGGTGAACAACACCGGCACTGGCGGCATGGTCATCAACTTCGACCCGGCGCTGAGCGGCGAGACGATCAACCTCAGCAGCGGGATCACCATTGATAGAGACCTGGAGATCAATGCCGGCGGCCTCGCCAATGGCGTGACCGTGAACGGCGGATCGCAAAACTTCCGCCTGTTCCAAGTCGGCGCCGTCAGGACCGTGGCGATGCACAACCTGAAGCTCATCAACGGCGGCGGCACGGCCTTCAACGGCTTCGGCGGCGCGATCCTCAACGACGGGAACCTCACGCTCACCCGCTGCGCGCTCAGCGGGAACCAGGTGATGGCTGGCAACAGCGGCGGCGCGATCAGCAGCGGCACGGGCAGCACCCTGTCGCTGACGGATTGCGCGCTCAGCGGCAACGAGGCGGACTTCGGCGGCGCGATCGAGACCGTGTCGGCGGCGACGCTGAACCGCTGCACGCTCAACGGGAACACCGCGCGCGCCGGCAACGGCGGCGCGATCGACGGCGGCACGTCCGCGAACATCGCGCTGACGCAATGCACTGTGGCCAGCAATACCGCGACAGCCTTGGGAGGCGGCGTCGCGGTTTTCGACGGCAGCCTGTCGCTGATCCACTGCACCCTTGGGTTAAATAGCGCGGCCAATGGCGGCGGCGCGTCCGTGAAGGGGAGCTTTTCCGTCGCCAACACCATCTTCGCGGGCAACGCCGCCACCATCGCCGGACCGGAGCTGTTTGAAAACGGCGCCTTCACCAGCCTGAACTTCACCGGGCGAATCTTCCTCCAGCAGCTCGGCGGCAACGGCTTTTTCGCGAGCGGCAACGTGCTCACCGGCATCCCTGAACTGTCTTTGCCGGGCAACTATGGCGGCGCCACGCAGACGATCGTGCCGCTGCCGGGCAGCCCGGTGCTCGATCAGGCCGGCAGCACGGCCAATGTGGGCGCCGCGCTCAACGTGGCATTCACCACGGACCAGCGCGGCTTTGCCCGCGCGGCTGATGGCGATGGCAATGGCAGCGCCCTGGCGGACCTCGGCGCGGCGGAGCGCCTGCCGGCCGCCTAC
>ERZ761609.1154-NODE-1154-length-25105-cov-38.053772_pt1 | contig 25105 bp, 20 predicted proteins | sample MGYA00511163_ERZ761609 | MGnify/ENA primary metagenome ERZ761609 (study PRJEB28899, sample SAMN02445070) | bioreactor sludge metagenome | biome: EBPR sludge | place: Australia: Brisbane, Thorneside Wastewater Treatment Plant | collected 2011-12-16 ... | reverse complement strand
CCGCGCCGCGTCCAGCGCCTGGCCGGGCTCGGCCAGCCGGTTGACGGGGCCCAGGGCGTGCAGCCGTTCACCGCTGACGCGCTCGCCGGTCAGGCACAACTCGGTCAGCACCTGGCGCGAGACGAACTCGGCCAAAAACGCCGTGGCCCCGCCGTCGGGCGTGAGGCCCACCTTCACATACGCCACCGAGAACACCGCGTTGCGGGCGGCCACCAGCATGTCGCAGGCCAACGCCAGCGACAGGCCAGCGCCCGCCGCCGCGCCTTCCACGGCGGCAATGACGGGTTTGGGGCAATCGCGCACCGAGCGGATCAGGTCGTGCAGGCCTTCCAGCCGTTCGCGGCGTTCGCTCACGGGGAGCTCGCGCCGCTTGATGAGCTGGCGCAAGTCGCCCCCGGCGCAGAAGTGCCCGCCCTCGCCCGTCAGCACCACCGCGCCCACCGTGGGGTCGGCGGCAGCGGCTTGCAACGCGGCTTTGACGCCCAGGTAAAACTCGATGGTGAGCGCGTTTCGCGCGGCCACGTTGTTGTTGGACAGGACCAGCACGGCCCCGTCGCAGCGGGTCAGCAGAGCGTCGGACACAGCGAGCGTGGGGGTGGTCTGGGCGGTCATGGTGGACACGTCAGTCATGGTGGTTCAGGCCTCGGCCATGTCGACATCGACGGCATGGCCCAGCGCGATGAAGCGCGCCAGGTGGTGGTCTTCGTCGCCAAACTGGTGGTCGATCATCACCAGCCGTTTGGCGTAGTGCGACAGTGGCAGCTCCCAGGTCATGCCGATGCCGCCGTGCATTTGTATGCTTTCTTCGGCCACCAGCGTGCCGATGCGGCCCACGCTGTATTTGGCGGCTGACAGCGCTTTTTCACGGGTGATGCGGTCGGTCTCGTCCACCGCCGCCGCGGCATTGATGACCGCCGAGCGGGCCTGTTCCACCTCCAGCAGCAGGTCGGCCATGCGGTGTTGCAGCGCCTGGAAGCTGCCAATGGGCACGCCGAACTGCTTGCGGGTGCGCAGGTACTCCAGCGTCTGGTCCTTGGCCACGTCCATAGCCCCCAGGCTCTCGGACGCCAGCGCCAGCAAGGCATAGCCGCTGATGCGTTCCAGCACGGCCAGGCCTTGGCCCTCGGTGCCCAACAGCGCGTCGGCACCCACGGCCACGTGGGCCAACGTCAGCTCTGCCGTGCGGCCCCCGTCGATGCGGCCATTGCCGCGCTTGGACAGCCCCACCGCCGTGCCCGGCACCAGGAACAGGCTGATGCCGTCGTCGTCCTGCGTGCTTCCGGAGGTCCGGGCCGACACCAACAGCAGGTCGGCGGAATCGCCCACGGGCACCACGGCCTTGGTGCCATTCAGCACCCAGCCCGTGGCCGAGCGCTGGGCCGTGGTGGCCACATGGCTCGGCTCGTAATGGCTGCCGGGTTCGTCGTGCGCCAGCGCGGCCACTGTGCTGCCGGCCATGATGACCTCCAAGTGCGCCCGCTGCGCCTCGGTACCCGCAGCCACCAGCGCCTGCCCCACCACCAGCGCGCCCAGCAGAGGCTCGACCGCGAGGTTGCGGCCCAGGCATTCGAACACCACGCTCACGTCAAAACCCGTGCCGCCAAAGCCGCCCGCGTCTTCCGGGAACAGCGCGCCAATGGCCCCCAGCTCGCCCAGACCTGCATACAAGGTTTTTGAATAACCAAAAATGCCTTCAGCGCTTGCATGGCGTCGTTCAATGCTATTGTTTTCTAAAAGATAGCGATTCAGAGAATCCGCCAGCATGCGGCGGTCTTCGGTGTGTTGGAAGTTCATCGAGACAGCCTCACAAGCCAAGAATCATCTTGGAGATGATGTTTTTCTGGATTTCGTTGGACCCACCGAAGATCGACAGCTTGCGGTAGTTGAAGTAATTGGCCGCGGCGGTGGCAGCCTCAGGCTCGCCCAAAGGCGGTTCGGCATAGCCTTCGTACTGCGCAGCTTCCACAAACGGAATGGCGTTAGGCCCCATGGCGCGGCGGATGAGCGACAGAATTTCCTGCCGGATTTCGGTGCCCCGAATTTTCAGCATGGAGCTTTCGGCCCCCGGCACGCCACCGCCAGCCACAGCAGCAATGACGCGCAGATTGGTGGTTTTCATGTTTTCCAGGTCGATTTCCACGCGGGCCATGCGGGCGGCAAACAGCGGGTCCTGAGCCAGCGGCTGGCCGTTCTTCAACACGCGGGCGGCAATGACCTTGAGCTTGGCCAGCGCGGCCACGCAAAAGCCCACGCCCGCAATGCCGGTGCGCTCATAGGTCAGCAGGAATTTGGCGTAGGTCCAGCCCTTGTTTTCTTCACCCACCAGGTTTTCGGCGGGCACCTTCACGTCGGTGAAAAACACCTCGTTCACCTCATGGTCGCCATCCAGCGTGCGGATGGGGCGCAGCTCCACGCCGGGGCTGTTCATGTCCACTAGCAAGAAGCTGATGCCCGACTGGGCCTTGGCTTCGCGGTCGGTGCGCACCAGGCAGAAGATCATGTTGGCGTGCTGGCCCTGGGTGGTCCAGGTCTTCTGGCCGTTGACGATGTAGTGGTCACCGGTTTCGTCGGTGACGCGAACTGCCGTGGTTTTGACCGACGCCAGGTCAGACCCCGCGCCGGGCTCGGAGTAGCCCTGGCACCACCAGTCCTCCCCGCTCAGGATGCGGGGCAGCCAGTAGGCCTTTTGCTGCTCGTTGCCGTATTTGATGAGCACCGGGCCCAGCATGTTCACGCCAAAGGGCACGATGCGTGGGCCACCGGCCAGCGCGCACTCGGTGTCGAAAATGAATTTTTCCACCGCGCCCCAGCCTGGGCCGCCATGGGCCTTGGGCCAGTGGTTGGCCAGCCAGCCTTGCGCGTTGAGGATGGCATGCCATTCCTCCTGATCGGCCTTCGACAGGCGTTGCCCAGCCTTCACCTTGTGGGCAATGCGGGCAGGCAGTTTGTTGTGCAGGAACGCGCGCACGTCGTCGCGGAAGGCCAGTTCCTGCGGGGTGAATTGAAGGTCCATCCGGGTGACTCCTGGGGAAGGTCTGGTGTGCCACACGTGGGGCACAGGGCTGAATCTGGCTGGCGCGCTCAGCCGTGCATCTGGTTGAGGCTGTCGAAGTTCTTGCCTGCGGCCAACAGCCCCTGGCGCACGGCGGCGCTCAGGGCGTTGACGGGTGGGTTGTTGACGGTGATGACCAACACGTGGTCGTGCCGTTGGGTGGTCACTGCGGGTGACTGCGCTTCATTCGCCATGCCTGTGTCTCCGGAAATGCTGTTTTGTTGCCGCCACATTCTTTGGGAGGGCCGAAATTTTTACAATCCCAAAAAATGTTGACAAACTGTCAAGCACGATTTGACACACAACCCCTCTGCCTTGCCCTGCGACCATGAGCCTTGACCTGTCTTCCCTGACCCTGCTGGTGGACATCATCGACGCGGGCAACCTGAGCCAGGCGGCCCGCAAACTGAAAATGACGCGGGCCAATGTCAGCTACCACCTGAGCCAGTTGGAAAAGGCGGTGGGGTTGCAACTGGTGCACCGCACCACCCGCCGGGTGGAGCCCACCGAAGTGGGGTGGCGGCTGTACGAGCACGGGCGCACCATCAGCAACGAAATCGTCGCGGCCCGAGAGACCATCGGCAGCCTGGGGCAGGGGCTGCAAGGGCGGGTGGGCATCAGCATGCCCAGCGGATTCGGGCAGATGGTGATGTCGCACTGGCTGATCGAGTTCAAGGGCCTGTACCCCGGCATCGTGCTGGATGTGGTGTTCGAAAACCGCGTGGAAAACCTGCGCGACGAGGTGGACATTGCCATCCGCATCCTGCCCGAACCCCCACCCCAACTGGTGGCACGCGAGCTGGGCACCGTGCGCTATTTGGCGTGCGCGTCCAGGGGCTACGCCGACACCCACGGCCTGCCGACCGAGCTGGCGCAGCTGCGCACACTGCCGCTGATCACCGCCAACGTCGTGGGGAGGCAGCTGTCTTTGCGCGGCTACAAAGGGGCTGACCGGCAGGAGGTGCTGCTGGCCCCCTCGCTGATTTCAGACCACTACCCCTTCCTGCGCCAGGGCATCCTGGCGGGCCTGGGCATCGGGCTGGTGCCAGACTATGTGGTACAGGACGTGATCGCCAGTGGCGAAGTGGTGACGGCGCTGGACGACTACCGCCTGAGCATTTTCGGCACCCACATGTACCTGCTGTACCTGCCCAACCGGCGGCAAACGCGTGCGGTGCGCACCTGCATCGACTTTCTGCTGGCCAAGGCCAGTGTGACGGCGGGTTGACTGCGTCCGCTGCTGTCGACTTTGTGGGAGTGTGCTGATCGGTTGTGGACGCCGTTCGGCGTTGCGGGCGATGATGCTGATGCAATGTGGTCAGGTTCTCAGGCCAATCGTCGGTTGTGCAGCGGTTGCTGCCTTTGATACAGCACTGCGGTGCTGACCGCTGTTTAGACACCACACGACATTCAACGACCTGCTGATGGTTATCCCTCTCGGGACCCGCCTTCTGACTTTGTCAACTCACGCAGCACAAGGTCAGACAAGATCTGGATCGGGGCATGCGACGTACGCTTCAGGCCCTCGACGGTCCCCAAGCGATCCTGTTCGTCCTCATCCTGGCTGACCTTGAGGCGCCCCTCCAACCGCTCGATCGTGATTTCAATACCCACCACCGCTCGCAGCATCTGGTCGATGTAATCGGATGGCGCGTCCGACACCTTCCATCGCATATCGCGCCGAGACTCCTGGGCATCGGTCAACCTGTTGATCACGTCAAGGATCCATTCGGTGTCTTCAATGGCGCGAGCCATGCCGTGCGCATGAACCGTCACATAGTTCCAAGTCGGGACGACTTTGCCATGTTGATGCTTGCCTGGGTACCAAGATGGCGTGATGTAGGCGTTTGGCCCCATGAACATCACCACCGAAGGCGCGCCAATGGCCAGTTCACGCCAGACGGGGTTGGCACGGGACACATGCCCCTGTAGGCGTCCATACGGTCCGAGCTGCACATCCAGCACAAAGGGAATGTGGTTGGCCATCAGTTGGTTCTGAGCCGTGCACACCCAAGCCCCCAGCGGGTGGTCGGCGATGTGAGCGCGCATCGCTGCAATGTCGGTCAGCGCGTGGTACTTCGGCGTGTACATCTGACCTCCTAGAAGCCGGTGAGGGCATGGCGAACCATCAATGCGGACAACACCCACATCGTCAGTCCGATCAGGCCGTCCAGGACTTGCCAAGCTCTCGGATGGGCGAACCAGGGCGCCATCCAGCGTGCGCCAAACCCCAACAGGCTGAACCAGGTGGCACTGGCCACGGCCGCCCCGGCCACGAACCACCCCTGCAAGGGTGGGGCTTGCTGTGCGCCCATGCTGCCCACTAGCAACACGGTGTCCAAGTAAACGTGGGGGTTCAGCAGTGTGAAGGCGGCAGCTTGCGCCATGGCCGCTGCCCTCTTCAAACCCTCGCCGCCTGAAGCTACCTGCAGGCGATCAGGGTTGCGCATCCGCATCAACGCCCTCCAGCCGTACCAGGCGAGAAACGCCGCGCCGGCCAGCGCCAGGGCGCGTGCCCACTCGGGTCGGTCCCCCAGGGCCTGGGCCATGCCGAAGACGCCGGCCATGATCAGAAGCGCATCAGCAGCGGCACAAAACAGCACCACGCTGCCGACGTGCTCGCGCCGCAGTCCTTGCCTGAGCACAAAAGCGTTCTGGGCACCGATGGCGACGATCAGACCGAAGCTCAGTGCCAGTCCCTGGAAGAAGACCGGCCAGGCGGCCGTTGAAGTGGGTGCAATGGGGTCCATGTGCCGAGATTGCCACCGCAATGATGCTTAGACAAGCTACATTTACTAAATCAACATTAGCTGAACTACATCGTGCTGGACTACCCCTCCCTGTTTGCGCTGGCGGCCGTGGTGAGAGAGGGCAGCTTTGAGCGGGCTGCAAAGGCGTTGCACGTGACACCGTCTGCGGTGTCCCAACGCATCCGGTTGCTGGAGGAGCGGCTGGGCTGTGCCCTGGTGGTGCGCGGACAACCCTGTTCGGCCACTGAGACAGGGCGTCGCTTGTGCCAACACATCGACCGGGTGAGTCTGCTGGAACATGAACTACAGGCGGATATGCCGTCATTTCTTCAAACGGAACCGACGCGTGTCAGTGTCCCACTGGCCGTCAATGCCGACAGCCTGGCCACCTGGTTCACCACAGGTATTGGCGCCTTCGGGCGGGACGGACCGGTGCTGTTGCAGATCGCGGTTGACGACGAAGGCCACACCGCCGAGTGGTTGCGCAGCGGGCAGGTTCTGGCTGCCGTGACGGCCAAACAAGAACCTGCTGCCGGTTGCAACAGCCTGCCTTTGGGCGCCATGCGCTACCTGGCCGCAGCCAGCCCCACCTTTGTGGCCCGGTACTTTCCACAGGGTATCAACCCGGAGAGTCTGGCAACGGCTCCCAGCCTGATGTTCAATGCCAAGGACGAGTTACAGCAGCGGTGGGCCGAAAGGCAATGCGGGCGCACCATCCAGATGCAACGTCACACATTGCCCTCACCTCAGGCGTTTGTGACAGCGGCGCTGGGTGGGCTCGGTTGGGCCATGCACCCAGAAGCCCTGGTGCGTGAGCATCTGGATAGCGGGGCCTTGGTTGAACTCCAGCCCAACAGTTCACTGGACGTCCCGCTGTTTTGGCAGCACGCCCGGATGGCGTCGACACTGCTTCGCGCGCTGACGGCGGCGGTGTCTGACGCGGCGAAGAGCGGGTTGGTACAAGGCGAATGAGGCGCCAACTTCGCATCCATTCAAAAGGCCGCTACTGCTTGGAACCCGCCGTTAAGCAACTGGCGAACAATGGCTGCTTTCAGCCTTCAAGCGACGTTCATGCCCGCAAATCAAAGGTCGCTCCTAGCTGACCGCCATCAGCCACCGACCACGTGGACACTGACAAGGCGACCGCCTGAGTGCTCACATCCGCACCGACCGTGTCATGTCCAGCCAACACACCCGATCACTCTCAGCGGTACCGAGGCGATTTCAGGCGCATGGAACGGCAAGAAAAATATAGCTACTCACGCCCTACACAAAAGCGCTGAAGGCACTTTTCATCAATAGCCTATCGAAAATCCCTTCACCGCTTGACCGACAACGCTTTTCAGCTACGGATTCAGGGCCGTTCGCCAGCAGCCAACCGTTGCTCGATCAGCGCCAGCGCAGGCAACAGATCGGCCACGGTGTCGATGACCAGATGGGCACCCACTTGCTTGAACACACCGCTCACGCGGTGGCGCGTGGCTTCGCGCTCGGCAGGTGTGGCCGCCTCAAACTCGGCCAGCGTCCAGCCTGCGGGGCTGCCTGACAGCGCCAGGCCGATGGTCCACATGCCTGCGTTGCGGCCTTCGGCAATGCCGGGCACGGTGTCGTCCACCTTCACGCAATGCGACACGGCACCAATGGCCAGTCGCTGCACACACTCCAGCGCCATCCACGGGCCGGGGCGGGCACCGGCGGGCAAGTCGTCAGCGCACAGGGTGCAGTCGGGGGTGTAACCCTGCTCGGTGGCCAGGGTCATCAGGCGCGTCATCACCTGGCGCGGATAGCCCGTGGTGGAGCCGATTTTGTAACCTTGCTGGCGCAGGCTTTGCACCACGTCCAGCGCGCCGGGAATGAGCGCGCTGTGCAGGCCCACACGCTCCACCTGCAAGGGAATGAAGGTCTCGTAAATGTGGCGGATGTCGGCCTCGCCCATGGGCTTGCCGAACCGGGCTTGCCAGCGTGCGCCGATGACCGGGTCGTTGCCCAGCGCCTCGATGTGCTGCCACTTGCCCAGGCCCATGGGGCCACGGGCCTCGTCCAGCGTCAGGTCAAAGTCAAACGCGGTTTTGAACGCGTCTACAAAAATCTGGGTGGGGGCAAACGAGCCGAAATCGACGATGGTGCCGGCCCAGTCAAAAATGACGGCTTCGAGGGTGCGTTGCATGGTGTGTCTCCAAAAGGTTGTGGCGGTTCAGCCAGATGTTTTGCTTGCCCGTGCGGCGGCACAGGCGGCAAGGAAATCGGCGGCGAAGGGGTCGAAATGGCCACGCCGCCCTGGCGCGCAGGGCAACGGGTTGACGAAGGGTGGCGTGCCACGAACCAGCTCGCCCACCAGCCGCCCCACCCCACCGGCAAAACTGATGCCCGAGCCGTTGCAGCCGCTGGCCACGAACAAGCCTTTAACGTGGGGCGCAGCACCGACCACCAGTTGGCCGTCGGGCGTGTAGTTGCTGGGCCCGGTCAGGTAGTGGGCAATGCCCAGGGTGTTCAGGGCGGGGAAGTAGGGGGCCAGTTCGTCGGCACCGTCGGTCAGGTTGCCCCAGCCGTCGGCATCGCGCGTGTCGAACACAAAGCCCGTCAGGTCGGCTGGCAAGGTGCGTGGGTCGGCCACTTGCTGCTGGCGCTCGCGCATGCCGAACAGCAAAGCGCCAACTTCGGGTCGGGCATAGGCGCGCACGGCAGGCATGAGGACGATGGCACCGTCACGCGGGAACAGGGGTGACGGCTCGGTGATCCAGTACTGGCTGCGCACAGGTGCCATGGGCAGCGGCAGGCCAAGCGGGGCGCTGAGCAGGTTGGCCCACGCACCGGCGGCATTCACCACAGTTCGGGCAGGCAAGCGGCGGCAGTCGGCCAGACCAACGCCCTGGATGCACAGGTCTTCCACCAGGATGTGCGTCGCCTCGGCCGCTTCAACCTGCACACCTTGCGCGCAGGCTGCACGAAGCAGTGCGGTGGCAAACAAATAGGGTTCAACGTAGCAATCGTCCGGGAACAGCACAGCATGGTCAAACGACGATGGCGCCAACCAGGGTGCCCGCGCCAATGCGTCTGTGTGGCTGAGCCAAGTGCACGCAATGCCGTGCGCAGCAGCCAGGTCGGCACGGGCTTGCAACACATGGAGATGGCTGGTGGGTGCCACATGCAGGGCACCCACGGTGTGTCGCCCAATGTCTTCGTCGTACACCTGCTCCAGCTCGGTGATGGTTCGCAGTGTCTGTTGGGCCAGCACCATCTGGTCGGGCTTGTCGCGTACCTGCGTGACGAGCGCGGCCGCTCGGCTGGTGGCACCGGCTGCGGGTTGCAGCCGCTCCAACAGCAACACACGCTCGCCCAGCCCGTTGCGGGCCAGGTCATAGGCCACCGCAGCGCCAAAAACGCCGCCGCCGATGATCAGGATGTCGCGGTCAGTTGCGGAAGTACCCATGCCTCAGTTGCCCACGGCCACCTTCATGTCGCGCAGTGTGGCGCCCACGGCATCGACCACTTTTTGCATGTCGAGCGGTGTCAACGCGCCGATGCAGCCCACGCGGAAGGTGTCCACCTCGGTCAGCTTGCCCGGATACAAAATGAACCCGCGCGCACGCACGGCCTGATAGAACGCCTGAAAGTCGTAACTGCTGCTGCCAGGCGCGTGGAACGTGACGATGATGGGTGCCTGGTGCGCCGGTGCCAAAAAAGGGCGCAAGCCCAGCCCGGCCATGCCATCGACCAGCGCACGGCAATTGGCCGCATAGCGGGCGTGGCGCGCGGGCAGGCCACCTTCTTCGGCGTATTGCTCCAGGGCGCTGTGCAGGGCCACCACCACATGCGTGGGCGGCGTGAAGCGCCATTGCGTGGTCTTTTGCATGTAGGCCCACTGGTCGTGCAGGTCCATGGCCAGTGAATGGCAGTTGCCGGCAGCAGCTTCCAGCGCCGTTTTGCGGGCGATGACAAACGCCATGCCGGGCACGCCTTCCAGGCACTTGCCCGACGCTGCCACCAGCGCGGTGATGGGGGTGGTGCGCAGGTCAATGTCGATGGCGCCAAACGAGCTCATGGCATCCACAATCAGCTCGCGCCCCTGGCGGGCTACGGCGTCGGCAATGTCGGCCAAGGGGTTGAGGATGCCGGTGCCGGTTTCGCAATGCACTTGCGCCACGTGGGTGATGGACGGGTCAGCGGCCAGTGCCACCTCTATGGCCGCCGGGTCAGCCGGTTGGTCTTCGGCAAAGCGCAGCTCCACGGCGCTGCGGCCCAAATAGCCGAGGATTTTCAGAATACGTGCGCAGTACGCGCCGTTGTTGGGCACCAGCACTTTGCCGTTGCGCGGCACCAGGGTGCCCAGCGCGGCTTCCACTGAAAACGTCCCGCTGCCTTGCAGGGGCACGCACACGTGGGTGTCTGCGCCGTGGGCAATGTCCACCAGCTGGCGGCAGACGTCACCCGTCATGCGGTTGAACGCCGCGTCCCACGAACCCCAGTCGTGCAGCATGGCCTGCTTGGTACGCAAGGTGGTGGTCAGCGGGCCGGGGGTCAGCAACAGGGGATCGCGGTCAATGAACATGGACATGGTCAGGTCAGGCACAAAGAAATGAAAACGGGCAACGGGGTTGCGGCAACTCAGCGCGATGCCGTGCGCCAGGCCTGGTGGCGGCGCAACAGCAGGTGGGTCAGGCCCGCATGCAGCAGACTGAAAACGGCGGTGGTCAGGATGATCAGTGTGGCCATGGCGGCTGCGGGGCCGAGTTCCCCGGCCTCATCCAGGTTCAGGATGGACACGGCGGCGGGCAAGGTGTCAGGCGAATAGAGAAACACCAGAGCCGACACGGTGGTCATGGCGTTGATGAACAGGTAACGCGAAATTTCCAGCACGGCAGGCAGACACACCGGCAGGGTGACCCGAAAGAAGGTGACCAGGCGCGACACTTTCAGCGAGGCGGACACCGCTTCAAATTCCCGGTCCAGGCTTTTGAGTGCGGTCAGTGCAGTCAAGTGGCAGGCCGAGTAGTAATGCACCACGTTGACGATGACCATGATGGCAAACGTGCGATACAGCGCACCCAGCGGGTTGTCGGGGTGGTTGAAAAACAGGATGTAGCCAATGCCCAGCACCAACCCCGGCACGCCCATGGGCAACGATGCCATGGCCTGAATGGCTGAACGCAAAGGTGAGTTCGGTTGCCCGGTTTTGTCCAGCAGGTAGGCCGTGACGAAGATGAACGGTGTGCCCAGCAAAGCTGTCAGCAACGCAATCCACAGGCTGTTGAGGTAGGCGTTGCCCACGCCGGCATCGGCCAGGCCGTAGGTGTAGTGGCCCAGCGTAGGGGCCAGGTTGTAGGGCCAGAAGGTGATGACCGAGGTGTACATGGCCATGCCCAGCACAGCCAGCATGGCGAAGGCCACCGTGGCGGTGAACAGGGTCAGCAGGCTGTCGCGCAGCACATCGCGTTTGGGCTGGTAGGGCACGGCGCGCGCCGTCATGCTGGCCTGCTGGCGGCGCTGCACCTGGCGGTCCACCACATACGCAAACATCACCGGTACCAGCAGCATCAGCGCCACCACGGCCCCGTGGCCCAGGTTCTGCTGGCCCACCGTTTGAACGTAAATTTCAACGGCCAGCACCTTGAAGTTGCCACCGATGACCTTGGGAATGCCGAACTCGCTGACCGAATAAGCAAACACCAGCATGCCGGCACTGATCAGTCCGTATTTGGCGGCGGGGAGCGTGACGGTGACAAACTTGCGCCAGCGCGAGGCACCCAGCGCATCGGCGGCTTCAAACAGCCGCCCGTCTGCCGTGGCCAGCGCCACGATGAGCACCATCAGCGCATGCGGAAAGCTGGCAAACACCGTCGCCATGATGATGCCCAGCGGGCCATACACCGAGGTGTCACCCAGCCACGACTTGAGCAAACCCTGCGTGCCAAACCACTGGATGAACGCAATGGCCCCCACCAACGACGGTCCCAACAGAGGTGACAGGCCCAGCATGCGCCACAACCCCTTGAACGGCATGCACGAGCGCTGAATGGCATAGGCATACAGGAAGGCCAATGGCACGGTGATGGCCGTGACGGCCAGTGCCACCCAGAATGTGTTCCAGGTGGCGTCGGCCATGCCAGGGGCCGTCAGCACGTCATGAAAACGCTGAAAGCTCCAGTTGCCCTGGGCATCCAGCACGCTGTGGCCCAACAGTGCCCCCATGGGCAACAGCAAAAACACCGCCAGCACCAGCGCGGCCAGCACCAGCAGCAGGCCACTGGCGTTGACACGTGTAGACACAGACGGTGAGGTTGCCGCAGCGGTCAGTACCCGCCCCGAGGCGTTCACGCGGCCTCCTGCATGGGGTGCAGCCGCTCTTTGGGCAGGCCGATGCGCACGCGGGAACCGATCTCTATCGGTCGTCCATCCAGGTAGTTGCTGGAAAACTGCGCCACCAATGCTGGCATGCCGGTGTGCAGCGGGTTCAGCGTGACCAGCGTGAACGCACCCAGGAACTCCTGCTTGTCCACGGTGGCCAGCAAACTGTTGTGGGTGGCCTCCAGCGGGTCCAGCAGGCGGATGTCTTCCGGCCTCAGGTAGAAGCGGTAGGCCTTGCCGGGCTGCAGCGTCGCATCGCACTGCAGGCTCAGGCCGTGGTGGACGATGGTGTCAGCCGCCGACGCCTCTCCCTGAATGAGGTTGCCACGGCCAATGAAATCGGCCACAAAGTCGTTGGCGGGGCGGTGGTAAATGGTTTGCGGATCGCCCATCTGCTGTATGCGGCCACTTCGCATGACCACAATGCGGTCGGCCATCGACAAGGCCTCTTCCTGGTCATGCGTGACCATGACGGTGGTCACGCCCAGGCGCTGCTGCAGTTTGCGGATTTCGGTGCGCAGGCGCACCCGCTCGATGGCATCGAGCGCCGACAACGGCTCGTCCAGAAACAGCAAGTCGGGCCGCGTGGCCAGCGCACGCGCCAGGGCAATGCGCTGCTGCTGCCCGCCAGACAGTTGCGCGGGGTACTTGTTTTCGGTGCCGGGCAAGCCCACCAGGGCCAGCATCTCGTCCACACGCTGGCGAAAGGCCTCACGTCCCTGGCGTTTGTTGTTCAGCCCATAGGCCACGTTCTGGCCCACGTTCAAATTGGGAAACAGCGCATACGACTGGAACACGATGCCATAGTCACGCTGCGCGGGCGGCAGGCGGGAGATGTCCCGCCCGGCATGGATGATCTGACCCTGGTCCTGCATTTCCAAACCAGCCAGGGTCCTCAACAGGGTGGTTTTGCCGCAGCCCGACGGGCCCAGCAACACCACAAACTCACCTTTCTGCACATCCAGGTCAATCGCGTCGAGCGCCACGAATGCGCCAAATCGCTTGCCGATGCCGCGTACCTGCAAATGGCTCATGTGACGCTTCTTTCAGATGGAGCTGGATGCACGGGTGCGCTTACCTGCGGGGCTCAGACTTGGACGCGTAGCGCTTTTGCCACTCGGCCAGCACTGTGTCGCGGTTCTGGGCCATCCACTGGAAGTCGTTCTTGACCAGACGCTTTTCATAGTCAATGGGCACATGCTTCAAGCGTGTGGCGATGCCCGGAATGGCGGTGATGGCGAAGTTTTTGGCGTACAGCTCATTGGCTTCTCGGGTCGAGGCCCAGTCGGCCAGCTTTTTGGCGGCGTCGAGCTTCGGTGTGCCCTTCACGATGCCGGTGGATTCCAGGTCCCAACCCAGGCCTTCTTTGGGGAACAGCACGTCGATGGGCGCGCCTTTTTCGCGGATCACGTTGGCACGGTATTCAAACGAAATGCCCACCGGGAACTCGCCGGCACCGGCCATCACGCAGGGCTTGGAGCCCGAGTGGGTGTACACGGCAATGTTCTGGTGCAAGCCATCCATGTACTCCCAACCGCCTTTTTCGCCAAACATTTGCAGCCACGCGGTCACATCCAGAAATCCGGTGCCCGATGAGGCGGGGTTGGGCATCACGACCTTGCCCTTGAATTCGGGGCGCAGCAGGTCTTTCCAGCTTTCGATCTTGGGCAAACCCTGCTTCATGGCCTCGGCCACGTTGTAGCAAATGGCGGCACCGAAGACATTCATGCCCACCCAGGAAGGGTTGGCACCGCCGGACGTGAAACGGGGGTTGATGGCTTTCAGGTTCGCGGGCGCATAAGGCTGCAGCAGGCCCTCACGTTCAAACACGGCCATGCTGGAAGCGGCCACGCCCATCACCACGTCAGCCACCGGCTTGGCTTTTTCGGCCAGGAACTTGGCGGTGATGATTCCGGTGGAGTCGCGCGTCCACTTGATTTCGATGTCGGGGTTCGACTTGTTGAAGGCCTCCTGGTAGGCCTTGATCTGGTCGGTTTCCAGCGCGGTGTACACGTTCAGCACGGTTTTCTGCGCGAAAGCGGGCAAGGCCACGGCTGCCGCCACGGCAACGGCCAACAGTGGCCTGACAAAAGATTTGACGTTCATGGAAATGCTCCGGTTGGTAGGGATGTGACGGGCCTGTTCACAAGGCTGACATGTGCTGTCGGCACCATGCAATGGGCTGAACCGGGCGCAAGCGTATCCTTCAAATGTGTCAGATTGTTGACAATCAACAATCCTTGAATCTGCCTACAATGCCAACCGGATTCACTGCCCACCGACCACATGAACACTGCTGCCAACGCGTCCCACACAGGGTCATCCGAACAGGCACTTGCACTGGTGCAAAGCACTTCACTGACGCGGCTGGTGGCGGAATCCATCGAAGAGCAGGTGCTGACAGGTGAGCTCCGCCCCGGCCAGAAGCTGAACGAAATGACACTGGCACAACGCTTCGGCATTTCGCGCGGCCCGCTGCGCGAGGCGTTGAGGCTGCTGGAGGAAACGGGCCTGATCCGGCAGGAGAAGAACCGGGGTGCCCATGTGCGGGTGATTCCGCTGTCAGAAGCGGCTGACCTGTACGACGTGCGTGCAGGCCTGGATGCAACCGCAGGCCGCCTGCTGGCCGAGCGCATCACGCCCGAACAGCTGCGCACGCTGCGCGACATGACCGAGGCCATGAAGGCCGTGCCGCCCGATGCGGTAGACCGGTTTCACGAGCTGAACCTGGGTTTTCACGACTGCATCGTCACCATGACCGGCAACCCGGTGCTGTGCGACCAGTACCGCAGGTTGACCAAGCTGCTGGCCCTGTTCCGCCGCCGCAACCTGATGGCACCCATGGCCATACCGCACTTTGCAGAGGAGCACAGCGCCATCGTTGACCTGCTGGCGGCCCGCAACGGCCCTGCTGTGGCCGAAGCCCTGTTTGCCCATGCACAGGGTGGCCGACAGCGCATGCTGCGCGACGGCGAACTCGCCGCAGCCCAAGCCCACGGCGACACCACGGTGCGCCCATGACCGAACCCGACCGCAGCGAAGGCGACATCAACCTGAGCGGCCGCCGCACCGCCTGGCAAGCCCAACACCTGGACGATGCCACCCGGCAATTGCTGGCCGAAGACGCCCGCTGGTTCTTGCACCAGTCCATGTCCACCCCCTGCCTGAATGCGCTGCAAGGTGCACAAGGTGCGTGGCTGACGGATACCGCCGGGCGGCGAATTCTGGACTTTCATGGCAACAGCCTGCACCAGATTGGCTACGGCCACCCAAGCGTGCTGGCAGCCATGCGGGACACGCTGAACACCCTGCCCTTCAGCCCCCGCCGCTACACCAACCAGCCTGCGGTGGACCTGGCCCGCCGCCTGTGCCAGGCCGCGCCCATTCAGGGTGCCCGGCTGCTGTTTGCACCGGGAGGCACGGCCGCCATCGGCATGGCGCTGAAGCTGGCGCGGCTGGCCACCGGGCGGTTCAAAACCATCTCGATGTGGGATGCGTTTCATGGCGCGTCGCTGGACGCCATTTCCATCGGCGGCGAAGCCGTGTTTCGCAAAGGCATCGGCCCCTTGCTGCCGGGCAGCGAACACGTGCCCCCGTGCGACCCCGGCCATTGTGTGTTCGGCTGCGGCGGCAGTTGCGCGTTGCGCTGTGTGGACTACATCGACTACTGCCTGCAAAAGGAAGGCGACGTGGCAGCGGTGATTGTCGAAACCATCCGCTGCACGGATGTGCAGATCCCGCCAGCTGACTATTACCGACGCTTGCGCCAGATCTGCGACCGGCATGGCGCACTGCTCATCCTGGACGAAATTCCCATTGCGCTCGGCCGCACCGGCCACCTGTTTGCCGTGGAGCGCTATGGCATCGAGCCCGACATGATCGTCATCGGCAAAGGCCTGGGCGGGGGCAGCATGCCGCTGGCCGCACTGATCGCCCGTGAAGGCCTGAACGTGGGCCAGCACATGTCACTGGGCCACTACACCCACGAAAAAAACCCGCTGGCCTGCGCCGCCGGGCTGGCCGTGCTGGACGTGATCGAGCAGGAAGACCTGCTGGCGCGCAGCCGCCGCCTGGGCGACGACGCTTTGCAGCGGCTGAACACACAACTGGCAGACCAGCCTGCCGTGACGGACATACGCGGCGCGGGTCTGCTCATAGGCATCGAACTGAACGATGCCGACCTGGCCGAAGCCGTGCTGTACAGCTGCCTGTCGGCGGGCCTGTCGTTCAAAGTAGGGCAAGGTCAGGTGCTGGTGCTGGCACCGCCGCTCAACGTGGATGAAGCCGACCTGCACTGGGCGCTCGGCTGCGTGGCACACGCCATACAGGCACAGGCGCAAACCCGTGCCTGAAGGCAGGGCATGAGCACACCCGTGCCACTGCAAAGACACTACGCAACGTCAGCCCTCATTTTCTGGCTGTCCATCAAAGAAAACAAACTAAAAAATGTACTCTAGCGGTTTTCTGTATTGTGTTTGTAGCTATGATTTTATTTACTCTCTGCAGACGCCAGATGCTGTTCAATGCGCCTGCTCTGACGCAATCAAGGTGCTGGACGACGATCACTTGAGCATTTTCGGCAAGCGTATGAACCAGGTGTGCTGCCGCAAAAAAGGGCTCAAGCCGGTCTCGAATTCGCATCAGGAACGAAACAAGCCACACAATTGCGCCCCGCTCCTTTGGCGGCATAAAGGGCCCTATCCGCTCCCTGTATCAGGCCTTCATGGTCATTGGCGTGGTCAGGGTAGCCTGACACCCCAGCCGAAATTGTGAAACGCATGCTGAAGTCGTCATGCTTCACCTGGGTTGCTTCCACTTCCTTGCGCCATTTCTCCGCTCGCATCAGTGCCGCGTCAATGCCCATGTGGGGCAATACGATGACAAACTCTTCGCCACCGTAGCGACAGGAAATATCGCCTTCTCGAGCCCCGTCCCTGAAGACCGCCCCGAGTGACTTCAGCAATTCATCTCCACCAGGGTGGCCGTAGGTGTCGTTGATCTTCTTGAAGTGATCCACATCAAGCATGATGACAGCCAGCGGGTAGCCTTGGCGTTTGGCCCGCGCCAATTCTCTCGGCAAGGTTTCGTCAAGGTAGCGGCGGTTGAAGAGCCCGGTCAGGCCATCGCGAATCGCCTGCTCCTTCAGGCGCGACTGCAGTTCCTGCACTTCTGTCAGTTTCTGGGCCAATTGGCGGTTCGCTTCCTCGCTGACCGCAAATTCGCGCTTGAGCCTGCGGCTGAGATGGACGTTGCGGTAGACGAGCAGAGACAGCAACAGGATGACCAGCCCAGCCATGGCAGCCGTTGGGGTCAACCAGGCTGGGAGATGCCGCTCCACGTTGCTGTACAGAAACCCCTCTGGGAGTTTGCTCCGGGGCATGAGTCCGAGATCTGCATACACATCGGCAATGTGTTGCCAGCGGCCCGGGTTCATGTAACCCATTTCAACCAAATCCGCCTGCATCAGTTGCGCTGTGCGGTTGGCCTCGAAAGCAAGCATGTTCCGATCCAGGCCCTGGGAGTTGTAGCGAGCAAGGATCAACGCAATGATTTCCTCCGGATGCTTCATCGCGTATTCCCAGCCCCTCAGGGTGGCTGCACGAAATGCTTTTGCGCGCTCAGGGTAGAGCCTCAGTTCCTGCGCCGATGTGAACAGGTTGTCACCGTAGAAGTCGATGCCAACCGCGCGGGGAGAAAACTCCATGGTGCGTATCCTTGCGCGACGCAGCAGGTACGGTTCTGTCGTCGAGTAGGCCGACATGGCGGCAATCTTGCCGCTGATCAGATCCTCGATGCCTTGACGGTGGGGCAGCAGTTGCAACGATTCGGGGGCCACGCCCTCCTGGCGAAGGTAGGCGAAAAGTTCTTCGGCATGCGCCTCGATCATCACTTTCTGGCCGGCCAGCTCGTGCAGGTTGCCAATGGTGTCTTCGCGTGCTAGCAGGATCAGGGGCGAATGCTGAAAGATCACCGCCAGAGCGACAACCGGTGCCTTTCTTTGCGCAAGCACCAGTTCACTGGTGCCAACGCCGTACTGTGCGCGCCCGGAGACCACCTCCTCGACCACATTGGTTGCCGCTGTTGCCTCCAACAGCGTGACCTGCAGGCCTGCATCCCGGTAGAAACCTTTGTCAAGAGCCGCGTAATACCCGGCAAACTGAAACTGGTGGCGCCACTTGAGTTGCAAGGTGACGCTCTCCAGGGCATGGGCGCCACCAGAAAAAACAAGCAACAACAACGTGAGGAGGCGGATCATGGATGGTCGGTCTCTGGGGCGAGGAACTGACACACCCATTCTAGGGCTGATAACCCAAGTACCGGTACAAGTATCGGTTGAGTGTCTGCGACTTGGCCATGGCATGCGCGACCCGGTTTCCTTCCGGCCCGTTCAATTTGTGGCTCCCGAATGTCTTGTACTGGAGCGCTGGCGGGCAGCCTCGCATTCGGCGGGGGTGGCAAATCCGGCGGAAGCAAAAATCCGCCTCTGCAATTTCACACCTGCCCGGACTCGATCAGCTCCGCCACCAGAAGGCCCTGTACCAGTTTGTCCTTGAAATTCGTGGGGTGCTCCAGCTGCATGCGCCGCAGGAAGGGCAAGGCAGCGGGCGGGATGTCGTGGCCACGGATGACGTTGAAAAGGCCTCCTGCCACCGTGCCCACCTTGTTGGCCATCTTGGCCTTGAGGCCCTTCAAGGCCTTGCCCAGCACGAGCTCCTCATCCGTGAAGTCATTGCCAAAGGGGAAGGCCGGGAACAGCCCACCCGCGCGCCAGGCCTGGAAACGGGCCTGCACCACCTCGGGGAAATTGTTGCGGTACTGGGCCGGAATTTCGTAGTCCGCCGGCATCTTGCCCACCGCCTTGGCTTTGGCCAGCAAATCGTCCTGAAAGCGCGAGTCGGCAATGTTCAACAGGGCAGCCATGACTTCCTTGTCGGTCTTGCTGCGCAGGTTGGCAATGCCGTACTCGGTGACCACGATGTCGCGCAGGATGCGCGGAATGGTCATGTGGCCGTAATTCCACACGATGTTCGACATGGCCACGCCGTCCTTGGTGCGGTGGCTGCGCAGCATCATGATCAGGCGTCCGTCCTGCAAGGCATGCGACATGGACACAAAGTTGTACTGCCCGCCCACCCCACTGACCACACGCCCATCTTCCAGCCCGTCGGACACCACGCCACCAGAAAGCGTCACCATCAAGCAGGTGTTGATGAAACGGCCGTCCTTGCGCTGGAGCGACTTCAGCTCCTGGTCGCCATACAGGTGGTTGACGTTGTCCACCGTGGTCATGCAGAACTGGCGGCTCTCGGCCTCGTCCATGGCATTGAGGGTGTTGTAGAACGCCCGTGGCCCCAGGAAAAAACCGGCATGCAGCAAGATGCCACCTTGCAGCGTGGTGCCCAGGCAGTGCGCCACAACGTCGGCCAGGTTGGCTTCGTCGCTCAGGTCGGCACCGATGTCATGGCCGTCGCCCGTCAGCAAACGGCCATTTGCCAGCCTGATGTCTGACTTGAAAATGCCATAGCGCTGCAAAAAAGCCAGGTCCCGGGGTTTCAGCAGGGGGCGGATGACTTTGTGCACCAGCAGTTGGTCGAGCATGGCCGGCGTGACCTGCTCGGTGACGTCTGCATCGTTGAGCAGGCGCTGCAAGCCGGCATGGTCGTACACCTTGCGGCGCAGGATGCCTGCCTTGTACAACTCCAGCAAACCATTGACGAACATCTCGGACGAGCCGTACAGGCCCTTGCCGAAGGCGTCCAGGCCACCGATGCGCCTGACCAGGTCTCCGCTCTTGTCCATGACGCCCAGGTCAGCAATGGCTGAACGGTAGGCATCGTTCTGCGTGTGGCGCAGGATCATGGAATACGCAATGGCATCGCCCAGCGAACCGATGCCCACCTGCAGCGTGCCCCCATCCCTGACCAGGCTGCTGACGTGCATGCCGATCAGGTAGTCCTCTTTCTCGACCGACATGTTCGGCGTGCTGAACAGGGTGTAGTCGTAGGCCGGGTTGTCGATGATCATGTCAAAGGCCGAGGCGGGCACCATAGCATCGTGGTACATGAACGGCAAACGGTTGTTGACGGCCCCCACCACCGCAATCTTGTAGCCGGTCTTGGCCTCCAACTCGCGCATCATGACGGCCAGGTCGGGCGACACATCGGGGTTGCACGACAGGCTGTAGCTCACCTCGCCATCCACCTCTTTCTTGCTGACCATCTGGGCAATGACGTTGACGCCGTTTTCCAGCATGTCACGGGCAATGTGGGTGTAGTTGCTGGAAATGTAGTTCTGCTGCTCGATCGGGTTGTCCAGGAACACCCCCGCCTTCATGAAGAATTCCGACACTTGGATATTGGGCGGCAGGCTGTTGCGGCGCACGTCTTGCAGGTAGGTCAGGGCCGGGTAGTCACCCCAGATGCGCTCGACAAACGGGTCAAGAAAACGCTTTTCCAGGTCACTCTTGCCAGCGGGGACTTCAAGCGACAGCGCCGTGAGGATGCGCAGGCTCATGGTCGGGTCGTTCTTCACCCGCTGGTACAGCGCATTGGCCAGCAGGTTGGGTTTGCCCAGCCCCAGAGGCATGCCGAACACGATGTCTTTGCCCACCTTTTCCACGATGGCATCGACGCACCGCTCCACGTCGTCGAAATACGCCACCGGCCGCTGTGCTTTGCTGACTTTTCTGATCATTGCCATCCCCTGCCATCAGAAACGGAAGTTCACCAGGTCGAGCACATCGGTGACCGACTGCGTCTCGTCCAGCAGCTTGAGCGCCACACCGACACCCAGCCACTCCTCGACGGAGGTGGTCACGCCTTCGATCGCGTTGAAGCGCTCGTAACGGGCCTGGAGGTAGGCCATGGCCTCATCCGCGCGATCGTCATCAAACTCGTAGATACTGATGGTGTGAATGCCCTGCTCGATGTTGCTGCGGATGAAGGGCCCGGTGAGCTTCATGTAAGCGGGCACGGCAGGTGCCGACCCGTAGGTGTCCGCCACCGACATGCCGCAAGCGGGGGTGAACTGGATGTGTCCGAAGATGATCATCTGTGCCTTGCTGAGTGCAGCACCATGTGGGTGGTGCCCGCCCTGTCAATGGTGGCCGCCCTACCCCGTGCCCCAAGGGCCCGGTCAGACAGCCGGTTTGATTCTAGACCTCGGGTTCACGCGCCCCTTTGCTGCGTGCTGGCCCACTGTGCCAGCGCGTGCCGGGCGGCTACCCGTTGGCCTTGAGCCAAATGAGGAAGTCTTCTGGCGACATGGGACGGGCAAAGTGGTAGCCCTGCGCCACGTCATAGCCCATGCTGCGCAAGTGGTCGCCAGTGGCTTCGTTCTCCACCCCTTCGGCAATGGTCTTGAGCGACAGCTCCTGCCCCAGGCGGGCAATGGTGCGAACGATGCGCGTGCCCCGCTCGCCCGACAACGAGAGCACAAACGACCGGTCGATCTTCAGGTGGTCGATCGGGAGCTGCTCCAGGTAGTTGAGCGACGAGTAACCAGTGCCGAAATCGTCAATGGCAATGCGGATGCCAGTGGCGCGCAGCTCGGTCAGCAGCGGAATGACCGCATCCAGGCCTTCAAGCGCCACAGACTCGGTGATCTCCAGCTCCAGTTGCCGTGGCGCCACGTCTGCCTGATGCAAGGCATCGTGCACCTGCTGACAGAAACCCGGCTGGCGCAACTGGACCGACGAGATGTTGACGGCCATGCACAGATCGGTGAAGCCTGCGGCGTGAAACGCCTTCAGGTTGCGCAGCGATTCGGTCAACACCCAGTGGCCGATGGGCACGATCAACCCCGACTGTTCGGCCAACGGAATGAAGCGGTCGGGCGGTATCCATTGCCCGTCAGGATGCTGCCAGCGCAACAAAGCCTCGGCACCCTGGACTTTGCCAGCGCTCAGATCAACCTGCGGCTGGAACACCAGCTTCAGTTGCGAACCGGTCAGCGCCAGGCGCAGGTCACGCAGCAACTGGGTACGCTGGCGCGCCTCGTCGCCAATGTCGCGCGAGAAGGTCACGCTCTGGCCCAGCCCCGCCCCCTTGGCCCGCCGCAACGCGATGTAAGCATTCTTGAGCACGTCCACGCCTGTCTGTCCATCGGCCAGGTGGCTGATGCCCACACACACCGACACGGTATGCGAATGGTCTTCCAGAAAAAAAGGCCGGGCAAACAGCGCCTGCAGCGCTTCGGTTGCCAGCAACGCCTCGGGGGCGGCCACCGCAAACGCATCACCGGCCAGCCGGGCAATGTAGCCCTGCTCGGCAAACCGGGTGCGCAGGCGCTGCGCAGTGGCCTTCAGCAGGGCATCGCCAAACACATGTCCCAGCATGTCGTTGATGGCGGCAAACTGGTCGATGTCGATCAGTGCAATGGCCCAACCCGTTTGCCCGGCAGACAACAGCCGGTCCAGCTCGCCGATGAGCGCATTGCGGTTGGGCATGCCCAGCTGACGGTCCAGCATGGCATCGCGCCGCAGGTCAGACACCAGGTCGATGTTTTTGGCACACAGCGCAATGTTGGTGCAGAACACCTCCAGCAGATGCTGGTCAACCTCTTTGATGGGCTCGCCCGACTCGATGTAGGCAGCAAAGCCTTCCTTGGGTGTCTTGCGGAAGTACAGCGTGACATCCCGTTTGCCGATGACGCTGCGGCCTTCCCGGAGCGCCTCGGCCAGCGACTGCGCAATGTGGGGGTTGTCGATCTCGTCCAGCCGCTGTTGGATCAGGTGCCGGTAATGGCCCGCAGCGGCAATGACGCGGTACTGCCGCTGCTGACCTGTTTCAGCCGATACAGACTCATCCGACGCACACACGACCCCCTCAGGTTCAACGTCCATCAGGCTGGCCAGTTGTGTGATCACACCCTCTGCGAACGCATGCAAACCTTGCTCGGCTATGAACTGGTTGCTGGCCGACACGATTTTTTCCAGCCCTTTGCGGCTGGCGTCCAATCGCTGCAACTGGTTGTAAGACCGGATGGCTGCCGTCAGCGTGGTGAACAGCTTCGACTGTGTCAGCTCGCTCTTGGTTTTGTAGTCGTTGATGTCGTAGCGGGTGATGGTGTCGTGCTCGGGTGCCTGACCGGGTTGCCCGGTTCGCAGGATGACGCGGGTGTTGTGGATCTTCAACTCATTGCGGATGGCGTCGACCGTGCGCAGGCCTGCATCGTCACTTTCCATCACCACATCGAGCAGCACCACCGCAAAGTCGGGCCGGGTCGCCAGGAGGGCCAGCGCTTCTTCGCCGGAATGCACATGCGAGAGTTGCAGGCGACGCCCCAGGATGACGATGCCTGCCAGTGCAAACCGCGTGGCCTCGTGTACATCTTTGTCATCATCCACCACCAGAATGTCCCACACCTGCGCGGGAGGCGACAACGTGTCCTCGGCCGGATCGTCGTCGATAAAAACCAGATCATCAGAAGAATCTGTCATGGCGGGCATCCCAGATGGAAGCGGCCGTCACGTCTATGTCTCATTGCGGCCATGCCACAGTATGTCATGTGGCACCCAGTCTGTCAGCGACACAAATGACACATCGCAAAATCTCGAATTCATAGCATCAGATGCTCGATAATGATGCGCTGAAGCCATTTTTTACTTGAGTTTTTGAACATGCCCGCCCACGTCCCCCGTACCCCCGCACCCTCTACACACGACACCACCCGCATCGACGATGTCCGCATCAGCGCCGTGCGACCGCTGGTCACCCCTGCCCTGCTTCAGGAGTGGCTGCCCGTGCCCGATGCCGCGCAGGCGCTGGTTGAATCCAGCCGCGCCGCCATCAGCCGCGTGCTGCACGGCCTGGACGACCGCCTGCTGGTGGTGGTGGGCCCGTGCTCCATCCACGACCACGGCCAGGCCATTGAGTACGCCCGCCGCCTGAAAGTAGAGGCCGACCGCCTGGAGGGCGAGCTGCTGTTGGTCATGCGCACCTATTTCGAAAAGCCCCGCACCACCGTGGGCTGGAAGGGCTACATCAACGACCCGCACCTGGACGGCAGCTTTGCCATCAACGAAGGCCTGGAAATGGCCCGCCAGCTCATGCTCGATGTGCTGGCGCTGGGTCTGCCGGTGGGCACCGAGTTTCTGGACCTGTTGTCGCCCCAGTTCATTGCCGACCTGGTGAGCTGGGGCGCCATCGGCGCACGCACCACCGAGAGCCAGAGCCACCGCCAACTGGCCAGCGGCCTGAGCTGCCCCGTGGGCTTCAAGAACGGCACCGACGGCGGCGTGAAGGTGGCGGCCGACGCCATCGTGGCCGCTCAATCGGGCCATGCGTTCCTGGGGCTGAACAAGATGGGCACGGCCGCCATTTTTGAAACCCGCGGCAACCCGGACTGCCACGTCATCCTGCGCGGCGGCAAGGCCCCCAACTACAGCGCCGCCGATGTGCAGGCCGCCTGCCAACTGCTGGAAGCCAACAAGTTGCGCCCACAGGTCATGGTGGACCTGTCGCACGCCAACAGCAGCAAACAGCACCGCCGCCAGATCGACGTGGCGGCCGACGTGGCGGCGCAGATGGCAGCGGGCGATGCCCGCATCACCGGCGTGATGATCGAAAGCCACCTGAACGAAGGGCGGCAGGACATCGTGACCGGCCAGGCATTGGCCCACGGTGTGAGCGTGACGGATGCCTGCATCAGTTTCGAACAGACCGTGCCGGTGCTGGACGGGCTGGCTGCGGCGGTCAAGGCGCGGCGCAGCGGGAAATGATGACGCTGTTTCGATAGCTTGAACACCACACCAGTCAGGCGGAAAAAGCCACCCAACCCCCTGGGCCACGGCCACCGGATGGATGCCGATGTGACTGTGCAGGAGCGCCGGGTTTGCGGGCAAATCCATCCGGGGCAGTGAACGGCCACATTGGCTGCAAGCGTTTGGTTGGAAAGGAGTTTCAGGAGATGCTATGGATGCCTCCCTGCCTACGGGCAAGGAACCGAGACCGTTGAA
>ERZ761609.1153-NODE-1153-length-25107-cov-57.685175_pt1 | contig 25107 bp, 15 predicted proteins | sample MGYA00511163_ERZ761609 | MGnify/ENA primary metagenome ERZ761609 (study PRJEB28899, sample SAMN02445070) | bioreactor sludge metagenome | biome: EBPR sludge | place: Australia: Brisbane, Thorneside Wastewater Treatment Plant | collected 2011-12-16 ... | reverse complement strand
TTTTCACGCAAAGACGCAAATTGGTTATTATTGCTTAGTACTCACTACCCACATCAGGCAGCATTTAGCACACGGATAACACGGATGTGGCTGATTTGCACGGATTTTTGGAATAATTGCGATTTACCTGCCCGATTTTTTTCACGCAAAGGCGCAAATTGGTTATTATTGCTTAGTACTCACTACCCACATCTGGCAGCAATTAGCACACGGATAACACGGATGTGGCTGATTTGCACGGATTTTTGGAAGTAATGGCTTCTCATAGGGTTAATAGAAAGTGAGGTTGGCATTATTATTTGGCATAGAGGGCTTACGTTATGGAAACATTTACCCTCCTCAACCCAGCAATCCCCCCCGCCACCTTAGAAAGTGGGGTAGTCTGTAACCATTATTTTACAAGGTTTTTGGAAATTTAGCGTATTTATTTTCTATTTACAGTATTGGTATTTGATTTTCAAATTTATCAAAACCTAACTCCAACCTAATACTAACTAACAGCCTACAACTATTACAAAATTGACTATTTCTGCCCTGTTAGGGTAGTTACGCGGTTTACTAAATGCCCAAGTAAGAATAGCTTAAAAATGTACGGCGCTAATTGTTTCCGCTGCCCAATATAATATGCACAAAGCCTGATAGGGTTTGGTTTAAAATTTCACCGCCGCCTGCGGTAAGCTCATATACCTCGCAGGTGTAGTAGTAAACCCCCTCGGCAAGCTGTTTACCGGTTTTTTGGTCGGTACCGTTCCACTCTATATTGGGGTTTTTGGTTTCAAATACTAATTGCCCCCAGCGGTTGTATGCTTTAAAGTTGATGCTGTTTACAAATCGGGATTTTCGGGGCACAAACAACTCGTTGTCGCCATCGCCATTGGGCGTAAAAACATTGGGCAGCTCAAACTCTAAACAATTGTTTACACAAACTACATTGCTAAATACGCTTTGGTTGCTGAAAGAGTCAATAGCAGCTACGGCATAACAGCCGGCTAAGGAGTTTTGGAGAATGTGTTCGTAAATGGTTTGTGTAGCGCCGTTTATGGTGGCTATGCGTTCAAAATCGGGACTAAACGGTGGCGAAAAATACACGTTGTATGCCACCACGTCATCGGCACAAATGTTATTGTTGGGATTAGTCCATTGCAATAAATTAGAGAGCACATCGGGCAAATCGGTTTGTGCCGATTGGCAGTAGTTGGTTACCGATAGTATTGGCGGGCAGGGCGGTATGGTATCAATGGGTGTGGCGCATTTAATTTGCGAGAGGTTTATGAGGGGTTCGGGCATAAGCGGGTTGGCATAAGTGCCGGTAGCTTCTATGTAGTAGCAGTACTGTTTTCCGTTTTGAAGCTGGGTATCGGTAAACTGTGTGCCGGTTGTGGCGTCTATAGGGTCAAAATTTCCGGTATCGTTTTGCCTGAATATGCGGTAGGAGGTATTGAGCCAAGGCACGTTAAAATTCCAGTTTAGCGTTAGCTGGTTATCAGCGGGCGAGGCACTGAGGTACACCGATGAGGCAAGCGCCGACTCATCTATGGGTTCGTTGTTGGCATAAAATACTACTTTGTAAGTATAGGGGTTGGTGGTGGTATTCAGTTCGGGCGCTATATTGGTGTAGGTAGTGTCGTTGGCTTGTGCAAACGAGTTGTATGACCATGCTTGTACTAAGGTAAAATTAGAGCCGCTAAAACCCTGTGTGCGGTAAAGCTCATAGCGGTAGGGAGGGGTATTGATGAGCGTGTCTAAAACTGAGGCATCGGGTTTAGTCCATGCTATATAAATTTGACCATTAGCATTTTGGGTAATATCAATACTCACATTGGTAATAATGGGTGCAATTTTAGGCAATTGGGCACAAACATTAAGCGAGGGTCTGCCCGAAACCACATTGAGCGGGTTGGGTGGGTTAGCGTTGGTAAAAGCATCGGCAAACTCGGCAACAATGCGGTAGCTGTATTGCACACCTCTTACTGCGGTGTTGTCGGTGTAGGTGTTTTGGGTAATACCTTCGGCAATTTTAACATACGGCGTGCCAAGTAATCCACGGGTACATCGGTCAAAAACAAGGTCATCGCAGCCTATGCTCCTCCACACCGAAAAGCCTCTGAATTTAGGAGAGGTTTGGCATTGGTAAAAATCCCAGTTAAGCGTAATGCTGTTATTTTGGACTTGTGCGGTTAGGTTTTGTGGCGCCGGGGCTACAACCCTTATGAGTACGGTTTCCAAATCGGCAAGTGGTAGTGGCACGCCGGCGGAGGTAAAATTATCTTCGGCTTTTATGACCACGGTGTAGGCTTGGCTGTAAATATGATTACAAATGGTATTCCATATAAAAGTGCCGTTTACTACACCCTGAGCCGGAGTAGAGATGAGCTGTGCAGGGTTTACAGTCATTTCAAACGGACCGCCATAACCGGTAAGGGTAATCAGTTGTGCGGGCACATCGGGGTCGGTGGCGGTAATGCTAAATTGAAGGGTTTCGCCCACCACCACACAAGTATCTTTTATGGGAGGCAATAGGGGCGGGCGGTTAGGTTTATTATCCACTATAATTTGCATATCGCGCACCATAGTACCCATTTTGATACCATTTCGGAACTCGGTAATAAGTATGGCAATGTTGTAGATACCTGCACGCTGTGGCGAGTCCCATATAAGCTCGCCGGTAATGGGGTTTAGGGATAAATTGTTATTGGGACCGGGCTGTACCTGATTGGGATACTGGTATAGCGGCACATCATTAAAGGGGTTTTGCTTTGGCGGAATTAGTTGAAAGTGAAGACTGTCGCCATCGGGGTCATAAGCATTTGGGTTATGGATAAACGGGTAGCCCACATTGGCATAATCAATAGGCGGCTGAAGCAGTATAGGCGAGCTGTTGAGTCCAAAAAACTGTGGGTCTCTAAAAAAAATGGTGTCTTCTATGTAAAAAGCTATGTCAACAGAATTGCCCAGTTGGATATTGATAATTTCATCTATTCGGTTAGGGTCTTGCATAGAAACCACGTAATTAAAAGGCGCAGCATAGCTATGGGTAACGCGGTATATATTGTACTTGATATTATTGCCAACGGGTACGCCATTTCCGGCGCCATTTATACGGGGCGCTTTACCCATATTGCCATCGCCAAAACTCACATCAAGCGTATCACGGTCGGCATTGCTGGCTCCTCCGCCCGATATTTTGGTATAAGTATAAATGGTAAAAATATACCGGTATGGCTGCCCGGGCAGTGGCGCGCTCACAAAACTAATTTCGCCGGCGCGGTTGTGGGTTGCCCAAAGAAGCTGGGCATATAATAGCAGGGCAATTAACCCTAAAATACGCAAAAACAAATGCTGGCTCATACCTATTTTGTAATGTTCCTTATAAACGCTCATTTTGGCTTAATGGTGGGTTTGCGGAAACAAATTTTTAACAAGGTAGGCATTTTAGCGTACAATTTGACAAAAAGTAAATAAAAAAAGGGAGATGCTCCTGATGAGACACCTCCCGAACCCTTGTCAATTATAAAACCCTAAAATATGCTAAAGTATGATAGGCTATTGTTTTGTGGTGTTAGGAAACCTTGTTTACCACCCTAAACGCGCCCAAATACTCACTTTTTGCGGTTGCTCTATCATATAAGCTGTGGGGAAATATTTACGCAGGCGTTCATCTATATCTTTCACCGTAATTTGCCCGTCTTTGTTTACATCAATGGGGGCATAAACTTTGTAGGCAGGTTCGGTTTGTTTGTACAGTGCATAACAATAATCCTCGCCCAGTGCATCGGGATAAAAGATACCGAGGTAAAATTCGGTCAGTGTTTCAAATGGTTTTCGGTCTTTTTTAATTTTGAGGTAGTACTTTTCTATTAGTTTTAGCTGTTCTTCATGGCTTAGGTTTCGGAGTATTTCGGTAGTAACACCCAATGTTTCTAATTGGGCGCTTTTCCATTGTATTAAACCGGTAGCGCCATTGTTTTTATTAACTGCCGATGCATCAAACTTAGATTCTGCAAAAATAACAGCCATTATCCACTCGGGCGGTACATTTAGGTTCTTAGCTGTTTGTTTTACGGCGCGCTCAAATTTGGGCACATCCATTACATATGTGGCAGCTTGTTCAGATAGGTAGAGCTTACCCTCGCTTTTTTGCGAGGCAGGTAACATAGCGGCTGTAGAAGCCCGTTTAAAATCGGTTTTGAGCAGTATTATAGTAATGACATTGCTCAAAACAGCAAAAGCAATTATCCAGTAAATGGTTTTTCCCGATAAACGGACATGCTGCGGTAGGCGAACTAAAAATTGACTCATGGTTGCAGAATTTCAGGGTTTAGGGAATAGTGATTGATTGATGAGATTACCGGGGTTGCCTTACAGCTTAGAGTGGAAAAAAAGGGTAAGCTGTAACACTTACCCTGCACTCCTACTTCAATGTGCTATTATGGCAAATGTGCGTTTAGCAATTGCTCGCTAATAACAGTAGCAAAGATACGGCAGTTTTTTGTTTCTGCAAATTTTTTTTGCAAAAAAACTAAATTTTTTTGCAAAAATTTTTTCTCTGCATTTTACGGTGTTGAGCGTTGCTGCAAATGGGGCTACTTACCACGCCTTGTAGTGAATTTACTGTACCAATCGGGTAATGCCGACGATGTTTGTATGGCATAATATCGGGCATTTAGGGCAAGTTTACCCTGCCATTTGGCGTTCACCATCAAAGTAACTACTTTTGTGCTTTGCATTTTACCCCTATTTACGTCACTCACCCCTGTTATTAGCCTATTTATGGTAGTTATGGTAACCCCGGTTTTTCAATTGCTGCGCTTTTGGCTGCCCTTTTGCGCTGCCCTTATGCTGTTTTTTGGGGTAGGGTGTGCCAATAGGGTTTCGCCATCGGGAGGGCTAAAAGATGAAACCCCGCCGGTGGTAATACTAACCACGCCAAATAACAAGACGGTTAATTTTAAGGAAAAAACCATTACCATAAAGTTTAACGAATATATCACTCTCAATAATCCGCAAACCGAAATTTTTATCACCCCGTTCATAAAAGAAAAGCCCGATTTTAAGCTGCGGGGTAAAAACCTGATTATTAAGTTTAAAGAAGAGTTACTCCCCAATACTACCTATACTTTTAACTTTGGCAAGTGCCTGCAAGACCTTACCGAAGGCAATGTGCTAAACGGATTTGAGTATGCTTTTTCTACGGGTTCACATATTGACTCGCTGTTTTTTACCGGCGCTGTGCTGCAAGCCGAAAACAATGAACCGGCTAAAGATGTGCTGGTATTGGTTTATAAGAGCGCTGCCGATACACTTTTTACCTCTGCTCCGCCGGCACAAATAGCCCGAACAGACGATAAGGGCATTTTTAGGGTAAGCAATCTTGCTGCGGGTACTTATTTTGCTTACGCCCTTATAGACAAAAACGCAAACTATTTTTACGACCAAGCTAACGAGTCTATTGCTTTTTTTACCGACAGCATAAACCTTGTACCCGATACGCTTTTTACCCCGCCTACCATTGCCCTCCGCCTTTTTAATGAAGGATTGGGCAAGGCAAGGTTAATGGAGCGCAACAATAAAGAATACGGTCATTTAGAACTCATTTTTTCAAAACCCCTCGACTCGGTTTACCTCCAACTGCCCGATACCTCGCTCATACGCAATACCTATTTGGTTGAAACCTCTGCCAATAAAGATACGCTGCATGTTTGGTACAAAGACCTGCCTAACCAAGAGCCAATATCTTTTTTACTATATACCAACCCACTTGAGCCGCCCGATACCGTTTTTTTCAGGCGTACAGCAAGGTTGCAATCGCTACAAGATGTTAAGTACATTTCAAATGCACGAGGTGGAAGGGGCGTGTCTTCCATTAATTACAATGCAGACCTGTGGCTTAAATTTAACCACCCCATTATCCAAATTGATACCGGTAAAATACAGTTGTACGAAGATACCGTGCTGCTCAAAACAACTAATAAACAGGTAAAACTGCATAACTATAGGATGCTGCATTTTACTTACCCATGGAATCCCGAAAAAAAGTACAAACTTGTTTTGCCCGATAGTACCTTGATGGACTACCATGACATAGCCAATGATGAAATTGAACTACTTTTTAATACTTTCTCGCCCGATACCTACGGTACCTTATTGGTAAAAATGAAAGGAGTGCCTGCCGATACGGTATCGTACCTTATTTACTTGTACGATGCCAACTATAAACTCATAAGACAACTGCCTTTTACCAATAACCCTACCCTAATGCCCCTGCTTAAACCGGGCGAGTACAAATTGGTTATTGCCGCCGACCTGAATAAAAATGGTAAATGGGATACCGGTAATTATGCCCAAAAACAACAACCCGAACCGGTTTTTGCGCCTAAAACACCTATTATTATAAGAGAGGATTGGGAAACCGAAATAGAACTTGAACTAAAATAACCACCCTAAAAAGGGGTGGGCAACACCACAAGTTACATACAAAGCTACTTGTATCCTACCGCTTCGGGCGGAATTACCTTTCCCTTGCGTTTCAGTACTTCGGTGCGCATAACCGGCATTTTTACGCCTTCCAAATCCTCAATTTCGGTGCTAAGGGTAAATACCTGCGGAGGTTGATTTTTGAAGTAGCTGTTTACCTCTAAGTTTATATCAATTTCTACTGTTCGCAAAAAAGACATGCTCTCTACCGCAAAACCCACCATTTCATCATTCATGGCAGTGAGTTCTTTTTTTACAATAAGGCATTGCCCATCAATTCCTGTATCGCATCGCCCCCATATTTCGGCTTCACCTTCTTCGTTTATCTGTACGCGTGTGGTGGGGCTTTTGGGGTTTACATTTACCCACTCTCCTTGTAGTGATTTAATAACTTGCTCGGCAGCCTCTTTTTTCTCGGCATTGGGGTCTTTAATAAAAAATTGCCTAAATATGTTTTTTGGCGCACCTTCCCTATATATTTCCTCCACCACCACATCTAAACCTGTAGTAAAGCCATTTAACCTTATAGGACGAATACGCATGATATTTTTAAGCTCACCTTCCCACCACTCTGCCACTTGTGAGTAGTCGGTACTATCCGATTTTGTTAAGTCATACTCCCCTATATTACGGGCTTTACCATTTATCATGCGGTATAGCTTTAGTTTGGTCAGTTTATTACCATCATCTAACAATTGAAATCGGGGAATAATAACATTGTTTTCCCACTCATTTACCCAATAGCCCTGCATTTCTTTTAGGGCAGAAAATTGGGGTGGTTCGGGCATAGGCAGCCGCGCATCGGTAGCTCGCATCGATTTACTCGGCGCATTTTTAGCTCGCACCATTATATCTGTAGCCATGCCTGTCCATAAACCGGCAGGGTTTACTATAATGGAATATACCTTCAGTTTTTGCCGGTTATCTACTGTAATGGGCAGCACCATACATTTTGCCTCCAATATATTGGTAACATATAGCAACTCCCGTTCCGATATATCTAATGGCACCTCGGCGGTAGGTAATTCTTTTTCGCCAAGGGCAAAGTAGGGCTGAAGCCTATATGTATTTACAATGGTTTTGCTTATTTCCATGCGGGCTATACGCCGCGAGTTAGGATTTTCATTTACCCAGGCTCCACTTATATCATAAAACTGGGTACTGCCTATGTATTTATTTTGAGGCACACCCCACTCATCGGCATTAGTAACCAACAGAGAATCCTGTGCCAAAGTGCTGCTTGCCAAAAACACCAAACACCAAAGCCAAAAACCGACATGGAAATTGGATATTATTTTTTTCATATTGGGTTTAAATAAGGTTTCAAACAATAGAGCCAAATCTGTTTGCAACAATGCGCAAATTACTCGCAAAAGACGAATAAATAAAAATAGCGCCTTTGTAGCAGATTATTTTGCAAAATTAGCTGCAATTCTACAATTTTGCACAAAAAATTGACAAATCTCTACTTTCGTAGTTGAACATCTGACACAAAGCTCAAATTATTGATGCACATTTGCACCTGCTTAACGAACAAAGAATGGATATTAGTATAAATAAACCCAAACCGCCGGTATTTGTATTGATAATGTACGCCCTTGGTCAGATGGGTTGGTCATTAGCTGCCTATGGTGTGGCAAATTTACTCATCTATTATTACATGCCGCCACTAAATGCACAAAACGAGGCTATATTTCCAACATATATTTACAGGGGCGCTGTGCTGGGTTTAGGTACTGTTATAGGGCTGCTTGGCGCATTTGGTCGGATTTTTGATGCCGTTACCGACCCCCTTATAGCCAATCTTTCTGACCGGAGCAGGGCTGCGTTTGGTAAGCGGCGTTGGTTCATGGCTATCGGGTTATTGCCATTTGCCTTGTTTTCGCTACTCATTTTTATTCCGGCAGTGCCCTACCAAAGCAGTTTAAATGCTGTTTGGCTCATGTTTTGCCTCTTGATGTTGTATTTATTTATGACCATTTATGTAGTGCCCTACACAGCCCTCATTAGCGAGCTGGGGCATACACCTAATGAACGGCTTACTATCAGCACCTACATATCTATTACTTTTGCACTGGGGTATGGCTTAGGTACACAAACCTTTGCTTTCCAAAACTGGGCTCAACATGCGTTTGCCTTACCTGCCGAACAGGCTTTCAGAATGGTTATGGGAGGGTTTGCTTTATTGGCAGCTATGCTCATGGCGCTGCCGGTTATTTTTGTTGATGAAAACAAATACTGCATTACCCATACCAACCACCAAACACCCCTACAGGCTATACGCAGTGTGCTGCAAAACCGCAACTTCAAGCTATTTGCCATTTCTGACCTTATGTACTGGTTAGCGCTTACCTTTATACAAATGGGTATTGCCTACTATATAAGCGTACTGCTTGGTTTAGAGGTGCAATACAGCTCACAGGTGCTAATGGGCATGTTGGCGCTTAGTTTTGTTTTTTATGTGCCGGTGGTTTATACTGCACGCAAATTGGGTAAAAAACAACTGATGACCTTAGCTTTTGCGTGGTTTACTCTCCTATATTTGCTCATGGCGTTTTTAGGGTATTATCCGGCAAATCCGGTAGCGCAGATTGTGCTGATGGGTGTTTTTGGCAGTGTGCCCATTGCCATTTTCAGCATCTTACCCAATGCGGTTGTTGCCGATATAATAGAAGATGATGCCCTCCAAACCGGACAAAGCAAAGCAGCCGTTTTTTATGCCGCCCGTGCCTTTATGATGAAAATGGGCATTTCCTTAGCAAACCTACTGTTTCCTTCTTTGTTACTATTGGGCAACAGCGCCCAAAACCCAATGGGTGTGCGAGCTACAGCCGTTACCGCTGCCGTTTTTTGCCTGCTGGGTTGGTACTTTTTTACCCTTTACAAAGAACCTAAGCCCCACACTGCTGCTTAATTTTGTTTTAGTTAGTCCCAAATTTTAACCCTATTACTCATTTACCATTTTTATTACTACCCCCAACTATGCCAAACTCTGCCATCCACGCTTCTCCCCGCGTTTGTGTTATAGGTGCCGGACCCTCCGGCATAACGGCGGTAAAAAATCTGCTGCAAGCCGGTATTACCAACGTAATATGCTACGAAAAAAATACCGACGTTGGCGGCAACTGGATTTACTCCCCACAGGTAAGCCATTCCAGCGTATTTGAAACTACGCATATCATCAGCTCAAAAAAACTATCGGAATACGATGGTTTTCCTATGCCCGATGATTATCCCGATTATCCCTCGCACAACCAACTACTGAAGTATTTCAGAGCATACGCCCTACATTTTGGCGTGTATAACTACATACAATTCAACACCGAAGTAACCAACGCACAGCCCCACAAAGACGGCAGGCAATGGCTCATTACCCTTCACAACGGCAGTGTAGAAACTTTTGATTACCTACTGGTAGCCAACGGGCATCACTGGAACCCCCGAATGCCGCAATACCCCGGCAAGTTTAACGGCGAGCTTTTGCACTCACACGAGTTTAAAAATAACCTGCCTTTTAAAGGTAAGCGCGTATTGGTAATTGGGGGCGGCAACTCTGCCTGTGATGTGGCGGTTGAAACCTCAAGGGTTTCGGCATTTACCGCCATCAGTATGCGCCGGGGCTACTACATTGTGCCAAAATTTATGTTTGGCAAACCGGCAGATATGGTAAATGCCCGCTTCATAAAACTGCCCCGATGGATTAGACACTCCCTTATGCAATTTACCCACCGCATTATAGTAGGCGATATGACGGCTTACGGCTTGCAAAAACCCGAACACCCCATACTGGGCGCACACCCCACTATGAACTCAGAACTACTCTACCAACTCAGGCATGGTAAAGTTCACCCCCGACCCGATATAGAACGGCTCGAGGGTAATACCGTACATTTTAAAGATGGCAAAGCAGAGCAATACGATACCATTATTGCCGCCACCGGCTTTAATATCAGTTTTCCGTTTTTCGACACACATCTCATTAACTATACCGATAATGATGTTCCCCTTTTTAAACGCATTTTTCACCCCACCCTCCGCACGCTTATGTTTATAGGTTTGGTACAACCTATGGGGTGCATTTGGCCGCTTGCTGATGCCCATGCAAAATTAGCAGCCAACTATATAGCCGGTAACTACCAACTGCCTGCCAACCTGCAAACCGAAATTGATAAGGATCTTACCCGAATCAATAAACGTTATTCAAAATCGCATCGGCATACCATAGAGGTAGAATACCATGAGCATTTACAAGAACTGCACAAAGAAATTCCGCCCAATGCTCCCAAGTGGCAAAACAAACCTGCACCCGCTTATTCCGCTTAGGATTGTGTTACAATTAAAAATTAATCTCCATTGCTGATAGGGAGCAGCGCTTCATTAAAAGCAGAACGCCATACTTACCAAACTAACAGCACACTGCCCGATGTTTTTTGGAGTTTGCCACCCGCTACCTTGTAAGTAAGGTAGTAAACATAAGCGCCCAGCTCGCAGGCAACGCCACTATAAGAGCCGTCCCAGCGCTCTGTGGGGTTGGTGGCATAAAAAACCCGCTGCCCCCATCGGTTAAAAATAGCCAGTTCAAAGTTTTGAAGCAAGCAATTGGTGGTAACGCCCCATTTATCGTTTATGCCATCATTGTTGGGCGAAAAAGCATTGGGCGCTATGGGTGGCACACAATCGGGCACCGGTTGGGTGGCAACGGTTATGGTAATACAAGCAGTATGTTCACAACCGGTGGTAGTATTAGCGCCGGTAACGCAGTAATTGGTGGTTTCGGTGGGCAAAATGGCAATGCTGTTGGTTGTTTGTCCGCTATTCCAGCTAAACACATCAGCGCCGGTGGCAGTAAGGGTTACTGTTTCGCCCGGGGTTATGGTTTGGGCAGAGGCGGTAATTTGCACTTGTGGAGCAGGTAAAATAACTACGGCAGCAGTAGCGCTATAAGCCGGACAAGCGCCTGCGGCAGCAAGGGTATAAGTTACTTCATAACTACCGGGCAAGGCAGCATCGGGATTGATGCTTCCGGTAAAATTGTTTAACCATAACCCATCGGGCTGCACCAAAAAACTGCCTCCTATGCTTCCCTCAATTGCCACTTCTATTAACTGTGTGAGATTGTTGCAATACTGAGCAGGCTGCGGATAAGTAATAGCTGCCCAGTTAGGAGCTTGAATAGTTACTTGTACCTGTGTTACAGAGGACTGGCAACCGCCCGATTCTACCGTATGGGTAACAGTGTAAATGCCGGGTAAGGAGGCTGCCAAATCAATAGCGCCCGTTGTGCTATCGGCAAATACCAATCCGGTGGGCAATGCGGCAAAAGCGCCCAATTGGGCATTGGGCTCTAAAACAGGCTGGGCAATACCATTGCCGGCACAATAGACGCTTTGGGCGTAAGCAAAACCCGAAACCGGCACAGCCAGTATGGCAACATTTACCGTAGCAGTGGCAGGGCAAGGCAGGGGCGAGGTATAGCTAACTACGTAATTACCCGGCAGGCTACCCGGCGGGTTAATAAGTCCGCTAACCGGGTCAATGCTAAGCCCCTGTGGTGAAGCCTCAAAAACGCCGCCGGTATTGCCGGTTATAGTGGGCAGTAAATTGGCGGCATCTGTGCAAGCTACATTGGGTTCATAAGAAATGCTCACCGGCACGGCGGCAGTAATTTGTACCGCAGTGGTGGTAGTAAAGCCCGGACAGCCCGGTACGCTGTATGTTACCGTATAATTGCCCGGTATGCTGCCTGCCGGCGTAATGGCGCCGGTAGTAGCATTAAGGTTTAACCCCGCCGGCAAAGCCGAAAACGAACCGCTCAAACTGCCGGTTATGGTGGGCAACTGTGGCGTGGCAATGCCCGTACAATAAGGTAAACCGGTATAGGTAACATCAGCAGTGCCGGTAGCATTTGAACAGCAAGAACCTGCCAATGCAGCAACACTGTAAGTATTGCTGTTTAGCCAGCAACAATACTGCACATGCAGGGCGTACAAACTGCCCCCCAAGTTGTTGTCAAAAAAATTAAGTACTTGGTCAATGGTATTACACCCGCCTTGCTCTACTCCGGTATTGCAACTATACGCACAAATAATACCAAAATTATACCCATTAGGATTATTGAGCGTAACGGCAGGAATGGTTAAGATGCTGTAATCAGCCGGCGGCACCCCGCTAATGGAGGTAGGAAAATTGCCAATGCCACAATTATTGTTATTTTGGGTTGAATTGTAACCGGCATACATTACCTGCGTGATATTACCTGCAAAAGCGCCGCTTATGTTTACCTGCACCGGCTCATAGGTACAAATACCAATGCGAAGGTCGGGAATATCGGCATCTATATTTAGATTGAGGATGCCGCCATCATAGTTGCTGAATACAATTAAATTACCCGATGGACTGCAAACCTGCCCCGATGCCTGCTGCACCATAAAAGGCAATAAACAACAACATGCAAAGAAAAAAAGTAACTGATGTTTCATTGGATTTAAAATTTGGGTGCAGTATAAAAAAGCGCTGTGTATTAGCATAACACAGAGCTATATGATATGGTAAAGAAACCCCTAAATATCAGTTGTTGTTTAGCAGTTTTGGTCATATCAATGCCAAAAAACAAAACCGGCAAACAACATAAAGCAGTTTGCCGGTTTTATTGGTAAAAGAGGCGTTATCAGTAGCCAAAAATTTCTTCGAGTGTAAGCTCTTTAAACTCGCCCAATGATTGGAGATACTCCATATTGAGTTTGGTTTTATCGCCTATAACCAAAAAGGTGTAATTTTTACCTTTAATGTGTTGGTTAAAAAACTGCTCCATTTCGTCAATGGTCATGGTTTGGGCTTTTTGGTAAACATCTTGGCTAAGGTCATAATCCAATCCTCGGTCTTTGGCTCGCAGGTAGCTGAAAAAGATATTGGTTTTGGTAGTGCGTTCGGTTTCTATTTGTTTTTGTACTGAGGTTCGGGCGCCGTCAAACTGTTTTTCGGCTTTGGGCATGTTGTTGAGCAAGTTGCGCATGGCATCTATGGCTTCTGCCATTTTATCTGCCTGCACTGCCATAAAAGCACGTGAGTAATGCGAGCGGTTTGGTTTAGCGGGGTTGGTAAAAAATGCCGCAGCCGAATAAGCCAATGCGCGTGCTTCGCGTATTTCCTGAAACACAATAGAGGATAACCCACCACCAAAATACTCACCGTAAACCGATGCCATAGGAGCTAAATTTTTATTGAACAGTTCGTCTTTGGCAATCATAGAAATTTGGGCTTGCACCATATTGTAGTTTATAAAGTAAACGCGGTCTTTATTGGTAGGTTGCTCGGTAAAAGTAGCCGGTTTGGGGTATTCTTTCAGTTTGGCGGGCGTTTTGTGGTATTTGTCAAACAGTTTGGTTATTGCCGGGAGGCTGTTTTGACCATAGTAAAATATGTAGTGTTGGTAGCCGGTAAGTTGTTTAAGCAAGTCGGTAAGTTCTTTACCGGTTATGCTTTTGAGTTCTTGTTCCGATAAAACATGGGTAAATTCCGATTTAGGACCATACATGCCGTAGTTGGCAAGGGCTTGGTTAAAAATAACGTTTTTATTTTTTTTGCTGTCGCCACGTTCTTTTAGTGTGCCTGCAATGAGGTCTTTAAGGGCTTCCTCATCGGGTTTTACGTTGCCCAGTACGTGTTCAAATAGTTTAAGGGCAGGTTCAAAAGATTCTTCTAACCCCGAAAGCGAAACATACACGCGGTCTGCCGATGAAAAGATGTCAAAACTTACGCCTAATTTGTAAAACTCTAATTGCAACTGCTCGGCGGTATATTTATCGGTGCCTAAGTAGGGGAGGTATTTAATAGCCGGCCCCAGTTTTTTGAGGTGGTTGGTGCCCATATCTAAAACATAGTAGAGGTTAAAAGTAGGGTTGAGGATATTTTGGATATAGTTTACCTCTATGCCGTTTTTAAGTCTGCCTTTTTTAATAGCCTGTTTGTAGTTTACAAAAGCGGGTTGCAATCTGCCGGCTTGTGTTTGTTCAAATTGTTTAAAAAATTCAGATTGGTTATCGCGGTTCAACTCCACTTGGGTAATGGGCGGTTTATCCATTTTAAGCACATCGGGGTCTTCGCCAGTGCGCTTAAAAATTACAGCGTAGTTGTTTTGAAAACGGTCGTTCACAAATTTCACCACATCGGCTTTGGTTACTTTTTCTAACCTTTTGAGTTCTGTAACGTAAGACTCCCAAGGTTGCCCGGTAATAAAAGCATCTACAAAAGCGCCGGCTCTGCCCCAGTTGCTTTCAGCATTTTTGAGTTCCGATAGTTTAAAATTTTTGATAACAGCAGTAAGCAGTTCTTGGTCAAACTGCCCTTGTTTGAGCAGTTCTATCTGCGAAAGGAGCAAATCGAGCACTTCTTCTAAGGATTGCTCTTGGCGGGGCACGCCGGTTAAAACGTACATGCTGTAATCGCTCATTTCGTTTTTATAGGTGCCGCCTTTAAGTATCTTTTGTTTCTGTATAAGGTTAATATCCATAATACCTGCTTGTCCGTTTTGAAGAATACCGTCCATAAGTTTGAGCATAAAGGCATCATTAGAGCCTGCTCCGTCAAACCTAAAAGCAATGGTAACATTTTCGGCTTCTTTACCCATTACCGTTTTTTCAATGGGCGCAGTCATTTCGGCTTCGCGCGCAAATTGGGGTCGGGCAAGGGGTTTCATGGGCAGTTTACCCATATATTGGTCTATGAGGGCAATGGTTTTACTGTAATCCAAATCGCCGGCAAGGCAAACCGCCATGTTATTGGGCACATAGTAGGTATCAAAAAAGCGGTGAATTGCCTCCATTGAAGGGTTTTTGAGGTGTTCTCCCAATCCTATGGTGCTAATGTTATAGGGGTGTGTAGGAAACAAGGCTTTTAGCATGGCTTCATAAACCTTGCTGCCGTCGCGGTCTTGCCCCATATTAAATTCTTCGTAAACGGTTTCCAATTCGGTATGAAAAAGGCGAAGCACCAATTGGCTAAAACGCTCCGCTTCTAATTGGAGCCAGCGCTCTAATTCATTAGCCGGAATATCGTTTATGTAAACTGTTTCGTCTGATGAAGTGTAGGCATTGGTGTTTTTAGCGCCCAATGAGGTAACCATTTTATCGTACTCATTGGGTATGGCATAGGTAGAGGCAAGGTAAGAAAGCGAGTCAATCTGTCGGTAGATAGCGCTTTTTTTAGCCGGGTCATCGGATTGTTTGTGCAACTCATACAAGTCCGAAATTTGCTTAATCAATCCGCTTTCAACTTCCCAATTGGTGGTGCTTATTTGGTCGGTACCTTTAAAAACCATGTGTTCAAGGTAGTGTGCCAAACCGGTATTATCGCGGGGGTCTTCTTTGCTGCCTGTGCGCACGGGCACTAAGGTAAGTATGCGCGGCTCATCGGGATTAGCCGATAAATAAACTTTAAGTCCGTTTTGGAGGGTATAAATTCGGGTTTTAATGGGGTCGTTTTCTACGTATTCGTAGGTGTATTTACCGTCTTTACCCTGTTTGGTTTGTGCACTTGCATCTGTCCATAATGCGGGCAAAATTGCTATGGTAAAAAAAAGCAAAATAGCGAAAGGAATAAAACGAAACATGAATTTTTTGATTTTATGAAAGGGAGGATTTACAATTGTGTAGCTAATTACCCAAGAGCCACAAAGGTGGGGTATAGCAAACAACTATGATGGTATAACCCGATGAATACCTGTTGGGGTTTAGCGCCGGGTATCATAGCGTTTGCAGCATAAGCACAACTTTAGCTCAATTGAAGTTGTAAACGTTTTATGAGGTCGTTAAGTTTGGGGTTAGTGGCTATCATTTCTTTGAGTTGCTCATTGGGCATGTAGGCGGGCATTTTTTTCTGAGTATCGGCAGCTTGTTCTTTGTTAATAACCCACGCTGCTTTATACTCTCTGCAACCTGTTTGGCTGTAAAGCCGGTTTAAGAATTGGGGTATTTCATCTTTAAGCAGTTCGCGCTGGTACTCGCTGGCAATGGTAATGGTAATGGTAAAACCGGATACCCCAATAACCACCTGCTCCATCATGGTTTTGGCATAACCGGCATTCATGGCTGCCACATACTGCTGCCAGTATTGGCGTACCGCATTTTCATCGGGCAAAACGGCGGGTGTTACCAATTGGGTTTCGGGCAGGTCGGTAGGGTTTTCATCGGGCAGTATGTTATTGTCATTTGCCTTTGGCGTTTGGTCTTTGGTTAGGTTGCTGAGTTGGTTAAGGTTTAGCTTTACCGTTCCGGCGGGTTTATATTTTGCGGGTTCTTCTTTTACCTGCTGTTGTTGTTGGGCATTTAGGTTGGCGGCATCATTTTTTTTTTCTTGTGTACCGGTTTGGGGCGCTTGTTTAAGGGTAAGGGCGGTTAAGCCGGTATTAGCTTGCAGGGCTATACTGCCGCCACCGTTGGGGTTTTGCGAAAAATGCAGAGCATTGGTGGCATAACACATTTTGAGCAAACTAAGCTCTACCTGCAAGCGTTTGTTTTTACTGGTTTTATACTGAATTTCGCACTCATTGGCAAGGTTGAGCAAACTTAGCAGCAGCGCCATAGGTGCAAGCAGGGCTTGAGTGCGGTAGCGTTCTTTTAGTCCTTCGGTAACATCAAGCAGGGTAAGGGTGGCTTGGTCTTTACATACCAGCAGGTTTCTGAAATGTGCCGATAAACCGTTGATAAAATTATCGCCTTCAAAACCCTTGCGCAAAACCTCATCAAACAGGAGCAGCAAACCCGATGCGTCTTGTGCCAGCAGGTAATCGGTAGCTTTAAAAAAGTAATCATAATCAAGCACATTAAGGGCTTCCAGCACGTGTTCATAGCGCAGGTTGCCTTGTGCATACCCTGCTATGCGGTCAAACATAGAGAGGGCATCGCGCAGTCCGCCATCGGCTTTTTGGGCTATAATATGCAGGGCATCGGGTTCGGCGGTAATGCCTTGGTCTTGGGCTATGTCTTGCAGGTGTTCTACCATGTCCTGCACCGTTATACGGTTAAAATCGTAAATCTGGCATCGGGATAAAATGGTGGGTATAATTTTGTGCTTTTCGGTAGTAGCCAAAATAAATATGGCATAAGAGGGCGGCTCTTCTAAGGTTTTCAAAAAGGCGTTAAAAGCAGCCTGCGACAACATGTGTACCTCGTCTATAATGTAAATTTTGTATTTCCCCGATTGCGGCGCAAACCGCACTTGCTCTATAAGGCTGCGTATATCATCTACTGAGTTATTTGAGGCAGCATCAAGTTCAAAGATATTAAACGATGCCGATTGTGCAAATGCCAAACAAGAGGCACAGGTGCCGCAAGGTTCAGCATCGGCGGTAGGGGTTTGGCAGTTGAGCAGTTTTGCCAATATGCGCGCGCAGGTGGTTTTACCCACTCCCCGCGGTCCGCAAAATAAAAAAGAATGTGCCAACTTGCCACTTTTGATGGCGTTTTTTAAGGTATTGGTTACCGATTTTTGGCCCACTACATCTTTAAACTGTTGTGGGCGATATTTTCGGGCTGATACTACAAAGCTCATGTATGAAGTGAAAAGTGAAGAGTGAAAAATTAGGAGTTGTGAGTGTAGATGTGAAAAATTACGAATTAGGAGTGTGTAAGTACTGATACCCACTACTCACTACCCGATACTATCTACCATCTACCATTAAACCATTTACCACAAAAGTACAATTTTTTGGCGAGCAGGGGTTAGCTTATCGGTTTTTTTGTTTGTTTTGTGGTTTTGTTTTAGCAGTTGTACTTTTTGCAAAGCATTATTGAGTAGGAATATCTTTACTCTTTTAGCTACTCACGTTTACGGTACCAACGGCTGCCGATGCTTTGGTTTTACCCACTTTTTTACCTTTTGCCCCATGCCCCTGACCCAAATTTCATTGCCCGATGCACAAAAGATAGCCCTTTATGCCCAGTTATTGCTGCCCGATGCCAATGAACCGCCGTTACAAGCATCAAACCCTCTTACTGCCGTAGTGCAAACGCTGGAGCATTTAGGTTATGTGCAAATAGACACGCTATCGGTGGTGGCAAGGGCACACCACCATGTTTTATGGACAAGATTGGGCAATGCGTATTCCGAAACTGTTTTGCACGAGCTGCAGGCTACTCACAAACTCATTTTTGAATACTGGAGCCATGCGGCTTCTTATCTGCCCATGAGTCACTACCGCTTTACCCTGCCCACAAAGGAGCATTATGCCGGCGGAAAATCGCACTGGTTTGAGCAGGATATACGTATGAAACAGTATGTTTTAGAGCGCATAGCTGCCGAGGGCGCACTGCAAACCAAAGATTTTGAAAAAGAACCCGACAAGGTGGGACAGTCGTGGTATGCATGGTCGGCAGCTAAGCGGGCATTGGAGCAGTTGTTTATGGAGGGCAGGCTCATGGTAAGCCGCCGAAAGGGTTTTAACAAAGTATATGACCTGTGCGAGCGGGTGTTGCCAAATTGGGTAAACACCATGCCTCCTACCGATGAGGAATACAGCGAGTTTTTGGTTAAAACAGCCCTTCGCGCCCACGGCATAATAACCCTGCCCGATGTATGTTACCTTCGTCCTCGGTTAAAAAACATAGTGCAGCAGGCAATAAACCGGCTGCAAAATAACGGTTTTATTTTGCCTGTTAAAGTGGGCAATGCTAACCAAACCGCTTATACCCTGCCCCATATGCCCGATAAAGCCCTAATCACCCCTGCAACCCGCCACCACCCATTGGTACACCTGCTATCGCCCTTTGATAATGTGGTTATTCAGCGAAAAAGACTGCAACAACTCTTTGGGTTTGATTACCAAATAGAATGTTATATGCCCCAAAACAAACGAAAATACGGTTATTTTAGCCTGCCCGTTTTGTGGAACAACCAATTTATTGGCAGAATTGACCCCAAAACCGACCGCAAAAGCGGCATCTTTTATATAAAAAACCGGTTTGTAGAGCCCAATGCACCACCCATGCACAAATGGCAGCCGGCGCTTGAACAAAAATTACAGGCATTTGCACAATTTAACGGGTGCAACCGAGTGGTTTACCTATAAACAGCATGGCTGTTAAGTACCATTACTTTTTCTTATCTAATTCGGCAATTTTCCTTTTTACCCACCCCGTCATAGTGGGGCGCAAATCCTTGTTTTCCCAATATTTACGCAAATTGTCAACAGACTTTTGGCTATAGGGCTTAGATACTGTTTTTACTAATACTATCATTATTTTGTAAAAATCGGAATAAGTCTTATATAATATATTTTTAAGTTTTGCTTTTTTTATATAGTGCCGGTAAGTGTCTAATTGGTGCAGCGCTACATTGTATTCTCCCAGTTCATACATGGTCATAATAAGCAATTGCTTATACTGAAAACGCAAAGCATTTAGTTTATTTACTTCTACCTTATTAAGATACTGTAGCGTCTTTTTAAAATCATTATCAGCAAAACTAACCATAGCCATAGCGTAATCTACTATAAATCCATCATTTATTGTAAGGTGATGGCTGTATTGATTAATAAAGTTTAAGGCTTGCAATGGATTGCCGCGTTTGATATATTCCACTACCATATTAAAAAATATCTCTGCCGAGAGCGTGTGAATTAACTTTAGCTCTGTATCAATTGCCATTTGCTTCCATAACATATAGTCTTCGCCGGTAAGTAATTCCGGCTCATTAAAGGCTCTGATCATTAGGTTGTTTAACAATGTGCTTAAACATTTACGCAGTACTGCTGCAGACAATTGGTATTGATTGTTTAAAGTGAGTTCTTTGAGCAAATCATAGTTTTGGGTAGTTGGATATTTTGTAAGGTGGTAAATACAGGCATAAACCCTAAAAATTAAACTGTTTTTATCAAAATCTATCTTTTCCAGCAGTTCCACAAGTTGTGGCAGTACAGTGGTAAAACTATCAGCCGCCGTATCGCGTGCAAAAATTTCAGCCGAATGACCAAGCAGCTCAGCATAAACCAATGCTAACCACTGCTCCACTACGTTATGGTAAGGGTTTTGGTCAAACCGGTGATAATAGGACACGCTTATAGGTTGTATCTGAAACCGCAAGTGTGCAAGTTCATACCCAAGTTTGAGAGCAGAAACATCACTAACCGGTGTTTTGTGCAGCTCTCTTTCCATGGCGTTCAGCTCCGTTTCAAGGTACGGAGGTATATTTTGGTAATACAACTGAGTAGCCAGTATTTCATTTTTTTTGTTCGGGTTTTGTTTAAGGTATTTTAGTACCAAATAATACTCAACTACTTCCAGCAGAAATGACATCACATCGCGCACCCGTTGGCTTACATAAGGCTCATCGGGGTATAAAATTCCCGATAAATTTTCGGGCTTTAAGGCATCATCTCCATAATTGGGGTGAAAATCCTGCAAATAGTTAAAGAGGTCAACGGTTTTACTGTGTCGCTTAAAATAGGGAGACACTACCAGCTTTTGCAACTGCCTCATATCTTTTTGCGAAAATGACCCTAATAACTTGAATAGTTTGTGCATAAAAAACGAGTAGCAGAGCAGTTAAAAACCGCAATTTTATTATTGAATGTCATTGTGCCCATTGTGTATTATTTGAGCAATCAGACAAATTATTGGCGCAAAGAAAAGCCACTTACCCTAAACACACAGTAGGTAATTGTACAAAAAAGGGAGTTAATTGTACTAAACAAGGGCATTTACCATTAGTTAGACACAATTTTTCTAAGTGTGGGTAAGAATTAACCACAAATATACCACTTTTTTTTTGCAACCCTGCAAATTAATCTGCATTAAATAAAATTGACAACTATTCCACAACTGTCCTCTTAAATTACTTCCTATTAACCATTTTGTGCCTTACTGTTTATTGGTTCAATATAGGCTATTTGGTCATTCCACCCTTGTAAAAAGCTCATAATCAAAACATCTTGAGGTATTATTTAAACCCAATCGCAGTTTGTAAGCAGTTTTATATTTCCAAAACACTTAGTTAAAACACAATTGCCCCACCCATGTAATGCCCTCGCCTTGCAGTTTTAGCGCTTGCCAATACCCTCCTTACATTTTTACCCGTATAATACCCGTTAAACTACCGCAAAACACCTATATTTGCGCTATATTACCTACCTATTTGCACTATGCCACCTACCAATGCCCATTACCTTACCACCTTGGTGTTGTGTTTATTTACGCTCAGTTTACAAGCGCAAGCACCGGCTTTTTTTGAAACCATTCATGGCAGCCCTGCTTATACCGAAAAAAACTTAGCGGTAAGGCAGTTGCCCGATGGTAGTATTTATGCCGCCGGCACTGCCATACCCGGCATACTGGGCGGAGCAGATTTTACCCTATCTAAGTACAGCCCAAACGGCGTTTTGTTGTGGACCAAATACTTGGGCAATACCCTAAACGACCAATGCAGCTACATGATAGTAACCAACGATGGCAGCCTGCTGTTGGTGGGCGATACCGAAAACCCCGCAGGCGATACCGATGGTTTACTCATTAAAACCGATACATCGGGCAATGTGTTGTTTACCTCCCGCACACCTGCATCGGGACTTACCGAATCGCTGGCTTTTGTGCAGCAAACCCAGCCCGATAACGGCTTTATTACCATAGGCATGGTAAGCGATACCTTAGGCGGCGCAGTGGGAAACAATTGTTATTTGGTAAAATTCAGCGAACAAGGTGAAGTACTCTGGCAACAAAACTATGGCGGTATGCACAACGACGTGGCCTATATGGTGCGCCAAACTGCCGATGGCGGGCTTGTTTTTACCGGCGATACACAAAGCTTTAACGATAACAATAACGTAGATATTTGGGTGGTAAAAACCAATGCTGAGGGCGTTATGCTTTGGGATTTGGTTATTGGCGATGAGTGGGCAAACGGCATTAAAAGCCTGATGGTTACCGCCCAAAATGACTTTTTCCTTACCGGCGAAACCGTTATTGATGAAACAGGATATTTTGATATTGTACTGGCAAGGGTTAGCCAATCGGGGCAATTGGTGTGGTACAAAACATGGGGCATACCTGCCAGTACCGAAGCCGCTTTTTCTGCCCTTCAAACTGCCGATAACGGATTTTTAATTACCGGTTACAGCAACCTGTATCGCCCGGGCTACCCTATTAAACTGCTCCTCCTTAAAACCGATGACCAGGGCAACGAAATGGGCGTTACCTATTTTGGTGGCACATCTATTAACCTTGGTTATGATATTCAGCCCGCTGTTTATGGTAATTATCTTATTGGCGGTTTCACCTTTGTAGGACCCGATAGCCAGTTTTTCCTCATTTATACCAATGAACCCGCCCCTACCGCCACCCCACCACTCCACAGCGCCTTGCCTTTTGAGGTAAAGTTAGCGCCTTACTCCGGCACAAACAGCGCCGCCCCTACCCTACTGCTCACAGTACCACAGGCGGGCAACCTGCACCTGCATTTTTACAACCTCTATGGTCAGCAACTTACAGCCGGTTTACCCCAAACCCACTACCTTCCCCATGCCGGAAACCATCAAATTCCGCTATTGCTGCCACCCGGCGCTACAAACGGCTTATACTTTTGCGAGCTTAGGTTTACCGATACACAGGGTAAAACCTATGCTGCCACCCAAAAAATTATGGTCGGGCTTAGGTAGCCATCGGGCATTAACACCATCACCTACTGCTCCATTTACCTTTACAGACTCCCGTATAACTATGGTTCTTCAAAAAATTATTTACCCCTTTACCGCCCTTTTACTGGCATTTAGTTTGCTTGCCAATGCGTATTTTTATGACCGGCTCCATACCCAAACAAAACAATCTGCCAATGTTAAAACCGATTGCGAAACCATTAAAGAAGACTACGAACTGCTCAAACGCGATTTAGACCGAACACTGGCAAACCTAAAAATACTCAAACACCCCGATAACAAAGTTATACAACTTACCGGCACACCCCAGTTTGCCGGCATAGGCGCTGTGGTTATCTGGAACGCCACCACCAAAGCCGTGTATATAGATGCCGCCCTACTGCCACAACCACCGGGCGACAAGCAATACCAAGTATGGGCTGTAAACAAAGATGTTTACAAAAGTTTGGGCGTTTTTAACCGCCAGCCTGATAAAGAAACCCTGTACCGATTAACCAATACCGAAAAACCCGATGCCTTTGCGGTATCCTTAGAATTGCCCCAAGGCAGCCCCACTAATCAGCCCACCCAAATTTACGCCACCGGCAAAATGCCTGCTTTATAAAGAGCAAATACGGTTTATTGCGGGTTTTGTTTGCGGCAGATGGAAGTATCCGGCAGCAATGATACAACCGAACAACTTAAAGCCGAATTGCAGCAAATAAAAACATGGCTGCTGAAAGGGAAATAAGTCCTTACCTGAGCAAGGCTGAGCCGCTGCTGGGTAAACAAACCAAGGATTTAAATGGCTACTCATTTCGCAAGGCATAGCCTGACGCTAGCGGGATCAATATTAATTAAAAAATTATACATATCCCAATTGTCGAACTATACTATGGTAATTTGTTACAAGAACCCTTTTATCGTGGGTATTGATGTAACTGTTATGTGCTATCAAATTTCTTATGTTGGCCAGTTCATCAATTTTGGTAGAAATCCACTGCTGCGAAGGGAAATAGTTTTTGAATAAATCATTCCAGTTGTTTAAAATTAAATCTGCTAATTCTCTAAAATCTAAATAATACAACAAATCGTTACCTCTTTGACTCAGCCACTTGTTTTGTGCTTCATTTCGCTTCCTGTCGGTCACTTTTTTTTGCACACTTTGTGGTATAGTAATTAGGTTATAGTAATTAGAGCCATGCTTACTTGTAAAAGCATCATGAATAAACTTTCTTAGCGTATTTTCTATGCAATAGAGATACAGATAATTTTCTGACATTTCAACTCCCTTATCATAAATATCATTTGGTAGCCAATTTACACTTAGCTCATTTTGCATTAACTCAAGTAGATTATCATGCAATTCATCAAATTTTTCTGTTGCTGGGGCTATTGGATAAATGGTAACTTCATGTGTAAAATCCGGCTCTAATTCTTTTAGTACTTGAAGTAAACTTTCTTTTGCCTTAAAAGCATATTTTAGGTTGGCCACGGGCACATATAAATCTGTTACAAAATAATTATTCATTTTATATTTTATATTATTTAATTCATCATAATACGCTAAGTCCTGCCTTTGCTCAATTGAGTAAGCAGCTTCACAATTTCTTGATAGCATTTGAAACAAATTAAACGACGCAAAAAAATTCTCTATTATTGCGAATAGAGGCAATAATGCTATAATTAAAAAAGTTATCAGCATTACAATTACAAACTCATTGGTACAGTATGAAATGACCATAATTATACTTATGATAGGGATAGTCCACATAAATTTAATAAAAAAAACAAGATAGCTATTCTGTGTATAACCATAAGTGCTATCAACATATTGCTTAATTGCTTTTGCAAGTTGGGGTCCGCTATTAATTCTCATTTACCGATAGCCTATTGATTTAAATTTATTTAATAATGGAAATGCATTGCTATTAGCGCAACAAAATTAAACAGAAAGATTTTATCAACATGAGTGCCACACATTAAAAAAGAAAAGGGAAGCGATATGTTTGTAA
>ERZ761609.1152-NODE-1152-length-25121-cov-57.222293_pt1 | contig 25121 bp, 20 predicted proteins | sample MGYA00511163_ERZ761609 | MGnify/ENA primary metagenome ERZ761609 (study PRJEB28899, sample SAMN02445070) | bioreactor sludge metagenome | biome: EBPR sludge | place: Australia: Brisbane, Thorneside Wastewater Treatment Plant | collected 2011-12-16 ... | reverse complement strand
ACACATGGCGAAAGAGAAATTTGATCGCAGCAAGCCGCACGTCAACATTGGCACGATTGGGCACATTGACCACGGCAAGACGACCTTGACGGCGGCGATCACGAAGGTGTTGGCCAAGCACAACCCGAAGGTGTCGTTCCGGAGCTTCGATTCGATCGACAATGCGCCGGAAGAGAAGGCGCGCGGTATCACAATCGCGGTGGCGCACGTGGAGTATGAGACCGCGAACCGGCACTACGCGCACGTGGACTGCCCTGGCCACGCCGACTACATCAAGAACATGATCACGGGCGCGGCGCAGATGGACGGCGCGATTCTGGTGGTGGCGGCGACCGACGGGCCGATGCCGCAGACGCGTGAGCACATTCTGCTGGCCCGCCAGGTGGGGGTGCCCTACATCGTGGTGGCGCTCAATAAGGTGGACATGGTGGACGACGCCGAGCTGCTCGAGCTGGTCGAGCTCGAGGTGCGCGAACTGTTGAAGAGCTACCAGTTCCCGGGCGACGACCTGCCGGTGGTGCGGGTGAGCGCGCTGGGGGCGTTGAACGGCGAAGCGGAGTGGGAGAAGACGATCGACGAGCTGATGGAGCAGGTCGACAGCTACATTCCGCTGCCGGCGCGCGACGTGGACAAGCCGTTTTTGATGCCGGTGGAGGATATTTTCTCGATTCAGGGCCGCGGCACGGTGGTGACGGGCAGGATCGAGAAGGGCGTGGTCAAGGTGGGCGAGGAAATCGAGATTGTGGGTTTCCGGGACACGCGCAAGACGGTGTGCACGGGCGTGGAGATGTTCAAGAAGCTGCTGGACCAGGGGCAGGCGGGCGACAACGTCGGTTTGCTGCTGCGGGGCATTGACAAGAACGAGGTGGAGCGCGGGCAGGTGCTGGCGAAGCCGGGTTCGATCACGCCGCACACGAAGTTCAAGGGCGAGGTGTACGTGCTGTCGAAGGAAGAAGGCGGGCGGCACACGCCGTTTTTCAAGGGCTACCGGCCGCAGTTTTACTTCCGGACGACGGACGTGACTGGGGTGGTGCAGTTGCCGGAAGGCGTGGAGATGGTGATGCCGGGCGACAACGTGACGATCACGGTGGAGCTGATCACGCCGGTGGCGATGGACAAGGGGCTGCGGTTCGCGATTCGCGAAGGCGGCCGGACGGTGGGCGCCGGGACGGTGTCCGAGGTGGTGGAGTAGGCAGAAGTTCCGTTGTGAGCGCGGGCGGAGCAGGAACCGGACGGTTCGGTTCCGTTCGCGCTACAATTGTGAGAGTGACCAAATTTCCCGAGACAGGGGCTTAGGTTAACGGTAGACCGGCGGTCTCCAAAACCGCGAGTGGGGGTTCGATTCCCTCAGCCCCTGCCAAAGAATTTCAGAAGGTAGCAAACGATGGCATCCCAATCACCGGCGGTCCCCAAGGACGGGGGCGCGAAAGGGTTCGCGTCCTGGCCGGCGCGCGTCCGCGATTACGTGGACGGTCTGAAGAACGAGATGAAGCATGTGACCTGGCCTTCGAAGAAGCAGGTGCGCAGCACGACGGGCGTGGTGATTGCGGCGGTGTTTCTGTTTGCCGCCTATTTTGCCGCGGTGGATCTGGTGTTGGGCCGGGTGATCAACCAGGTGTTCCAGACCCTGGCGCGCCGGTAGCCGGGAAGCGGGCGGGCAGAGAGACGAGTTAGAGTCGCATGCCGGATCAGGAAGAAAATCAATACGACGGGCTGCCCGAGGACGTGGAGAACGCTCCGGAAGCGGAGGCTCCTCCGGACTGGACGGACGAGGACGCCGAAGCCAGCGAAGAGGAGAGCTACGTGCATCCGCTGCTGGCCGGCGAAGAAGCGGGCGTACCGGAGGAAGAGCCGGTGGAGGAAGCCGCGCATGAGGCTGGCGAGGCGGAGGCTCCAGCGGCAGAGCCTGAAGCTACGCCTGAGCCTGCGGTGGCGGCCGAGCCTGTGGAAGCCGAAGCGGAGGGGATGCACTGGTACATCATCCATACCTATTCGGGCTTCGAGAACAAGGTGGCCGAGAGCCTGAAGGCGCGTTCGCAGGCCTATCATTTCGAGGACCGGCTGGGGCGGGTGCTGATTCCGACCGAGGAAGTGGTGGAACTGCGGAACGGCAAGAAGGTGACTTCGAAGCGGCTGCTGTATCCGGGCTATGTGATGGTGCAGATCAATATGGATGACGAGATCTGGCATCACATCAAGAACACGCCGCGAGTGACGGGTTTCGTGGGCGGGGGCAACACGCCGGTGCCGCTGACGCCCGAGGAAGTGAATTCGATTTTGAACCGGCAGGCGACGTCGGCCGAGCGGCCGCGGCCGAAGCTCTCATTCGAGAAGAACGAGACGGTGCGGATCGTGGACGGTCCGTTCGCGAGTTTCCAGGGCAAGGTGGACGAGATCAATCCCGAGCGGAACACGCTGCGGGTGCTGGTGACGATTTTCGGGCGCGCGACGCCGGTGGAACTCGAGTTTCTGCAGGTGGAAAAGATCAGCTAGAGAAAACGGATAGGAAGCGAAAGAGATGGCCAAGAAAGTACAGGCGCAGGTCAAACTGCAGATTCCGGCGGGCAAGGCGACGCCCGCGCCCCCGGTGGGCACGGCACTGGGTCCGCAGGGCGTGAACATCATGGAGTTCTGCAAGGCGTACAACGCGAAGACGTCGGCGAAGGAACTCGAAGGACTGATCGTGCCGGTGGTGATCACGATCTACTCGGACCGCAGTTTCACCTTCATCACAAAGACTCCGCCGGTGCCGGTGCTGATCAAGAAGGCCGTCAACCTGGCGAAGGGATCAGCCGAACCCAACAAGAACAAGGTGGGCAAGATCACGATGAAGCAGATTGAGGAGATCGCGCAGCAGAAGATGCCGGACCTGAACTGCTTCGACGTGGAGGCGGCGATCCGGAGCGTGAAGGGAACATGCGTGTCGATGGGCGTCGAGGTGGAGCAGTAGTCGCGCCACGGCGACCGGGTTTGTGCTAGACTGTTAGTTTCGTTCTTTTTCAACCTACATCTTGGGAGGCTTCGGGGCTGCTTGGCAGCCGCCGGGCCGTTTGGACCAGTCACACTATGGCAAGAAAACCAGGCAAAAAATACACTGCTGCCGCGCAGCAGATTGAAAAGCGGCCCTACACTCTGGAAGAGGCGGTGCCGCTCGTCCAGAAGATCAAGTTCAGCAAGTTTGACGAGACCGTTGAGGTGCACATGCGGCTGGGGATCGATCCCCGGCATGCGGACCAGATGGTGCGCGGCACGGTGGTGCTGCCGAACGGTCTGGGCAAGACGAAGCGCGTGCTGGTGATCGCCTCGGGCGACAAGATCCGCGAAGCGGAGCAGGCGGGGGCGGACTTCGCCGGCGGCGAGGAGATGATCGCGAAGATCGTTTCCGAGAACTGGCTGGACTATGACGCGGTGGTGGCGACGCCGGACATGATGCGCTCGATGGCGAAGCTGGGCAAGATTCTGGGCCCGCGCGGACTGATGCCCAACCCGAAGACGGGGACGGTGACGACGGACGTGGCCAAGGCGGTGCAGGAAGTGAAGGCCGGCAAGGTGGAGTTCCGCGCGGACAAGACGGGCGTGATTCACGCGCCGGTGGGCAAGCTGAGCTTTTCGACGGACAAGCTGCTGGAGAACGCTTCGACGCTGATCGGGGCGGTGGTGCGGGCGAAGCCTTCGGCGGCGAAGGGCAAGTATGTGAAGAGCGTGACGGTGTGCTCGACGATGGGTCCGGGCGTTGCGCTGGACGTGACGACGTATAACGCCCGCGCCGTGTAGGCGCGGATGGACTCCGGCGAGTGTAAGGAAGAGCGAAGATGAAGGACCGCAAGAAGAAACAACAAGAACTTGAGGCACTGGAAGCGGCGCTGCGCGAAGCGGAGAGCTTCTTTGTGGGCACGTTCGACAAGCTGACCGTGGCGCAGGATTTTGAGTTGCGCAAGACGGTGCGCGAGGCGGGCGGCCGTTACCGCGTGGTGAAGAACACGCTGGCGGAGAAGGCCTCGGCCGGGCAGGGCAGCGAGGCGGTGCTGAAAGGGATGAAGGGGACGTCGGCGCTGGCGCTGACGGCGGGCGACCCGGTGGCGCTGGCGAAGGCGCTGAGCACGTACGCCAAGAACAATCCGGCGTTCAGCTTCAAGGCGGGTTACGTGGAAGGCCGCGTGATCAACCTGAAGGATATCGAAGTGCTGGCGACGATGCCGGCGAAGGAAGAGATTTTCGCGAAGCTGCTGTATCTGATCAACGCTCCGGCGCAGAGGCTGGCAACCGTGTTGAACGCGGTGGGCCGGAATCTGGCGGTGGTGGTGGATCAGGGGGTGAAAGAGAACAAATTTTCCTCCTAGCGAGGGCAAGCGCCTGGCGCCGGGAGGGTCTGGCCCCGGTCCGGCAGAGAGCGCCGGATTGGACACAGGGACGAATTTAACCGACAGGGAGTAATGGAAAACAATGGCTGATATCAACGCGATCGCAGAGCAGATTCAGGGCTTGACCCTTCTGGAGGCCTCCGAGCTGGTGAAGGTTCTGGAGGAGAAGCTGGGCGTGTCCGCCGCCGCCGCCGCGGTGGCCGTGGCCGCACCTGGCGCCGCCGCCGCCGCGGCCGCGCCGGTGGAGGAGCAGACCGAGTTCAACGTGATTCTGACCGGCGCCGGCTCGAACAAGATCAACACGATCAAGATCGTGCGCGAGGTGACGAGCCTGGGTCTGAAGGAAGCGAAGGACCTGGTGGAAGCCGCGCCGAAGCCGATCAAGGAAGGCGTGACGAAGGATGAAGCCGCCGCGCTGAAGAAGAAGTTCGAAGAAGCGGGCGCAACTGTCGAGATCAAGTAGTGTTTCCCGGGTCCCCGGGGCTTCCCGGGGACGGGTTTGACGGGCCAGCCATTGGCGGCCGGCGCGCGGAGGCGAGCGGGCGCAAGCCCAGCGGAGCGTCCCGGCGCGCCGGCCTGATCCCGCCGGCACGTTTGACTGTCCTGTTTTCATTCTGTTAAGCTGTATTCTGATCTTGGAGCACAGCGGGGAACACTGATCTTCGTGGAATCATTGAATGAGCCGTACTCCGTGCGCGAGCGGGGGGCGGTGGACCTGGGTACTCGCCGCCGGAATCCCAGGCATTCGTGTGTCTTTTTCCCTGCTGTCGCTTTCCCTCCGCCCTTGGTGACAGACATCCCTGCGCCGGGCATTTCCCCTTTCCTGACATCGCGAATCAAGTTTGCCAACGGCGCCGCCGGCCGTGTGCCGCGCGCCGGGAACAAGTCCAAGGCAACCTGACGTTGCGCCGGCTGGGTGGCCCGCCGGCTTTATAAGGAGTGGAGAATGGCTACTGCGCCCCATGGAAGCGTGCCTGAGCGCGTCGATTTTTCAAAGATTAAAACCTCGGTTCCGATCCCGAACCTGATCGAGATGCAGAAGCGCTCCTATGAGCGGTTCCTGCAAATGGACCTGCTGCCGGACGAGCGGGATGATATCGGCCTGCAGAGCGTGTTCCGGAGCGTGTTTCCGATCACGGACTTCCGCGGCTTGAGCGAGCTTGAGTTTGTCGATTACGCCATTGGCAACTGGGAGTGCAAGTGCGGGGCGCTGAAGGGGCTGAATCACTTGCGCACGGTGTGCCGCAATCCTTCGTGCGGAGCGACGATCCAGACGGATCCGTTTCATCCGGGCGATGTGATCTGCGAGAAGTGCGGGACGGTGAACCGCAACGTGGTGACGTTCTGCAACCGGTGCGGCGACCCGGTGGGCCTGCAACTGAAGTACGACCAGGCCGAGTGCGAGGAGCGGGGCATGACGTATGCGGCTCCGTTGAAGGTGACGATCCGGCTGAAGATGTTCGACAAGGACGAGGCCGGCAACCGGACGACGCGCGAGTTCAAGGAGCAGGAGGTGTTTTTCGGCGAGATTCCGCTGATGACGCCGAATGGGACCTTCATCATCAACGGGACCGAGCGCGTGATCGTGAGCCAGTTGCACCGCTCGCCGGGCGTGTTTTTCGAGCGCGTGCAAGCGCAGAATTACGTGCTGGGCAAGATCATTCCGTACCGCGGCTCGTGGGTGGAATTCGAGTTTGACGCGAAGAACCTGCTGTATGTGCGGATCGACCGGAAGCGCAAGTTCTACGGTTCGGTGTTTCTGCGGGCGTTGGGGCTGAAGTCCGACACCGACATACTGAAGGCGTTTTACAAGATTACGACGCTGAACCTGAAGGGCAACAAGATCTACTGGCGGGTGGACGATACGTTGACCGGGATGAAGCTGGGCAATGCGATCACTTCGAAGCATGGTGAGACGCTGCACCCGGCGAACCGGAAGATCAAGGCGGCGACGGTGCAGGCGCTGCTGGATGCGAAGGTGCACGACGTGGAGGTGACGACGGCGGAGATCGCCGGCGCGTGGGTGGCGGCGGACGTGATCGACCAGGAGACGGGCGAGATTCTGGCCGAGGCGAACCAGGAGCTGACAGCTTCGATGTTGTCGAACATCATCGAAGCGGGCATCGGCGCGGTGGAAGTGTTCTTCCCGGAGCGCGACGAAGTAGGGATCGTGGTGTCGGCGACGCTTAAGAAGGACCCGGTCAAGACGCAGAACGACGCGCTTCTGGAAATCTACCGCAAGCTGCGGCCAGGGGATCCGCCGACGCTGGATACGGCGAACCAGCTTTTCTATGGAATGTTTTTCGACCCGCGCAAGTACGATTTCTCGCGCGTGGGGCGGATGAAGTTCAACATCAAGCTGTACGACAACGCCGAATACGCACCGAAGTCGTGGCTGGATAACCCGGAGAACAAGGGCCGGAATCCGCTGGACCGGCGAGTGCTGGACGAAGGCGACTTCCTGGACACGATCAAGTATCTGCTGAAGCTGCGCAAGGGCGTCGGCGCGGCCGATGATATCGACCACCTGGGCAACCGGCGCGTGCGCGCGGTGGGCGAGTTGCTGGAGAACCAGTTCCGCATTGGCCTGGTGCGCATGGAGCGGGCGATCAAGGAAAAGATGGCCGTGTTCCAGGAAATGACGACGGCGATGCCGCACGACCTGGTGAACGCCAAGCCGGTGATGGCGGCGATCCGGGAGTTCTTCGGATCGAGCCAGCTTTCGCAGTTCATGGACCAGACCAACCCGCTGTCGGAGATCACGCACAAGCGGCGTCTGTCGGCGCTGGGGCCGGGCGGTTTGTCGCGCGAACGCGCGGGCTTTGAGGTGCGTGACGTGCACGGAACCCACTATGGCCGCATCTGCCCGATTGAAACGCCGGAAGGTCCGAACATTGGTCTTATCAGCTCGCTGAGCTGCTTTGCACGGATCAACGAATACGGGTTTATCGAGTCGCCGTACCGACGCGTGGTGAGCAACGTGGTGCAGGACGACGTGCGGGTGTTGAGCCCGGGCGGGACAAGCCTGCGCGTGGGGCAGGTTTTGACCCGCGAGGAGATGAACAAGCTCCTCAAATCGCCGGAAGCTGCGGCAAACCCCCCGGAATTCGAAGCGCACTGCGATTATCTGTCGGCATGGGACGAAGACAAGTATGTAATCGCCCAGGCCAACATGGCGCTGGACAAGAACCGCCGGATCGTGGATGAACTGGTGAACGCCCGCAAGTCCACGAACACAACGCTGATCGCGCGCGAAGAAGTCGAATACATGGACGTAAGTCCGAAGCAGCTTGTCTCGGTGGCCGCTTCGCTGATTCCGTTCCTGGAGAATGACGACGCCAACCGCGCGCTGATGGGTTCCAACATGCAGCGCCAGGCGGTGCCGCTGCTGCGGGCCGATTCGCCGATCGTGGGCACGGGCATGGAGTATGTCACCGCGCGCGATTCGGGCGCCGTGGTGCTGTGCCGGCGCACGGGTGTGGTGGATTCGGTGGACTCCGAGCGCATCATCGTCCGCGTGGAGGGCAACGTCCACGAAGGGCAGATGTCGCGCGAGGTGGGCGCCGATATTTATCCGCTGACAAAGTTCAAGCGTTCGAACCAGAACACCTGCATCAACCAGAAGCCGATCGTGAAGCAGGGCCAGCGGGTGAAAAAAGGCGAAGTGCTGGCCGATGGGCCGTGTACGGACCGAGGCGAGCTGGCGCTGGGCCGGAACGTGCTGGTGGCGTTCATGTCCTGGCGCGGATTCAACTTCGAGGACGCGATCATCGTCAGCGAGAAGCTGGTGAAAGAGGACTACTACACCTCGATTCACATCGAGGAGTTTGAGATCGAGGCGCGCGACACGAAGCTGGGTCCGGAAGAGATCACGCGCGATATTCCGAACATCTCGGAGTCGTTCCTGCGGAGCCTGGACGAGTCGGGCATCATCATGATCGGCACGAAGGTGAAGCCGGGCGACATCCTGGTTGGCAAGGTGACGCCGAAGGGCGAAACGCAGCTCACGCCGGAAGAGAAGCTCCTGCGGGCGATCTTCGGCGAGAAGGCCGGCGACGTGAAGGACGCCTCGCTGTACTGCCCTCCGGGCATCGAAGGCGTGGTGGTGGACGCGAAGGTGTTTTCGCGCAAGGGCGCGGAACTGGATGAGCGCTCGAAGGCGATTCTGGACGCGCAGATTTCCCGGTTCTACCGCAACCTGGAGGACGAGAAGCGCATTCTTGCCGATGAGCGGTCGAAGCGGCTGACGGCGCTGCTCGATGGCAAGGAAGTGCAGGCCGACCTGCATGACGAGAAGACGAATAGAAAGCTGCTGGCCAAGGGGACGGTGCTGACGCGAGAGGTGGTAGAAAACCTCCGGGCCCGCGACTTGAAGCGGATGCGGCTGAATGCGCGCGATCCACGGCTGAACGAGGCGATCGACGAGATCGAGGAGTTGACGTCGCGGCAGATCCAGGTGCTCGAGAAGATCACCGAGGAGAAGATCGCGAAGCTGAAGAAGGGCGACGAGCTGCCGCCGGGCGTGATCAAGACCGTGAAGGTGTACATCGCGATGCGGCGCAAGCTGAGCGTGGGCGACAAGATGGCGGGCCGCCACGGCAATAAGGGCGTGATCTCGCGCATCGTGCCGGAAGAGGACATGCCGTTCCTGGAGGACGGGACGCCGGTGGAGATCATTCTGAATCCGCTGGGCGTGCCTTCGCGAATGAACGTGGGTCAGATTCTGGAGACGCACCTGGGCTGGGCCGGCTTCAAGCTGGGCAAGCGCTATGCGACTCCGGTTTTCGACGGCGCGACGGAAGCGGACATCAAGGGCGAACTCGACGCGGCCGGACTGCCTACCTCGGGCAAGGTGACGCTGCATGACGGCATGTCCGGGCAGCCGTTCGAGCAGCCGGTGACGGTGGGCTACATCTACATGCTGAAGCTCTCGCACCTGGTGGACGACAAGATTCACGCCCGCTCGATCGGGCCGTATTCGCTGATCACGCAGCAGCCGCTGGGCGGCAAGGCGCAGTTCGGCGGACAGCGGTTCGGCGAGATGGAGGTGTGGGCGCTGGAAGCCTACGGCGCGGCGTACGTGCTGCAGGAGCTTTTGACGGCGAAGTCTGATGACGTGTATGGACGCGCGAAGATCTACGAAGCGATCGTGAAAGGCGAGGCCGCGGCCGAGCCGGGCGTGCCCGAGTCGTTCAACGTTTTGATCCGGGAACTGCAATCGTTGTGCCTGGATGTGGAGCTGATGAAGAAGCCGAAGGAAGTGCTGGACACGGCGCTGGCGGCGGACTAACCGGAGAAAGGACAGGAGAAGCTCATGTACAGATCCAGCCCCTACGATCGTGGCAGTCTGATGGCGGATTTCGATTCGATTCGCATCAGTCTGGCCTCTCCGGAGAAGATCAGATCCTGGTCGCACGGCGAAGTAACGAAGCCGGAGACGATCAACTACCGCACGTTCAAGCCGGAGCGCGACGGCTTGTTCTGCGCGCGCATTTTCGGGCCGACGGCCGACTGGGAGTGCATTTGCGGCAAGTACAAGCGGATGAAGCACCGCGGCGTGATTTGCGACAAGTGCGGTGTGGAAGTGACGCTGGCGCGCGTCCGGCGCGAGCGGCTGGGCCACATTGAACTGGCGAGCCCTTGTTCGCACGTGTGGTTCTTCAAGGGCCTGCCGTCGCGCATCGGCTACCTGCTGGACATCACGCTCCGCGACCTGGAGCGGGTGCTCTATTTTGAAGCGTTCGTGGTGGTGGATCCGGGCGAGGTGCCCGGCCTCGGGCTGGCCGAGGTGATCACGGACGAGCGCAAGCGGCAACTGGACAGCGAGCATCCGGGCCAGTACGTCGCCATGATGGGCGCCGAGGGCATCAAGGAACTGCTCAAGAAGGTGGACGTCGAGGCTCTCTCGGTGGACATCCGCGAGAAGATGAAGACCGAGCAGTCGCAGCAGAAGAAGCTGAAGTACGCCAAGCGGCTGCGCGTGGTGGAGAGCTTCCGCAAGTCGGGCAACAAGCCGGAGTGGATGATTCTGGACGTGCTGCCAGTGATCCCGCCGGAGTTGCGCCCGCTGGTGCCGCTGGATGGCGGGCGGTTCGCCACCTCGGACCTGAACGACCTGTACCGCCGCGTGATCAACCGCAACAACCGCTTGAAGAAGCTGATCGAGCTGCACGCGCCGGATGTGATCGTGCGCAACGAGAAGCGCATGCTGCAAGAGGCCGTGGACGCGCTGTTTGACAACGGCCGCCGCGGGCGCGTCCTGCGCGGAGCGAACAACCGGCCGCTCAAGTCGCTCTCCGATGCCCTGAAGGGCAAGCAGGGACGCTTCCGGCAAAACCTGCTCGGCAAGCGCGTGGACTATTCGGGCCGGTCGGTGATCGTGGTGGGTCCGGAACTCAAACTGCATCAGGCCGGGCTGCCAAAGAAGATGGCGCTGGAGCTGTTCAAGCCGTTCATCTACCACCGGCTGGAACTGCGGGGCCACTGCACGACGATCAAGCAGGCCAAGGAACTGGTGGAGCAGCAGGACCCGGTGGTGTGGGACATCCTCGAGGAGGTCATCCGCGAGCACCCGATTCTGCTGAACCGCGCGCCGACACTGCACCGGCTGGGCATCCAGGCCTTCGAGCCAGTTCTGGTGGACGGCAAGGCGCTGAAGATTCACCCGCTGGTGTGTACAGCCTTCAACGCGGACTTCGACGGCGACCAGATGGCGGTGCATATTCCGCTCAGCCCCGAGGCGCAGATCGAAGCGCACACGCTGATGCTGAGCGCCAACAACATCCTGTCGCCCGCTCACGGCGCGCCGATCGCGGTGCCGTCGCAGGACATGGTGCTGGGCCTCTACTACCTGACCAAGGCGCGCAAGGGCGCCAAGGGCGAGGGCAAGAAGTTCGCCTCGATCGAGGACGTGCTGATCGCCTACGAGATGGGCGAAGTGGAGACGCAGACGCCGATCACGCTGCGGCACACGGGCAAGGTGATCGACCTGGCGAACGCCTACGATTCGCAGGACGTGATGCATACCGAGCCGGTGGAGTACAACAAGGCCGACATGGAAACGACGGTGGGGCGCGTGATTCTGAACGACGTGCTGCCCGCCGAGATGCCTTTCGTCAATGGCCTGTTGAAGAAGAAGGGCCTGACGCAACTGGTGCAGTACGGCTACCTGAAGTTCGGCCTGCCGGTGACGGTGAAGATGCTGGACGACATCAAGGATCTGGGCTTCAGTTCGGCCACGCGGGCGGGGGTTTCGATCGGCATCGACGACATGGTGGTGCCGGAGTCGAAGAACCGCCTGGTGAAGAACGCCGAGAAGGCCGTGATTGAGGTGCAGAGCCAGTACACCGAGGGTGCGATCACTCAGGGCGAGCGTTACAACAAGATCATCGAAATCTGGAACAAGGTGACCGATGAAGTTTCGGCGGAAATGTTCCGGACGATGGAGCGCGACGACAAAGCCGGGAGGCTGAACCCGATTTACATCATGGCGGATTCGGGTGCGCGCGGTTCCAAGCAGCAGATCCGCCAGCTCTCGGGCATGCGCGGACTGATGGCTAAGCCGTCGGGCGAAATCATCGAGACACCGATCACGGCCAACTTCCGTGAAGGCCTGAACGTGCTGCAGTACTTCATCTCGACGCACGGCGCGCGCAAGGGATTGGCCGACACGGCCTTGAAGACCGCGGACTCTGGCTATCTGACGCGGCGGCTTTGCGACGTCGCGCAGGACGTGATCGTGACCGAACACGACTGCGGAACCGCGGACGGCATTTTCGTGGAGCCGATCGTGGAATCGGGCGAAATCATCGAGCCGCTGCGCGACCGCATCGTGGGCCGCGTGGCGCTGGAAGACATCACCGACTACGAGAACAACACGATCGTCAAAGCGAACCACGAAATCACCGAGGAGTACGCTTCGGCGATTCAGGACGCGGGCATCGACCGGGTGAAGATCCGCTCAGTGCTCACTTGCGAATCCAAGCGCGGCGTTTGCGAGTTGTGCTACGGGCGCAACCTGGCATCGGGCCGGCTGGTGGAGCGGGGCGAGGCGGTGGGCATCATCTCGGCGCAATCGATTGGCGAGCCGGGCACGCAGCTCACGATGCGCACGTTCCACATCGGCGGCGCGGCCACCGGCGGCGCCGAGCAAAACAAGCAGGAAGCCAAGAACGACGGCTTCGCGAAGTTCATCGACATCAAGACGGTGTTGAACGCCAAGGGCGAACTGATCTGCATGGGCCGTTCAGGGCTGGTGACGATTGTCGATGACAAGGGCCGCGAGCGCGAGCGCTACCAAGTGGTGTATGGCGCCAAGATTCTGGTGCAGGACGGCGCACCGGTGGCCGCCAACCAGAACCTGCTCGAATGGGATCCGTACACGTTCTCGATTTTGACCGAGATTTCGGGTACGGTGCACTTCAAGGACATCGTGGAGAATGTGACGTACCACGAGCAGGTGGACGAAGTGACGGGCCTTTCGCAATGGGTCATCATCGATTCGCCGGACGAGAAGCGCCTGCCGGCGATTGTGATCCGTCCGGAGGGCGGGCACAAGGGCGACGAGAAGCGTTACCTGATGCCCATCCACGCCCACCTGAGCGTGCGTGATGGCGACACGGTGCACTCCGGCGACGTGCTGGCGAAGATCCCGCGTGCGACCACAAAAACGAAGGACATCACGGGCGGACTGCCGCGCGTGGTGGAACTCGTCGAGGCGCGCAAACCGCGCGAGACGGCCGTGATGAGCGAGATCAACGGCACGGTGCGGATCGGCGAAGTAGTGAAGAGCTTCCGCAAGGTGACGGTTGTTGGTGATGACGGCACGGAGCGGGAGTACTCGATTCCGCGCGGCGTGCACATCAACGTGCAGGATGGCGAGCGGGTGAAGGCGGGCGATCCGCTGATGGACGGCCCGCGCAATCCGCACGACATTCTGAAGGTGCTCGGCGAGAAAGAGCTGCAGAAGTACCTGGTGAACGAAGTGCAGGAAGTGTACCGCCTGCAGGGCGTGAACATCAACGACAAGCACCTCGAGGTGATCGTCCGGCAGATGATGCGCTGGGTGAAAATCGAGGATATTGGCGACACGGAGTTTCTGCCCGAAGAGGTGGTGGACCGCTTCAAGTTCAAGGAAGAGAACGACCGCGTGCAGGAAGCGGGCGGGCGTACGGCGGCAGGTTCGCCAGTGCTGCTGGGCATCACCAAGGCCTCGCTATCGACGGACAGCTTCATTTCGGCGGCGTCGTTCCAGGAGACCACGCGTGTGTTGACCGAAGCCGCGATCAACGGCAAGGTGGATTACCTGCGCGGGTTGAAGGAAAACGTGATCATGGGCCGGCTGATTCCCGCCGGGACCGGCATGGAGTATTACCGCCGGGTGAAAATCGCGGGCGAGGACATCGTGGAGGAACCGGTGCAGGAAGACAACCTTTTGCCGGACACCTTCCAGGTGTACGACGACGAAACCAAGGGGGGCTACCTCGGTGGGTCCGAGGGAGTGGACCTGAACTTCGACGAGCCGCTGGGCGAAGCCGAGTAAAGCCCGAACGGAAAGCGCAACTCAAGCGGCCGGAGCGACCCGGAAGGGCGTTCCGGCCGCTTTCCCTTTCGGGTATGGCCGGGTCTATGGTGCACTGTGGGCGAAGGCGAGCACCTGCGGTTTGACAATCTCCTCCCAATCCTCGACGCTCATGCGAATAACGTCGTGATGGGTACCGGCGTTGAAGCACAGGCCTTCTTCGGCCATGAGGAGGCCGTCGACCCAGACCGGCAAGTCGAACAGGGTGCCATTGCCGAACGGGGGCATGGCGCCGAGTTCACATTCGGGGAACAGGCGGGCGAGTTCAGCCTCTGTGGCGAGCCGGAGGTGGCGGCTGCCGAAGGCGAGGCGGAGTTCCTCGAGGTCGACGATACGGTCGGCGGGAAGAACGGCCATCGCGAAGCCGTCCTCGAAATGGACGATGACGGTTTTAGCGAAGCACCGGGGCGGGACCCGGTCGGCGACGGCGGTTTCGCGGGCGGTGTAAGTGAGAGGATGCTCGTCGTGCCGGTAGGCGACTTCGCGCATCTCGAGCAGGGCGATGAGCCGGTCAAGGGTGGTCATTTTTGTTTCCTTCTCGGTTTTGGACTGGTTGAGGGACGGATCTTGGCGGGCGCGGACCGGACCGCGGGGACCTGAGCGCGGCCCGCGGACCAGGTCCGAGTCACATGGGGTTGCCTGGGTTTATCCATTCCTTTACTCCTTTTCCTGGTGCACCGGGATGCGGTCCCGGAGCCGTTCGACGAGTTCCAGTTCCTGCTCGAGTTCCTCGCGGAACGCTCTGCGGACCGAGTGCCGGATGCCCAACAGCAGTTCGCGTTGTTTGTTGTCAAGCAACTGGGCTACCAGCGCCCATTCCTTTTCGCTCAGGACCGGTTGCGCCTGTGCAGTGTCTGCCATGGCTGCCTCCTGTTCCATTTGCTGTTGCCCTTACACTACAGCGAAAATTTGCCGTTGAAAAGGGGGAGTCGGGGGGTGGGGCGTGCTAAACCAGAGGAAGAATGCTGATGCGATCCGTTCTGCTGCTGGCCGCGGCGATGCCGCTGGCGGCCCAACTGAGTCCGACCCAGATCGAGGCGCTGGAGCGTGCGGCGATGCGCCATATGAGCGCGGAGTTGGTTCCTGGGCTTTCGGTGGCGGTGGCCACGGGGGAGGGCCCAGTGTGGTCCGCGGCGTGGGGCTTCGCGGACCTGGAGAACCACGTGCCGGCGACGCCGCGCACGGTATTCCGGCTGGCGTCGATTTCCAAGGCAGTGACAGCCGTGGCGGCGATGACGCTGGTGGAGCAAGGGAGGCTGAGCCTGGATGCGCCGGTGCAGGACTATGTACGATTCCCGCGCAAACAGTGGCCGATCACGACGCGGCAGTTGCTGGGCCATCAGGCAGGGATCCGGCATTACAAGGGCGGCGATTTCGATTCGACGCGGCACTTCCCGTCGGTGATGGCGGCGCTGGAGGTGTTTGCGCGGGACCCGCTGGAGCATGAGCCGGGGACGAAGTATCTATATTCGACGTACGGGTTCAATCTGGCTGGGGCCGTGGTGGAGCAGGTGGCAGGGATGCCGTACGAGGAATGGGTGAGGGAGCGGATCCTGACGCCGGCGGCGGTTTATTCGATGCAGCAGGACGGGGTTTACCGGGTGATTCCCCATCGGGCGCGGGGATACCGGCTGGGAAAGACGGGAATATTGGAAAACTGTTCACTCGCGGATACGTCCAATAAATTACCGGGCGGCGGTTGGGTGGCCAATGCGTCCGACCTGGTGCGTTTCGCCCGGGCATTGATGGAGGGCACGATTCTGAAGCAAGCGTCGCTGGACGAAATGTGGAAGCCGGGGTTTCTGCGCGACGGCAAGCCCACGCATTACGGATTGGGCTGGAATGTCCAGAACGAGAACGGGGTTTTCGTCGTCCAACATTCCGGAGGTCAACAGGGGGCGAGCACGCACCTGTTGCTGGTGCCCGCGTCGAAGACGGCGATTGCCGTGCTGGCGAATCTCGAGGGAGGGAAGGCGATCGATCTGGCGCGCGAGTTCGCGCGGATTGTTGCGGAGACGAAATGAGACTTGCGGTTTTTCTGTTGGCGTTGCCGCTGGCGGCGGAGTTGAGTCCGCGCACCGAGCGTGAGTTTGAGCGGTACCTGGCGGCGGCGATGCAGGAGATGGCCGTGGCGCCGGTGCGGATTCAGGCGACGGCGGCATCGGGCGTCAAGGTGCTGGCCTGGGGTGAGGAGCCGACGACGGATGTGCATGACGGGCTTGTGCACGACTGGGTGGGCTCGGTGTTTGTGCCAGGCGTGAAAGCGGAGCGGGCAGTAGCGCTACTGACCGATTTTCCACGGCACTCTTCGATTTATGCTCCGGAGGTGGCGGCTTCGGGGCTGATCGCCAAGGATGGAGAGGTGTACCGTTCCACGCTGCGGCTGGTGAAGAAGAAAGTGATCACGGTGGTGCTGGACACCGAGTATGAGACGCGCTACACGCAATTGGGCGCAGGGCGTTGGCTGGGGGTGGTGCGGTCGACGCGGATTCAGGAGGTGGAGGATGCGGGCGAGAAGAGTGAGGAACTGAAACCGGTGGGCGAGGGCCATGGGTTTCTATGGCGGCTGAATTCGTGGTGGGTGGTGCATGAGCAGAACGGCGGCGTGTTGCTGCAGTTGCGGTCCGTTTCGTTAACGCGAGACATTCCGATTGTGGTGTCGTGGGCGGTGAAGCCGATGGTGACGAGCCTGCCGAGAGAGTCGCTGACTTCGACGCTGGAGAAGACGGCGGCGGCGCTTCGGCGACAATAAAAGGGTGGATGCCCGCCGGACCGCCGTCGTGGCGGCCTTCTTGTTCAGCCTGCTGGCACTGGCCGGGGCGCAGGAGCCGCGCCTGGCGGGCGGGATTCTGCTGAGTTTCAATCCTTCGAGCCGCGCGCTGGAGCTGCGGCCGCTGGCGGGCGGCGGCCGGGCCGCATTGAGCTTCGCCAAGGCGCCGGAACCTTTCACGGGGCTGCTGGTGAGGGACTATACGGTGAGGCGCGACGGCCGGCTGGCCGTGTCGGCGGCGGGCGTGCTGCCCGGGCAGGAAGGGACGGCAAACCTGATTTTGGAGTTTGACTCGCGGGACCTGTCGCGGCCGGCGGCGGTGCGTAATACAGGCGCGGTGGCCTGTTATGCAATTGAGGCGGCGGGGGCAGGACTGTGGTGTCTGGGTCCGGACATGGAATCGCTACTGCGGGGTGGGGATTATGCGATTCTCTATCGGTTTGAAGATGAGAAGCCGGAGCCGGCGCGGGTGTTGAAGCGGGGCGAGGTGCCGCGGGACTCGGGGCAGAGTCCATGGGCGGGCGGGGCGCAATTGCTGGGTTTGGAAGACGGGGGCGTGGTGGCGTGGATGCCCGGTGTGGAGCGCTACGCGGTGGTCAGCGGGGAGGAGACGCGGGTGCGCGAGTTGCCCTGGAAGCCTCGGCGGCATGCGGTGGTGTCCGTGGCGCTGGATTCGCAGCGGCGGCTCCATGCCCTGTTGCCACTGGGCGATGAGGAGAAACTGGACACGCCGTACGGGCTGTTTCGGCTGGCGGGGGGGCGCTGGGTGAGAGTGGGTGGGGACCGGTCCGCCCCGCGGGGGGCGAGGCTGCTGGGCGTAGGGCACGAGGCGGCGGTCGTGGTGGACCGGCAACTTCGGATCCTAACGATTCCGGCGGCAGCTCCGGGCTCCTGAGCCGGAACTCCAACAGAAGCGCTGAAAACCGTTTTACATTGACAGTTGTTCAGCTATACTGAGAATCGGTCCGCTATAGCTATATGTGCTTGACAAATAAGCTAAAGCGCGGAGGAGAGGATCTGCCATGAAGACATTGTTGAAGACACTTGGAGCGCTAGTTGCGCTTGCACTCCTGCTGCCTGCCCAAGGGATCAATACCCAGGCGTCAAAGGACGACTGGGAAGAAATCAACTTCGAGTTTAATTCGGCGATTCTCTCGGACGGCTTCCCGAGCTTACTGCGGCTGGCCGATTTGCTGAGCGCGAATGCCGAGTACCGGGTGAAGCTGGACGGGCACACGGATTCAGTGGGATCGTCCGATTACAACCAGAAACTGGGACAACGGCGCGCGGAGGCGGTGCGCGCGTTTCTGATCAAGTACAAGGTGCGCGAGTCGCAGATCGAATTGGTGTCGCGTGGCAAGGGCGCGCCGAAGGTGGATAACTCATCGAAGGAAGGGCGGTTTATGAACCGGCGGGTGGGTATCACGGTGGTGGATGGCCAGGGCCGGGTGATCGGCGCGGGGGGGATTGGCGACGCGATCAAGAGTCTGCAACAGGTGTGCCCGGATTATTCGCAGACCCTGAACGACATTCTAAAGCGGCTGGACGAGATCGCCCGCATGTTGGGCGGGTTGAAGGACGAGAATGCCGCGCTGCGGAAAGAGCTGAACGATCTGAAGGGCCAGCAGCCGGCGATGGAGAAGTTTGAGCGCGCGCTGGCCGAGCAGCCCAAGCCGCCGGCGATGGATGACATCGCGCGGGCGATGGACGCGGCGATCGAGAAGAACCGCGAGCCGAGGTTTTCAATCCTGGGTATGAACCTGGGCGCGGACCAGGACCGGAACCTGACTTTCCAGGGCCGGGCACGATACTTCGCGCCATTCCGCGAGAAGTTCGCGGTGCAGGCGCAGGGCGAGTACTTCTACTTCCGCGACCGGGCGGAGGCGCAGTTTGACGTGGGTCTGGTGTCGCGCTTCACGCGGCGGGCTCAGGCGGGGATGTTCTCGAGCTTCAAGCATGTGGACCTGAAAGGGATGCAAAGCGGCGGGACGCTGGGCCAGGCGTCAGCGACGATGGACTACATCTTCAGCCGCGGGCGGTTGGGCGTGTTTGGGACGAAGGCGTTTCTGAACAACGCGGTAATCAACCGGACCTTCATCTCGCGCAACATCGTGGAAGAAGCCTACCTGCGGGTAGTGGACCAGGCGGGCGGCTCGGGCGCGGTGACGCTGTTCGGCAACACGGCGCTGGAGGGCAACATCGGTTGGCTGTCGCTGCGCGGCGGCAGCAACAAGCCGGGCGGCACGCTGCGGCTGGTGCAGCCGTTGTCCGAGCGGCTGGCCTTCACGCTGGAAGGCGGCTGGAACGAAACGATGGTGGCCTCGGGTAAGACTTACGGCCGGCTGACCGCAGGACTGCAGTTCGGCAATTACATGCAGCCGAAGGAATACCTGGGCTTCGATAAGCCGATCCCTGTGGATATTCCGCGCGTTCGTTACGAGATGTTGACGCGGCGGGTAAGAACGGGCAACGACGCGCCGGTGGCCGACGCCGGTCCGGACCAGATGGGAATTGCCGCCGGCGAGGTGACGCTGGACGGATCGGGTTCCTACGATCCGGATGGCGACTCAATCACGTTCCAGTGGGATCAGGTGTCGGGTCCGTCGATTGCGCTGACCGGCCGGAACACGGCCCGGGCGACGTTCACAGCGGTCGAAGGGACAATGTATTCGTTCCGGTTGACGGTCAAGGACGACCAGGGGGCGATGTCGCTGGCCCGCACGAGCGTGAGCACGCGTTCCACACCGCGCGTGGTGATTCAGCGGTTCACCGCGACGCCCAGCACGATTCAGCCGGGCGGCGCTTCGACGCTGACCTGGCAGGTGTTGAACGCCGACCGGGTGGAGATCACCGACTTGGGCAGCGTGAATCCCACCAGCGGCGCGAGTGAGGTGCGCCCGGCGGAGACGAAGACGTACCGGCTGACGGCCAGCAACGCCGCGGGCGAGGTCTCGGAGACCGTGACCGTGGTGGTGCAGCAGCCGGCGGTGCGAATTGTGAGCTTCCGCGCGGCGCCTGCGTCGATCCGCGCGGGCGAGGCCTCGAACCTGGTGTGGGAGACCGAGAACGCCGACACGGTGACGATTGCCGGCATCGGCAACGTGAACCGCAACGGGACGGCGTCGGTTTCGCCCACGGAGACGACCACGTATACGATCACGGCGACAAATGCTTTCGGCTCGGTGAGCGCGACGGCGACGGTGACTGTAACGGCTCCCGCGGCGCCGCGGATTCTGAGCTTCACGGGTTCGCCGCTGGAAATCGGCGAGGGTGAGAGTTCGCGGCTGAGCTGGGAGGTGACCGGCGCCACGGAGGTGAACATCACCGATATTGGCGACACGACGCTACGCGGTAACAGCAACGTGACGCCGGCGGCGACGAAGACCTACATTCTGGTGGCGAAGAACCCGGGCGGCGAAGCGACGGCAAGCGTCACCATCACGGTGGCGCCGAATGCCCGGATCATCAGCTTCACGGCGACTCCGCCGGAGTCGGCGAAGCCGGGTGACCCGGTGCGGTTGAGCTGGCAGACGAGCGGCGCGACCGAGGTGACGATTTCGGGCATTGGTGCGGTGTCGGCCAATGGAAGCCTGGATGTGAATCCCACGGCGGATACTACCTACACACTGACCGCGCGTGGCCCGCGCAACACGGCGACGGAGCAATTGTTCGTCAAGGTGAACGATCCGACGCCTCCGCCGCCGCCAAACCGGCCGCCGACGATCATCGTCAACGTGCCTGATTCGTTCGACACGCTGGACCGGGAGCACATTCTGGATGCTTCGGGTTCGTTCGATCCCGACGGCGATTCGCTGACCTACCAGTGGCGCCAGGTGGGCGTGAACAACCAGAACAACGCGGCCATCATCACGGCCACCTCGCCGACCACCCGCGTGCAACTGCAGGGGATTTTTGGCGATTACATCTTCGAACTGACCGTGACCGACAGCAAGGGCGCGAGTTCGACGAAGACCATTCGCATCCGCTTCGTTTCGACGCGCGTTCTTTAGGGGCGCGCGCCGGAGCGGGGCAGGGCAGTGAGCATGAGCGGAAGTGGCCGGTGTGCCCGGCGCTATCTGGTGCGCGGGCGGGTGCAGGGAGTCGGGTTCCGCGACTTTGTGCAGCGCGAGGCCGCAGTGCTGGGCTTGATGGGGTATGTGCGCAATCTGGATGACGGGCGTGTCGAGGCAGTGGCCTGCGGCACGCCCGCGCAACTGGCCGAATTCGCGGGGCGTCTGCATCGGGGACCGCGTTGGAGCGACGTGCGGGGCGTCGAGGAGATGGAACACGCTCTGTTACAATCGGAAGGGTTTGCCATCAAATTCTGACCCTTTCCCCGCATGATCGACCTGAAATCCCTGATCCGCGAAGTACCGGATTTTCCCAAGCCGGGCATCAACTTCTATGACATCACCACTCTGCTGAAGGACCCTGGCGGGTGGCGCGCGGTGATTGACGCGCTGCGCGACCACTATGCGGGCGCGCCTGTGGACGTGGTAGTGGGCATCGAGGCGCGCGGTTTCTTTTTTGCGCCGGCGATCGCCTATGCGCTGGGCGTCGGATTCGTGCCGGTGCGCAAGCCGGGCAAGTTGCCGGCTGAGACGGCGCGGGTGGAGTACGCGCTGGAGTACGGCACGGATACGCTTGAAGTGCACCGGGATGCGATTCAACCGGGGCAGCGGGTGCTGATCCTGGATGATGTGCTGGCGACGGGCGGCACCGCGGCGGCGGTGGCGCGCCTGGTGGAGGATCTGGGCGGCACGGTGGTGGGACTCGGCTTTGTCATTGAACTCGATTTTCTGAAGGGCCGCGAGAAACTGTCCGGACGCGAGTTGTTCTCGCTGATTCACTACTAGCGCCGTGGCGCCGCGCACTGCCCGGGTCCGGGCCCACGCCAAGATCAACCTGTCGCTGAAGGTGCTGGGCCGGCGTCCAGACAACTTCCACGAGTTGCGGACAGTGTTTCAGACGATCGGTCTGCATGACTTGCTGGAGTTCCAGTTCACGCCCGGACGGGGACTGGCGATTGAACTGGATGATCCGCTGGAGATCCCTAACAACCTGGTGAGGCGGGCGGCCGAGGCTTTTTGCGAGCGGTTTGCCGTTCGCGGGCGGCTGGAGATGAGGCTGGAGAAGCGGATCCCTGCGGGGGGCGGGTTGGGCGGAGGGTCAAGCGACGCAGCGGCGGTGTTGCTGACGTTGCCCGCGCTGACGGGGCGGCGGGCAGGGTTGGCGGATTTGACCGCAATCGGCGCGGGATTGGGTTCGGACGTGCCGTTCTTCCTGGTGGGCGGGACGGCGCTGGGTCTGGGCCGGGGCGAGGAGTTGTATCCGTTGCCGGAGATGCCCTCACTTCCGTTGCTGGTGCTGGCGCCGCCGGTCCACGTCTCCACGCCCGAGGCGTACCGGGCGCTGGGGCGGGCCGCATTGACTTTGGATGAAATCTCTTCTACACTGAAGTGTTTGCAGTCGTTCGTGTGGCAGCCGGGCAACTGGCGGGCCGCCGAAAATGACTTCGAGGATGCCGTCTTCCAGATCCACCCGGAACTGGAGCGGTGGCAGAGGAAACTCGAACGGTCTGGGGCTCATGTTGCACGGCTCTCCGGCAGCGGGGCAGCACTCTTTGGGGTGTTTCCAAACCAGTCCAAGCTTCAGGGAGCCCTTCCGCGGTTTCGTTCGGAACCTCTCAAAGTTTTCTCGACAACGATGATAAGCCGCGCGCGTTATCGCGCGGGCTGGATGCGGAATCTGCGAGCGCACCTTGCAGAGAGTGCTTTGAAGGAAGTTGAATGGCCGCCCCGAACCAAGTACACGCGACGAGATCCGAGCGCCTGAAGGTGCTGTCGGGCAACGCGAATCTTGCGTTGTCGCGGTCGATTTGTGCGGAGTTGGGGGTTCCGCTGGGCGGAGCGATCGTCCGGTCTTTCTCCGACGGAGAGATCTATGTCCAGATCGATGAGAATGTCCGAGGGGCGGATGTCTTTCTGATCCAGCCGACCTGCACACCGGTGGCGCACAATTTGCTTGAGCTGATCCTGATGATCGACGCGCTGAAGCGCGCCTCGGCGGACCGGATCACGGCAGTGCTGCCATATTACGGCTACGCGCGGCAGGACCGGAAGGACCGGCCGCGGGTGCCGATTTCGGCCAAGGTGGTGGCCAGCATGATCGAGCGCGCGGGGGCGAACCGCATCCTGTCGTTGGACCTGCATGCGGCCCAGATTCAGGGCTTTTTTGATATTCCGGTGGACCACCTGTTCGCCGCTCCGGTGATGATCGAGTATTTCCGTTCCCGGGACCTGAGCAACACAATCGTGGTCAGCCCGGACGCGGGCGGTGTAGAGCGGGCGCGGGCCTTCGCCAAGCGTCTGGAAGTGCCGCTGGCGATCATTGACAAGCGGCGGGAGCAGCCGAACGTGGCCGAGGTGATGCACATCATCGGCGACGTGGAGGGCAGCGACTGCCTGATTATCGACGACCTTATCGACACGGCGGGTACGCTGGTGAAGGCTTCGGAAGCCTTGCTGGGGGCCGGCGCGCTATCGGTTTCGGCCTGCGCGACGCACGGGGTGCTTTCAGGCCCCGCAGTGGAGCGTATCTCGGCCAGCCGGATCACTGAGGTCGTCTTTGCCGATTCCATTCCGTTACGTCCCGAGGCCCTCGCGTGCGGCAAAATCCGCGTGCTTTCGGTGGCCCGCCTGTTGGCGCGCGCCATCCAAAGCATTCACGAGGAGACCTCCGTCAGTTCTTTGTTTGTGTGATCGATAGGAGCCATTCATGAGGAAGGACATCACCATCGCCGCCGCCCCCCGCTCGGCGCGGGGCAAGAACGAGGCCCGGCGGCTGCGGGTGCAGAACCAGATCCCGGCCGTGGTGTACGGCGCCGGACGCGACCCGGTGGCCGTGAGTGTAAGCCCGAAGGAGATCAACAAGATTCTGTTCTCTACCGCGGGCCAGAATACGATTTTCAACGTGGATATCGCTGAGCAGGAGACCACCCCGGTGATGGTGGTGGACTGGCAGAACGACCCGGTGAAAGGCAACCTGCTGCATGTGGATCTGATGCGCGTGGATCTCAAGAAGCGCATCACGGTTAAGGTGCCGATCCACACGACGGGCGAAGCACGCGGCGTGAAGCAGCAGGGCGGCCTGTTCCAGGTGGTGTCGAGGATGCTCGAAGTTGAGTGTCTGCCGGATGAAATTCCCGAGGCATTCACCGTTGATGTGACTTCGCTGCTGATTGGCCAGGCAATCCGGGCGGGCGATATTCCGCTTTCGGGTAGCATGACGCTGGTAAGCCGGCCGGAAGCAGTGCTATCGCATGTGATCGCGGTGCGCGGGTCGCAAGATACGGCCGCTGAAGGCGCGCCGGCGGAAGCGGCGAAGAAGTAAGAACGCCGGGACCAACCGCCGATGGGGGAGGTTCGTTATCTGGTGGTGGGTCTGGGCAACCCCGGTCCCCAGTACGAGATGACGCCCCATAATTTGGGGTTCCTCACGGTGGATAGGCTGGCCCGGCGAGTGGAAGCGCGGCTGACGCGGTTTGAATGCCAGGCATTGGTAGGCCAAGCCATGGTGGCCGACGAGAAGGTGCTGCTGGCGAAGCCGCAGACTTTCATGAATTTGAGCGGCCAGTCAGTCAAAGGGCTGGCGGCGAAGTATGGAGTGGAGCCGGAGGGCGTGGTTCTGATCTATGACGATCTGGATCTGCCCTGGGGTTCGCTAAGAATCCGGGAGCGTGGTTCGGCCGGCGGCCATCATGGCGTCGAGGACGTAATCCGTTGTCTCGGCACACAGGCTTTTCCCAGGCTGCGCCTGGGCATCCATCCGGGCCATGAGGTCCGGGATGGCGCGAAGTTCGTGCTCGCTCCTTTCCGGAGCGGGCAAAAACAGGAACTGGATCCGCTGCTTGATGCAGCCGCTGACGCGGTGGAATCCATTGTCGCCGAGGGCGTCGCCAAGGCCATGACGGCTCACAACCGTCGCGCCCCCGGTTCGAAACGAGAGGAAGAATGAGGATCTACGAAGAACTCTTCATCGTCCGCCCTGACACGCCGGAGGAGGAGATCGACGCCTTTGTCGAGCAACTCACCGGGGTGATTACCGCCGATGGCGGGACGGTGGACAAAGTGGAAAAGTGGGGCGTGCGGAGGCTCGCCTATCTGGTGGAGAAGCAGAGTGAGGGCTATTATGTCCTGATTCAGTTCTCGGCCGGCTCCACGGTTGCCAAGGAACTTGAGCGCCGCATGCGCGTGAACGACGCTGTGATGAAATTCATCACGGTGCGTGTCGACGAGCGCATGAAGAAGATCGAGAAGCGGCGGAAGGCGCGCGAGAAGCGGGCCAAGCGGCGTCCGGCACCCGTGGCGGCGCCGGCAGCGGCCGCACCCGGTGTGCCCGTGCCCGAAGC
>ERZ761609.1151-NODE-1151-length-25130-cov-15.165783_pt1 | contig 25130 bp, 17 predicted proteins | sample MGYA00511163_ERZ761609 | MGnify/ENA primary metagenome ERZ761609 (study PRJEB28899, sample SAMN02445070) | bioreactor sludge metagenome | biome: EBPR sludge | place: Australia: Brisbane, Thorneside Wastewater Treatment Plant | collected 2011-12-16 ... | reverse complement strand
CAGGTTTTTTAGCTGCTGGCTTTTTGGCTACAACTTTTTTCACTACAGGTTTTTTTACTGCTGGTTTTTTGGCGACAACTGCTTTCTTCGCTGCGGGTTTTTTGACCGCAGGTTTCTTAGCAGCTGGCTTTTTAACAGCTGGTTTTTTAGCTGCTGTTGCCTTTTTTGCTACTGCCATGTTTGGTTTCTCCTGTTTGAGGTTAGAACATGATTCGACACAGTGTATCTCGAAATGAGAAAAACTCAAAACGAGTTTTTCATGACAGGTTTTTTAAGCCTGCTATGTGGCATGATGACAACAGGTGTATGAAATATATTTGTGGGGTAAACAAGTATTTACGCTGTCAAATTTTCTACCCATAAACTGAGTTGTGATTTTGACATTCCACCAACTTTTGTTTCCACGAGTTCGCCATTGCGAAAAATCATAAAAGTCGGTATGCCCCGTATTCCAAAGCGCGTAGGGGTTTGTGGGTTTTCTTCAATGTTGAGTTTGACGACTTTTATTTTGCCATTCATTTCGTTTGCCAACTCATCAACCAATGGTGACATCATCTTGCAAGGGCCACACCATTCTGCCCAGAAATCGACCAGAACTGGTTCTGGTGAATTGAGGACTTCTGATTCAAAATTTTGATCGTTGACGTGATTGCTGGACATATTTGTCTCCTGATTATTACCCAAATATTTAAAAATGATTCTTTTATTCCTTATAATATTGGCGTGAGCCGACTCAAAATCAAGACAAGTCTTGTTCCCGCCCACAATTAAAATTCCTATTATATCTCAATGGGCATCAAAATAGCGCGATCTGTCCATAATAGGGCGCAATGGATAGGTTTGTTTTTGTAAATATTTGAAATTGCAGACTTATATGCTCTGAGTTGGTCTTTGTATTCTTTCGGTATATCGTCAGGATTTTGTGGAGATGGGCGGTTAGATTTAAAATCAACGATCAGAATCCTTGTCTCTTCTATGACTAAACGGTCTATTTGCCCCGAAAGGATTCGTCCAGACCCTATTTCTCCGGTGACGGATACCTCTGCTAGCGAATCTGGTCCGAAAACAGAAGAGAATATTGGGTCATCGAGAATAGCCATGACTTCGGCGAGGATATTCTCCCTGATGTTCAAAGGAAGAGTTTGACTGCTTTTATCCAGAAATTTTCTAGCCGCATTTTTGCGTTGTGCTGGTGCGATTCTGGGCAGAAATTCAAAGAGTCTATGGGTCAGAATTCCGCGTTCAAAGCGATGTTCTTCTGCATTTTGTAAAGGGGAGAGTGATGGATCAAGATTTCGTCCAATCATAGATGGTTGTATATAATGGCGTGGATCTGATTCTTTTGGCGGGGGTTGATATAACCATTCTGGTGCGACAGAAGTCTTATCTCTTCTGGATATTTCAGGTCGTAGGTTTATTGGTGAACTTTGCTGGCTTTCAAAGCAGCGGATCGTGCTGGAGGTTTCTTTGATTTCAAGGCGATTAAACGCATTTTGTATCAACTGATACCACGATAATTTATCACTTTTTTCCGAAAGGCCATTCGATCCTACTTTACCACAGATATAAAGGCGATCACGTGGTCGCGTGAGAGCCACGTACAGCAGGCGCAGATATTCTTCATAGTCTTTATCTTTGATTGCTTCTCGTGCGTCTCCATATATGGGAGAGGTATTCTCTCTTGATGCAGCCCAAAGTGGGATTTGTTTACCATTACTGGCGCGTGCCCATAAAAATTTATTGATCTTGGATCCGGTTGGTTTGCTGGTTGTATCGGGCAGAAAGACAATTGGTGCTTCTAGACCTTTGGCTGCGTGAGCTGTCATAATTCTGACCTGATTGCCGCTTTCTTTTTCTGTGTCTTCCAATTGGCGTTTGATCTGAATGTCGTGTTTTTCCAGATGGGTCACCAGATTTTCAAGGCTATAAATCCCATCTTGTTCAGCGGTTAGGCAAAAGCCAAGAAATTCATCCAATGGATCCATACAATCTGGCCCAAGCAAAGTTGCAAATGACCGTCTTGCTGAGCCTTTTGGGTCTTTCGGGCATGGGCATGATAATGTTTCATCAAAGAAGTTGAAGGGAGAAAGTCTCCTCGCTTGTTCAATCTTTTTGTCCAGCCATGTGATGATGTTTTGATCCAGTGTTTGTCGGGATTTATCCCACAAACTTTGGTTTGATTTTCTATTTAAAGCCAAATTCATAACAGCTTCTTCATCCAGCCGGATGAAGGGAGATTTCAGGATGCATGCCAGAGACAAGTCATCTTCCGGCAGGCGGGCAAATCGCGCCAAAGCCATGCAGTCTTCAACTGCGATTTGTTCGCGTAAATTCATACGGTCTATTCCGCTGACCGCGATGTTGCGTAATTTGAGCTGGCGAATTAGATCACTAACCAGACTTCCTGTACGTGTACGTACAAGCACCAGAATGTCGCGTGGTTCGATGGGGCGGTTTTCCGAGACAAGGCGTTCACCGCTTTCGATCATTGCAAAAATGCGGTGGGCAATTTTGAAGGCAAGGTTATTGTCTTGTCCAGATTGTTCTGTTGCTCTTTCTGTTGAAAAAGGAAGTGACCATGTGGCATCGGGATTTTTAGAAGATGTTTTTTCAGTTGTCAGAACGTCCCATAGTTCGATCAGGCCAGATGATCCTTTGCGGTGGCTGTAATGGGTGAGTGTTTCGTTATGCGAAAGTCCCAATTGAAGTGCCAGATGGTGTTGTGAGAAGACTTCGTCTACCAATTTTAAAACGGGCGGTGTGGTGCGGAATGAAATATCAAGATTGACAGGATCTAATGTTCTTTTGGCCTGGGTTGATTTTTGCCCAAAATAGTCATACATCCGTGTGAAGGCTTGCGGATCAGCCCCGTGGAAACTGAAAATCGATTGCTTTTTATCGCCGACGACAAAGATACTGCGCGGTGTTTTGCTTTCTTTCCCCCAGCCGGACAAAAATTCGGCGCTTAAATACTGGATAATCTGCCATTGATGCGTGTTGGTGTCTTGTGCTTCGTCGACCAAAATATGATCGATGCCTTCATCCAGTTTGTAATGAACCCATTCCTGACCTTTTTCCTCGAGTAATTGGCGAGTTTTGATAATCAGGTCACTAAAATCAAGTGCGTTATGGCGACGTTTTTCCTGTTTGTAGCGTGTGATGGCTTCATGGGCGAGGGTCAGAAAATCGCGTGTTTGCTCTGCTTGTTTCAGGGTTGCAATTTCTTTTAAAAGTCTTTCAATCGTGTCTGCTTCCCGCAATATCAGTTCGTATTCCGCCGGATAGGTTTCATCGAATTTTTTGTAGAGTGTCCGCAAGGTTCTTGCTTGAGTAAAGAAAGCTTGTTCATACAGGTTTATTCTTTGTCTTTGTTCTGTTGGAGGCAGAGCAAACCAGTCAGCAATGCCTTGTCCTATTGCTGCATTTCTTGATCCACTTTCACACAATAATTTTGCGGTTCGCAGCAGGTCTTGTTTCGGGCGTGTGGTTAGAAATTGTTCAAGCAGGGATTCTTCCGTAGTGTCTGGCGATAAATCCATCAATTCCAGTAAACTTCGGCGTAAAGTTTCTCCTTGTCCGTATTCGGTCAAAAAGTTTTCCAGTTCTTCTGCTTTGTCCAGAATGCCTAATATCGTATCTTTCAAATTGTCGAAATCGGTTAAAAGAGCAATCTGGTTAAAAGGTTTTTCAAGATGGGGAGCTTTTCCACATTCGATGTCCCAAATAATGGACATGACTGATTTGGCCAAGAGGTCTCGTGCGTGGGTTTCTTCAATGACTTTGAATCCGGGGGTTAGGCCTGCTTCGATCGGGAAGCGTGCCAGAGTCGATTGACAAAAGGCATGGATGGTCATAATGGCCAGTCCACCAGGCACATCCAAAACTTTCGAGAAAAGCTGCCTTGCTGCTGTTATCATTTGTTCTGTTGGATGTGATCCGGTGAGAGTTTGTAACTCTTCAGTGAGTTTTTTCTCCTCCATCATTGCCCAGTCACCCAATCGTTTCTGGATGCGAATAGCCATGAGGGCTGCTGCAGCTTTGGTGAAGGTGATACACAAAACCTTATGAGGCTCTGTGCCTGCCCATTGTCCTTCGGGGTCTGGTAGAAGGAGTCTGAGAACGCGGTTGGTTAGAACTGTGGTTTTCCCTGAACCGGCGGATGCCGCAACCCAGACATCATGTTGCGGGTTGGTGGCTCGCCGTTGGTTTTCGTTCGGGTCTGGTTGGGTGTCAGGTTGGTCGTGTAAAGCGAGTGGATTTGTTGTCATTCGTCTTCCCTTGTGTCGGTTTCTTCGTCTCCGCCTATGACAGACCATTCACCAACACGTGCCAAATGGGCGTAGGCACGATCATCTTCATAAATGTGTTGGCCTTTGGGAGGGAAGGCAATATAGGGCGTTGTTGGGTCTTCAAATTGTAAAACAAGATTGAGCAATCCTTCTTCGGCTGCTGGTATAAGTTCGGAAAATGGTAATTTCTTTTGGCTTAGGCGTTTGGTTTCACCGTTATGGGCGACCTTCCAATATGCCAGTTCATTTATTTCCATTCTTTGTTCCTCAAAGCCGCCTTTGGATAAGATTAGCCCTTCGAGCGGTAATTGAGGGGATAATCCGTTGCATATCGAAACATTGGATGGAGGTATGCCTGTTTTGTAATCGATAATGGCCGCCCCTCCTGTTTTTAGGCGGTCGATGCGGTCGGCTTTGGCTGTCAGGGTAAAGCTGCGTTTGGTTTGAGGGTTATCATAGATTTTGTAGAAACCTTCGATTTCTTGTCGCCAAGGCAATGCGTCTTTGCGCCATTCGGTTTCAGTAGAGATAAACCAATCGGCAATTTTATCCATACGTGGCCACCAATAATGCCAATGGGGTGAGAGAGCTTCGACTTCAGAGAGTTTCTCTTGCGCAATAGTCATGAATAAATCTTTGGAATTTTTATCAAGTCCATGCGGTGTCTGTTGGACAAAGGATTCCAGGATATCGTGGATCAAAGTTCCGCGATCGGTGAAAATAGCGTCGTCTTCCAGAGGATTGACTCTTTTGAGTCGGAGAATCTTATGAGCGTAGACGCGATATGGATTGTTCATCCATTTTTCAATCCATGTTGCCGAAAGCTTCTCAGGTCTTTTATAGCGCGGTGGGCATGGTTGAGGGGCTTCGGGTTTTGTATAGCGGGATGTTGGTGCGTCGAGTTCGCGTGTCCAGTGGATCAGGTAGGTATTTGTCCAGTCTGGTGTGTCTGCCGAGGCGGTTATGAGAGTCGAGAGACGTTGCAGCCATCTGGCAGGGACGGTCTCTGTGCCGTCTTCTTTGATGGCGCGGGTGATGATGACTTTCTCTGCGTTTAATCCTTCGGTAAAATCATGAGCTGACAGGCCGATGCTGCGTGCAGCCGGCGGCAGGCCGAATTTTTTACGCATCGGGCGGGACATCCATGGGTCATGCGCTGGTTCTGACGGCCACATGCCTTCATTTAATCCTGCGAGAATCATGACATCGTGTTGAATAAGACGCGATTCAAGCTGTCCCAAGATGACAATGCGCGGGTGGCGCGGTTGTGTTTCGCGAAAGGTTTCCTGAATCATCAGGTTGCGGATAATCCCCGCCCATTCATTTAAAGGCATGGGAGGGAGGTTGCGCGCTTCAATGATGAGTTGAGACAGTAATGTTGAAAGGCTGTTGCTTTCGGGTTGTGACCAGAATATTCTCTCTCCGCCAGCAAGGGATTCAATTATTTTGGTGATTTCTATCAACATCTTCAGCGGCGCATGGATGCCGGATTGAAACTGGATCAGAGTATCGAATGATGCGCGAAGGATTTTCAAAAGATCTAAAAATTCTGTATTTCCTTGGGCTGTTATTCTGCGTTCAATTCCATTCAGTCCTGGTGCCGGTTTTGAACCGCGCAATATATCGCGTTCGAATTCTGCCAGCTGGAATTCTTGAGCCGTCAATGGATTGGTGAATAATGGGTGCTTTAAAAATTCCAGAAGAGGGATGGGCGCAAAGTCTTCTTCAAGCACTGTCATGAGGGTCGAGATAAAAATTCCCGATGGTGTGGTCATCAGGCTTTGTCCGGCACTATCGTCTGCGTCAATGTTCCAGCGTTTCAGAGCCGTTGTAACACGTCTTGCCAAAGCCCGATCAGGCGTTACAAGGCAAGCTGTTTTCTGTTCGTTGTTTAAAACTTCGCGTAAGGCTGTGGCAATAGTGGCGGCTTGTTCGCGGGCGTTGGCTGTTTCACAAATTGTAATGTTGTCGTGAAAATCATCAAGAGAATCGCTATCAATCAGAGTCTTGCCGAATGTTTCGGCAGGGCGCATGATGGCACGAATCAGACGTCTGCGCGGTGGATCGTCTTGTTCACAGGATGGCCAGAGTTTGATATCTGCGCGGGTTTTTTTCATAGCTGTGAGTAAATTTTTCATGGTGCGCTGGGGATGGGTGTCGTCAATGACAGTCCAGCTTTCCTCATCCAGCCCTAAATCCAGACCCGGGAGAATTACGGCTCCTTGGGGGAGGTTTGCGATGGTGGTCAGCAAGTTGGCTGTGGTCGGAATTGATCCGGTTGACCCTGCTGCAATGATGGGTGTTTGCGGCGGATGCGCTGCCCATAATTCAGTCAGTGCCTTCATTAGGAGGGCGCGGCGATGTGCGGGGTCAATTTGCCCGCGATGTGCCAGAATAAGTGGCCAAGCTGATGTAACAATTTCTAAAAAAACCAGGGTTTCTTGCCAATGGTTTGAAAAATCTTCATAGGGGACAAGCTCGGGCAGATTTGCAAAATCCAGACCTTCAGTATGAACCTGGTCTATCAGGGTTGCCAGATTTTTTGCCAAAGACAAACATTGATCAAAAGAGAGGTTAGAATCTTTTCTTTGGACTTGTTGTGCCAGAAGAAATTGTCTTTCCAATGATTTTATTGCCGGTGGGATATCGGTGCTGTCTAGCCCTAATCCTGAAAGGGTCAGATCCAGCTCGTCAGCGTCAATGTCGCCTAATGGCTGTAATCTTGGTAACAGGATGGCTTCATGATTGTTGAGTTCAAGAAACGCATCGCGCAGACCACGCGCTGCCCGTCTTGTCGGGAGAAGTACTCTCATTTTGGTCAGGTGACTTTGGCGGTCTTGTGTGTGGGGTTCAAGATTCAACAATCCTTGTGCCAGTTTCTTAAGAAAATTCTGACCCGAAGGAATGGTATAGAGTCCATGCGGTGATTGCACTCTTGTTATCTTTCACTGGTTGCGTGATTACTCGTAGTGGTCTGCGACCAGTTTATCGAGAAGTTTGACACCAAAGCCACTTGCAAACGGGACAGGACAGGTGGGTTTGGTTTTGGACATGGCAACTCCTGCAATATCCAAATGTGCCCATGGGCGGCCTTCATCAATAAACTCTTCGAGAAAAGCTGCGGCGGTGCAGGCTCCTCCCATGCGACCGCTGCCGATATTTTTAATATCGGCAAACTCAGAATCCATTTCTTTGCGGAAGGAGGGATCAAGTGGCATGCGCCAGATCTTTTCACCGGTTTGGTGTGATGATTTTTCAAGACCTTTCCAAAGCTTGTCATCATTGACGAACGCGCCGCAATGGTTGACACCGAGAGCAACCATGATTGCTCCTGTGAGTGTGGCAAGATCAATTATAAAGGCAGGATCATGTTTTTTCTGGATGTAGGTCAGGGCATCCGCCAATACCAAGCGGCCTTCGGCATCGGTGTTAAGAATTTCAACTGTTTTTCCTGCGTAAGACGTGACAATGTCGCTTGGGCGCGTGGCTTCATCCGAGATCGAGTTTTCAGCTAAGGCAACGGCGGCGACAACCGGCACTTTGCATTTGCGCGAAGCTAGGGCATGCATTGTTCCGACAACTGTCGCGGCTCCCCCCATGTCCATTTTCATGTCCATCATTCCTTCGAATGGTTTGACGTTTAGTCCGCCGGAATCAAAAGTGATCCCTTTACCAACGAGAGCAAGGGGTTTTTGAGCCTTTTGTTTGGCAGATCCCATGCCATCCCATGTCATAATAACCAGACGCGGCAAGTGTTCTGATGCTTGACCAACGGAGAGTAAGCATCCCATTTCCATTTTTGCGAGAGCTTTGTCATCAAAAATCTGAACTTTTACACCCAGTGGAGTCAGGGTTTTCTTGATGATTTCAGCAAAACTTTCAGGGTAGAGCTTGTTTGGAGGGGCGTTGACCAAATCGCGTGCTAAAAAGACCGAGTGAATCAGGTCTTTTTGTGTGGTGAATTCTTTTTCCAATGTTTTAACGGCGGCGGTGACAACCGAAATAGTTTTTACAGCGATGGTTTTTTTATTTTTTTCAACTGTTTTGAAGCTGTCAAAGCTATAAGCTCCCAATAATACACCCCCTAGAAGCGTGGTTACAGGGTTGGATGTTTTGCTTTTTAGGTCGTCACTATTCAAAAATACAGCATCCGTGCAACCTAAGGCGCGGAGGGCGGAGGTTAGGGTTCCCCCTGTTGTTTCAAGTGTTTCCGTTGTTGTTTTTGATTTTGAACCAAGACCCACAAGAATAACGCGCAGGAAATTTGCGCCTTTGGGCAAGGCAACGTTCAGGATCTGTCCTGCTTCCCCTTTGAATTTTGTCGAGGCGTTCAGGTGGTGGCTGAGTAATCCTGCGGTATCGGCATCAAGCTTGGCTGCAATTTTGGTCAATTTTTTGTCATCATATAGTGCCAGAATTGCGGTATCGGTTGAAGGTGTCGATTTCACAAAGTTGATTTGTGGAAGAGTTTTTTCAAAATTCATCATTTTTGGCTCGCTTGGTTGTCGAGAGGGTCTGTTTCTGGTAGAGACAATAAGTAAGTTTAGCCTATTCCATTATGCTTTGAAGCGCAAATGCAGATTATTGACCGTTATATTTTTCGCCAGATGCTGATTGCAACGATCTTTATCGTTGTGATTTTGGCTGTCCTTGTCTTGTTGACCCAGTCTTTGCGTTATCTGGAGCTGGTTATGAGTGCTGGGGCGTCGGGGTTAAGTTTCTGGTTGGTCACGCTTTTGTCTCTTCCGAGTTTTTTCGAGGTTATTCTCCCGATCGGGGTCGTGGCGGCCATTCTTTTCATTTATCATCGGCTGGTGATGGATAGTGAATTATTTGTGATGAAAGCTTTGGGGTTTTCACCGCTTAGATTGGCCAGACCTGCCTTGATTTTGGCTGTTGGGTTGGGATTCGGGTTGTTTGTGGTGATGGGGTGGATTGCTCCGACTTCCAAAGCTTCAGCGATTTTGATGCGGAAGGATATAAAAGCCCAGATGTCGTCTCTAATTTTTCGTGAGGGTGTTTTTACCCAAGCGGGAGATGGATTGACGCTTTATATTCGTGATCGCGATTATGAGGGGAATTTACTTGGTCTTGTGATCCATGATGCTCGTGATAAAGATCAGTCACCATCTACGGTTATTGCGTCGCGAGGGGTTCTTGTGTCTGCGGATTCCGGTCATCAGGTCTTGGTTTATGATGGGTCACGTCAGCAATATGATGCCAAAAGCGGCGTGTTGAAGAGGTTGGATTTTGATCGCTATACAATTGATTTGCCAGAAGAAACCCAGTCAACTCCCATTCGTCGTAAAGAGCCGGATGAACGGGTTTTGCAAAGTTTAATCCATTCTGAAGAGGCTAAAACCGATCGCTCAGTCAGACGGGCGTATCGTCTTGAGGTTCAAAAAAGATTTTTAACGCCGTTGCTTATCCCTGCTCTGGCTATGGTGGCTTTGGTGGCCTTGTTGATCGGATCTCATGATCGTCGCGGGCAGACAACAAGAATTATTGGGGCGGTTTCGGCTGTTGTTGTTATCGAAGTTCTTTACTTGATATCTTATAATTTGGCTAAAACTTCGTCTGTCGGGTTTGCTCTTATGCTGCTTACTGTCATGATTCCCATATTGGGGGGTGTCTTTATGTTGATGCGGGACAGAATTTTGTTGTTTCTGCTGAAATCATCCAGTTCCGAAAGCGCAGGTGCGTCTTGATTGTATCACCAGGGACAACATTATTTCGATATTTGGCGCGTGTTTACGGGTTTAATCTTTTGGCTTTGACGATGATTTTGCTCGGAATTGTGGCCTTGTTTGATACAATCGAGTTGCTGCGACGCGCTGCAAAATATGCTGATGTCGGGTTCGGGTTGGTTTTGAGAATGGAATTTTTGAGACTTCCTGAGTTGGCGATGACGATTGCCCCTTTTATCGTTTTGTTTGCGGCGTTATTTTCATTCTGGCAGTTAGGCCGGCGGCAAGAATTGGTGGTTTTGCGCTCTTCGGGTGTATCGGTATGGCAATTTTTATCGCCTATTGTTTGTGTGGCCTTGCTTTCTGGGATTTTTGTTGTTGCTGTTCTGGATCCAATCAGTGCGGCGTTTTATTCCCGATATGATGTTTTAAACAAAACTTATTTGAAACGTGAAAATGCCAGTGTGATTGCTTTATTTGATGAAGGGATGTGGTTGAAGCAAGCCACAGAGGGGGGGCATGCCATTCTTCATGCATCAAAAATAGAGATGCCGGAATGGCGGTTGCACAATGTTATGGTTTTATTTTTCGATCAAAATGATGTGTTTGCCGAACGTATGGATGCCCCTTCGGCACAGTTGAAATCTGGAAATTGGCTTTTGAAAGAAGCCGTTTTGAATATTCCGGGACATTCTTTCCGTAAATCCGAGCAAGCGATGATTCCAACCAATTTGACGGTTACGGATATCGAAGAGAGTTTTTCTGCTCCCGAAACGATGGGGTTCTGGAATTTGCCGTCCTATATCGGGACTCTTGAGGGGACGGGATTTGATTCGACACGGTTGCGGATCCATTTTCAGTCTCTTTTGGCTTTACCCTTGTTATTTGCCTCTATGGTGTTTTTGGCGGCTTGTGTTGCAATGCGGCAATCACGCCAAGGGGGAGGGTTTTCCTTTGTCCTGATCGGTGTTGTTGCAGGGTTTGTTGTTTTCTTTGTTTCTAATTTTCTACAAGCTCTTGGGGCTTCCCATCAGCTTCCCGTATTTTTATCAGCATGGAGTCCGGCATTGCTCTCAACTTTGGTCGGTATTTCCGTATTACTTTCTTTGGAAGATGGATAACTTCTTTTTTCTTGAGGTATTTTTGCAACAATCTGTTGTGACTGTTAAGTTCTCTGCCTGTGCTGTCTTGACGTAGTGAAGTTTTTCAAGCAAACCTCGCTGTGGGTTTTGTTTTAATAGCCTTAAAATTGTGAAAAGTTAATGTGTTTCTAACGGTTTTTTGGTTTGATTGTAGGGTGTTTCTTGTTCTGTTTGAATTGGTGGCACGTAGGTTGTTATTTTAAGAATTTAAAGGGGTTGCATGGTGGTCAAGTTTACTGAAAATTGGCGTTTGGCGTTTGCATTGGTTCTTTCTACAGGGCTTTTGTCAGCATGTGCGTCGTCAGAATATGGTGGCGTTTCTGATCCGATTGAAGGTGTAAACCGTGGTATCTTTAAATTTAACGATGCGGTTGATCAGGCAGTTTTGAAACCTGTTGCCGAAGGCTATCGTGCCGTTGTGCCATCTCCTGCCCGTACGGGTGTTCGTAATGCTTTGCGTAACTTGAAAACACCGACAACTTTGGCGAATAATTTGTTGCAAGCTGACTTGACCGGGGCTGGTGATACGTTGACTCGCTTCTTTGCCAATACGTTGTTTGGTTTTGGTGGTTTGGTTGATGTGGCTGGAATGGAAGGTGTTAATTACCGTGAAGAAGATTTTGGACAAACATTGGGTGTCTGGGGTGCAGGTCATGGACCGTACCTTGTTTTGCCTTTGTTAGGTCCTAGTTCAGTTCGTGATACCACAGGATTACTGGTTGACGGTTATACTGATCCTGTTCGTTTGTGGTTGGTTAATACAGATCGTGAAGGTTGGTATTATGGCCGTGTTGTTGTTACTTCTGTCGATAAACGTGAAGCGCTTTTGGATGTTCTCTCTGACTTGAAGAAAAACTCGGTCGATTACTATGCGGCGATGCGGAGTGCTTATATTCAAAAACGTGATGCGCAAGTTCGCGGAAATGATGATGCTGATCTTCCGGATATTCCGTAGATCTGCTGACTTTGTTCCAACGTTGTTTTTGGTAAATGGTCTTTTCATTTATTATGTTTTATACTAGATGTATGGCGATTATGTCGCCATACGGTGTTGTTTGAAGGGATTTTTTAATGGCAGGGTTTGTAAGGAAGTTTTCTTTGTTTTCCGTCGGGATTCTGATGAGCGTGCCTGTTGCTTTTAAGGCGCAGGCCTCTTTACCCGTTCTGGCCATTGATTCTGTTCTTCCATCTTTTTCTATTGAGGCTTCTGTTGCTGATGATAAAGCATCAGGTGCACTTGATTTTGTAAAGGCGACTGCTGAAAAAGGACTTACTTTTTTGTCTGATCCGAAAAGTTCTCAAGATCAAAAAACAAGAGAATTCAAAAAGCTTTTGGATAATAGTTTTGATCTTGATACGATTGCTCGCTTTGTTTTGGGTAAGTACTGGAATTCCGCAACACCAAATCAGCAAAAAGAATACTCAATCTTGTTCAAAAAAATGGTTGTTGAAGTTTATGCTGGGCGGTTTGGTGATTATAAGGGAGAAAAATTCGAGGTTAAAACCGTTCGTTCGATTGGTAAGACGGATTCCTTGGTCACGTCTTATATTGTTCCAGTCAATGGAGGGGATCCTATTCAAGTTGATTGGCGTGTTCGTCAAAAAGGAGCGGACTATAAGGTCGTTGATGTGCTTGTGTCTGGTGTGAGTATGAGTGTTACTCAACGGTCTGATTTCTCGTCTGTTATTCAGAGGGGCGGTGGGGACATTGCTGTTTTGATCGATTATCTCAAAGAAAAATTCTAAGACGATTTATTTTCCTATACAAAAATCACGAAAGATCATGTCGAGTAAATCTTCGACATCGACTTTCCCTGTGATTGACCCGAGGTGACGGACTGCCAGACGCAAGTCTTCGGCTGCTAGTTCGGGAAGTGGGGCTGTTATGGATCGTTCCAGAGCTTGTAACGATTTTTCAAGAGCAGTCCGGTGGCGTTGTCTGGTCAGGGAAGGTGTTTCCTGTTTCCCGATTTTTGATTGGATCAGAGTTGTCAATTGATGGAGCAGGCCGTCAAAGCCCTCACCTGTTTTTACTGATATGTTCAATTGTGCCGCGTTTTTATTTTGCTTTGAAATATCGGATTTATTGCGTACCAGAATAGATGAGTCATCAATCAAATTGAGAGTGTGTGCATCGGGGTCTTTTGTTCCGTCGAATAGAAGGATCTTGATATCTGCGTCTTCTGCTTTTTGAATGGCGCGTTTTATGCCTTCCGATTCAATTGTGTCGTGGTCACTTGATCCTAATTGATCGGGGCGCAGACCTGCTGTATCCGAAAGAATAACCGGATAACCACCAAGATTCAGGTGAACGTCGATGATGTCACGTGTGGTTCCTGCTATGTGCGAGACAATTGCGACATCACGTTGTGCTAGTGCATTTATCAGGGAAGATTTCCCAGCATTGGGTGCGCCGAGAACGACTAGTTTGATGCCGTCCCGTAATAATTCGCCGCGATGATTATCATCAAGATGTGCGCTGATCTGATTGATAATATCCGTCAGATCCGGTTTGACTTTGAGGATTAAATCATCCGGAAGGTCTTGATCTGAAAAATCAAGATCAGCCTCCATGAGAGCCAGCAATCTGGCCAAACGGTCTTTCCATCCGTCATAGATTTTTGAAAGTCCGCCTCCCATTTGTTGAAGGGCTTGTCTGCGTTGTTCTTGCGTTTCGGCATGGATTAAGTCTGCGACGGCTTCAGCCGAAGTTAAATCCATTTTTCCGTTTTCAAAAGCGCGGCGGGTGAATTCTCCCGGTTGAGCCAGTCTATGGTTGTGTTGGGTCGAGAGCGCGTGCAGGACGGCCTCAATAACCGATGACCCACCGTGAAGGTGGTATTCGACACTGTGTTCTCCGGTGAAACTGTGAGGGGATTCAAATGTAATGACCATCGCCTGATCCAGAATTTGGGATGGGTCATTCGGGTCAAGTAATGTCCAATACGTCGCATGCCTTGGTTTTGGCAGCGGTTTGTTTTTAATACTCAGAGCTTGAAGCCCTTGCCATGAAGCTGCCCCTGACACGCGGATTACGGCTATGCCCCCGCGTCCCGGTGGAGTGGATAAAGCGTATATTGTGTCGATCATCTTGATGCCGGATCTATTTTTTCTTTTTATCTGATTTGGCAGTTGATGACGGGTTGATGTTAAAATTCATGCCTTTTCCACCCATCTGTGTCATTTGATTCCAAAAATGACCTTGCATATCCGACCATCCTTGAAACATAGCGGGTAGCCATGTTTGAACCAGTTTGTCTGCCTCCATGGTCTGGATATTCTCGGATAATCTGCGATTCACCATTTCCATCAAATCTTGTTGCATGGGGAGTAGGTCAGGTAAACCAAAAAATTGGCGGGCTTCTTCAGGGGTGCATTCTACGTTGACTTCGAATCTCATGTTTTCTTCCGTTCTTTTGAGTTGGACGTTCTAATAAAACCCTTTGGTGGACGATTGTCTACTATGATTTTTGTCCGTAAAATGGTTAACTGATGTTATGGTTGATGATCCTTTTACAGTTCTGGATGAACCAGATGCGGAGACTGAGGGGCAGGTCTTTGCTGATCCTCGTCTTTTAGAGCGTGCGGTCAAGCGTATGAAGGGCTTGGTCAAGGGGAACGGCGTTGATATCGAACAAGTGATGCTGGGGGATATGAATCGGGTTTTTCAATATCGGTTTGGTGCGCGGGTGATGGTTAAACTTGTGCCAAAATATGGTATTCGAATGGAACCCGGGAAAAATATGGCGGCTGAATTGGCCACTTCCCAAGAAGATTTACAAAGAAAAATTCATAATATAGTTCTGGATACGCGGACACAGCCTGAAAAAAGACAGCAGGTTGTGGATTTTATTTTTTCGCGAACGGATAAAGGGTTTGGTATTAAGGATCAAGCGGTCACGTTTCGTACACTAGCGTGTGATTTTGTTTTACATGAGCAATGTGCTGCTTGTTCACATAGTGGAAAAATTCTCTGTTCCCAATGTCGTGGTAAAGGGGTTTCGACTTGTCCGATTTGTCGGGGCGGACGGCAATCAGCCTGTCATAAATGTGGTGGCGTGGGGCGTATGCAAACACCGCAGGGGTTGGCGTCTTGTGACCAATGTCGTGCAACGGGTAAGATTCCTTGTTCGAGATGTGGTGCTATGGGGCAGATTAAATGCCGGTCATGTGCTGCCAGCGGGACTACACCATGCCAGAAATGCTCAGGAATGGGGTGGATGTCCCATTTGGCTCATGTCGAAATTCAAGGACAAATCCAGTTTTCTTTTGATCGGGATGGATTGCCCCCTTTGTTGGTTGCCTTGATTGAAGAGCGTGGATCGTTTTTGGTATCTAAGGGAGATATCGAAGTTACGTTGCGCTCTCAGTCTGCATTATCATCCTCGTTGTCTTCTCCTAGCGTCTCTATTTCGGGCAGGGAAACAGAGGATAGTATTGTTTTGGAATATGATGTGACTTGCCCTTATGGCGCGATTGATTTTGATATTGGAAACAAGACTATTCCTGCAATGCTTTTGGGGTGGCAATCTCGCTTGATTGATACCCCTTCCTTTTTGGAAGAGATGACAAAAACTGGTATTGAAGCTTTGAGAGAGGCCGCTGGAAATAAGGGAAATCATGTCGAGTTTTTGCGACGGGCTGCTCGATTTGCAATCTGGCGTGAATTGATTTCACAGGTTTTGGTTTCAGGAAATTTACGCAAAGTTTGTGGAGTTATGTTGAACCGTTACAGCGCCGGAGTATCCCGCAATTGCATGCAGCAGATGGTTGTTTGTGCCGATCAGTCCGTGCGTTTGGTGACGCGTCGTGTTCGTTATTTAGGCCTTATCGGTGGACTTGCTTTATATGCAGTTGTGGCTTCATGGTATTTCTTATTTGATGGACGGAGATCAATTTCCGACTCATTTGGTGAGAGCGCTCCCTCTTCTTTGATAATAGGTGTTGATACTTTGCTTCCGGTTTTGGGAGTGGTTTTGGGGACTGTTTCTGGTCAAGTTGCTGCTATTTTACGTCAAAAATCCGTTTTTTCAGGGATTGTTGACGATGCTGTTTTTCGGGCTCATTTACCGCGTGCAGGGAAAATGGTGTGGTGGGCTTTATTCGGTGCTGTGATTCTTCCGGCTGTGATTCTGGCTTACGGTGTTTTTCAAGAGATAGACGATTTGCCTGATTGGCTTACTCGTTTGATGCCAATTTGATTTTTTCCAGACCTAGATCTTGAGCGTATTCCTGATTCAAATCGTGGATTTTATTTTTAAAGCGCCTGAGTTCTTTGCCTTTCAAGGAATTATCAACGATCATTTTGACGGATTTAGGATTGACCTGTACGCCGTTTACCAAAACTTCATAGTGAAGATGCGCGCCGGTCGAGCGACCTGTTGTCCCAACGTATCCGATTAATTGTCCTTGTTTGACGCGTACACCCGGATGAATACCTTTTGCATAGCCATTCAAGTGGGCGTAAGCCGTCGAAAGTTTTGAATTGTGACGAATGCGGATGTAATTTCCAAAGGAGCTGAACCGTGATGCGCGTTCGATGACACCGTCTCCGGCTGCGTAGATTTTTGTTCCTGTCGGTGCAGCAAAATCAACGCCTTTGTGCATTTTGGTATATCCAAGCACAGGGTGACGTCGCATACCAAAACCTGAAGACATCCGTCCATAAGCCACAGGAGTTCTCATCAAGCCTGCGGATTTTCTAATGCTTTTACCATCTTCGGTAAAGTAGTCTACTTGGCCATCTAGTGTTTCATAGCGATAGAATGCATATTGTTTTTCGCCCAATGTCATGCGAGCAAAAATAACATCGCCTGTTTTTGCAAGATAACCATCATTGGTACGATATGAATCATACAGGACTTCCATTTTATCACCTTGATGAATATCGCGCTGGAAGTCGATCGCGTAAGAAAACAAGCTGATTGTATTGGCGGTGATACGATCCGGTAAATCAGCTTTGTCTGCAGAGCCATAAACCGATCCATCTATTGAGACCTGACGGGCTTCCCGTTTTTTGGCAACTTGTTTTTCGTCAATTTTTGAAGAAATGTCGCCATCGTCTTCACGATAGACTTCAATTGTGCGTAATGGATCAGGCGCAAAAGACATTTTAGCGAATTGGTATCCTGATTCGGTATCTGCAGGTTCAAGGGTCAACGAAAACTGTTGTCCAGGCTTTAATCCGCGCAAGTTGTAGTGGCGGCTTATTTCGCTGATAATCGATTGGCTTTCGTTTCCACCGAGTCCGGCACTCATCAATGCTTCCCCGAAGGTATCGCCTTTTGCGATTTCAATGGTTTTTTCTTGAGCTGCGGGACTGGCGCTTTCTGTCTCTGCGACCATCTCGACTGTTTTTAAAACTTCACGGTCACGACGAATTTGTCCTGTACCATCACGGAAGTGATCCAGCGCAGAAAGGATTGCCCCGTTTTTGTTTCCAGAAGCTTGTGGCATCATCATGGATAAGATGTGATCGGCAGTTTCTGCTGAAGGCTGGGTATTTTCTAGCGCGGCCATAAATGTTTCATCGGCGGTTTGAATTTTTTGAGGGCCGATATTCCCGCTAGCATATAACCCAATAGTCAGAGCCAATCCTGCAGTTCCACTCACCAAATAGCGCAATCGTAAGCGATTGCCGCGCGTGAAAACATGACGTTTTTTGAGGTGCAAGGTATTGATCGTCAGTTCAATGGAGTTCTGGAAAAATCGATTTGCCCTGTAAACAAAGTTACGGGCTAGTAAGGTGTGGCTCTGGTAAGCCAATGTGGTTGCGGGTTGTGATGTCATGAGATGGGTTTTAGATCGTGATATCCGTTTCGAATAGTGTGACCAATTTATTTTCTCTCGTTTAGCTTCTATTTTTGTAGTCTTTAATTCAGCTTGATAGTCGTAGCATTATTATTGTTCTGTTCCAACAAGCTGTTGTTATTTACCCACATTCTCTTTTCTTTTGGTTTCACGCCGAAGAAGTAAAAATGTGCGCCAGTAGAGCTAACCGAGTTCGCGAACGGAGTCAATCCCTCCTTATGCCTTTAAATTCCATAATGCCACCTAATGGCCACAGGCTTTGCTAATAGCGGCATAGGCATCGCCTGAACCATTCAAGGAAAACGTGTCTTTGGTTTTTGTTCCACGAGAGGATATGCCCTCTACGACCATAGTTGATCCCTTCTGGATAGCAGTTGCCAATTTGGCATCCAATGCATCGCTTGGTGTCCATGCATTTTCGCCTTGACCCGCCAATATAAACGTCTCTCCATTGACGGAAATTTTAACTTCTCCACCTGATTTATAGGTATATCCAGTGATGTAACTAAACACATCTTTTGATTTTTCTGCGGGGCGGTGTGTAATCATGGCGTATATATCGCCACGTTTTGTGTACTTCCCTTCGGCCTTTTGTGGTTTTGCTGACATAAAACAGACTTGCCCGCCGGATTCTTTGTAGGTGTATGCTTTCCACATTCCAAAGCTTCCGAGTGGGGTCGGGCTTTGAGCGTGGCTTGTTCCCCCAAAACAGATCAGAGTCAATAAGGCAAGGGTCGTACCCAGCGTAACACGGCGTGCAGCAATTGATTTTTTGGTCATGTGTTGTTTCCGTTTTTATTTTCGGTGTCCGTCAGACGGCAGCAGGAGCTTTAAGTCGACAAGAATGATTTTAATGGATGTGGTCTTGAACTGTGCGAAGCGCACCGACCACCTGATTGCTTTTTATTATATACTCAGCTTATTATATACCCTAGCGATTTTGAATGAAAAGCCTAAAAAGTTATAATTTATGACAAATAAAATGGTATTGATAAACTTTATGGATAAATACTTAGAAAACGGGAGTGTTTATAATCTTTGGCTCACTGTTTTCTTTGATTTCTTATAATTAATTTACTATCAATAGATGCGTTATCCTATTTGCTTTATCTGAAAGAGCCATCATTATGCCTTCTCCAATTTTGATCTCGACAAAAATAGCCGGTTTCGGTCTTTCTTCATGTTTGTACAACGCTTCGGGGCCTTTATGCAGTGATGCGGATGAGTTACACGCAATCGGAATAAGCCATGCCGGTGCAGTTTTAAGCAAGAGTGCCACTTTGCAGGAACGGCAAGGCAATGAAGAACCTCGATATGTTGATACACGCTGGGGCAGTATTAACAGCATGGGATTGCCTAATCAGGGATATGAATTTTATGCCCGATTTTCAGAACAAGCAAAAACTTATGATAAGCCTTATTTTATGTCCGTTTCAGGATTAAGCCATGACGACAATCTTCATATTATTAAAGAGATTTCCGGTTTTGAAAATATTGCAGGGATCGAATTAAATCTTTCCTGTCCTAATGTTCCTGGTAAACCACAAACGGGGTATGATTTCGAGCAAAGTCGCCGCCTTCTTGAAATGGTTTTTACAGAAGTTAAACAGCCATTGGGCGTGAAGCTCCCTCCTTATTTCGACATGCCGCATTTTGAAATGATGGCCTCTGTCCTCAATGATTTTCCGATTTCTTTTGTCACTTGCGTGAACAGTATCGGCAATGGTCTGGTTGTTGATCCGGATCTGGAATCGGTTGTCATCAAACCAAAACACGGTTTTGGCGGGATAGGGGGTGACTTTATCAAGCCTACGGCGCTTGCCAATGTCCGCCAATTTTATACTTTGCTGGATAAAAGCGTTTCGATTATTGGCTGTGGCGGCGTTAAAACCGGCATGGATGCTTTTGAACATATTTTATGCGGGGCAAGTGCTGTGCAAATAGGCACCCAATTTATGCGCGAAGGGACAGGTTGTTTTGAACGCGTCGCCAATGAACTTACCGATATTATGCGTAGCAAAGGGTATCCTGATCTGGAAAGCTTTAGGGGAAAACTGAAGGATATATAGCCTGTGTAGGTATTTAATGTCTTTTGGACTGCCCACTGCTGTGTGCCTCCGTTTCTCAAATATATTAATTTTTGGGAAAAACTGGAGCGGGTGAAGGGAATCGAACCCTCGTGGCCAGCTTGGAAGGCTGGAGCTTTACCATTAAGCTACACCCGCGCTCGGTAGAAAAGGGTTTTAGCCCAATTTGGTCTTAGAAATCAAGCAACAAAATTTATTGATGTAGAAATTTTCTTTGTGGCGTCTTGGGGAGATCAATGACGGAAGATTTGTGGATAAGAAAGGCCATGATTGTTTGACAATTCATCTTTTGTCATATATATTTTGTCTATGACAAATATAGCGAGTATTTATCAACAGGCTAGTACTTATCCGCACGTGACGAGTGACGCCTTTGTTGCGAGTTCTATTATTGAAATTGCAGACGGTGAAGTTTTGCACGACCCTAATTTGGCGCGAATGGTGATTGAGCGGGAAGGGACTCCGTTGAGTTTACCAGATTCTTGTTCGGATGTTCCCACTTATAAAGTGGCATTAAATCGTGCTGATCCTCAAAAAGTATTTGAGCGCAGAGTTGCAATTATTGGCATCGGTTCGAATTGTTCCCCTGACGTTTTAATTAAAAAATTCCAGAGCGCCGGAGTAGGGGGAGAATTCCTTATTCTTCAGGCAACTCTTCATGAGAGCGCGGTTGTTCATGGTGCATTTATTGGTGGGAAAGCCACTGTTCCCGCAACGGTGATGCCCTATAAAGAGACTCATACCGATGTGACTGTTGGTTTTTATACTCCAGAACAGGCTGCGGCTTTGACTGGTACAGAGCCTAATTATGAGTTGCTGCAGATGAAGAATTCCCTGGCGGTACGTGGCTCTGATGCGGTGTCTGCTTTTGATCCAGGTGCGCTTTTATATGTGAGTGTGTGGGGTGCGTTGACGTTAGATAAGACATTACCGATTGCTCTACAAGATATTCCATCCCGTACTCAGCTACAAAAAATGAATAGTCCACAGATTATGCAAGAGGTGGCTGAACTTCTAGGCCGAAGCGGCAACGTTGAGGAGTTTTTTAATTCTATTCCGACTTTGCCCGTGGCGGAGCGTTTAGAGCATATTTTTAATATTCGAAATATGGGACGTGCATTGCCCGCGGAATTTGCCGGGACTTGTGTAAAAAAATCCAGTATCGCCGAGCTTTGCTCCCCTGAAAATCCAGCTCCGCATATCCGGTACCTTTGAGCAACACCAAGATAACTATTTCTTGATGTTTAAAATATTAGCTGTTCGGTACCTTTACTGCTACGTGATATCACTCTTCGGTTACCTCAAGTTCACGTGTTAAATTAAGTGTAGCAATCTGTTCGCTGAATGACACTAAATCTAACTTTGGAGCTGACCTTATCTTATCTTGTCGATGCTTATCGTCCATTTGCCCCGGCTCAACTTGCTGAAAATCTCTGGGATTTGCATTCGGAAACAAGCCAATGTCTAACATATATGCAGAGTAACGAGTTCCATCACTATTCGCCGCGCTAGTGTTAGAATTAACCAAATGGATAAACCTTAAATCAACAAGCTCTTTGATGGCTTGGTTAATTTGTGGGTACTTTTGTACCTCTGAATTTGACAAAAGAAAAGCATTCCATCTCCTATTGTCGATAATCTCTGTTCTAATTATGTGTAAATAATGCTCCAAGAGTACATCCTCTTCAGATGCATCCTTTTTCAAGGTATCCATCTTGTTCTTCACATTTTCAATTGCTTTTTCAATAACGTTCGGCTTTGAAATTGACCTGCCGCTCCCAAATAGAGGCTCCAAAGAAATTAGAAGACTGAAAAAGTCTCTTGGAACACCGCCGGACGCTAAACATAAAAACCTAAAAGCGTTATCTGTGATGAGGCTGTTATAGTCGACATTCACCCCCGCCTTCTGGTTAACATGCTCCAAAAGCTGCTTTTTAAAGGAGACGAGGCGGTCAAAATCTTGGAGGCTATAGTCAAGATAAATAGGTTGCGCATCGTGAGGAAGCTCAACCCCCACATAACTTTTGTCTTGAGTATACAGCTTGCTTCTATGCTGAATCGTTGCAACCTTGATGTATAAAGGAATATTTTTTGATACACGGTGGAAGAAATCTATAAAATAGGGCTGCTCATCCTTTCGAATAAAATAGAAATCATCGAGTATTAGAAATATGTCTTTCCCTATATGATGAATCACATCTGAAAAAAGCTCCTTTATATTCGACAAGTCGTTTTTTAAAATGTCGAGTTTATCTACCTTTATACGTTTTGATAGCTCAGTTTCATTAGATGCCTCAAAGGTTCCTTCTCCTTCTCCACCTAATAATGTTCCCTTTGCTTTAGCTGTTCCTTTCTTTGAGTTTTTTTCTTTAACCTCTTGGTCGTATGAATCAGGCTGCGAAAGGTGGTGATCTAGCAATTTAATTTGCTTTTTGAGCCGCGTTTTTAGTGGGTAAGATTTTTTGAATGAATTATATGAGTACCAAGGATATTTAGAGGCCACTTTAGGGATAAGCTGTTTAATTATCGCCTTTTGAACCTGAATAATTGAGTTGGGAAAACTAATATCCTTAAAATCTTCTAAATTGACATTGATGCATTCCACTTCAGCGATATCGCGGAGTGATTTTAGGAGCAATGATTTACCAGAACCGCGTCGTCCAAAAATAATATGATTTTGTTTTATTTTTAATCGACCCATTACTCCCTGTGAATCTAGATATTCGATAGAAGTCTGCTCGGTGACTCTCATGTTCTCTTCTATAAATCTGAGAACTGTTGTTAAATTTGTATTATTCATTTTTATTCTCTTCTAGCAGTGAGATCGTAAACTGTATGATGGCTCCTCGTATGTGTTTTACGTGTTAATGTTATGTTGCCTTTGAGTAGGCACGCAACTGTTTTCTTAAAGAGAGTGTTTTCTCCTTAATTTTTTTGTCTGCTCCCTTTTGAAGACCAAACGATCAGAAGCAATGACCGACACTAGTGAAATAGTTTAATCCCCCCTTGAGTTTGCGGTATTTCCCCCCTATAACAGGGGCGTAGTCAGCAGAAAATGTGTGCAAATCCCAGCATTTTGGCCAAAAATTCAAAATTTCTTTAAAAAACCTTTTGAAAACAAGGCTTTAGTGATGTGGTGGTTTGTTTTGTCTGGAAACGGGCAATCTACACAGTTCCTGCACAGGTAAATTTGAAGCAAAAAAATGTAATGGAATCAATAACATGGCCGGATACCAGTATGTGTATGTGATGAACGGATTGTCCAAAACCTATCCCGGTGGAAAAACGGTTTTGAGCAATATGACTTTGAGCTTTTATCCGGGAGCCAAGATCGGTGTTCTGGGGCCGAACGGCGCAGGGAAATCCACCTTGCTTAAAATTATGGCGGGGGTTGATAAGGAGTTTGTTGGTGAGGCTTGGGCTGATAAAAATGCGCGGGTCGGGTATTTGGCGCAAGAGCCACAACTGGACGAAACCAAGACTGTTCTTGAAAATGTTATGGAAGCGTGCCGTCCGATGCTTGATAAAATGGCTCGGTTTAATGCCATTGGTATGGAAATGTGCGAAGAGGGGGCTGATTTTGATGCGCTCACCGAAGAAATGGGCACGCTTCAAGACGAGATTGACCATGGCAATGGCTGGGAGTTAGAGCGCCAGATTGAAATTGCTCTGGATGCGTTGCGCTGCCCTCCGGGGGATGCCGATGTGACCAAGTTATCCGGTGGAGAAAAACGCCGCGTGGCCTTGTGTCGGTTGTTGCTAGAATATCCTGATTTACTGTTGCTTGATGAACCAACCAACCATTTGGACGCTGATTCTGTTGCGTGGCTTCAACGCTTCTTGCTCGATTATAAAGGAACAGTCGTGATGATTACTCACGATCGTTACTTCCTTGATAATGTGACCGGTTGGATTTTGGAGCTCGACCGTGGAACAGGGATTCCTTATGAAGGAAATTATACTGCTTATCTGGATGCCAAGCGCAAGCGGATGGAATTGGAATCCAAAACAGAGGCCACCCGCAAGAAAACCCTGTCACGTGAACTGGATTGGATCAATCAAACGCCTGAAGCGCGCCGTAAAAAATCCAAAGCGCGGATTGCGGCTTATGAAGATATGCTGTCCGAGAGCGAACGCGAGACAGTGGGGCGTGCCCAGATCGTTATTCCTACGCCGCCGCGTTTGGGCAATCTGGTCGTTGAGGCCATCGATATTACCAAAGGATTTGCGGATCGCTTATTGATCGATGGTTTGTCATTCAAATTGCCTCCGGGGGGTATTGTTGGTGTGATTGGGCCGAACGGAGCGGGTAAAACCACTTTGTTTCGTATGATTACCGGTGTTGAAAGCCCTGATAGCGGTGATTTTCGCGTTGGGGATACGGTCAAACTCGGTTATGTCGATCAAAGTCGGGATGCACTTGATCCGAATAAGAATGTCTGGGAAGAAATTTCCGGCGGCAATGATATTTTGCAAATGGGAAAAATTGAAATTCCGTCACGCGCTTATGTTGGCTCATTCAATTTTAAAGGCACAGATCAGCAGAAAAAAGTCGGGCAGCTTTCGGGTGGAGAGAGAAACCGTGTTCATTTGGCCAAAATGCTTAAAACCGAAGCAAACGTGTTGCTGTTGGATGAACCAACCAATGATCTGGATACCGAAACCTTGTCGGCACTTGAAGAAGCGTTGGAGCAATATCCGGGCTGTGCGGTTGTTATTTCCCACGATCGTTGGTTTTTGAACCGCTTGGCGACGCATATCCTTGCCTTTGAAGGAGATTCCCAAGTGGTCTGGTTTGAAGGCAATTATGAAGATTATGAAGCTGATCGCAAACGCCGTTTGGGCATTGATGCCGATCAGCCACATAGGATCAAATACAAGCCTTTGACGCGGGTGGCGTAGCAAAAAACTAAAAAATCTATAAAATAAATGGTAAGGTGCAAAGAATCCGGTTGACAGACGCGCCTTAGTTTCCTAAATCTCTCGGAGTTTTACAGCTCTCCTTTTTGGAGGGGTGTGAGGTTTATTGACATCATCTTCAGGCAACAGAGGTTATAAATATGTCCAAAGAGAAATTTGAGCGGAGCAAGCCGCATTGCAATATTGGAACGATTG
>ERZ761609.1150-NODE-1150-length-25145-cov-49.826066_pt1 | contig 25145 bp, 24 predicted proteins | sample MGYA00511163_ERZ761609 | MGnify/ENA primary metagenome ERZ761609 (study PRJEB28899, sample SAMN02445070) | bioreactor sludge metagenome | biome: EBPR sludge | place: Australia: Brisbane, Thorneside Wastewater Treatment Plant | collected 2011-12-16 ... | reverse complement strand
GATGCGGACAGATCACGTGTGAATAAAAGCGGACAGATTGATTTACTACCGACAGAGATTTGTTCGAGGATTTGTTCGAGGAATGTACAATGGCGGATTCACGCCATGATACAAATCGATCAAACCCTGACCCCCGCCGTGCTGCTGCCTCGCATTCAGAAAGTGTGGGCCGCCTCCGCCTCCAAGATTCTGTCGATTGACAGAACGTGCGATCCGGCCAAGGGCGCGCCGGTCTTCACCGTGGCCGGCCAGTACACGGCCCGCGGTTGGACGGAATGGACTCAGGGCTTTCAATTCGGATCAGCGATCCTGCAGTTCGACGCCACTGGGGACGAGCAGTTTTTGCAGATTGGCCGCGCGCGCACGCTAGCGCTGATGGCGCCGCACCTGACGCACATTGGCGTCCACGATCATGGCTTCAACAACGTATCCACCTATGGGAATCTGCTGCGTCTGGCGCGGGAGGGCCGGACGCAGGCGAGCGAGTGGGAGATCCATTTCCATGAGCTGGCGCTGAAGGTGACCGGTGCGGTGCAGGCTTCAAGATGGACCGCGATTCCTTCTGGCGGCTTCATCCACAGCTTTAATGGACCGCATTCGCTGTTCGTCGATACGATCCGTTCGCTCCGTGCGCTGGCGGTCAGCCACAGGCTGGGACACGCGCTGATGGGCGAGAACGACCGCCGCATTTCGCTGCTGGAGCGGTTGGTGCAGCATGCCAAGGCGACGGCCGAATATTCGGTCTATTATGGCGAGGGGCGCGATTCCTACGATGTGCGTGGCCGGACCGCCCACGAGGCCGTCTTTAACATCAACGACGGGAATTTCCGTTGCCCGAATTCGCAGCAGGGCTATTCGCCGTTCTCCACCTGGACGCGGGGCCTGGCCTGGGCGATGTGCGGATTTGCAGAGCAGTTGGAGTTCCTGCAAACCGTTGCCGATACCGACCTGCAGCCTATGGGGGGCCGCGCCGCCGTTGAGGGCTTTATTCGCAAAGCCGCCGAGGCCACCTGCGACTTCTATTTGGAGCACACCCCCACCGATGGCATCCCCTATTGGGACACAGGCGCACCCAAACTTCACCTCCTCGGCGACTACCTTGAACGCCCTGCCGACCCGTTCAATGACCACGAACCCGTGGATGCCTCGGCTGCGGCCATTGCCGCCCAAGGATTGCTTCGCCTCGGGCGCTATCTTGGCGAATCCGGCGCGCGCTACTGGCAGGCTGGCCTTACCGTCGCCCAGACCCTCACCGGCGAACCCTATCTCAGTCACGACCCGGCGCACCAGGGACTCCTGCTCCACTCCGTTTATCACCGGCCTAATGGCTGGGATCACATCCCCGAAGGACACCGCGTGCCTTGCGGTGAATCTTCGATGTGGGGCGATTATCACCTTCGCGAACTCGCCCTCTATCTCCAGCGCGCCGCCGGAAATGAACCCTATTTAACCTTTTGGGCGTAAGTGGGACGCCACCACTTCCTCCTTTATCTACTCCCGCGAAAGTTGAGAGATAGTAAAACTTTAATGATTTATTTCCATTACCTTCTCAACATTTCCTGAGAGTTTTCCTGCGCAGCGGGACTATTATGACTGAAGGAGACCGTTGGGTATCTCGTTGTTGGGCCCGGCGGGTTTACGAGTCGGAGAACTCATGCGCGCACAAACCATCCCGATCGATGAAGCGGCCGGCCGGCTGCTCTGCTGCCCGATTTTCCGTCCTGGTGGCAAGCGTCTGTTGGCCAAAGGACATCTGATCAGGCCGGAGGATGTAGAACTCCTGGCCACCGAAGGCTTGAACCAGGTATGGGTGACCCTCCTGGACGAAGGCGAGATTTCCGAGGACGATGCCGTATTGCCAGTTGGGGTGGCAATGGCCTGTGGATCTCTCGAAGTACGCCCGGCCCCCGGCGGCAGGGCCAATTTGTTTACCACCGAGGATTGCTGTGTTTTGGTGGACGATTCTCTCTTAAAAGAGGTGAATTGCGCCGGACCGGTGGTGGTGGCCACCGCCCCCAATTTCGCCTACGTCCCGGCAGGTGGCCGCGTGGCGACTGTGAAAAGCGCTCCTTTTGCCGTGCAGCAGGAGCAATTGGCGTCCCTTCTCGGGCTTCTGGAATCGCAGGGACCACTGCTGCAGGCGCGGCCGGTGAAGGAGCCAGCCGTGGCGGTCCTTTATACAGACCCTCTGCAAAGCGAACGCGGCCGGCAGTTGTTTGAGGCCGTCATGCGCCAGCGTCTCGGCCGTTTCGGCCTGAATCCGCGTTTTGTATTGACCGCCATCGAGGAAGAGGAGCAAGTCGCCAAGGGCCTTGCCCACCTGCTGCGCGCCAACCCCACAATCATCCTGATCGCCTCCACCACCGCCCCGGCTGGTCCAGAGGACGTCGTTGGCCGGGCTATGGCCCGCGTCGGGTGTCAAATTGAACGATTCCTCGCACCCGTCGAGCCGGGCAACCTACTCCTGCTCGGCTACGCCGGCGAAGTGCCGGTGATCTCCGCTCCGGGCTGTTACCGCTCCGCCCGGACCAACATCGTCGATCTGCTACTCCCGCCGCTGCTGGCCCGATACCGGGTCTCGGGATGGGAAATCGCGTGCATGGGGCACGGAGGCCTCTTAAGCTAACTGCGAGTGCGATAGGATACAAGCGACTTTCATCTCCTCCGAAACTGCGTGGCTTCCCTCCTCCAAAACTGCCACGCAGAGATACGGGCCAGCCGCCTGACCAACGGCTGGCCCGCTTTTTCTTTCCATCCGGAGTGGCGTGCTACGCTGGGCGAGTGATTGGTCCTGGGATCGGTATCGCCGCGGTCGGCGCGGCCGGCATGTTGGCCTGGGCCGTGCGGGGGCGGTCTGCGACTCTCTTAGCCGACAGCGTCTGGCGGGGACCGGCGCACCGCCGCGCCCTGGCGCTCACTTTTGACGACGGACCGTCGGAATCCACCCCCCAGTTGCTACAATTGCTTGCCCGAACGGGCGCCCATGCAACTTTCTTCCAGTGCGGGCATCACGTGCGACGGCTGCCAGAGATCACGAGGGCCATAACCGCCGCGGGCCATGAGTTGGGCAACCACACCGACACCCATCCGCCGCTCTACCTGAGGTCCTCTGCCTTCATTCATGACGAACTTGCCCGCGCGCAAGAATCCCTGGTGTCGGCTAGTGGGCAACCTCCCCGCTGGTTCCGCGCGCCCTATGGCGTGCGGTGGTTCGGGCTTGGCTCTGCCCAGCGCGTGCTGGATCTCACTGGAGTGATGTGGTCGACTATCGCCCTCGACTGGAAACTGCCTGCCCCCGTCATCGTGCGCCGGCTCCAGCGAGCAACCGCTCCCGGCGCCATCCTTTGCCTGCACGACGGACGGGAGTTGGCCCATCAACCCGATATCCGCGAGACCCTCGCGGCCGTCGAACAACTCCTGCCCTGGTGGGCGAATGAAGGCTACGAACTCCTGACCCTCAGCGAACTGCTATGTCCAACGACGAACTGACCACGCGCGTTATCAACGTCCTCGTCCAGGCCCAGCGCCTTGACCCAGCCCGCGTGACCGCTGAAAGCACCTTCGAGGAACTAGGTATCGACTCCCTCGACGGCATCAACATCATCTTCGCCCTGGAGAACGAGTTCAGCATCGACATTCCTGATGAATCGCTGCCCCAGCTTCGCAGCGTCAGCGACATCGCCGCCGGAATCCGCCAATTGCTCGACTCCAGGAATTCGGCATGACCCGCCGCGTGGCCGTTACCGGGCTTGGGATCGTCTGCGCCCTCGGCCGCAACGTCGCTGAGGTTCGCGAATCGCTCTTCGCCGGCCGGCCCGCCATCCAGCCCATCACACGCGTCGGTCCGGCGCTCCTTAAATGCACGATGGCGGCCGAAGCCCGCGATTTCGACCCCAACGAGCACTTCGATCCAAAACAGCAACTTCTCCTCGACCGCTTCGCCCAACTGGCCATCGCCGCCGCCACCGAGGCAATCCGCGATGCCGGCCTCGAATTCCGCCAAGGCCTCGGCGCCCGGACCGCCATCATCACCGGCACCTCCTCGGCCGGCCAGACCACCGTGGACGAGGCCGCGATGGAACTCTACCGGAACAACGCCCCACGCCTGAATCCGCTCACCATTCCCCGCACAATGAGCAACGCCCCGGCCAGCCATATCTCGATGCAGTACGGCATCACCGGCCCGTCCTGGGCTGTCTCCACGGCCTGTTCCTCGGCCAATCACGCCATCGGGCAAGCCTTCTGGATGGTCCGCCACGGTCTGGCCGATTGCGCCATCACCGGCGGCAGCGAAGCGCCCTTCAATCTCGGTTTTCTGAAGGCCTGGGATGCGATGCGCGTCGTCGCCCCGGACACCTGCCGTCCGTTTTCAAAGGACCGCAAGGGGCTGATCCTCGGCGAAGGTGCCGGCATCCTGATCCTCGAGCCTCTCGAGGCCGCTCAGGCGCGCGGCGCGCGCATCCACGGAGAAATCGCCGGGTTCGGCATGTCCTCGGACGCCCACCACATCACCATGCCTTCGGCCGATGGCGCCGCTGCCGCCATGCGCGCCGCCCTTACCGACGCAGGTCTCCCGCCCGAAGCGGTCGGCTACATCAACGCCCATGGCACCGGCACTCCGGCGAACGATCCCACCGAGAGCAGGGCCATTCAGGATGTCTTCGGCCCCCACGCCGACCAACTGCCGGTCTCTTCTACCAAGTCCCTCCACGGCCACGCCCTAGGCGCGGCGGGCGCATTGGAGGCCATCGCCACCGTTCTTGCCCTTCGCGACGGCGTGTTGCCCCCCACTGCCAACTACCTCGGCCCCGATCCAGAATGCGACCTCAACCTGGTCACCGGTGAATCCCGCCGCCATCAGGCCGCCGCCGCCCTGTCCAATTCCTTCGCCTTCGGCGGCCTCAACGCTGTCGTCGCCTTCAAAGCCCCAGGCGCTGCTTGAGTTCCTTTAGCCGGTCCCGCGAAACCGCGATCTCGGTTTTCTTCGCATCCTTCAGCCGCAACAGGTACCGTCCGCCAAACCACGGATACAACTCGTCGATGTAGCGCAGATTCACCAGCGTCGACCGGTGCACTCGCACAAACCGGGCCGGGTCCAGCCGCTCCTCAAGTTCCGCGATCGTCCGGTCCACCACCCAGTTCTTTTCCGCCGTTGCCGCGAAAGTCAGCTTGTCCTCTGCGTAGAAGTGCGAAATACGGGCCAATTCCAGAAAGCGCACGTGGTCGCCCGTGCGTGAAGCGATCCGATCCAATTCGCCACCCCGCACGTTGCGCAGCGCCGCGCTCATCTGTTCCAGCAACGCCGTCAGATCAGGCCGGGGCGCCGACCCGCCATGCATCCGTTCCAGTTTCTGAATCGCCCGCGCCAGTTGCGGCGCCTCCACAGGCTTCAGCAGATAGTCCACAGAATTCACCTCAAACGCCTGCAGCGCATACTGATCGTAGGCCGTGGCGAAGACTGTAAGATAGCTACCCTCCAGCCGCGCGATCAGTTGAAAACCGTCGATCTCCGGCATTTGCACGTCAAGAAACAGCACATCTGGATCGAGCCGGGGGATCTCCTCCAGCGCCACAATGGGGTCCGACGCGGAGCCCACCACTGTCAAACGTCCGTCAGCCTCGATCAGCCGCTTCAGGCGTTTCAGCGCAAGTTCCTCGTCGTCCACCAGGTAGGCGCGCATCAACCAGCCGCCTCCATGACCGGGATCTGCAGGCAAACTCGTGCGCCCTGCCCTCCGTTGCCAATCCTCATCCGGGCCTCCCCGCCATACAGCACCGCCAGCCGCCTCTCCAGCGTATCCAGACCGTGGCCCTCACGCATTTCCTCGCGCGTGAACCCGGGACCGTCATCGGCAACCTCGATCAGCAGCGCATTCCCGTCGCGCCCTACGCGCACTGAGATCTCTCCGCCCGTACGGCGCGGAGCAACAGCGAACTTCATCGAGTTCTCCACCAGCGTCTGCACCGCATACGCCGGTAGCTGGACGGAGCCACTGCCATCAACCCCCTCCATGTTGAAGCGCAGCCGCCCGCCAAAGCGCGCCCGCTCAATCTCGAGATAATCCTCCACCAGCCGCAACTCTTCTGCCAGTGGTACCAGGCCCCGCTGCTGTGAATCGAGCGCGAAACGCAGCAGCCGGGACAGCCGCTCCAGCATGGCCTCCGCGCCAGAGGGGTCGTCACGGATCAGCGACAGAATCGAATTGATCGTATTGAACAAGAAGTGCGGCTGCAGCCGCGATTCCAGCGATGACAGCCGCGCCTCGGCCGCCAGTTTCTCGGCCCGCTCCCGCTCCGCCTGCTGCTCCCGGAGAGCCCGCGTTGTTGCCTCGGCCTGATAGCGCAACGACTCCAGCCAGTACGACACCACACCGATCACCACCACCAGCATCGCCGCCAGACCCACACTGCCACGGTACAGCCGCCAAAACGCCCCAGGCGGCGCCATCCCGAACAGCACGATTGCGCCCGAGGCCAGCAGCGGGCACAGCAGTCCAACCGCCACCAGGAGCCCCAGATACGCCGGCCACCGCCGCCGCGGCGTCCATCCCGACACCCGAATCGCCACCGGCGGAATCACCAGTGCGGCGCTCCACCCGATGACGTTGGCATAGATAAGGTTGGCCAGGAACATCTCACTCAGCCAGGCCCACCCGCCCCAGCGCGAGATCGACAGGTTCAGGCCTGTAATCCCCAGAGCGATCACTAGGTTCACCAGCAAAATATTCCGGGCATCGGACCAGCGGCTCCGGTATTCAGCGCGGCTCGTCATCGCTCAATCCTCTTATTGTCCACCGGCGTGGCAACCGAGGCAGGTCCGTACCGCCGGGCTCAGCTCGCCCTTTTCGATCCAGATTGCCGCCCGCCGCGCATACGCCGAGTTCGCGGGCAGCCCCTCGATCACTCGCCGCGCCCATTCGCGCCATTCGCCACCGCTGCGCTCGCTCAGGTCCGCCAGCCCCATCAGCAGTTCGCCGCGCGCATGCTCGCTCAGCCGATCCAGCGAGTCCTTCTGCATCTCGTGAACCGCCGCGTAGTCGCCCAATGCCAGGCGGATCAACGGTTCGGCAATCGCCGGCGGCATGTTGCGTGTCGCCGCCGCCAGTGTAGCACCGCGCGGGATGCGTACTCCAATGTTCGAGGGCTCCAATTCCACCGCGCGGTTCATCATCGCCAGCCCTTCGTTCCAAACCCTCATCCCGTTCTGCATATCCCCTTTCTGGAACATCTCTCCCGCCTCGAACGCCTTCCCTGATCCGACCCACACCATCGCTTCGGCGTGATTCGGATCGGCCCGCAGCACATCGGCCGCCCTCCCCAGACCCCTCGCCATCGCTTCCCGGTCGCCCGAGAATCCCTTGAAAATGTCGTCGCGGACCACATGGTCAAACCGCGGTGGCTGATTCTGTGAACTCGCGCGCGGGGCCGTACAGACACCCAGCACGAAGGAACTCATCGCTGTCAGGAAAAGCAGGTGCCGTTTCATGAGGCCAGTTTCACCCGGTGCCACTCCAGGCGCTCCCGATTCTCGACGAAACGCGCAATGTTCTGACGAACCGCAACAATCGCCGGATGAACTGCCGCAGCGCCTTCCCCTCCGCCCCCGGATTGCATACAATACCGCTAGGACTCAAAACAGGAGCAAACGGTCTGAATTCCTCGGAAAGGAGCATCCCGCCATGTCCATCACTCTCACCCGCCGCGCCGCTCTGGCCACCGCCGCCAGCGCCGCCCGCGTCCTTGGCGCGAATGATCGCATCCGCCTTGGTGTCATCGGCTCCGGCGGCCGCGGCCAGCACCTGATGCGCATGGCTAACCAGGCCGGCGGCTGCCAGTTCACCGCCATCTGCGATGCCTGGGACGTCCGCCGCCGCGAGGCGATGAAGTTCGCCGGAGGCACGGTCCCCTACCATGGCGACTACCGCCGCCTGCTCGAACGCAATGACATCGACGCCGTCATCGTCGCCACTCTCGACCACACCCACGCCCCCATCACCATCGCTGCCTGCGAAGCGGGCAAGGATGTTTTCGTCGAAAAACCGATGACTTCGCTGCCCGAGCAGGGCGCGCCCATGCTCCGCGCCCAGCGAAACCACAAACGCGTCGTCCAGGTGGGTGTCCAGCAGCGCTCCCACGCGCATTTCATCGAGGCCAAGCAGCGCTGGGTGGACTCGGGCCGCCTCGGTCAGGTACACATGGTCCGCACCGTCTGGAACGCCAACAACGGCTATCTCACCCAGCCTCCGCCAGGCATGGAGCGCAAGCCCGATGGCCTCGATTGGGATGCCGTCCTCGATTGGCTGCCCAAAATCCCGTGGGACCCCAAGCGCTATTTCAACCGCTTCGCCTATTGGGACTTTGCCACCGGCGGCCAGACCGGCGGCCTGTTCGTCCACATGATCGACGTCGTCCACTGGTATCTCGGCCTCACCCGCGCCCGCTCCGCCGCCTGCCTTGGCGGCATCTACCAGTACAACGACGGCCGCGACACGGCGGACAACATCAACGGCATCGTCGAATACAACGAGAACCTCACCGTTACCTTCGAGGCCACGATTACTGACCTGTTGCCCGCCGAATCGGCTGACATCGTCTTCTTCGGCCGCGGCGGCCGCCTCAGCATCTTCCGCCACCGCGCGCGCTTTCTGCCTGCGGGCGGCGGCGAACCCGAAACGCTCGACCGCTCGCCCGAAGTCGCCCATATGGCCAACTTCCTCGATTGCGTCCGCACCCGCAAGGAACCAAACGCGACGGTGTTCGACGGCCACTACGGCGCCATGGCCTGCCATATGCTGAACATGGCCTACCGCTCCCGGCAGCGTGTGGACTGGCGCCCCGAATGGGATCTTTAACCGGAGTCAATCACCATGAACATCCATCCCGGCATCAATCTTGAATTCATCCGCTGCGAGGACAAGCCCTTCCTGGCCGGCCTCGACCGCGCCTCGCGCATGGGCTACCGCTTCGTCGAGCCCATGGTCCACAATGGCCGTGAACTGCTCAGCGAGGCCGGCTACTTCCATTCGGTCTCCCTCGATGAGGACCCGCTCTACATCCGCGACCTCATGCACCAGTACTGCCTCCGGCCCTCGGGCCTCTCCTCGCACGCGCCCCTGATGCGCCCCGAGATCTCAGTGCCCTGGCTCGAGCGCGCCATCCGCTTCGCCGCCGCCATCGGCGCACCCGTGGTGAACACCGACGAGGGCATCCGCCCGAAATGGGTCGCCCGCGACGAGGCGCTCGACATCATCCGCTATACGTTGAAGACCATCCTCCGCACCGCCGAGCGCCACGGCATTTTCGTCGCCATCGAACCCCATCAGGAGATCACCAAAACCACCGAGGGCCTGCTCTCCATCGTCAACCTCGTTGATTCGCCGATGCTCCGCGTCAACTACGACACAGGCAACGCGTGGCTCGGCGGCGTCGACCCCTACGAAGGCCTCCAGGCCGTCGCTGATCGCGTCGTCCACGTTCATGCCAAGGACATCGACCCCGGCACCGGCGAAACCCTCCGCGGCAAACTCACGGGCACCCCAGTGGGCTGCGCCTGCGGCGACGGCGTCATCAACTGGCGCAAGGTGACCGAAATCCTCCGCAGCGCGAACTACAATGGTGTCCTGTCGGTCGAATGCGGTACCCCGGAGCAGGCCGAACGCAGCCTGCACCACCTCAACACCATCCTGGAGGCTTACGATGAACACGATGCGCTGCGCGCTGTGGATTAGCCTTTTCGCGGCCGCCCTTCCGGCCCAGGATTTGAAGGACGAACTGTTCTTCGAACCCGGAAAGACGCGCGTCCTCATCCTGAGCGGCCGGAACAACCACGACTGGCGCGGCTCCACCGCCCACCTGCGCCGCATCCTCGAAGCCACCGGCCGCTTCGACGTCCGTGTCACCGAGGAGCCCTCCGCTCTCACCCGCGAAACCCTCCGCCCCTATCACGTCCTCGTATCCGACTACTGCGGACCCCGCTGGAGCGCTGCTGCCGAAGATGCTGTCGCCGCCTTCGTCCGCGAGGGCAAGGGCCTCGTCGCCGTCCACGCCGCCTCCTATCCCTTCGGCATCATGCCCGTCCTCGGATCGAAGATGACCCGCAGCGATGTCATCGAACAACCCTGGGCCGAGTGGGAACGTATGCTCGGCGCGCGCTGGCAGAATGGCGATCCCGCGAAGGGCGAAAAGCGCACCGGCCATTCCCGCCGCCACGTCTTCGAAGTCGAATGGACCCTGGCCGCGCACCCCATCGCCGCCGGCCTTCCTGCCAAGTTCAAGGTCTCCGACGAACTCTATTCCCGCTTCGTGCTCTCGCCATCCATCCAGATCCTCGCCCGCGCCTTCGACAGCCCGGAACAGAATGGCACTGGCGAACGCGAGCCCCTGCTGTGGACCAACGCCTACGGCAAGGGCCGCGTCTTCCACACCGCGCTCGGCCACGACGTGCCCGCCATGATGGCGCAAGGCTTCATCGACTCCTTCGCCCGCGGCGTCGAGTGGGCCGCTACCGGCAACGTCACCCTGCCGCCTGATCTCCCCCTCGAACCCAAGGACAAGAACGCCCTTCGCGTCCTGCTCGTCGCCGGTGGCCACGACCACGACGCCTCGCTCTACCGCGTCTTTGAAGGCCACCGCGACATCCGCGTCAACGTCGATCCCCACCCTGTCGCTTTCCGCGGCGATCTCCGCAAGCGTTACGACGTTGTCGTCCTCTACGACATGATCCAGGACCTGCCCGAGGTCCAGCAGAAGAATCTCCGCGAGTTCGCCGAAGCCGGCAAGGGCATCGTCGTCCTTCATCACGCCCTCGCCAACTATCAGCAATGGCCTTGGTGGCGCGAAATGGCCGGCGGCCTCTATCTGCTCAAGGACCGGCCCGACCTCAACGCCAAGGGCTCCACCTACAAACACGACGTGGACCTCGAAGTCCGCCCCACCGGCAACCACCCCATCGTCCGCGGCCTCCCGCCCATGTGGATTCGCGATGAAACCTACCAGGGCGTCTGGCAGGCGCCGGGCATCACACCCCTCGCAACCACCGATGAGGCCACCAGCGACCGCGTCATCGCCTGGATCAGCCCCTACCGCCCCGCGCGCGTCGCCGTCATTCAACTCGGCCACGGCCGCGAAGCCCACGAGAACCCCTGGTTCCAGCGCCTCCTCCGTAACGCGATGCTGTGGGCAGGCGGCCGCCTCGACTAGTGGCTACTGCCGCGGCTTCGGCTGGCCCACCTTGCGCGAATCCAGACCCTGGGCGCCGGCTTCGAACACCAGCGTCACGTCCACCGTCCGCGTGTCGTCGTTGATCTTCCTCTCCGACTTCGTCCCGCCCAGGAAGTCGAACACACTCCGCTCCTTCACCGTGTTCAGGAAGAAATCCGGATAGTCGTCGCGGAACGGGTCGCCCGGCTGCATCGTCCACATCTTCCGGATCACCGGCTCGCCCACCACGTCCAAGCCCTTCACCGTCAGCCGCCCCATCCGGTATTGCAGCCCCGGATCTACGTCGATGTAGAGCCGCGCGGTCTTCTCCTCCACGTTCAGCTTTCGCCGAGCCTTGTACGTCGGTTTCAGGTAGCCGCGGCCCTTTAGCTCCTTGAACAGCTTCTCGATCGTCAGCCCGATCTGTGTGTAGTTGACCGGCTCATCCCGCTTGAACTCGGCCAGTTCCTCGATCCGCGAAGGGTCCACCGGCAGCCCGGAAAACTCCACATCATCGAGCGTGAACAGCGGACCATCGATCACTTCCACCGTCACCACCACGCCCTTCACGTCCGTCGCCGGAGCCGTGGTCAGCTTCCCGAATTGCACCGTCAGCCGCCCCACGTTCTCATACATCGGCCGGATCTGGTTCTCCAGAAACTGCCGGAACAGCGTCTCGCTGAACATCACCCCGCGCGCCACCTCCACGATCTGCCGCCGCAGCCAGACCTCCTCGATCGCCTGGTTCCCCACAAAGCGCACATCGGCGATCACCGGAGCGGGCGTCTTTGGCTGGAAGATCACCGCCATCTGGTCCGTGCCTACCAAGCCCACCTTCGCGATCACTTCGTCATCGAATCCCCGCCCCATCGCCAGGCCGCTCACCAGCGCCGCCGCGCGATTCAGATACCGGTCATACGTCGGAATCTCACCGCCGAAGCATGGCAGTTGCCGCGCGCCCGCCACCTTCACATCGTCCACCGTCAGCGGCAACCGATCCACCGTCCACGGCAACACCTGCTGCGCTTCGGTCACCTCGATCGTCGCCCGGAACCCACCCCCCTGACGTGGTTCCCATTTCCACCCCACGGTTTCAATGCACCCCGTGTCGAGCATCCGGTCCCGCATGGCCTCGAACGTCGTTGCCGTGGCTGGATCACCCTCCTTCAAACCGCTGAGCGCGATCACCTCGGCTTCGTTCATCCGCTGGTTGCCCTCCACCCGGATTTCGCGAATCGCGTTGCCCGCCGCGACGGGGCGCGCTGTCTGCGCCGCCGCCACCGACACACCCAGCAGAATCAGCACAAAGGCCTTCATATCTTCATTATGGAAAAAAGTGCCGATGCTACACTGGAGAAGATGTCCTACGACGTGATCGTCATCGGCAGCGGTCCGGGGGGCTATTCCGCTGCGATCCGAGCCGGCCAATATGGCCTGAAGACCGCCCTGATCGAAAAAGACCCCAAGCTCGGCGGCACCTGCCTCCATGTCGGCTGCGTCCCAACCAAGGCGCTCCTCCACACCGCCGAGGTCTGGGATTACTTCCAACATTCCGAGGAGCAGGGCATCTTCTGCCAGGACCCCCGCCTCGACCTCGCCAAGGTCCTCGAACGTAAGGACAAAATCGTCAGCAAGCACGCCGGCGGCGTCGGCATGCTGATGAAAAAGAACAAGGTCGAGGTCATTCAGGGCTTCGGCCGCCTGCTGGGTGGCGGCAAAGTCGAAGTCAGCCACGACGGCGACAAGCGCACCCTCGAAGCTGAGGCCATTATCCTCGCCACGGGCTCGGAAGCGCGCATGCTGCCGAACCTCGAGATTGATTCGCCGCGCATCGTCACCAACGTCGAAATCCTCCAGCTTCAACAGGTTCCCAAGCGCCTTCTGGTCATCGGCGCCGGAGCCGTGGGCGTCGAGTTCGCCTCCATCTTCAAGCGCTTTGGCTCCGACGTCACCGTCTTTGAAATGCTCCCCCGGCTTGTCCCCGTCGAGGACGAGGACGTCAGCAAGGAACTCCTCCGCAGCTTCAAGAAACAGAAGATCAACTGCGAACCCGGCGCCAAGGTGCTCGAAGTCCATAAGCACGATGGCGGCGTCCGCCTCAAGGTGCAGCTCGCCTCCGGCGCCACTGAGGATGTCGAGGGCGACACCCTCCTCGTCGCCGTCGGCCGCAAACCCAACACCGAAAACGTCGGCATCGAGAACACGAAGGTCGAACTCGACCGCGGCTTCGTCAAGGTCGATCCCTACCAGCGCACCGGCGAGCCCGGCGTGTACGCCATCGGCGATATCGTCGCCGGCACCCCCCAGCTCGCCCATGTCGCCACCATGGAGGGCATGGTCGCCGTCGCCCACATCGCGGGCAAGGAAGCCATTCCGATCAATAAACAACGCATACCCGGAGCCACCTACACCGAGCCCGGCATCGGCAGCGTCGGCCTCACCGAGAAGCAGGCCCGCGACGCCGGCTACGACGTCAAAATCGGCAAGTTCCCCTTCCTCGGGAACTCCAAGGCGTCCATCCTCGGCAGCCACGACGGCTTCGTGAAAGTCGTCGCCGACGCAAAATTCGGCGAGATCCTCGGCGTCCACATCATCGGGCCTCACGGCTATGAACTCATCGCCGAAGCCGTCGCCGCCATGGAAGCCGAGGCCACCGTGGACACCATGATCCACACTATCCATGCCCACCCGACGCTCTACGAAGCCGTCGGCGAAGCCTTTAATAATGTCTACGGCCAGGCGATCAATGCGTAAGCTGGCGGTTCGAGACCTGGGCCTCATCCCCTTCCGTGAAGCCTGGGACCTCCAACGCACCCTGGAGGACCATCGCAAACGCGGCGAGGCCGGGGATCATCTGCTCCTCCTCGAGCATCCACATGTATTGACCCTCGGGCGCAACTCCCACATCGAGAACCTGCTCGTCAGCCGTGATCGCCTCGCCGCCCTCGGCATCGATCTCGTCGAAATCGACCGCGGCGGCGACATCACCTATCACGGTCCCGGCCAGATCGTCGGCTACCCCATCATCGACCTGCGCTTCTGGAAGCGCGACGTCGTCGCTTACATTCGCGCCCTCGAGGAGGTCATCCTCCGCGCCCTCCACCGCTTCGGCATCTCGGGCGCGCGCGACGCCTCCGCCACCGGCGTCTGGGTCGAAGGCGCCAAAATCTGCGCCATGGGCGTCCACATCAGCCGCTGGGTCACCACCCACGGCTTCGCCCTGAACTGGACCACCGACCTGAGCTTCTTCAACTACATCGTCCCCTGCGGCCTCCGCCGCCCGGTGACGTCAATGGAAAAACTGGGCGTGCGCGCCGCGCGCGGCGAAGTCCTCGCCGCGCTCACCGCCGCCTTTGCCGAAGTCTTTGAATACGAAACCGCCGGAACGGCCGGGCCCTCGCTCGCACACCAACCGGCAATAGGATGAGGAACGGAGATCTGCCATGGCCGATGTCGTAATGCCCCAGATGGGCGAAAGCATTGTCGAAGGTACCCTGACCAAGTGGCTCAAGAAAGTCGGCGACCACGTCGAACGCGACGAGCCCCTCTTCGAAATTTCCACCGACAAGGTGGACACCGAAATCCCTGCCCCCGCCGCCGGCACCCTCACCGAGATCCTCGCCCAGGAAGGCGAAACCGTCCAGGTGAATGCCGTCGTCGCCCGCATCGGTGATGGCGCCGCCGCGCCCAAGACCGAGGAAGCGCCCAAGCCGGAGCCGAAGCCTGAAGAGCCTCCCAAGGAAGAGCCCAAGGCCGAGGAACCGCCCAAACCGGCCGAAGAACCCAAGCCCGCCGAAGCCCAGGCCCCGGCGGATGAGGAAGAACTTGCCGGACCCGTCTCACCGCTCGTCCGCCGCCTCGCCCGCGAGCACAACATCGACCTGAAGACCGTCAAGGGCACCGGCGCCGGCGGCCGCATCACCAAGGCCGACCTCGAAGCCCTCATCGCCGGCAAACCGGCCGAGGCCGCCCAGCCGGCCGAAGCCCCGCAGCCAGCCCCTGCCCCCGCGCCGGCCGCAAAGGCCCCAGAACCCGCCCCCACCACCAAGCCCACGCCGCCGCGCACGCGCGTCGAGCCCATGTCGATCATGCGCGCCAAGATCGCCGAGCACATGATCCACTCCAAGCGGACCTCGGCCCACGTCACCACCGTCCACCGCGTCGACATGACCCGCATCGCCAAGGTCCGCGCAAAGTCGAAGGACGAATTCCAGCAGCGCTACGGCTTCAGCCTCACCTTCCTCCCCTTCATCACTCGCGCCGCCGTCGAGGCCCTGCGCCAGTTCCCCATCGTCAATTCCTCCATCGAGGGGAACAACGTCCTCTACCATAACGACGTCAACATCGGCATCGCCGTCGCCCTCGACAACGGCCTCATCGTCCCTGTCATCCGCAACGCGGACGAAAAGAACGTCGTCGGCCTCCAGCGTTCCATCGTGGACCTCGCCGCCCGCGCCCGCTCCCGCCAACTCAAGCCCGACGAGGTCCAGGGCGGCACCTTCTCCATCACCAACTTCGGCTCCTTCGGCAGCCTCTTCGCCACTCCGGTCATCAATCAGCCCCAGGTGGCCATCCTCGGCGTCGGCGCCATCGAGAAGGCGCCCGTCATCATCGACGACGCCATCGCCATCCGCCACATGGCCTATCTGGCGCTCACCTTCGACCACCGCCTCATCGACGGCGCCCTGGCTGACCAGTTCTGCCAGAAGGTCAAGGCCGTCCTCGAATCCTGGTCCGACCAGATCCTCTAAAGGAACTGCCCATGCCCGAACTGGGCCTCATCTTCGTCGGATTCTCGACCGCCAAACTCCGGCAATGCCTGGAGCGCATCGAAGTCTGCCTCTCTGAACTCGACGGCACCGCCATCTGGACGCGGCCCAACGCCGCGTCCAACTCCGTCGGCAACCTCTGCCTCCACCTCGCCGGCAATGTCCGCCAGTGGATCCTTTCGGGCATCGCTGGCCAACCCGACCACCGCCAGCGCGACGCTGAATTCGCCGCCACCGGCGGCCACTCCCGCGACGAACTCCTCGCCCGCCTCCGCGAAACCGTGAACGAAGCCTGCGCCGTCATCGAAGCCCTCGACGAAGCCCGCCTCGCCGAAACCGTCAAGCCCCAGGCCTACGAAGTCACCGTCCTCGAAGCCGTCTATCACGTCGTCGAACACTTCACCATGCACACCGGCCAGCTCATCCTGCTCACCAAAGCCGCCACCGGCCGCGACCTCGGCTTCTACCGCCACCTCTCCCCCGGCGGCCAGGGCGCAACCCCCGGCGAGAAGCCTTGATCCCCCAACTTCATGGATAATTGAGCAAGTGTCCGATTCCGCCACGCCCCGCACCCTGCGCACCCAGGAAATCTCGAAATCCTACCGGGGCCGCCGTGTTGTGGATTCGGTCTCCGTCTCCGTCTCTGTCGGTGAAGTCGTCGGCCTGCTCGGTCCCAACGGCGCCGGCAAAACCACCTCCTTCTACATGATCGTCGGCCTCGTCACCCCCGACTCCGGCCGGATCCTCCTCGATGCCCGCGACATTACCTCGCTCGCCATGTTCCAGCGCGCCCGCGTCGGCATCAGCTACCTCCCCCAGGAACCCTCCGTCTTCCGCAAGCTCAGCGTTGAGGACAACCTCCGCGCCATCCTCGAAACCCTCCCCATCCCCGAACACGAACGTCGTGAGCGCCTCGAGTCCCTCATCGAACAGATGGGCCTCGAGCACGTCCGCCACAACAAGGGCTACATGCTCTCCGGCGGTGAGCGCCGCCGCGTCGAAATCGCCCGCTCCCTCTCCATCCAGCCCGAGTTCCTGCTCCTTGACGAACCATTCTCAGGCATCGACCCCATCCAGGTCATTGAACTCCAGAAGATCATCGCCACCCTTCGCACCACCGGCATCGGCATACTCATCACCGACCACAACGTCCGCGAAACCCTCGCTGTCACCGACCGCGCCTACATCATAAATAACGGGCGCATTTTCCGCACCGGCACCCCCGCTGACCTCGCCCTCGACCCCGATGTCCGCCGCGTCTATCTTGGCGAAGGCTTCGAACTCACCCGCTGAACCACCTCCCGCCCAAGGCCGTCACACCAAACGTAATTTTTTTTCGATCCATTAAGTTATTTGTCTTTAGATACTTGCGAGATCCGGTTCGGCAAAAACCGCCAGTTTGCTTGTTTCCCGCTGGGAAAATGAAAACGAGATGAGATCTTCACCCAACTCCAAGCCCAGCAAACGGCCCATCCGGCCGCTGGATCCCAAGTCCGCCGACGAATTACGGCAAACCGTGACCCAGATCCTCAAGAAACTACGCGCCGGCCACTCGGTCCGTATCCCCGGACTCGGCAACCTGGTGCCCGGAAAGAAGACCCGCTTCGTCGGCCCTGGAGAGACTGCCCATGCAAAAACCGAGATCCCGGCCAAAGACCGCAAGTCCTGAGGACCCCCTCGCACGCCTGCTCCACCGCTGTCTGGAAAGCGGCGAATCCGTCGAGATCGACCGCCTCGGCGAGTTCTGTCCCAACGGCGAGGGCGGCTTTCATTTCACGCCGAATATCAAACCTGGCATCTTCATTGCTTACGTCGAGGAGGACCGCTTCGCCGCCGAGCGCCTGTACAACGCCCTCCGCCGCGCCGGTCTCGACCCCTGGATGGATAAGAAGAAACTCCAGCCCGGCCAGAACTGGCCCCGCGCCATCGAGAGCGCCATCAGCGTCTCCGATTTCTTCGTCGCCTGTCTCTCCCACCGCGCCATCATCAAACGCGGCACCTTCCAGAGCGAACTCCGCTGGGCGCTCGACTGCGCCCGGCAAACCCCGCTCGGCGATATCTACTTCCTGCCCGTCCGGCTCGAACCCTGTGAAGTGCCCCAGCTCATCAGCCAGTGCACCCAGCACCTCGACCTCTTCCCCGATTGGAAGGCCGGCGTCCAGCGCCTCATCGCCACCATTCAGGCCGAATACAACCGTCGCGGCAACCGCGCCGCCTGACTCAGTAAAATCCCCGGTTCCATTTTTCCCGCTTCCGCCTCATAATCAGGGTGGAGCAGTATGGGTAAAGCCGGCCTGATTCTCTTCGTGTTGCTCGCCATGAGCTGGTATCAACTCGCCGGCCCTGGCGCCAACGGCAACTCCCCCCGCGGCAGCGCCCGCGCCCTGCTCCGCGCTGCCGCCTCCCCGGAATGTGCCAGCCTTATGGAGGAACGTTTCCCCAACACCTCCGGGGCCCGCGCGCTTTGCTCCCCCGAAATTGCGCGCGGCATCCGCGCCCAATACGAGATCGTCGAGCACGGCAACGATGGCTTCGTCGCCTTGCTCGAGTGCTTCTACGGCTCCACTTGAGGCCGCCGGCGCACGCAGTGCGGGTCACTGCGCATGGAAATCACCAACCGTGACGGAACGTGGCTCGTCCGTTCCGTCACCCAATCTCTCTGACCCCCGCTCTACCTCGGCTTGTAAGCGATGCAGTCGATCTCCACCTGCATCGTCGGGTCCGCGAAAGCCACCGCCACCGTCGTCCGCGTGGGCCGCTGCTCGCCGAAAAATTCCTTGTACACCTCATTCATGGCCGCGAAATGCTCGCCGTGCTTCAGGTACACGTTCACCTTGACGACATCCGTCAGCGACGCCCCCGCCGCCTCCAGAATCCGCTTCACGTTGTTCAACGTCACCCGCGTCTCATGCTGAATATCGCCATAGGAGAACTGGTCCGTCGCCGGATCGATCGGCCCCTGGCCCGACACAAACACGAAATCCCCCGCGCGAATCGCTGGAGAATACGGCCCGCGGGGCGCGGGCGTGCCTTGAGGAAAAATGCGTTCAATCATCGTTGTCTGTTGTATCACGCCTCCGCCTCCGCCGGGGTATCATCGCCTATGACATGAGACTCGGCATCCTCTCCGACATCCACGACCACGTCTGGAACCTCGCCGCCGCCCTCCCCGCCCTGTCCTCCTGTGACACCCTGCTCTGCTGCGGCGACCTCTGCTCCCCCTTCGTAGTCCACCAGCTTGGCCGAAGTTTCCCCCGCCCTATCCACATCGTCTTCGGCAACAACGACGCCGACCTCTACCGCATCACCGCCAACGCCCGCGCCTACTCCCACATCCACCTCCACGGCGAACTCTACCAGGGTGAATTCGCCGGCCGCCGCGTCCTCATGAACCACTTCGACTTCATCGCCCGCCGCTTTGCCCCCACCTTCGACCTCATCTGTTTCGGCCACAACCACACCCTCGAAATCACACGCAGCGGCGACACCCTTCTCGTCAACCCCGGCGCTGTCTGGGGCGCCGCCATCCAACCCGACGGTTCCTGGCGAGCCGTCTCGCCCTCGGCCGCCATCTATGATACGGAAACCCAAGAGGCCAGCCCCATCCACTGGAACTGAGCCCTAAAGTCTGCCTTACTCCCGGCCGATGGACGGGGTAGCATGCGAACTGCTCCAGCCCTCGCGCTCCTGCTCCTCCCGATCCTGTGCGCATCCGGCCTCCCGGCTCAAACCTCGTGCCAGTTCGCCTTCGTCACCGCCACCAGTACCTCCACTGCTGCCGGTAGCGGTGCGACGGTGTTGACTCAGACCGTTCAGAATCAGAATCCGGCCGCCACCGGGTGCCCCGCGGTGATCGAACCAGCCCCGCCATGGGTCCGCCTTGTTCACCAGCGGGCCGCCGCCGCCGCCGGCACGGAGTTCGGCTACCGGGTCTTCGAGAACTTCGAATCCACCGCGCGCACGGCCACGCTGCGCGTCCACGGCGCTACTCACCAGATCCAGCAGTCCGCTGGACCAAACCAGGGCCGCGTGCCCCGCATGGCCGTCCGTGCCGGTGATGGCTCCGTCAGGCTCTATCCCTTCGCTGGCGCCGTCGCGTCCGTTGCCTCGGGTCTCGCCGCCGCCAGCCCCCCTGCCCTGTATCAGGGTACGGGCTGCAATGCCGAACTCGTTGTCCGCGACACCCAGAACCGCCTCGCTGCTAATTCTTTCAACGGCTGCACCGGCCAGTGGCTCGGCTGGCGCAACCTCGGCGGCACGATCGCCGGACGCCCTGCTCTCACGCAGCAACCCGGGGGCTCCATGATCGCCGCGGTCCGCGACTCCTTCGGCGGCTACTCCATCCGCCGTTTCCCTGCCGGGCAGTCCACCGGCGACTGGATCGCGCTCGGCGGCGTTTTCACCACCGACCCCGCCATCGCCTCCGACGCCTCCGGCCAGGTCTATCTTGCCGCCCGCGACCTCTGGAACGCTCTCTGGGTCGGCCGCATGAACGCGCTCGGCCAGTTTCTCGGCTGGACCTTCGCCGGCGGCATCGTTCGCGGTCAGCCCTCCCTCGCCGCCGGAGCCGACGGCGTCATCTACATCGCCACGCGCGACCCCTGGAACGGCCTCAACCTTCTCCGCGTGAAGGATGCCTCCATCCTCGGCTGGTCCCGCGGCGGCGGCGCCCTCTCGGCCGACCCCACAGTCTCTGTTCCCGGGGATGGCTCGGTCTATGTTGCCGCACTCGCCGCTGATGGCGCACTCCACTACCGCACCTTCGCTGAAGGCTCTACGGAAGGCTGGGGACCATGGCTCTCCGCCGGAGGCCAGGGCCGACACGCCGCTTCCGCCGCCATCGGTGGCGAAGCCCTGTTCGCCGTCGTCGATCCCTGGAACACCCTCCTGTGGTTTCGCCCCGCCACGGGTGAATGGCGCAGCTTCGGGGTCCAGGCCGCCGGCGCCGGTCCACCCGCCGCTTCTCCCTAACGCGCCAGCGCCTCGCTGATCACCCTGCCGATCCAGGCCGGATGCGCCTTCAAACCCAACAGTTCCACCACCGTCGGCGCCACATCATACACATTCACCGGCCCCTGCACCGTATGCCCCACCTTTACCCCCGGCCCCGAAATCACAATCGGAATCTCGATCTCCGCCTGCGTCGTCCCACCATGCTTCGTCCCCAATCCGCCGTGATCCGACGTAATCATCACCACCGTCCGCTCTCGAATCCCCGCCTCCTCCAGCGCCTTGATCAGATCCCCTACCAGCCGGTCCGTCAGCTCCACTGCCCTGTCATACTCCGCCGAAACCCAGCCTTGCTTGTGCCCGGCGCCGTCCACATGATCCAACTGGACGAAGCACAAATGCGGCTTGTGCTCGCGAATCCAGTCGGCCGTCGCCTTTGCCGCCGCCTCCGGCCCCTTCACATGCTTCTGCACATTCGCGATCCCTGGCTCGATCAGCCGCCCAAAATCGCTCCAGTCGTAAAACGCCGCGCTCCGCGCCCCGGGCCTCTGCTCCCGCAACAGCGCAAACATCGTCGGGAAAATCCCACCCGGCCCCTTCGCCGTAGGCGCGATCTCAAACTTGTCCGGCTTCCAGTCGTTCGATGTCACCCCGTGCTGCTCCGGCCCCGCGCCCATGATCATCGACGCCCAGTTCGAACTCGACGACGTCGGCATCACCGCCCGCGCCGCCCACGCCACCGCCCCCTCGCGAATCAGCCGGTCCATGTTCGGTGTCGCCGCCCGCTTCAACCCGTCCGGGCTCAACCCGTCCACCCCGATCACCAGCACATGGTCTGCCGCCATCACCGGCATTCCCGCCAGCATCAGCATCGCCAGCCAACTCCTCATCGCGCCTCCTCCTTGCCATCCACATAACCCAGGTGCAAGGCCACAATGCCGAACGTCAGCCGGTCAAACCGCACGCGGTCAAACCCCGCCGCCCGCATCTCCGCCGCCAGTTCCTCCGGCCCCGGAAACTTCTCCACTGACTCGGGCAGGTACGTATACGCCTCCCGGTCCCCCGAAATCAACGCCCCTACTCTCGGCAAAACCACCCTGCTATAAAACCCATACAGCGCCGCGAACACCCGGTTCGGCGGCTGCGAAAACTCCAGAATGGCCAAACACCCGCCCGCCCTAAGTAGCCGCCGCAGCTCCCGCAAGCCCTTCCGGTAATTCGCGAAATTGCGGAACCCGAACGCCACCGTGATCAGATCCAGCGACCCGTCCGCCATCGGCATCTCCAGCGCATCCGCGTTCACCAGCGCCGTCGCCGCCCTTCGCCGCCCCGACTTCCGCTGTGCCTCGATCAGCATCGGATGACAAAAGTCGCTCCCCATCACCGGCCCGCCCCGCGCCCGCTCCAGCGCCAGCATCAGGTCCCCTGTCCCGCAACACAAATCCAGCACCCGCGCCCCCGGCCTCCGCAGCACCTCCCCCACCTGTTTCACCGTATACGCTCGCCACCGCTTGTCCAGTTGAAAAGACAGCAGGTGGTTGAGTAGGTCATACCGCCGCGCCACCCGCCCGAACATCCCCTGCACCCATCGCGCCGCCTGCTGCTCGCCTGCCGCCCCGCGCGGCGTCGTCCCCGCGCTTCTCATCGCAGAGCCAGCCGGATCGCCTCGCGCACTGCCGCCGCCTCGATCCCTGCCACCACCTCGGTCTCCCCGATCCGCGTCACCAGCACGAAATGCACCGCCCCTTGAACCGCCTTCTTGTCCTTGTCCAGCCGCGCCATCACCCGCTCCACCTCAATCCCCGCTGTCTCCGGAAATGGCCCGTAATGCTCCACGGTCTCGACAATCTCATCCCGCGCCGCCGGACCCAGCGACCCCGCCAGGTGCGACAAATGCGCCGCTGCCTTCATCCCCAGCCCCACTGCCTCCCCATGCAGGAAATGCTTGTACCCGGTCTCCGCCTCCAGCGCGTGCCCCACTGTGTGCCCAAAGTTCAGAATCCGCCGCAGCCCGCCCTCGCGCTCGTCCGCCGAAACCACTTCGCACTTGATCCGCACCGACTCGGCGATCATCCGCTCCACCACCTCCGGATCCCTCGTCAGCACATCCCGCGAGCACGCCCGCATCATCTCAAACAATCCCGGGCTTCGGATGATCCCGCACTTCACCACTTCCTGCACCCCCGCCCGGTACTCCCGCTCCGGCAGCGTCCCCAGCACGTCCGGATCCGTCAACACCGCCAGCGGCTGATGAAACGCCCCCACCAGGTTCTTGCCCGCCTCCAGGTTCGCTCCCGTCTTCCCGCCCACTGCGGCATCCACCTGCGCCAGCAGCGTCGTCGGAATCTGGATGACCGGCACCCCGCGCATGAAGATCGCCGCCAGAAACCCGCCCAGGTCGTTCACTATGCCCCCGCCAAACGCCACCACCACGCTCGAACGGTCGCCCCCCAGAGCCACCATCCGCTCCGCCATCGCCTCCACGGACGCCATCCGCTTCCGCTCCTCCCCGCCCGGAAACCGGATCAGCTCATACTCCCGCCCTCCCATCCCCTCGGTGAACGTGTCCCCGTGCCACTTCCACACGTCCTCCGTCGTCACCACAAACACCTTCCCCGCGCGTGCCGGAATGAACTCGCCCAGGCGCCGCAAAACGCCTCTCTCCACAATCGCTTCATAGCTTTGCGCCGGCGTGGACACGGCAAAGGCAGGCATACCTTCCGTTGTACCATGGAGGGTATCATCGGCCCGTCTGATCCAATCGAAAGCGATTTCCTCGTCGTTGGCGCCGGCGTCGCCGGTCTCCGCGCCGCTATCGAACTCGCTCCTTTCGGTCGCGTCCTCGTCATCGCCAAGGACTCCCTCGAAGAATCCTCCTCCACCTACGCCCAGGGCGGCATCGCCGTCGCCCTCAGCGACGACGACGAAGTCAGCCTCCACGAAGCCGACACCCTCGCCGCCGGCGACGGCCTCTGCCATCCCGAAGCCGTCCACCTCCTCGTTGACGAAGGCCCCGCCCGCATCCGCGAACTCATCGAATGGGGCGCCGCCTTCGACCGCGAAGGCGCCAGGCTCCTCTTCGCCCGCGAAGGCGCCCATTCCCGCTCCCGCGTCCTCCACGCCCACGGCGATTCCACCGGCCGCGAAATCGCCCGCACCCTCTACCACAAAGCCGCCTCGCTCCCCTCCATCACCTTCCTCAGCTTCTCTGCCGTCTGCGACCTCCTTCTCGACCACGGCCGCGTCACCGGCGCCATCGCTCTCGACGAACGCGCCGCCCGTCGCATCCGCCTCCACGCCCGCTCCGTCCTGCTCGCCACCGGCGGCCTCGGCCGCGTCTATCAGGACACCACCAACCCCGACGTCGCCACTGGCGATGGCGTCGCCATGGCCTTCCGCGCCGGCGCCCCCGTCAGCGACCTCGAATTCGTCCAGTTCCACCCCACCGCCCTCCACATCCCCGGCGCGCCCCGCTTCCTCCTCTCCGAAGCCCTCCGCGGCGAAGGCGCCCACCTTCTCAACCTCCGCGGCGAACGCTTCATGCACCGCTACCACCCCTTGGGCGAACTCGCGCCCCGCGACGTCGTCTCCCGCTCCATCGTCGCCGAAATGGAGCGCGAATCCATCCCCCACGTCCTGCTCGACCTCTCCGGCCGCGGCCCCCACTTCGTCAAAACCCGCTTCCCCCGCATCCACACCACTTGCCTCGCCTACGGGATTGATCTCGACCAAAGCCCCGCCCCCGTCCTCCCCGCCGCACACTACGCCATGGGAGGCGTTGCCACTGATCTCGACGGACGCACCCCCGTCCCCGGCCTCTTCGCCGCCGGCGAGGTCGCCTGCACCGGAGTCCACGGAGCCAACCGCCTCGCCAGCAACTCCCTGCTCGAAGGACTCGTCTATGGCGCCCGCGCCGGCGCCGCCATGAGCCGCGAAACCGCTCCGCTCACCCCCGCCGGCGATACCCCCACCCCCTATACCATCCGCGGCATCGCCGAAGTCGAACTCCGCTCCCTCGCCTGGCGCCGTGCCGGCCTCCTCCGCTGCGCCGAAGGCCTCCAGGAAGCCATCCACCGCCTCGCCCAAACCACTCGCGAACCCCGCCTGCCCGCCTCCCGCGCCGAAGCCGAACTCCGCAACCTCCACCTCGTCGCCGAACTCATCGCCCGCTCCGCCCTCGCCCAGATCGGAAGAGCGTCGTGTAGGGAAAGAGTGTAGATCTCGGTG
>ERZ761609.1148-NODE-1148-length-25150-cov-19.599841_pt1 | contig 25150 bp, 33 predicted proteins | sample MGYA00511163_ERZ761609 | MGnify/ENA primary metagenome ERZ761609 (study PRJEB28899, sample SAMN02445070) | bioreactor sludge metagenome | biome: EBPR sludge | place: Australia: Brisbane, Thorneside Wastewater Treatment Plant | collected 2011-12-16 ... | reverse complement strand
CACGATTATGTGGAGTTTGCGGTTATGCATTGTTGGTTTCCTTTCAGGTTGGTTTTGAGGGAGTAACAACGTTCAAGAACTGCGCATAAAAAGCGGTGCTCCTGGCGACTTGCCCGGCAACACCGCCGATGACACTCATCAACTGACCGTGTCACCTTGTGAAAAGGTGCGTGGGTGCAGTGATGCAATGAGGGCGTCCGTGGCCTTGAAGCGGCCCGTGCGCAGCTTGGGTGCCACAATGGATTCCAGTGCCTCAAGCTTCACGGAAGGATCTGCCCGTGTGTAGATTTCCGTGGTCTGAATGCTCGCATGCCCCAGCCATAGCGACACCTTGCGCAGATCCTTGGTCGCCTGCAGCACCGTCAGCGCACAGGTGTGGCGCAGCACGTGAGGCGAGACGCGCTTCTGCGACAACGATGGGCAGCTGGCTTCTGCAACCTTGGCGTGTTTGGTCAGGATGTATTCAAAACCAGACCTCGTCATCGCCTCGCCGCGTGCATTGACGAACAGATGATTGGACGGGAGCGTGCCGCGCACTGCCAGCCAAGTTCTCAATGCCACTGCGGTCTGCTTCCACAGTGGCAGGCAACGCTCCTTTCGACCCTTGCCGACGACCCGAATGCTGGCATCTGGTTGCAGCTTCAGATCGGTCAGTTGCAAACCGATCAGTTCGGAAACACGCAGACCCGCCGCGAAGCACAGGTGCAGCATGGCGCGATCTCGAATCCCCTCGCGACGCGTGGGAAGTGGTGCGTCCAGGATGGCCTGCATCTCATCCACCGTCAGGTGCTTGACCAACCTCGTTTCCGCCTTCTTGGCAGGAATCGCCAGTACACGCTGGATCTGCTCGAGTGCCGCCGGTAGCCGGTACTGCATGAAGTGCATGAACGACTTGATCGCGGCCAGACGGATGTTCCTGGAGTTCGCTCCGTTGCCCCGACGGCTCTCGAGGTGGCTCAGGAACTCGGTCACCAGCGGGGCGTCGAGTTGCTCGAAGCACAGCTTTGATGGCGCCGTCTTGAGCCGGTCTGCCGCGAACTCAAACAACAGCTTGAAGGCGTAGGCATAGGACTCGCAGGTATTACGGCTGGCGTTGCGCTCATCGATCAGGCGCTGGCGCAGAAATGCCGTGATGTGGGGAGCGATCGGGCTCATGATGCGTCCTCCACATAGCGCTCGCAGCACGCGGCGACATCCTTCATCAACTCCGGTGTCGCCTGCAGATACCAGTAGGTCGCGGCCGCGTCGACGTGCCCGAGGTAAGTGGACAGCGCTACCGTGTGGCGATCGATCCGGTCACGCCCGTCCGGGCAGTTCTGCAGCGCCCTGACTGCGAAGGTGTGCCGCAAGGAATGGGGGGTGATCCGAGGCAGATCGGGACCGCGCGGCAAGCCGAGGCGTTTGACCAGTTCGCGGAACACGCCGTCCACGCACTCCCGGATAAGCGGTGTGCCCCGCAAGGATACGAACACATGGTCGTCGAGTGGCGCGAACGCTCGCCTTTGCGACAGATACCGCTCCAGGGCGGCACGGGTACTGTCGTGTAGCGCCACCAGCCGGCTCTTGCGGAACTTGGTGTTGCGAATGAGCAGCCCATCCGGTGTGATATCCGCATAGTGCAGACGGATGGCTTCCGATATCCGCAGACCGGTGCAGGCGAGCAATCCGAACAGTGTGCTGTAGGTCGCCCCCTGCATCGGCTGAGTGCCGAAACGTGCTCCCTCGATTACCAAACGAGCGACTTCCTCATGGCTCAGGATATAGGGCGTGCGCCTGGGCCATGTCTCGCTGCCGAATATCGGCGGCGGGACCTCGTGCCGTGGGTCGTCGCTCCGTGCATGGCGTGCGAACCGTATAACCACCCATAGCCGGTGGGCACGTTGCGGCACATGATTCGCCAAGCCCGACCACTCGGTGGCGGTATGGGTGCAAACATGTTGGTCGCCTTTGGCCTCGGCGAAGGATGCAAAACCGTGCAGGAGTCCCGCCTGACACTGAAATTTGAAACCGCACGCCCGGCGCACGTCGATGTAATGTTGAATGGCCTGGCTCAGCATGGCAGCACCTCCGGCCACGGCTGAGCCAGCTCCTGCAAGGCGACTACATCAACCTTGGCGTAGATCTGCGTGCTGGCCACTGACTGGTGCCGCAATACGGCCGAAATGTCCTGCAGGCTTGCTCCCTGCCGCAGCATGGACGCGGCCGCAGAGTGGCGCAGCACATGTGCCGCTCCGCGCGCTGGTGTCTTTACCCCAGCTCGGCGCAAGGCCAGCTTGGCGATATCGGAGATGCCGCGTGTATCCCGGAACGGCCGGAACGGAGCAATTGACCGAACAAAGATCTGGTCTGACGCCGTTGTCGGGCGCCCGTGTAGCAGGTAGCCTACGATAGCATCCCCCACCTCCTGGGTCAGTGGTAGCAGCGTTTGCCGCCTGTTCTTGCCGCACACACAGATCGTGGCGGCACGCCAGTCGATGTCTGCGAGACGCAATTGCACAACATCGCCAGCGCGTAGGCCGAGCCTTGCCAGGAGCAGCAGAATGGCGTGATCCCGTTTGCCAACGGGGCTTCGAGAATCGGGGCTGGCCAGCACGTGTTCGACCTCATCCGGTTGCAGATACCGTGGCATCGAGGACAGACGCCAGTACGCCACACTCGGGATCGCTTCATCCAGGCCGGACGGGCACCGACCTTCGGCGATCAGGAAGCGGACGAACATACGCAGGGCCGAAGTCGTCGACTTCACTCGGGCGGTTCCTCCGTTCCGCCCAAGTTCCAGGATGAACTGTCGCAGGTAAGCGGAGTCGAGCTTGCTCGGATCATCACCTGTGTCCAAGAGCAAGCGATTCAGGTAGTCGCGGTAATCGCGAAGTGTGCGTTCAGATGTGCCACGTTGCTCGCGCATCCAGCAACTGAATGGTTCCCACAACGCAGGGGAATGCTCGTCATCTTGACCACCAGCGGTGGTGCACAGTGGGCGTCCTTCCCGGTGGGTAGCAAATGCGCGGATGCCCCGCAGAAGCTTGTCGCGGTGCATTCCGGCAAAGCCAACGCATCGACATTGATCGAGATGCTGCTCAAATCGAGTCACAGTGGCGGCATCGATCTCGGCAAATGAAAACTCCTGCTGATCAAGCCAGCACAGCAGATGGGCTGCCGCGCGCAGATGCCGGCTGCCTTGGCTTCTGGAGTAACCACACTGGATCAGATGCCCAGCAAAGGCATCAAGCAATTCGACGCCTGGATTGCTGCGCAAGCGAGCAATTTGTGGCGGCCAATGAAAGAACTGTTCAAGCATTGCGCTTCTCCTTTGGAAAGCCCCTCGCCGATAAGCAAGGCGGCAACCCAAGATTTATGCGCAGTACTCCGAACCTGTCACCCCTGAAATCTCAACCTGAAAGGAAACCAACAATGCATAACCGCAAACTCCACATAATCGTCCTTATGCACCCGAGTGCATAAGCACGATCCGACCGAATTGGCCAAGCGCACCAGCAGCCGGCTTGGTGAGATCGGCCAGCACTTGCCCGGACAACTCGAACTTCATGAGTTCAGTGCCAATCACCGACAAGTCTTTCGCCGGATTGATGGCCACCCGGTAGAGGTCGATCACGACTTCCTTGTTGGCGTCGGCCGTGTTCAATCCTTCAAAGCGAACCCAGCGTTCGGGCAAAGGCTGGGTGAACATGGCCGTGACGTTGGCCGCACCGTAGCTGTAGCTGGCAGCAATCGCACCGGTCACACCGGTGATGTCGGTGAACTGAATGGAGCCATGCTTCGCATTGACCGTGTATTTCGTATTGGCGACGGTGGTAGCGCCCGCCTTGATGACCACGGCAGAGACGTTCTGCTTGCCGAGCAAATAGAGTTTGCCGAGTTCCGCCGTCGCGATGATAGGCTCGTCGGTTACGGTGCCGGTGGTGACCGCCGTGGTGGATCCGTAGAGGGAGAGCTCCAGATTCGTCTGGATTAGTTCCTCCAGGGTGCAGGCGAACTCGCCTTTCTTGGTCTTGATGAGTTGCAAATCGGTCAGGCGCTGGCCGGATTGCGATTCCTGATGCTCCAGGGTCTCGACCGAGAGCGAAACCTTCAGATCAGGCACGTTGCCGACGAAGGTGAGTCCCAGCGGGTTGCCATTGGTGTCACGCGCGCCGATGAAGACGCGACCTTGTCCGGAAAAATAGGCCATTGCTTACTCCTGAGTGATGTTGGGTTGCTTGCTGGGTTTGGCGGCTTGGAGCACCGGTTGAGCACTGCCGATTTCGCAAAGCCATTGCGCGAGGTCGTCTGCCAGTTCGATGACATCGCCGGGGTTGCACGCCATGCCGGCATGTTCGTGAGGTTTGCTGAGTGTTACTTCCATGGTCTTAGCCCTGCGCCGTGAGGTCATGTACCAGGGTGCGGTACGTGACCTGATAACGTGTCGGAATGGCAGCCGCCGTGGCATCGGCATCCTCGATGTCCCACTCGCAATCAAGTTGCTGAAGTCCGATGCACAGGCCGCCAAAGTTGACGTCGGCAAACAGGGCTGCGTGAGCGGCAACCTGCAGACGATCGGCAATGACCTCGGCGGCTTCGCCGCTGGTTTCACGGGCCATGGCGACCAGGCGGACGATCAGATGGCGCTCGATACGATCATTCGCCCGCTGGGCAATTGACTCGGCTTCAGGGAAGAGCAGCAATGCCGGGCTCGCGTCGCGGCTGATGGCAGTAGTCGGCGATCGCTTGATCTGTGCGCCTTCTGCATGCGCCAGTGGGCTGAGTCGGTTGATGATCTCCTGCAATAGCCGCTCCCGTATGGATGTGGGCATTTGATTCTCCGAATGGGTACGTAAAATGGGCGGCAAGGATCACGGGGAAACAAACCAGCATGGCCACCGCCACCAAAACCAAAAAACATCGCAGCAGTCAGTCGACGCCCGACCACTACACGATTCATGTTGAACTTCTCGGCATTCGTCCGACGATCTGGCGTCGCATTCACCTGGACGGCCGGACTAGGCTCGATGCCCTGCATCACATCCTTCAGGCCGCGATGGGTTGGTCGGACTCGCATCTGCACAAGTTCGAGATCCGCGACAAGCACTACGGTGTGCCCGATCCAGAATTCACCGATCCTGGCTGGGAGGTGCTCGACGAGAAGAAATACCGCCTTAACCAGTTGCTCGCCGAAGGAGATTCCTGCACCTACCTCTACGATTTCGGTGATGGCTGGCAGCACCGCATCACCATCGAAGCGACCAAGGACGTCAAACCAACGCCGAGCGATGGCGGTTTTGCCTGGGTCGAGGCTGGCGAGCGTGCCTGCCCGCCCGACGATGCGGGAGGCTCGGGCGGCTATCAGGACTTCCTCGACCGACTGGAAGACGATCCCTACGGGGATGAAACCAAAGCCTTCCGGGAATGGGCTGGCCTTGATTTCGATCCCGATCGCTTCGATCGCCAAGCAGTGAATGCCACCATCGCGCGTATGCTCTGGAACCGCTGGATCAAGATCGGCCCCTAAAGTCGGGTGAGTGTGGCCCGGCATTCAGAACCATCCCCAATGGCCCTGACCTCGCGGACGCGGTAGGTCACGCCACCGATCACGAGTTCGTGACCGCTATCCAGAATCGTCGCTTCGACCGGGTAGCGGATTGCATAGTCAGAGGACAAGCCCAGGCCATCGAGCACCTCGACATTGGGGGCACGAAAATCCACCAGGACTTCCGCGCCCCCAATGACGGCCGGTGTGAGCAAGCCAGCTCGCCCGGCTGCCGCATACAGATCAGTCAGGACGGTCATCAGGACATCGTCAGCTTGACCAGCACGCCCGGGCGATGGCACATCGGTAGCGGATTCGACTGCGTATGCAGATCGGTACCGCGCTCGAACTTTCGCGAGTCCTGCTTGGCGTACAGCGGCTGTCCCAGCGTATTGACGGTCTCGTTGAAATCCGCCGGTGCCACGTAGGTGCCGAAGGTGTCGATCGTGCCTACGGGGAAGGCATGCGCTTCGCCAGCCGCGATGAAGCGGCGGGTGGCGCCGTTGCCATCGGTGGCCTGACCGCGATACTCCTCGAAGACGATGCCGCCGAAGGTGAAGCCGGCCCGCACGTCATCACGCAGGATCGCGCCCTGCTGGAAGTTCTCGTAGGCTTTCTCGACCTTCGGGTGGGCGATCAGTTTTTCGAAGAACTCGGGCGAACACAGGCAGCGCACGTTGGTCATGAATTCGCCGCGCAGGTTCTCCTCGATGTGCGCCAGGGTATCGACGCACTTCTGACGAACGTTGGTGCTATCCGTGGCCAGGGCGAAGTTGATCGCCTTGGGCGTGATGCCGAACTCGTCGTAGAGGTTGTAAAGCGTCGAGCCGTCGGCATCGAGAATGATGCCCTTCAGTGCACCCATGCGCAGATGTTCCAGGGTAATCGCATGCTTGTTGCGCATGGTTTCCAGATGGCGGGCCATGACGCCGGCCACCGTCTCCAGTTCGGTTTCAGAACCGAAGGCGCGCAATCCCTGGACTTCCTCGGGCAGCACCACGTCATCGTGCGGGATATGGGGCACGACGAAGGAGCGCATCTTGCGTTTGTCGCGCTGGCCCACCGTGCCGGGACTACCCACCGGCAAGGTCGGCAGGAGGTTCAGCACGCCGTTCTTCTCCTCGATGAGGATCTGGCGGAAGCGCACCGGCTTGACCGGGAACAGGTTGAGTGACTCCAGCCGGCCATAGCGGTTGGGCAGGAGGTTGATGGCAGCTGTGAGGTTTGCCATCGAGAAGGCGGGATTCGAGAACGGGTTCTGCATGAGAGGACTCCTTTAAACAGCGTGGCGAACGAGCACGCCGGCCGCCTTGAGTTGGGCGATGGCGGATGCTTTGTCCAGGGGGCTAATGCCGACAGGCCAGGTCAGGGCGTGATCGGCGACCACGGCATGACGGGCGATCAGAATCCCGTCCTCGCGATCGATCAGGCTGGCGTCGACCGAGGTGGCGAGAACGCCGACGGCGACTTCGGTGCCATCCGTAGCGGCCGGGTCGATCTGCTTGATCTTGGCCGTGGTGGCGTCGATGCCTACTACAGTGCCGAGCACGAGGTTCTGGCCGGCGGCGACCGTGACCTGGTCACGTGAATAGAGATTGGGGGCTTCGTACTTGAGCAGATCGCCCAGATTGAGACCTTCGGTAATGACGGGCATGGCTTACTCCTTTCCGGTGAGTTTTTTGACGGCTGCCATCAGGGGATTGGCGGCAGACTGGGGTTGCTGCTGTGCCGTGGCATCCGGTGCGATCGTCGAGCGGATTTCCGGGCTGTCAGCACGGCTGGCCAACAGCGCTTTACGGACCTGGCCTTCGGAAAACCCTTCAGCGAGGAAACGGGCCGTCAATTCCGGATGACCGGCGAGTTGGCACAGTTCGGCGATGGCGAGTGCGTTGGTTCCGTTCTCCGCAGGGCGGGCTTGGGCGTCAGTGGGCGGTACTTCATCAGTGACCGGGGTCTCCGATTCGGGCTCGGGAGCCTTTGCCGGTTCATCGGTCAGTGGCTTTTCAGTTGTGTCAGGGTGAGACATGGTTGAGATCTCCATGAAAGTTGAAGGACTTGATGCGATGGGTGTTGCCAGTGAGCGCGAGGAACTCGATACCGCGTGGCCGCGCGCCCGACGAGCCACCAGAAAACTGCCGAATTCGGCGATGACCGAATCGAGGCTGCCGACGGCATCGGCCAGCCCGGCAGTCACCGCCTCCTCGCCGAAATAGATGCCAGCCTCGGTGGCACGCACCGCGTCGGCATCGAGCCGACGCATCGCAGCGACGTGAGTCACGAACAGGCCGTAGAGACGATCGACTTCGGCCTGGAGTCGGGCATGGGCATCAGGACCGAGCTTTTCGTGGGGAGAGAAATCGTTCTTCTGCTCTCCCGCCGTAATCGGGGTGTAGCGATAACCTTGTTGGGCATCGCGGGCAGTCTGGTCGACGTGCATGGCAATCACGCCGATAGAGCCCACGCCGCCGGTACGTGTGACCACCAGACGAGATGCCGCACAGCCAATGGCATAGGCTGCGGAGTACGCCGAGTCCGACGCCACAGCCCAGATGGGCTTCGCGGCATCGGCGGCACGGATCCGCTCGCCAAGTTCAAAGACGCCACCCGCTTCGCCACCCGGAGAATCGATATCGAGCAGGATGCCCTCGACACTCGGATCGCTGATCGCCGCATCGACCATGCCGGCGATCTCGGCGTAGGAGGTGAAGCCCGAGGCCGGTTCCAACCCCATGGTGCGACGAACGAGCGACCCAACCACGGGGATCACGACAACACCTGCAGGTGCATCGATGCGTGCCCGTGCCTGTGGGAGCGATGCCGCCAGTTCGGATTCAGGCCAATTCACCCGCTCGCCGAGCACCGACAGAATCACGTCGAGCTTGGCACGGGCGAGCAGAAGCGGCGTCCCGTAGAGACGGGCCGCGAGATGAGGTAAATGCATGTCAGGGGTTCTCCGGGGTTTCGGGGGGAACAACGGCTGGCGGCGCAGCTGCCAAGTCATGACGGGGGTCTGACTCAAACACCAACCCGAGCGCATCGGCCCGTGCGTTGTCAGCGGCAATCTCCCGATCAACATCTTCGGCGTCGTAGCCGAAGGATGAGATAGCCTCCGAACGGGAGAGCAGACCCGACCGGATGGCGGTGAGCATGGCGTCAAACTCTTTCTTGGGATCCACCCATTGCCAGCCCTGGGGAATCCACTTCACAGCCAGATACTCGCGTCGCTTGGCCTGACCGCCTCGGGCATACCCCGGCAAGGACAACGCCCCCTCAAGGGCTGCCTGCTCGATGAAGGCCTGCCAGATCGGTCGGCACAATTGGTGGACGAGCACGCCGTGCTGCAAGGCTTCGCAGCGACGGCGAAACTCCAGCAGGCCGGCACGGATCGACGAGTAATTGACCTGGGTGAGATCCCCGGTCAGTTGTTCGTAGGTGACACCCATGGCGGCGGCGACGGCACGGAACTGCATGCGCAGAAAATCGGCATAGCTCGCGCCGACATCGGCCGGTTGCGAGAATTTGACGTCTTCGCCGGGCTCCAGGATCTGCAAGGTGCCGGGCTCCAGACCGGCCAGAGCCACCCCGTTGGCGTCCGAGACGCCCTCTCCCATCAGGTTGTCCTCGGGTGCCAGGCGCGTAATGAAACCGGCAAACATGGCGGCAGTTTTTTTGCGCACCAGTTCGGCATCATCGTACTGGTCGAGTTCATTGAGCTTGACCAAGGCCCGTGCCAGCCAGGGTTCGCCACGAATCTGCCCTGGCCGCAGGGGGCGGAAGAGATGCAGGATTTCCGATGCATCGACACGGACCGTTTCAATGCCGCCATTGCCGGACATCGGTGCCAGTGCGCCATCCTCGGGATGTGCCCGATACAGGTGATAGGCCACACGCCGTCCGAGGCGGTCGAATTCGATGCCGGCACGGATCACATTACCGTTCTCTGCCGTGGCATTCATGCTCACCGGCAGGTGCTCAGGTTCAAGGACCTGCAGTTGTAACGCCACGGCAAGTCCATCTTCCGGACGGCGATAGCGGATTCGCACCAGGGCTTCGCCCCCTTCCAGCATTGCGCGACAGGCCAAGGCTTGCAGACCATAAAGATCGGTGAGGCCAGAGGCATCCGCATCCAAGGTCCAGTCGCGCCAGAGCCTCTGTATGCGCTCGCGCAACGTAGCATCCGTCACCAGGGACTGTGGCTTGATGCCGGTACCGATGGCATTGGCCACGTAGGATTCAAGCGCGGCATTGGCCCAGGCATTGCGCCGCACGAGATCACGACTCTTGGTGCGCAGTTCGGTCTGGGTCGCCATCAGTGCCGCGACCGCGCCCGGGTTGGCCGGTAGCCAGGCAAAGGAGCGCCGCCCGACACCAGTTGCCTCATGCAGCGGACTGCCGCCGAACATCCGGCGCGAGAATCGCTTCAACCAGCCCATCTCAGAATCCCTTGCTTGTGGTTACACGAATCTGCCGAGGCGCGCGCGGCCACAGACCGGTATCGGCGGCCTGCTCGTAGAGACCGCGTTTAACTTCCTTTATCGCCTCTTGCAATTCTTCGACCGTTCGGTACTCGACACTTTTGTCGCCGAGTGTTACCCGTCTCTCTCCCTTGGCCAGTGCTGACTCAAGAGCGGTGAGTTGTTCTGCTGTGTAAGCCATTAGCGGTAAATCACCAGGTTCAATTCCGTGGTGTCGGCGAGCGACGTATTACCAGTCGCACAAACCACCTCCACATAGCTTGCAGTTTTGGCATCCGACGTCGACCGGGCGAGCGCGGTGCGTGCCGTGCCGCTATTTGACGAGCTACGGGCAAACGCCAGCCAACAGTAGTTGGCATCGGAAAACGGCACGGCAAAGGTGATCCGGTAGCGTCCGGCCGCTAGGCGCGTGACGTCTGAAATGTTGTGCATTGCCTGGATAACGATCGCACTACCGTTGTAGCCAAACGTGACCCAAGCCCGGGCAATCCCTGAATGGTCAGGCCGCACCAAGGACTTGATCTCGGTGGCGACCCGACTCGTCAGCGCCGCGATTTGCAGAGCCAAGCTCATAATCAGGCAATCAACGCGGCTTCAAAAAGAACCACGTAATCGGTTTCCGGATCCCCGATATCACTGCTCGCGACCGCCCCAATGTTGCTCAGTGCCTGCGCCTGCTCGATGGCGGTAAGCGTCTGGGGCGCATCGAAGCGAACGCGCACGTCGAGCGCCGCCGTGATTGCAGCAATACCCGTCTGGTCATTTTCGATCGCCTGTTGCAACTCGAGCAGGGTGTCGTACGCGGGATCGGCGCCACCAAGAATCTGCGATCGGAAATCATCGATCAGCGTGATGATTTTTGACGAAGAGTAAGTCGACGTCGTGTTGCCCGGATCCAGGTCATCGATGATGGCTGCCGTGGCAATCGCCGCCTCGAGTTCGTTAATGGCGGCGACCAACGACGTTTTATCAATCGTTGATAGCGACGTGAGGTCACCAATGCCCGAATAGACTGCCTTGAATTCGTCGGCAATCCGGATGACCAGACTGTGAATTTGGGTTTGTAGACTCATGGTTTCAGTTCCTTCTTAACGGTGGTTTAAGTCAGCCAGCGGCTACGGATCAGGCGTCGCCCGATTGGGGAGACACTAGAAATTGAAAGGCCACCGCGTTGGGTGGCCTCGGAAATAGGTTGATCGGAGACCTCGGGAGGGTCATGACTGACGATCCCGAGTTGTTTTTCCAGCTCTCGCCAATGCCGATCCTCGAAGCGATCGAGGCCGGAGGCTGCGGCTGCGGCCCGGGCATAGACGTAACAGTCCAGCGCTTCGTTGCGCTCCCGCATCTTCTGCCACTCGCGGATGGCGAAGCCATTCCGGTCGCGCCGTGTAATCAGCTGCTCGGCGCACAGTTGCTGCAGAAACTCGGCATCCACCTTGGGCAGATGGACGAAGCCTGCGGGATAGCGGATCGTCACGCCGTCCTCGGCCACCTCCGGCGACTTGCGCAGGTTGTTGTAGAACTCCAACTTGGCAATGCCGCCTGCGACCGAGAACACTTTGATGCCTCGGCGCAGCTTCTTGCCGCCAGACGTGGCGTCGACGGCAGTCGGCGTGCCGACCAGGGCTGCACCCCGGGCCACGCCTTTGACGGCCATCAGACGCGGGTCGCGCACACCCCGGACAAACGCATAGGCTTCCTGAGTCGCGAAGCCGGTATCCAGTGCCAAACGACCCAGCCCAAGCTGGCAGCCGGTTTCATGCGTCCAGGTTTCCCGCAGCACGCCGGCCAGTGATTTCCAGACCTCGTCGCGGGCGGTATCACCCATGAGCACGCGATGCTCGACCAGCCAGGACTCCTTGCCTCGGCCGAAGGCCCATATCGACAATTCGATACGATCCTTCTGGACGTCGGCACCGGCGGTCAGCAGCAGGCCACCGATCGGGATGGTCCCGATCCGGTAGTCCTCGCGGCGTTCCAGCAAGCGCTGCCAATCGGGCGCTTCGCCTTCCTCGACCCAAGTCTCCCCGAGTTCAGTGTTCTTGAACGTCTTGATCGCGGCAGCGGATCCGGCTTCTTTACTGATGGCACTCTCCCAGGCGGCCGCGACCTCTTTCCAGCTGCGCCAGCCGATAGGGCTGTACAGACTCGACAGGTGGAAGCCAGCAGTGCGACTGGCACCCTCAGCCATGGCCCGCCATTCGCCGTGTTCGAGCATCCAGGTTTTATGGTGCTCTGGAATTGGCACCTCACAGGATTCGCAAACGTAGGCTGCCGTATCCGGAAAGTTGCCATCCCCACCACGCTCCCAGCGCAACTGCTCGAAGCGCAGCCATTGCCGATGCCCACAGTGCGGGCACGGCACGAAGTAGCGGCGCTGGTCCGAGGCTTCGTACTCCCGTTCGATGGTGCTGACACCGGCAATCGTTGGGGTCGAGACGATGAAGATCTTGCGCCGAGAAAACGTTCGGGTACGGGCCTCTGCCAGTGCCACGGCATTTCCTTCACCATCGACGTCAATCGGATAACCATCGACCTCATCGAGGAAGAGATACCGCACCGGCATCGAGCGCAGTCCGACCGCACTGTTCGCCCCAGTCATCACCAGGACGCCGCCGCGAAACTCCTTGGCCAGAATCGTGTTACCCGAGTCGCGACTCCTGGCCGGCGCGATCAACTCACGCAGGATCGATGATTCATCGATGAGCGGATCAATCCGCTGCTTGGAGTTACGCTTGGCCATCTCCACAGTCGGCCACACCGCCATCATCGGACCGGGCGCGTGATGAATCACGTAGCCGATCCAGTTGCTACCCATTTCGGTCGCACCCAGTTGGGCCGCTTTCATGAACACCACCCGCTCGACCGGCGAGGTCGGCGACAGGCAATCCATGATGGCCTTCAGATACGGCGTGCGACTGGTGCGCCAGCGGCCCGGCTCTGACGATGCCTTGGAGGACAGCATGCGATGCCGATCCGACCATTCCGATACCGAGAGCAAGGGATCGGGGACAAGCCCCTCCCGCCAGGCACGCTCGATATCGAGGGCGCCTTCGTAGTCTTCCTGTTCCATCAATCCACCCGTGGCCGCATATCACCGAGTTCGATCAGGTGATCGCGCACAGCAGACTCCAGGGCGACATGCAGTTCATGGGCGTCGACTTCCAATTTGGCTGCCATCTCGGCCGATATCCGGGCTGGCCAGTTGAGCCAGGCATCCCGCTCCGTGCGGGCCAGGCGAAACACATGAGCGATGGCCTGCGAACGATCGACCAGATCGCCCTTGAGCTGGGCCAGGCGCACCTTGTTGGTCTGCGCCTTGACGACTTCGTTGACGGTCCTGGCCTGTAACAAGGAGGTTCCGCCAGCGGATAGCGGTGGTGCGACAGGTTCGACCGGAGCACTTGCCGGACGAATCGGCTCCGCTGCCAGCGAAGCGGTTTTTGCAGCGACTGGCTTGCGGGCCGCCACCGTGTTCTGTGCCCATTCGAGATCGGCGCGATTGGGTTCAATCGTGCCGTCTGCCTCCGGCGTGATGCGGCCGGTATCGATCGCCTTCTTGACCGCTACATGAGAGACGCCGCGATGGCGGGCGTAGGCGCGTATCGACAGACCCATGATGTACATCAAGCCGATCGCAGAAGCTTTTAAACGTCGCGATTCAGTGCTTGGCTTTCCTCCAGAACAGCGCGTTCATGCAATCACCATCACCACACACGAGGAGGACAGCATGAACAGCAAACAGACCATCGAGGCCAAAGTCATCGACACCAACCATCACCTGCGCGGTTGGATGGACATCCAAGTCGAGTTTCACCAGGGCAAGCCGGTCGAGGTCGTCCATGACGGCAAGAACTACACCTTCACGGGCAAGGACGGCGTCTGGATGTCCACCGGTCGCGAAACGCGCGAAATGGCCACGCCCGAAGATGCCCGCCTCTGGATCACCCTCGACGGCCGCATCGTCCTTGAAGACTGAACCACACCCCACTTACACGGAGATCAACATGACCACCACAATCAAACTCACCGACACCCAACACCAAGTTCTGGCCCACGCGGCCGATCAACCGGATGGCCGCCTCAACTGGTTCCCCGAAGGGGTCAAGGGCGGGGCCCGGCAAAAAGTCATCGCCGGCTTGTTCAACAAAGCCCTGATCACCAGCAACGGTGGCCAGGACTGGTTTGTTGCTGCCGAGGGCTACGACGCCCTGGGGCGCGCACGACCGACGCCGGCGGCCATTCACCCCGACCCGGAGGTTGAGGCCGCCGTGTCGGCGGCTGAAGCCAACTGGGCGCAAGAAAAGCAGGACGCGGCAAAACGCCTGCTCAAGCTCGGCGTCGAGGGCAAGCCCCGCACCCGTGAGAACAGCAAGCAGGCCACCGTGATCCAGATGCTGCAGCGCCCCGAGGGCGCCACCATCAGCCAGATCTGCGCGGCCACCGGCTGGCAAGCCCACACAGTACGCGGCACCTTTGCCGGTGCCTTCAAGAAAAAACTCGGGCTCAACCTTGCCTCCGAGAAGCCCGAAGGCAGCGAGCGCATCTACCGGATCGTCTGACCGGAACCGGGGTGGCGACACGCGCCGCCGCCCCCAAATAAAAATTCAGAATGCCCTTGGCTTCTCAATCAAACAGCGCGTTCATGTGGGTGTCGAAACAATCCACTGAATGGAGACCATCATGAGCACCAGCATCCACGCACGCTTTACCCGCAAGCCCTGCAGCATCGACGAGGTTCATCACACCAGCGATCCAAGTGCACCGCCCGAGGTCATCACGATCGAGTTCCGCAAGGAGCTGACCGCAACCGAGTACGACGCCTTCGCCAACACTCTGTTGGAAGACCGCGATTGGCTGGCAGGACGTGGCGGCCATGCTGATGGTCACCGACGTGTGGTCGAAGTCAGCGCCCCCGGCCGCACCACGCTCTACGTCGATCCCTCCGGCAGCAGCTACGGGCGTTACGTCGGGGTGGCGATCGAGTCGCCGACACCCAGCAACGACCAGGCCAGCGCGATTCGCTGGCTGCTCGACAATCGCCGGCCCGAAGTCAGCATCGCTCAGGCGCTGCGCACCCTGCGCATCGCATTGTGCTGCGACGCCGGTGCCATGGAATTGCTCGACCAAATCGCCTCGGAAAAATGATTCAGATTTCTGCGATGAAGAGCTTGGCTTCTCAATCAAACAGCGCGTTCATACGGGTGTCGCAACGATCAACCCGAAGGAGATAACGATGACCACCCAGCAAAACATCCCCGCCAGCCAGAACGACGCCTGGGGCTTTTTTGGCACGATGAACGACACCGCCGCAGCCGCCTGGCCGATCGCGATGACCGCAATTTCGGATGCCACCTACCAGCCCCTCGAATCGGTCAGGCTGTTCCTCGACAGCCGCCACGGACGCCACTTTGCCGACGACGTCCTCAACGAGATGCTCCGGGGCCACACGATCCAGCAAGCCATCGACGCCGCAGTAACGCGGTGGATGGGCTGGACGATTGGCCGCCAGACCAGCAAGGATTACGGCATCCCCAAGGGACTGCCTTACCTCACCGGCTTCGTGATCCACTGCGAAGTGACCGACGAGTCCTTCGAAGCCGAAGCAGCGTAAGGAGATCACCATGGCCGCCGTCGTTACCACCCCGCAACTCGAAGCCAACTACGACAAATTCATCGCCGAACTGACCAAGCTCACTCGCAAGTACGGCGTGGCAATCCAGTCAGTCGGCGGGGTCATCCTCGCCGATGACTCCGGCGAATTCGGCAACGTCACTTACTGCGCCGACATCACCAGCGGCGACCTCCTGCCGGAGTTCCCCACCGACTGACAGCGCGTCGAATGCCACGCCATCGGACTGCCTGATGGCCTTCGCCCCGGCATAGTCCTGCCAGCGGCGAACGATCACATCGACGTACTTCGGATCCAGTTCGATCAGCCGCGCCTTGCGGGCCGACTTATGAGCGGCAATCATCGTTGTGCCCGACCCGCCGAATGGATCCAGCACCACGTCGCCCGGGCGACTCGAATTGCGGATCGCCCGTTCCACCAATTCCACCGGCTTCATGGTCGGGTGCAGATCGTTCTTCTGCGGCTTCTTGATCTGCCAGACATCGCCCTGGTCACGGTCGCCGCACCAGTGACGATCGGCGCCCTCGGGCCAGCCGTAGAGAATCGGTTCGTACTGACGCTGATAGTCGGCACGCCCCAGGGTGAAAGTATTCTTGGCCCATATAACGAAGGTGGACCAGTGGCCGCCCGCCGCACGGAACGCCGCCTGCAAGCGGTCCAGTTCGCTCGACGACATGGCCACGTAGATGCCACCCTGGCAATGCGCCACGGTAGGCGTCAGTGCCGCCAGCAAAAAATCGTAGAAGCCGTCGCCCAGATTGTCGTTAAGGATCGCGCGATCCTTGCCGCGCATTTTGTCCTTGGCCGAGTTGGCGTAATTGACGTTGTACGGCGGATCCGTAAATACCATGTCGGCGATCTCGTCGCCCAGTAAAGCTGCGTAGGCATCGGCATCAGTCGAGTCCCCGCAGAGCACGCGGTGCTCCCCGCAGAGCCAGACATCGCCGGCCCTGGATACAACGGGGCCAGTGCCTTCCGGAACGGCATCCTCGTCGGTATCGCCTTCGGTGGTCGTTTCCTCACCGGCGAGCAGGTCGGCCAGGGCATCGGCATCGAAGCCGGTCAGGGACAGGTCGAAGTTGTCATCCTGCAGTGCGGCCAGTTCGACCTGGAGCATGGCATCGTCCCAGCCGGCGTTTTCGGCGATCCGGTTATCCGCGATCACCAGAGCGCGACGCTGCGTCGGTGTCAGGTGATCAAGGATCACAACTGGAACGACAGCGATGCCAAGTTTCTGGGCCGCAGCCAGACGGCCATGCCCGGCCACGATGACGCCATCACCACCGGCCAGGATCGGATTGGTGAAACCGAACTCGGCAATCGACGCGGCGATCTGCGCCACTTGCGCATCCGAATGCGTCCGGGCGTTGCGGGCATAGGGCACCAGCTTGGCAGTCGGCCACTGCTCGATTTTGTCGGCCAGCCACGAAATCGTCATGCGGGTGCTCCCAATCGTTCTGCGGCAACCGCACCAAAGGCCTGCCCGGTGGTCACCAGCGTGACCGGCACCTCCGGGAAATTCTGCTGGAAGCGTTTGATGGTCACATCAACGTACTCAGGGGCAATTTCGGTGGCCCGCACTATGCGGCCAGCCCGCTGTGCAGCAAGCAGCGTGGTGCCTGAACCGCAGAACGGTTCGAACACGATGTCGCCGGCTTCGGTGTAGGTTTCCAGAATGTGCTCTGGCAGTGCCACCGGGAATACCGCCGGGTGATCGATGTCCTGTCCGATCTTTCCCTTGTGCCGCATGATGCGGATCACGGAATCCGGAATCTTGGTGTCCTGCGTGGGCGTGCCGGCAGCTGTCCAGCCACCAATCGTTCCATCTTTTTTGCGCATGGCCGTGGAACTGCCGTCCTTGCGTAGATGCGTTTCCTGACCCGCAAACTTGCAGGGCATAATCTTGTTGGCCTGCCGTGCCTGGCGGTTGAAGTGGAAGACAAACTCGAACGACGGTGCCAGCCGACCATTCCAGTCACCGGGCAATCCTGGCCCCTGGTCCCAGACGTACCAGGCAAAACGCCTCCAGCCCTGCGTGCGCATCCAGTCGAGCCAACCATCCCAGTAGGGTATGACCTCGTTGTCGCGATGGATCAGCCCAAGATTGACCAGCACCTGGCCGTTCGGAGTCATCGGCAGGTTGGAGAAAACGCCGCGCATCAGGGCATCCCAATCAATGATGGTGTTCGTGTAGTCCCGCTGGTTGCCGTAGGGCGGCGAAGTGAAGCACAGGGCAGCCTGCTCGCCGGCCATCAGCATTCGGACGACGGCCGGATCGGTGGCATCGCCGCAGATGACGCGGTGCGCACCGATCTGCCAGACATCGCCGGGACGTGAGACCGGGTTAGCCGGGGTATCGGGAATCTCGTCGGCGGCATCATCCTCGGTTGCATCCGAGGACTCGTCCTGCAATGCCTGCTCGGCACCGACCAGCAGTTCCTCGATCTCCTCGTTGGTGAAGCCGGTCATGCTCAGGTCGTACCCCGCCTCCGACAACTCGGCCAGTTCCAGCGAGAGCAGTTCTTCATCCCATCCGGCATCAAGTGCCAGGCGGTTGTCGGCGATCACGTAGGCGCGCTTCTGCGCCGGGGTGAGGTGGCCGAGTTCGATGACCGGCACTTCTGGCAGATCCAGCTTGCGCGCCGCCGCCAGGCGGCCGTGGCCGGCAATGATGCCGTTGGCGCCGTCGACGAGGATGGGTTGTGTCCAGCCGAACTCGACGATGCTGGAGGCGAGCTTGGCAATCTGTGCTTCGGAATGCGTGCGCGGATTGCGGGCGAAAGGGATCAGCGTCTCGACCTTCCGGTACTCGACGCGCAGCTGTTCGGTCATTGGAGTGCAAAAACCCGCCACGAGGGGCGGGTCATCAAAGGGTGGTAACTCGGTTCAGGTGGTAACCGGAGTGGTAACTGGTAACCCTGGTAACCTCGTTTCGGGATCGGACGCTAGCGAAATGCCGCGCTCGCGCCCCCCGCATGGGATTTTGGACAGGAAGGACCCGTCGAATTTCTGACCGAGAGCGATGTAGGCGTCACACCCACACCGCTCGCCAGATCATAGCTGCCATCCTATCAAAATCCGGCCTTTGTGTTGCATGCCAGTTTCATCCAGAAATGCCCGGAAGCCTGAAAACAAGGACATTCACGGCACGCATTGCCCTACTTGACCCTCCAGTTTGGAAGCATGGCCGGAGGCTGCGGTCTGACGGTCGTTCAGATGATCGGCCACGAGTTGCAATGCCTTTTGCCACCGCCGCCAGGCCGTCGTGCGGTCGCGCCCGAGGCGGCGGCAGATGAACTTCCACTCGTAGTGCTTGGCGCGCATCCACACCAGATGCCGCTGCTCCACCTCCAGCCACTGCATCCAGCGCATCGTCTCCAGCATCCGTTCGATGGCCTCGGGGGTTGGGGGAAGCGGCCGGTATTCGTAGTCCTTGTCGTCGAAGCCTTCCCACCCATCACGCACGAAGGCTGGCCACACGTTGAAGTAGCCTTGCACCCTGACGCGTGGCAGTCGCCGTCCCGTCTCGGCCGCCTCGGCAAACCGGGCCGCCACGTCGTCCATCGTCCACTCAGCCATGGCGCTTCCCTCCGTACAGGCGTTCTCCAAGGCGTCGCACGAACTCGCGCTCGACGAAATCCAACCGCTTGTCCTCCTCGGACACCACGAGGATGTGCTGGTCGCGCCAACCCTGGCGTTTGATGCTCTCCGGATCCTCTCGGGAAGAGCTGCGATCGAGCGGGCAGCGGTAGTGCTGTGCCGGAATCTTCATCTCACACCTCCTGTGTCTCGATAGCCCAGTGCAGCAGCGCCAGGGCATCGGCTTCGTTGTCATCGGCAGGCTGGTGGCCACGAGACCGGATGGATGCCACCATCTCGTCCTTGCTCGCGTTGCCCTTGCCGGTCGCGTGTTTCTTGATCGTGCCGACTGGCACACCCTGGTACGGGATCTGGTGGTGCTCGCACCACGCCGTGAGCGTGGCCAGGAATCCGCCGTAGGCGTGGGCCGCGTCGGTCGAGACATGGCGACGCACTTCCTCGAAGTGCAGGCAGTCGATGCCGTCGCAGGATTGTTTGATCTCGGTCAGCCAGCGCTTGAAGCGCAGAAAGCGCATGCCGCCGCCTTCGAAGCGCTGTGGGCGGAAGCTCTCGGAGCCGCTCGTGATATGGCCATCGCTGCCGCGCAGCGCCCAGCCGGTGGTGGTGCCCAGATCCAGGGCGAGGATGGTCGTGGTCATGGTGTCAGTCCTTGTTTGGGAGCAGGTCTGACGCTTCCGACGGATCATGTCGTAACTTCCCGTGACGCGCGCACGTGCACGCGTATAGAGAGTTACGATGTAGAGCGTCGGAAGCGTCAGGCCGGCGTGTCGTCATGGGTTTCAGTTGTCGGCATAAGGGATGTAGGCCGGCTTGGGCGGATCCTTGAGGCCCACGCCCCGAAAGCCGCGTACACCCACGCTGTTGCGCCACTTCTCCAGCCCGCGCGTGATCAAGAGATCGGAGAAGCGCCGCTGCGAGCCGACAAACTCACCGGCACTGTCGGCCCACTGCTTCCAGTCGTTGAAGAGTTCGGCGGTCAGCGACTTGGCGTTGGCTTCGCGCACGCAGCGCTCGTCGAGCCAGCGACCCAGCGCGTCCTCGGCTTCGAAATACTCCTCGGTGGCTTCCACCACCCGTCGGGGCGGATCGAGTCGTCCGTGGCGCTGCCAGTCGAGACACCCTTGAACCGCCCATGCCAGGATGCCGTCACGCTCCGCCTGCAATTTCTGCTGCAGATGCTTGTCGCGGCGCTCGGGCGGCACGGTGATCGTGAAGGGAATCAGGTGCAGTCGCCGCTTCATCGCTTCGTCGATGTTGCGGATTGCCGGCTTGTGGTTGCCTGCGACGAACAACTTGAACTGCGGGAAGAACTCGAAGAAGTCCTGCCGCATGAAGCGCGCGGAAATCTTGTCGCCGCCAGTGAGGTTCTTGAGCTTGGATTCGGCCCAACGGCGCCCCTGCTCGGTCTCGATAGCCGCCACGAAGCGTGCGCCGCGCAGGCCCGCCATGTCGGTCGGATGCCGGTCGGTGCGGGTTTCCATGAACGTGTCCATGGGTGCGTTGGTTGCGTAGTCGCCGAGGATGGTGGCCAACGTGTTCACGAACACCGACTTGCCGTTTGCGCCGGTCCCGTACAGGAAGAACAGTGCGTGCTCCTGCGTCGAGCCCGTGAGCGCATAGCCCACCATCCGTTGCAGATAGGCCTGCAATTCCACGTCACCCCCGGTGACCTCATCAAGGAACCGTCGCCAGGTTGGGCAGTCGCCTCCCGGTGTGGCTGTGGTGATCTTGGTCATCCGGTCGGCACGGTCATGCGGGCGCTGGCGGCCGGTTTTCAGGTCGACCACGCCACCCGGGGTATTGAGCAGCCACGGATCGGCATCCCATTCCTCAGTGGTGGCGGCATGCCGACGATCCGCCCTAGCCAGACGCTCCACACCACCGACCGTACTCGAGCTGGCGAGCTTGGCCGCCACCTTTGGATTCTCGGCACGGACGGCGGCGTGGCGACAAACGCTGCGGATCAGATCGGTCGCAGCCAGCGTGTCCTCGGTGCGCCATCGATTGCCATCCCAGACCAGCCAGCGCCCCCAACCTGCGACGTAGCGCCAGTCGCGGTGATAGCGCCGGGTGAAGGCCAGCGCCAGTGCGTCCTCCGTCCCCCACACCGATTCGTCACTGCTGACGACGGGTTCAGCCTCATTGGCCACGTCGTGCATCTGCAGACGCGGGCCATGGGCGAGGAAGGCGGCAACATCGAAGCCCTCGGCAATGGCGTCGGCGGCATCCCAGCCGTCCGCCGCTTCCTCGGGCGGGTACAGGATGAAGCACGATTTGGCACCCGCCGAAAGGATGGCTTGTGCCGCCTGTGTCGCGTACTCCCAGCCCGGCTTGTCACGGTCGGGCCAGATCAGCACGGACTTTCCCGCCAGTGGCGACCAGTCGGTTTTCTCGACCGGGGCGTTCGCGCCGTGCATTGCCGTGGTCGCCACGATGCCGGCATCAATCAAGGCCTGTGCGCACTTCTCACCCTCGACCAGCACGATCTGACTGGCTGAGGCCATGCCCGGTTGGTTATAGAGAGGGCGCGGATCGGGGGGTGCCATCTTGCGCCGCTTGGCATCCCACGGCCGGAACTGCTTCTTTTGTCCTGGCGGGTCGTAGCGATAGACGACGGCAAGGAGGTGCCCCTCCGCGTCGAGGTAGTCCCACTTGGCCGTGGCCGGGCCCAGATCATCGACTGGGGCTTCTTTCTTGGCTTTGCGTGCCGGCACCGACCTGGCCCGTCCAAGCAAGTCGGTGGATTGCTCCAGCACCCGATGGAAATCGGCATGGACGTCAATGCCGAAATGCCCGCCGATCAGCGTGAAGATGTCACCGCCGTCACCGGTGGCGCGGTCCGTCCATAGCCCCGCCTTCTCGCCATCAAGCACCACCTCGAGGCTATCGCCCGGACTACCCAGCGCGTCGCCGATGAGAAATTTGTCCTTGCGCTTTTTCCCGGCAGGGAACATCGTCGCCAGCACCGAATCCAGCCGGGCAATCAAGTCGGCACGGATGGCTTCGCGCTCCACTTCGCGGCCACCGGACTCCACAACCGGGGTGTCGTTGAAGTCGATCATGGGGCCTCCACGACGATATCCATCAGTGCCGTCTGACGTACAGGCGAACGCAGCTTGCGCAGTGCCTTGGCTTCGATTTGCCGGATACGCTCACGGGAACATCCCATGGCGTTCGCCATTTCCTCGAGGTTCATCGCCTCACCATCGATGCCACAGCGCAGTCTCAGTACCGCGGCCTCACGTGGCGTGAGCATGTCGAGTAGGCTGTCGACCGCTTGGGCTGCCTGTTGCTTCTCTAACAAACTGAGCGGGTCGGTGCAGCTTGATGGACTGGCGAGCAACTCGTTAACGCTGGCTGCTGAAAGCTCTATTTCGGCAGCATTCGTGACCAGCGGGTAACGCTGCTCCTCCGACCACAACTCGTCCGGCAGGCAGTTGAGAAATACACAGAGCTTTTCTGCGCAGGGCCTGAGATCGCCGTTCTCATCAAACGGCGTGCGCTTGAGGTTGAGATAGGGCAAGAGGTGGCCCGTGTAACTGATGCCGACCTCACCCGCAAAGATCTGACCGGGCTGATGGCACGCCTGCTCGATGGCCCGCAGCAGGCGAGCATTTCGGACCTTGATCTGGACGCGGTAGTCAGTCATCGCTGCCCTCCGCACTGATCTTGCCGGCTCCACATACCCTTCCGTTCTGTCGATACCAGACCTCCAGTTCCGAGAGCCGGAAGCGAACCAGGCGCGACAGCAGGTAGTGAGGGATGCGTTTTGCGGCACGCATCTGCGGGTCGGCGAACCAGTAGTAAGGCAGCCGCAACGCGAAGCTGGCCTGTCTGGCATCGATCATCGATTCATCTTCGGCCAGCGATTCTTGAGATTGGGTGTGGTTACTCATGTTTTGCTCCAGCAGCGGTCTTGCCATGCGCACATCCGGCATTCGAAGCGGGTTGGATCATTGAATGCGCGCGGCAGGAGTTCTCCCGCCTCGGTGGCCGTGATGACCTTCACCGCTCGATCGGACATGCGTTGGGCAAGCGCCGCGTCAAAGGGCACGAGCTCGGTGTAGATCTCCATCGTGTCGGCGTTCAGCGCCGTGAAGATCGCCGGGTGCTCGTGCAGTTCGAGATAGGCTTGGTAGATCGCCACTTGCGCGGCGTAGATGGGCTTGGCGACGGCGAGTCCGTTCTTCTCCAACTCACGCCAGGACTTATTGCCGAGGCACTTGCATTCCCAGAGCGCGGGATAGGCGAAGCCCTCCGGCCCACCGACGATGACGCCGTCGATGTGACCCTGGAGTCGTCCGCCTGCGGCCGAGAAGCCGAACTGTTTGCCGTCGGCCTTGCGCGTGCGCAGGTCGAAACCGGCGTCCCGCAGCCACGCGACCATGCAGTCCTCCATGACGTGGCCACGCTCGAAAATGCGCAGCATCCGCCCGGGGATATCACGCCCGTGGTCGACGGGTGCCTTGGCGTACTCGAACTGCAGCGCACGCTCGCAGGCCACACCGAGACGCGAGGCTCCGAGGTACTGGCGTTCGGACTGGCGGGCGCGTGACTGCAGCATCCCGGCGTCGACCAGGGCGGTGATCCGGCCGGAGATGCTCGATGATGAGTTGAAGTCCATCATGGCTTCCCTCCCTGCGGTTCTTCCCACGGCAGGTCATCCTTCAAGTCGGCAAACGGATCGCGGACAACCTCGGCTGGCGACACGCCGCGCAGCGGCGGCGTGCTTACCCGTGCGTGATGCTCAGTCAGCGCCTCCGTGTAACGCGTGACGATGGCATCGATCACCGTCATCGCCTCCGCTTCCGAATACGCCCCGAGCGGTTTATCGAAGCCAATCTGCCCAGCCGCCTCACCGAAGGCCTTCAGGCAATCGCGCATCGCCGCGATTTCGATCTCGCTCGCATCAACCATGAGCGTCTCCCCGCGTTCCTCGGTCGCCAGTCGCCGCCCGTAGAGCGTGTGAAAGATGTCCTGGCAGCGACGGCTGCAGAACACCCAGTCGAGGGGATAGCGCCGGGGGTCGGCGATCTTGAAGCGGCCGTCCGAATGGCCGAACCCCCGCGCCTGCCGTTTGCAGACCCAGCATTTGCCGCTCATGCATGGCAGCCTCCCGGCTGCGCGCCCTGCCGGGGACGAACGGCGTGCCCTGCACAGCAGGCATCGAGCTCGACGTAGTCGTTGCGGATGGCGGTCGTGCCGATACGCACACCCTTCGGATGGCGGCAGCGGGCGATGCGCAGCCCACCGATGTCGCTGGCGCTTGCCCGGTCGAGATGGCGGCAATTGCCGCAGCGTTTCCCTTTCATGCCCGCGCTCCTTACTGCGCCCAGGCGGGCTTGCCGGGGACGGCCGGACGCTGCGTGGCCGCCTGTTGTGGTGCCGTCGGTGCGGGTGCTCCAGTACTGCCGCCGGCAGCCGGCGCCTTGGAGGCCACACCCATCAGGGACGCGTAGTCCTTGTGGTCGGGCTCGACGGCAAGTTTCACCACGTTACGGTTCTCGCCCTTGGCATCCTTCTCGACGTCGACGCGGGCCAGGAACTCGATGCCGTCAAGTTCATGGAAACCTTCGATGCGACGGCGAGATGTCGCGTAAGTCGTGTTGTCCTGGGGGTGGACGTTACGGGCGGAATTGAGGATGCCCCGGATCATGCTGCGCCCCATCTGGCCCCAGGTCGGGCCTTTGGAGGAGTGCAGGCCAATGTTCGACCACATCTTGCGGCGGGCGTAGGCTCCCTCTAGCACGACGAACTCGCAGGCAAGGTAGACGCTGCCGGTGTCGAAGCTCTCGGTGGCATAGCCCCCGGTCCATCCTTGGGCGGGGTCGTCATGGCCGCCCGGCTTGATGGTCATGCGCACTTTGACGGTGGTGCCCTTCGGGATGAGATCGAAGCCCTGCTGTTGTTCGGCGTCGT
>ERZ761609.1146-NODE-1146-length-25159-cov-46.291189_pt1 | contig 25159 bp, 19 predicted proteins | sample MGYA00511163_ERZ761609 | MGnify/ENA primary metagenome ERZ761609 (study PRJEB28899, sample SAMN02445070) | bioreactor sludge metagenome | biome: EBPR sludge | place: Australia: Brisbane, Thorneside Wastewater Treatment Plant | collected 2011-12-16 ... | reverse complement strand
GAGCAGGCTTCGGGCGACCAGGTGACGGGCGAGCCGGCACCGCCGGCGTTCACGCCGGAGCCGTCCACCGGAAGCCCGACATTGGACGCATTGGACGAGTCCCGCCGCCCCAAAGCCAGCACCGTTTGCGAACACTGTCCCAACTCGGTGTGGTTCGCATCGCCGGCGGAAGTGAAGTGCTATTGCCGCGTGATGTTCCTCGTCACCTGGAGCAGCAAGGAACCCAACCAGATCACCAACTGCGACGGGATATTTCTCGGCCAGGATCAGGAGTAGCAGCGGCCTCGCCGGGCCTTGTGGCGGCCGATAAATACATCGCCGAACGCGAGTCGAAACGCTCGAAAGGTTTCGATATACCGAAGCACGCGCGATATACTGACGGTGAAGGTGCCCTTGCGTTCGAGGGTGTCCGCAACATCGAGGGCCAGGCGCTGGCCCTGTTGAAACGAGGCGATGAGGTCATGGTGATGCCCATTGACCAGGCCACGGCCCGGCGCATGTCGCGCATCGCGGTCGGCGATGCCGTGACGATCACGCCAAAAGGCTCCATCAAAACGTCGAAAGGTAGGAGTAGATGAAAATAAAGATGAACAACGCCGTGGGGCCGCAGGTTCGCAGCGCGAAGCCGAAGCCCAGCAAGTTGCTGCCGATCCTCGGCGGGGTGTCCCTGGTCGGCGGCCTCCAGGCCGCGACACAGTTTTTCGCCTACACGTTCCAGTATCACGCGAGCCTCGGGGCCAACCTCGGGCACGTGTACGCGCCCTGGTCGATCTTGAACTGGTCGGCGAAGTGGTACAGCCAGTACCCCGACGAGATCATGCGGGCCGGCAGCATCGGCATGGTGACTGCCACCGTGGGCCTGCTGGGTGTGGCCGTGGCGAAAGTCGTCACGTCCAACAGCTCGAAGGCGAACGAATACCTGCACGGTTCGGCCCGCTGGGCCGAGAAGAAGGACATTCAGGCGGCCGGCCTGCTGCCGCGCGAGCGGAACGTCCTGGAGATCGTCACCGGCAAGGACGCACCCACAGCCACCGGCGTCTATGTCGGCGGCTGGCAGGACAAGGACGGCAATTTCTTCTACCTGCGGCACAGCGGCCCCGAGCACGTGCTGACCTATGCCCCGACCCGAAGCGGCAAGGGCGTTGGCCTGGTGGTGCCGACCCTGCTTTCGTGGGGCGCAAGCAGCGTCATCACCGACTTGAAGGGCGAGTTGTGGGCGCTGACCGCCGGCTGGCGGCAGAAGCACGCCAAGAACAAGGTGCTGCGCTTCGAGCCGGCCAGCAGCTCGGGCGGCGTGTGCTGGAACCCGCTGGACGAAATCCGGCTGGGCACCGAGGCCGAAGTCGGCGACGTGCAGAACCTAGCAACTCTGATAGTTGACCCGGACGGCAAGGGCCTTGATTCCCACTGGCAAAAGACTGCCTTCGCGCTCCTGGTCGGCGTCATCCTGCACGCGCTCTACAAGGCCAGGAACGACGGCGGCACGGCCACGCTGCCATCGGTGGATGCCATGCTGGCCGACCCGAACCGGGACATTGGCGAGCTATGGATGGAAATGACCACCTACGGGCACGTGGACGGTCAGAACCACCACGCCATCGGATCGGCCGCCCGCGACATGATGGATCGGCCAGAGGAAGAAGCCGGATCGGTGCTGTCCACGGCCAAATCCTATTTGGCCCTGTACCGCGATCCAGTGGTGGCGCGCAGCGTGAGCCGGTCGGATTTCCGCATCAAAGACCTGATGCACTCCGACGACCCGGTGAGCCTGTACATCGTCACGCAGCCCAACGACAAGGCCCGCCTGCGGCCGCTGGTGCGCGTCATGGTGAACATGATCGTGCGCCTGCTGGCCGACAAGATGGACTTCGAGAACGGCCGGCCGGTGGCCCATTACAAGCACCGGCTGCTGATGATGCTGGACGAGTTCCCGAGCCTCGGGAAGCTCGAAATCATGCAAGAGTCGCTGGCCTTCGTCGCCGGCTACGGCATCAAGTGCTACCTGATTTGCCAGGACATTAACCAGCTCCGAAGCCGCGAGACGGGCTACGGCCACGACGAAAGCATCACGTCGAACTGCCACGTGCAGAACGCCTACCCGCCCAACCGCGTCGAGACAGCCGAACACCTGTCCCGACTGACCGGGCAGACCACCGTGGTGAAGGAGCAGATCACGACCAGCGGCCGCCGCACGGCGGCGATGCTGGGCCAGGTGTCGCGCACCTACCAGGAAGTGCAGCGCCCCTTGCTGACGCCCGATGAATGCCTGCGGATGCCGGGGCCGAAGAAGAACGACAAGGGCGAGATCGAGGAAGCCGGCGACATGGTGATCTACGTCGCGGGCTACCCAGCCATCTACGGCAAGCAGCCGCTGTACTTCAAAGACCCGGTGTTTCAGGCGCGGGCCTCAATCCCCGCGCCGAAGGCCACCGACCGGCTGCGCCAGGTTGTCGAGGCAGGGGAGGGCATCACGATATGAGCCGCACCCTGAAACGCATCACGACAGGCGTTGCCGTCGCCGGCCTGGCCGCCCTGGTGCTGGCCGCCGGCAGCTATGCCGCCGGTGCCCGCATCAACACCACCAAGAGCATTCCGGTCGGCCTGTACTGGACGAGCAGCGCGCCGGTGGAGAAGGGCGCTTACGTGCTTTGGTGCCCGCCGAAGGTCGGCGTGTTCGATGACGCCAAGGAAAGGGGCTACATCGGGGCCGGGTTCTGCCCAGGCGACTACGGCTACATGATGAAGCGCGTTCTAGCCGCTAAAGACGATGCCGTATCGGTGGCCGATGACGGCGTGCGCGTCAATGGCGAACTGCTGCCACATAGCAGGCCCATCCAGACCGACAAGTCCGGCCGGCCCTTGCCGCGCTTCCAGGCCAGCACCTACACGCTGGGCAATGCGGAGCTGCTGCTTATGTCGGACGTGAGCGACACGTCTTTCGACGGCCGCTACTTCGGCCCGATCAATCGTTCTCAAGTTCAGACCGTGATCCGTCCGGTCATCACCTGGTAGGGGAGGAAACCACCATGCGACTGTTCATCGCGGAAAAACCATCCGTCGCAAAAGCCATCGCCGGCGAGCTGGGCATAACCGGCAAGGGCGACGGCTTCATCGAGTGCGGCGGCGACAAAGTGACCTGGTGCTTTGGGCACATGCTGGAGCAGGCCGACCCGGACGAGTACACGCCCGATGACGTGCCGACCGGCAAATCCGGCAAGAAGCTATGGCGCGTCGATGAGCTGCCCATCATCCCGCAGACGTGGGTTCTTCACCCGAAGGACGATGCCAAGAAGCAGCTCGCCGTGATCGGCAAGCTGCTGAAAGAAGCCAAGGAAATCGTCAACGCCGGCGACCCCGACCGTGAAGGCCAGTTGCTGGTCGATGAAGTGCTGGAGCACTTCAAGAGCAGCAAGCCGACGCGCCGCTTTTGGGTGTCCGCCCAGGATTCGGTTTCCGTCAAGCGCGGCCTGGCCGCCTTGAAGGAAAACACCACGTACAAGGGCTGGGCCGATGCCGCACGCGGGCGGCAGCGGGCCGACTGGCTGATCGGCATGAACCTAAGCCGCGCCTACACCCTGCGGGCGCAGCGCGGCGGTTCGCGCGCCCTGCTGACCGTGGGCCGCGTGCAGACCCCGACGCTCGCGCTTGTTGTCGGCCGCGACCGCGAGATCGAGGCGTTCAAGCCAGTGCCGTACCACACCATCAAGGCCGTGGTCGAGCACGCCGGCGGCAGCTTCGCCGCCGCCTGGAAGGCGAAGGAAGATCAAGCCGGCCTGGACAGCGAAGGCCGCCTTGTCGATACCGCCGTCGCCGATGCCCTGGTGGCCGCCGTCAAGGGCCAGCCGGGCACCATCGCCACCTACAAGCAGGAAGCCAAGAAGAAGAACCAGCCGCTGGCCTTCGCGCTGTCCGACATTACCGCGCTGGCGTCCGCGCGCTACGGGTACAGCGCCGAGGACGTGCTGAACACCTGCCAGGCGCTCTACGAGACGCACAAGCTGACTAGCTACCCGCGCACCGACTGCGCCTACCTGCCGGAGTCGCAGCACGCCGACGCGCCGCGCGTCCTGGAGGCCGTCAAGCACGTGAACCCCGAGCTGGCCGGCCTGGTCGATGCTGCCGACCCGCGCATCAAGTCCAAGACGTGGGACGACTCGAAGATCACCGCCCACCACGGCATCGTGCCGACCATGCAGAAAGGCAGCAAGGCCGGGTTGAGCGAGCGCGAGCGCAACATCTACGAGCTGATCGTCCGCGCCTATCTGGCGCAGTTCTACCCGCTGCACGAGTACATGCAAACCACGGTCGGCGTGGAGATCGCCGGCGAGAACTTCGCCGCGTCCGGCAAGGTGGTCACGCGCAACGGTTGGCGTGACGTGTTCGAGCAGGCCGACGAAGAGGACGCCAAGGAAGGCGACGACGAGAACGGCGCGCAGACCCTGCCACCGATGAAGCAAGGCGACGGTGTGACCTGCACCGAGGCCACCCGACGCGATGCGAAAACCAAGCCGCCGGCGCGCTTCACCGAGGGCACGCTGATTCGCGCGATGGAGAACATCCACAAGTTCGTGAGCGACCCGGAGCACAAGAAGATGCTGCGCGAAGGCGATGGCATCGGCACGTCTGCCACGCGCGCATCCATCATTTCCGAGCTGAAACGCCGCGAGTTCCTGGAAACCAAGGGCAAGCAGATCGTCAGCACGACGCTGGGCCGCAGCGTCATCGACGCGCTGCCCGAGGTGGTGCGAAGCCCGGTGCTGACCGCCCTTTACGAACGCATGTTGAAGGGCGTCGAGCTGGGCACGGCGGCCCTGGACGCCTTCATCACGAAGCAAGAGGCGTTCATCCGCGACCAGGTGGCGAAGGCCAACAGCGGAGCCGTGAGCATCGCCGGCGGCAAGGAAGCCACGCCGGTTTCGTCCCTGCACAAGTGCATGGCTTGCGGCAATGGCTTGTCGCGCAGGCCGGCCAAACGAAAGGGGCAATTCTGGTGGGGATGCAGCAACTTCCCCACGTGCAAGCAGACCTATCCCGACCTGAAAGGCCGGCCCGACTACAGCAAGGGCCGCAATGGCCCAGCCGAGTAACCACCAAGACGAAGGAGCATGACCATGAACCAGCAAACCACCACCCAGGCCGATGACGTGCTGCCCGAGCTGCCCGCCATTGACGACAACGCGGCCGCCGCCGGCGCGCTACGCGAGAAGCTGGCCGACGCGGCGACGCCCGGCTACCAGGCCGAGTTCGACCCCGAGGAAGCAGAACGCGCCGGCGCGTTCGTGGAGGACGCATTGAGCGAGCAGGACGCCGCAGAGAGCGGCGACGACCTGGCCGCCCTGGCCTCGCAGGGCGACGACCAGGCCCCGGCCTTCATCACCGAAGGCGGCCCGAGCGACGACCTTCCGCCCTTCGTCAATACGACCAACATCCGCGAGCTGTACGACTGGAAGCCGGGCGAATCGCTGGACGAGGCCATCGCGCGCAAGAAGGCGCAGGAGGGCTAACCCATGCCGATCAACCAGGCCGAGGCGCAAGCCGTCACCCTGGCGTTCGTCCGAGACTATCCCGGCGCGCTGGAGCTGGCCTATCGGTTCCGCGACAACACCGGCGAGCTGTACGGCCACCGTGCAGCAGAAGTCCCGGCAGACCTCAAGGGCGGCTATGTCCCGAAGGAGACGATCCACAACGGCCGGGCCTACCGTGGCCGCGTGGACGTGCCCCTGGCGAACATGGACGACGCCGCCGACCTGGTGCTGACGCTGCGGCATGAAGTGCTGGGCCACTACGGGGCCAACACCTTCAAGCCGGCCGAGAAACGCGCCCTGCTGGACGGCCTGATCGCCGCCCGCGAGGAACCGAGCCTGAAACCGCGCTGGGAGGACATCAACCGCCGCTATGCCGGCGCTTCGATGGACGTGCGCGCGGAAGAGGTTTGGGCGCTGCATTGCGAAAGCATCGCGCCCGGCCAGCACGTGGGCCAGGCCCAGGTGCTGGAGCACGGCCAGCAGTCATTCATGGAAACCTGCATCGCCCGCGTGCGGCCCATGCAAATCGCCGACCTGCACAACATCGTGTGCATGGTCGCGGATGGCCTTCACGACCGTTCCAGGACGCAGCAGACCTTTCCGCAGATCAACGAACTATTCCGAAGGGATGAAGCAATGGAACCCAAGAAGCCATTTCATGAAGTCGTTGCCGAAAAACTGATCGAGCAGCTCAAGGCGGGCACCGCGCCGTGGCAACGGCCGTGGGAGCCTGGCGAGCCGAACGCCTACCTGCCGATGAACCCGACCACCGGCAAGCGGTACAAGGGCATCAACGCCATTCACTTGATGGCCCAGGGCCGCAGCGATGGCCGTTGGATGACCTACAAGCAGGCCGCCGCCGTGGGCGCGCAGGTTCGCAAGGGCGAGAAGGGAACGCCCGTCCAATACTGGAAGTTCAGCGAGGAACAGAACAAGGTCGATGAGAGCGGCCGGCCCGTTCTCAACGCGAAGGGCGAGCCGGTCAAGGAAACCGTGCAGCTCGAACGCCCGCGCGTGTTCTTCGCCACGGTGTTCAACGCCGAGCAGATCGACGGCCTGCCGCCGATCCAGAAGAAGGAACAGACCTGGAGCGCCGTCGAGCGCGCCGAGCACATCCTGAAAGCGTCCGGTGCGTCGATCACGCACGCGCCTGGTGATCGCGCGTTCTACCGGCCCGCGACCGACAGCATCCACCTTCCCGACCGGGGCCAGTTCCCCACCGCCGACAACTACTACGCGACCGCCCTGCATGAGCTGGGCCACTGGACGGGCCACCCGTCCCGCCTTGACCGCGACCTGGCCCATCCCTTCGGTTCCGAGGGGTACGCCAAGGAAGAGCTGCGCGCCGAGATCGCTTCCATGATCGTCGGCGACGAGCTGGGCATCGGCCACGATCCGGGCCAGCATGCCGCCTATGTCGGTTCCTGGATCAAGGCCCTGCAAGACGAACCGCTGGAAGTGTTCCGCGCAGCAGCCGACGCCGAGAAGATTCACGACTACGTGCTGGCCTTCGAGCAGAAGCAAGTTCAGGAACAAGAGCAGGCCCAGGTGCAGCAGCCCGAGCAGCACTACTCCGATTTGACGCTCCAGGCCCTGGTCGAAAAACACGGCTGGGAGGTTGCCTACAGCGGCTTGCAAGAGCCTGGCCGCGTGGATTCCGTCCATCGCACCTTTGAAGGTGTCGGGCCGCTGGGCACCATGACCACCCCGAACGGCGAACGGCGCTTGGCGGCCGGCTATCACGACGATGCCGAGCGCCGGCGCTACGTCACGTTGAAGCTGGGCGACCAGGTGATCGGCGATGCCGATGGCCGCGACCAGAACCCGGAAGAGATCGCCCGCCAGATCAACGCCAAGGCCGAGCAGTACGCCGACGAGCGGCGCGTCAAGAACGGCCTGGAGCCGATCTACAGCATCGCCTCGCAGCAGGCCGAGGCCCAGCAGCTCAATGACGAGCTGCGCGAGCACGGCCAGGAGATCGTTTCTCACCTGGACGCGCAATCGCGGTGGGCTGATGGCGAGCGCATCTTTGCCTTCCACGAACAGGACGAACAACCGCACCAGGTCAGAAGCCTGGCCGAGCTGGAGAGCTACGCACCCGATCAACTGCTGGCCCTGCCGGCGCTGGCCCAGGAGCAGGAACAGGAGGCCAAGATGCAAGCACCCGAACAGATCGACCAGGCCGAAGCCTGGATGTTGAAGCACGTCGAGCTGGGCACGGTGGGCCGTGCGCTCGAAGGTGCGAGCCTGGAGCAGATCGACCGCGCCCTGGACGTGCTGGATCGCATGCAGCCGATGAACACGCAAAACGAGTTCTGGACGCGGCACGAGCTGCCCTACGACCTGGAGCCGCTGGAAGCGAAGATCAACGACGCAATAGATCACCTGGTCGAAGAGCGCCGGCCGGATGCCGTAGTCGCCGCAACGCGGCTTGACCTGGCAACCGGCAACACCAATTCCCGCGAGCGCGACCGCCAAGCGTTCCACCTGGCGGCCGACGATGCGCTGGGCTTCCCCCTGCCCCACGACTGGACGGGTGAAGTGCGGGTTGTCGGCGTGGTCGAGCGTGACGGCGAGACGCGGGCCGCCGACCTGGCCACCGAGACGCCGGAGGCGTACCACCTGTACGCCCGCAAGGGCGAAGCGCAGTTCGGCGAGGATGCCTTTGCCTACCTCACCGCCACCCGCACGCTGGGCGAGGCCGACGAGCTGGCCGACCGCCTGGCGCTGATCGACGCCAATTCGCAGACCGACGAGTACGAGAAGGCGACCCGGCTTGCCCGCGTGCAAGAGGATCGCGTCCGGCGCGACCCGAACAGCACCGACGAGGACATTTCAGCGGCTAAAGAAGCCAGGAAGGCGATGGAAGCCAAGGCGTTCGTCGCAGCCGAGGAAGCCAAGAACGCCCAGCAGGGCGGCGACGAACCGGCCGTGGCGACGGCCGCAGGCCCTCACCCTGTACCGAGCGCCTGGCAGGGCGAGGCGTGCCGCCAGTTTGACGAGGAAATGGCGCAACGCATGGGCGGCCAGTACGACAAGGCCCAGGAGCTGTACAGCAAGGTCGAGAGCGCGAAGGATCGGATCGAGGACATTCATTGGGATGGTCGAACCCCCACCGCAGCCGAGGCCCAGGAAGAGAAAGAGCTGCAAGCCGGCATCGACGAGGCGGAAAGCTGGCTGCATGAGAACGTCTATCTGAACCCGACCATCAAGGAACGCATGTACCCGGTGGTGCAGAACAGGTCGATCAACGTCACCGATGACATTGCGGCCTACCTTGGCGAAATGAAGGCCACGCTCGGGGCCGACGCCGGCCTGGTCAAGTTCGATGAGAAGGTGTACATCAACGTGCCCTTCAAGGAGAAGGACGAGGCCAAGAGTCTCGGGGCGCGCTGGGATCGCAAGGAACAGTCCTGGTACGTGCCGGCGGGCGTGGGGATCGACACGGCCCGTTTCGAGAAATGGGCGCAGGGGGCCGCTACGCCGGCCGTAGAGGCCAAGCCGACCCAACAGGCACCGGAGGCCCAGGAAGGCGGCCAGAAGGCCGCCCAGCAGGCCCGACAGTACCTTGCCGTGCCCTACGAGCAGCGCAACGCAGCCAAGGCCGCCGGCGCGCTTTGGGACAAGGCCGCGAAGTCCTGGTATGCCGGCCCTCGCGCCGACATGGCGAAGCTGGAACAGTGGAAGCCCGAGAACGTGCAGGCCCAGCAGGGGCCAGCGATGACGCCAAGGGAAGAGTTCGCCGAGGCCATGCGCAGCGCCGGCCTGTTCACCGGCAGCAACGCCCAGGGCGATCATCCGATCATGGACGGCAAGCGGCATCGCGTGCCGGTCGAGGGCGGCAAGAAGGGCACGCTCGATGGCTTCTATGTCGGCCACCTGGACGGCCACCCGGCCGGCCGGATCATCAACAACAAGACCGGCACGGACATTACCTGGAAGAGCAAGGGCTACGCCTTGAGCGACCAGGAGAAGGCCAAGCTCCAGGCCGAGGCGGCCGAGAAGCTGGCCCAGCGTGCCGTCGAGCAAGACAAGCTCCAGGAAGCCACCGCGCAGCGCGTCGGCCGCCAGATGCCCGACCTGGTGCCGGTCGAGCAGCCGACGCCCTACCTGCAAGCCAAGGGCATCGAGGCCCACGCCGGCGTGTTCACCGACCGCGAGGGCCAGAAAACCTACATCCCCGCCTTCGACGTGGACGGCAAGCAGTGGACGATGCAGTACATCCAGGAGGACGGCACCAAGCGGTTCGCCAAGGACAGCAAGAAGGAAGGATGCTTCCACCCGGTCGGCGGCATGGATGCGCTGGCCGCAGCGCCGGCGCTGGTGATCGCCGAGGGCTATGCCACGGCGGCGAGCCTGGCCGAAGGGCTGGGGCATGCCACCGTCGCCGCGTTCGACTCGGGCAACCTGCCGCACGTGGCCCGCGCCCTGCGCGAGAAGTTCCCCGACAAGCCCATCGTGATCGCCGGCGACGACGACAAGGCCCAGGAGATCGAGCGCGGCCACAACCCCGGCCGCGCCAAGGCCGAGGAAGCCGCGAAGGCCGTAGGCGGCAAGGCCATCTTCCCGATCTTCGCGCCGGGCGAGCAGCAGGCGAACCCCAAGGGCTTCACCGACTTCAACGACCTGGCGAACAAGAGCGAGCTGGGCCGCGACGGCCTCAAGCGCCAGGTCGGCGCAGCCGTGGGCCAGGTGCTGATCGAGGAAGGCCGCCGACAGCAGCAGGAGCAGCGCCAGGAGCGTGCGGAGAAGCAACAGCAGCAGCCGGAACGCCCGCGCCGCGCTGCACGCATCGGCTAAAGTCCCGGAGGGCTGCAACCACACGCGCGGTTTCCTCCCTCCCTGGCCGCCGGCAGTCATCGCCGCCTCGCACCCCGAGGCGGCTTTTTTTTTGCTCGAGCATCGCCGCATCCGACGATGCCACCAGGCCCGCGCACGTCGAGCTGCAGCATCGCCATTTCCGGCGATGCACGCCGGCGCGGTCGACCATCGCCAGTTCCGACGATGGCGGCCGCCCTGCCCGCCTGGATCTCGCATCGCCATTTCTGACGATGAGATCCACAGCGGCCATTTAGACCCGGCAAAAACGGCCCGGCCAAGATAATGTCATTTTCAGAAGACGACTGCACCAATTAACTGGACGTAACGCCCGGAGTGCAGTCAGCTCCTGATAACCAAATATCAGAAGTCATCGTCACCAATTTCGACTATGCTCAATACTCGTGTGCACAAAAGCGAGGTATGGGCATGGCGTCAGATGCACGAATCACGGAGCACGGGGTGGCTACCCTGTCCGACGCGGCATGGGAGCATGCCCGCCAGCGAGCCGAGATCATCGCCCCGCTTACGACGCTTGAAGTAGTCGGTCATCAGTCTGCCGACGCCGCAGCGCAGGCGCTTGGACTGTCTCGGCGGCAGGTGTATGTCCTGATCCGCCGGGCGCGACAAGGCACTGGCCTTGTGACGGACCTGGCACCAGGTCGGTCCGGCGGCGGCAAAGGCAAAGGGCGTCTGCCTGAGCCGGTCGAGCGCATCATCCGCGAGTTGTTGCAAAAGCGTTTCCTGACCAAGCAGAAACGAACCCTAGCGGCGTTCCACCGCGAAGTCGCACAGGCTTGCAAAACGCAAAAGCTCCGCGTACCGGCGCGCAACACCGTGGCCTTACGGATCGCCGGCCTCGATCCGCTCAAAACCATGCGCCGCCGGGAAGGCCAGGATGCCGCCCGCGACCTGCAAGGTGTAGGCGGCGAGCCTCCTGCCGTGACCGCGCCGCTGGAGCAGGTACAGATCGACCATACGGTCATCGACCTGATCGTGGTCGATGAGCGCGACCGGCAACCGATTGGCCGCCCGTACCTGACCCTCGCCATCGACGTGTTTACCCGCTGCGTGGTTGGAATGGTGGTCACGTTGGAAGCGCCATCCGCCGTCTCGGTCGGCCTGTGCCTTGTGCATATCGCCTGCGACAAGCGCCCTTGGCTGGAAGGGCTGAACGTGGAAATGGATTGGCCGATGAGCGGCAAGCCCTTGCTGCTCTACCTAGACAACGCGGCCGAGTTCAAGAGCGAGGCCCTGCGCCGGGGTTGCGAGCAGCATGGCATCCGGCTGGACTATCGTCCGCTGGGACAGCCGCACTATGGCGGCATTGTGGAACGGATCATCGGCACGGCGATGCAGATGATCCACGACGATCTACCGGGAACAACCTTCTCCAACCCGGACCGGCGCGGCGACTACGATTCCGAAAACAAGGCCGCTCTGACATTGCGCGAGCTGGAGCGCTGGCTCACATTGGCGGTCGGCACCTATCACGGCTCCGTGCACAACGGCCTGTTCCAACCGCCGGCGGCGCGCTGGGCTGAGGCCGTGGCGCGTGTCGGTATACCGGCCGTCGTCACCCGCGCCACGGCTTTTCTGGTCGATTTTCTGCCCATCATCCGCCGCACGCTGACCCGCACCGGCTTCGTCATCGACCACATCCACTACTACGCCGATGCGCTCAAGCCGTGGATAGCTCGGCGCGACCGCCTGCCTGCGTTCCTGATCCGGCGCGACCCACGCGACATCAGCCGCATTTGGGTGCTGGAGCCGGAGGGGCAGCACTATCTGGAAATTCCATACCGTACCTTGTCGCACCCGGCTGTCACCCTCTGGGAACAACGGCAGGCGCTGGCGAAATTGCGGCAGCAAGGGCGCGAACAGGTGGATGAGTCGGCGCTGTTCCGCATGATCGGGCAGATGCGCGAAATCGTGACCACTGCGCAGAAAGCCACGCGCAAGGCGCGGCGCGACGCGGATCGACGCCAGCATCTCAAGTCAACGGAACAACCTGTCAAAACCACGCCACCAGCGGACACGGACATGGCAGACCCGCAGGCGGACAACCAGCCACCTGCCAAACCGTTCGACCAGATTGAGGAGTGGTAGCCGTGGACGAATATCCCATCATCGACCTGTCCCACCTGCTGCCGGCGGCCCAGGGCTTGGCCCGTCTCCCGGCGGACGAGCGCATCCATCGCCTTCGCGCCGACCGCTGGATCGGCTATCCGCGAGCAGTCGAGGCGTTGAACCGGCTGGAAGCCCTGTATACGTGGCCAAACAAACAACGCATGCCCAACCTGCTGTTGGTCGGTCCAACCAACAACGGCAAGTCGATGATCGTCGAGAAGTTCCGCCGCGCCCACCCGGCCAGCTCCGACGCCGACCAGGAGCACATCCCGGTATTGGTCGTGCAGATGCCGTCCGAGCCATCGGTGATCCGCTTCTACGTCGCGCTGCTCGCGGCGATGGGAGCACCATTGCGACCGCGCCCACGGCTGCCGGAAATAGAGCAACTGGCGCTGACACTGCTGCGCAAGCTCGGTGTGCGTTTGCTGGTGATCGACGAGCTGCACAACGTCCTGGCCGGCAACAGCGTCAACCGCCGGGAATTCCTCAACCTGCTGCGCTTCCTCGGCAACGAATTGCGCATCCCGCTGGTCGGTGTGGGCACACGCGACGCCTACCTGGCCATCCGCTCGGATGACCAGTTGGAAAATCGCTTCGAGCCGATGATGCTGCCGGTGTGGGAGGCCAACGACGATTGCTGTTCACTGCTGGCCAGCTTCGCGGCTTCGCTCCCGCTGCGGCGACCTTCGTCGATTGCCACGCTGGACATGGCTCGCTACCTGCTCACGCGCAGCGAGGGCACTATTGGCGAGCTGGCGCACCTATTGATGGCGGCGGCCGTGGCCGCCGTGGAGAGTGGTGAGGAAGCGATCAACCACCGCACGCTCAGCATGGCCGATTACACCGGTCCCAGCGAGCGGCGGCGGCAATTCGAGCGGGAACTGATGTGAAGCCAGCGCCACGCTGGCCACTGCATCCGGCACCCAGGGAAGCCGAAGCCCTGTCTTCGTGGCTCAACCGCGTGGCCCTTTGCTATCACATGGAAGTGTCCGAGCTGCTGGAGCACGATCTTGGTCACGGCCAGGTTGATGACCTGGACACCGCGCCACCACTGGCGCTGCTGGCGATGCTCTCCCAGCGGAGCGGTATCGAGCTGGATCGGCTGCGCTGCATGAGTTTCGCCGGCTGGGTGCCTTGGCTACTGGACAGCCTTGATGATCAGATTCCAGCCACATTGGAAACCTATGCGTTCCAGCTCTCGGTACTGCTGCCGAGACTCCGCCGTAAGACGCGATCCATCACGAGCTGGCGTGCCTGGCTGCCCACCCAACCGATACACCGCGCCTGTCCGCTCTGCCTGAACGATCCGGAGAACCAAGCCGTACTGCTCGCGTGGAAGCTGCCCCTGATGCTGAGCTGCCCGCTGCATGGCTGCTGGCTGGAATCCTATTGGGGCGTGCCAGGGCGGTTTCTCGGCTGGGAGAACGCCGACGCCGAACCGCGCACTGCCAGCGACGCGATTGCGGCGATGGACCAGCGTACCTGGCAGGCACTGACGACCGGCCACGTGGAGTTGCCGCGCCGACGCATCCACGCCGGATTGTGGTTTAGGCTGCTACGCACGCTGCTCGATGAGCTGAACACCCCGCTTTCGACGTGCGGCACCTACGCGGGGTATCTCCGCCAAATCTGGGAATGCTGCGGGCATCCGCTGCGTGCTGGGCAAAGTCTGTGGCGACCGTATGAAACTCTGAACCCGGCAGTACGGTTGCAGATGCTGGAGGCGGCGGCAACGGCAATCAGCTTGATTGAGGTGAGGGATATAAGCCCGCCAGGCGAGCACGCAACGCTATTCTGGTCCGAGCCCCAAACCGGGTTCACCAGTGGCCTGCCGGCGAAAGCGCCGAAGCCCGAACCCGTCGATCACTGGCAGCGTGCAATCCAGGCCATTGATGAGGCCATCATTGAAGCACGACACAACCCCGAGACGGCACGCTCGCTGTTCGCGTTGGCTTCCTATGGTCGGCGCGATCCCGCTTCCCTGGAACAGTTGCGCGCCACCTTTGCAAAGGAAGGCATCCCCCCGGAATTTCTGTCACATTACGAGCCTGCTGGACCCTTTGCATGTCTTAGACAGAATGACGGGTTAAGTGACAAATTTTGACGGCCAGAACTTTCCGGTTCACACTGTCACATAATCGAACGTATATGTGACAGGCAAAACATGCTGATTGGCTACATGCGGGTATCGAAGGCGGATGGCTCCCAAGCCACCGACCTACAGCGCGATGCGCTGATTGCGGCTGGTGTCGATTCGGCCCATCTTTACGAAGACCAGGCATCGGGGAAGCGCGAGGATCGGCCTGGTCTGGCAAGCTGCTTGAAGGCGCTGCGCTCAGGCGACACGTTGGTCGTGTGGAAACTGGATCGTCTCGGGCGCGACCTGCGCCATCTGATCAACACCGTGCACGACCTGACCGGACGTGGCATCGGTCTCAAGGTGCTGACGGGGCATGGTGCCGCCATCGACACCACGACGGCTGCCGGTAAACTGGTTTTCGGCATCTTCGCGGCGCTTGCCGAGTTCGAGCGCGAGCTGATTGCCGAGCGCACCGTGGCTGGCCTGGCCTCGGCGCGGGCGCGGGGCCGCAAAGGCGGGCGGCCTTTCAAAATGACCGCCGCCAAGTTGCGCTTGGCGATGGCCGCGATGGGGCAGCCAGAAACCAAGGTCAGTGATCTGTGCCAGGAGCTGGGCATCACCAGGCAGACGCTGTACCGGCATCTCTCGCCCAAGGGAGAGTTGCGTCCGGATGGTGCGAAATTGCTGGGGCATGCCTGACGGCCTTAAGGTCACTCGGTCGTACTCGGACTCCAGAATGCCTGGCGAACAGCCGGTAGTGCCGCAAGTCGTTTGACCAGCGCATCCAGGTCGTCACCATCGACCGACGTGGCCACCAAGGTCGCTTCGATCTCGACATCCTCCTCGCCGAAGGCGTGAATATCGAGGTCTCGCGTCGGATAGCTGCTGCGTTCCAGCTCTTCCTCAAGCTGGGCCATCACCATCTTCTGATGCGCTCGCTCGGCGATCACATAGACGGTATTCGTCACCTCGACCGATTCCACGTCCAGCGGCTTGCGGTTGATGGTGTTGACGATGGGGCGCAGCAGGGTGTTGGCTGCCAGCACGAACAAGGCACCTAATACTGCCTCCACGATCAGGTCGGCACCCGCTGCCGCACCGACTGCCGCTGACCCCCATAGGGTGGCGGCGGTGTTCAGGCCGCGCACATTGCCCTCTTCGCGCATGATCACGCCCGCACCGAGGAAGCCGATGCCGGACACCACATAGGCCATGACATGCACGGCCCCATCGTGACCGTGCAGCCGATTGGCCAAATCAACGAACAAGGCCGCGCCCACGGCCACCAGTACGTTGGTGCGCAGGCCCGCCGTGCGTTGCCGGTACTGCCGCTCGAAGCCGATCAGCCCACCGAGCACGAAGGCTGCGGCCAGGCTGATCAGGGTGTCGAGCAGGGAGGTCAGGTTGATGTTTTGAATTGCCTCCATGCTCGCCTCCTTATTGCCAGCCGTAGCGGCGGAAATAGATGCCCTTCATGGCCTGGGTCAGCCCCATGTACGCCAGCAGGATCATGGGCAGAAACACGAAGTACAGCGGCGGCAGGGCTTGCAGCTTGAAGTAGTGCGCCAACGGCCCCATCGGCAGGAAGATGCCGATGGCCATGATCACCGCCGTCATCACCAGCAGCGGCGTCGCTGCCCGGCTCTGGATGAACGGAATTTTCGGCGTGCGGATCATGTGCACGATCAAGGTCTGGGTCAGCAGGCCGACGATGAACCAGCCGGACTGGAACAGGGTTTGTTCTTCCGGCGTGTTGGCGCTGAACACGAACCACATCATGGCGTAGGTGGTGATGTCGAAGATCGAGCTGATCGGCCCGAAGAACACCATGAAGCGGCCCACATCGCCCGGCTGCCAGCGCTGCGGCTTCTTCAGCAGTTCGTCATCCACATTGTCGAAGGGGATGGCGATCTGGGAGATGTCGTACAGCAGGTTCTGCACCAGCAGGTGCATCGGCAGCATCGGCAGGAAGGGGATGAAGGCCGAGGCCACCAGCACCGAGAACACATTGCCGAAGTTCGAGCTGGCCGTCATCTTGATGTACTTGAGCATGTTGGCGAAGGTGCGGCGGCCTTCCAGCACGCCTTCCTCCAAGACCATCAGGCTCTTTTCCAACAGGATGATGTCGGCGGCTTCTTTGGCGATATCCACCGCCGTGTCCACCGAGATGCCGATGTCGGCTGTGCGCAGCGCCGGCGCGTCATTGATGCCGTCGCCCATGAAGCCAACGACATGGCCGTTGGCTTTCAGCAGGCGCACGATGCGCTCCTTGTGGGAGGGCGTGAGCTTGGCAAAGACGTTGTGGCTTTCCACGGCTTCGGCCAGCACCTTGTCGCTCATGCGCTCGATGTCGCTGCCCAGCAGCACGCCCTGCTGATCCAGCCCGACCTCGCGGCAAATCTTGGCCGTCACCAGCTCGTTGTCGCCGGTCAGCACTTTGACGGTGACGCCATGCTCGGCCAGTGCTTTGAGCGCAGGCGCGGTCGATTCCTTTGGTGGGTCGAGGAAGGCCACATAGCCGATCAGGGTCAGCTCGCGCTCATCGGAAATGCCGTAGGTGTCTTGGGTCGGCGGTACCTCCTTCATCGCCACTGCCACCACGCGCAGCCCCTCTTCGTTCAGCGCGGCGGTGACTTCGCGGATGCGGGCCAGCAGATCGGGCGTCAGCGGCTCCACGGCGTCGCCATGGCGCACCTGCGTGCACACGCTCAGAATTTCTTCGACAGCGCCCTTGGTGACCAGCTCGTGGTGGTCCTCGCGCTCACTCACCACCACCGACATACGGCGGCGGTTGAAGTCGAACGGGATTTCATCGACCTTGCGGTAGTTGTTGGCCGGGTTCAGTTCCTGATGCACTTCCACGTGTTCGAGCACTGCCACGTCCAGCAGATTTTTCAAGCCGGTTTGGTAGTAGCTGTTGAGGTAGGCCGCTTCCAGCACCTCGTCGGACTCCTCGCCCCAGACATCCACATGCCGGGCCAAGAAAATCTTGTCCTGCGTGAGCGTGCCGGTCTTGTCGGTGCACAGCACATCCATCGCACCGAAGTTCTGGATCGCGTCCAGGCGCTTGACGATGACCTTCTTGCGCGACAGGATCACCGCGCCCTTGGCCAGCGTTGAGGTCACGATCATCGGCAGCATCTCGGGCGTGAGGCCCACCGCGATGGACAGCGCGAACAGCAGCGCTTCCATCCAGTCACCTTTGGTGAAGCCGTTGATGAAGAGCACCAGCGGGGCCATCACGAACATGAAGCGGATCAGCAGCCAGCTCACCTTGTTGACGCCGGACTGGAATGCCGTGGGTGCGCGGTCGGTCGCCGTGACGCGGGAAGCCAGCGCGCCGAAGTACGTGGCGTTACCGGTGCCGAGCACCACGGCCGTGGCCGAGCCGGACACTACGTTGGTGCCCATGAACAGGATGTTGTCGAGTTCCAGCGGGTTGATCGCCTTGGCGTCGCGTTGGGTGGCGAACTTCTCCACCGGCATCGACTCCCCGGTCATGGCGGCCTGGGCCACGAACAGATCCTTGGCGCTGAGCACGCGGCAGTCGGCAGGGATCATGTCGCCCGCCGACAGCACAATCAGATCGCCAGGTACCAGCAGCTTGATCGGCAGCTCGATGCGATTGGCATCTTTCACATGCAGATGCGCGCCGTAGTACTGCTCGAAGATCGGCGCGGCATCCTCGGACAGATCACGGCGGATGACGGTGGCCGTGTTGCTGACCATGGCCTTGAGCGCATCGGCGGCCTTGTTGGACTTGGCTTCCTGCCAGAAGCGCAACAAGGTCGAGAGCACGACCATGGTGCCAATCACCACGGTGGCCTTCATATCCTCGGTAAGGTAGGAGATGACGGCCAGCAGCGTCAGCAGCAGGTTGAACGGGTTCTTGTAGCAGTGCCACAGGTGGGTCCACCAAGGCAGCGGCTTCTCGTGCTCAACCTCGTTCAGGCCGACGCGGGTCCGAACGGCCTCGGCCTGCGATTCGGACAAGCCATCGGCGTGGCTGTCCAGTTGCCGCAGCAATGTGGCGGGGTCGGTCGTCGCGGCGCTGACCAGGGTCTGGGTCAGCTCTGGCGGCACTTCGCGGCTGACGCCGGTCTGTGCGAGGGTGTCCAGCAGCGTCAGGCGGCGGAAGTGTCTGGCGAGGTGCCGGGTACGCAGGAAGCCTGCGAACAGCTCTTTCAGCAGTGTGAAGTTCATTCTTGTTCTCCGGGGCGGCCTGCCCGATCCACACTGTTGAAAGCGTGCTCAGGCAGGCAGCCGATATTCAGGGTCTGGCATAGTTTGCTAAGGTTTTGTGACGGTCATGGCATCACGGCAGGAACGGCACCGACAGCAGGCGCAGGCCGATGGAAAACCATCGTTCGCCGCCGCCGTTGCGGTTGCCGTAAGTCGCATCGAGCTGGATGCGATCCGGCACCAGCCAGTGACGCAGACCCAGTTGATGAAAGGGCTTGCCCTGGTTCTGACCGAAGGTCTCGGCGATCAGCCAGGTGCGTTCAGTGAGCTGGGCTTCGGTGCCCAGGCCCCAGGTCAAACGGTTGTGCCGGGGCTCCCCCTCGCGCAGCCAGCCCACATTGGTATGAACGACCACGGCATCGTCGCGGAAGGAAAAGCTGGTCGGCACATAGGCATACCAGTCGCGGGTATCCGCTTGTGGGTGGCGAACCGTACCGACCGCCAAGCCGATGCCCCAGCCATTGGTGTCCATGGTTTTGAACAGGGTCTTGCCCTGCATGACGACATCTGTGGTTTTGGCACTGCCCGCTTCGCGGGTGGAGGCTCCGCCCAGGGTCAGCTCCAGATTGCCGGTGAAGTTGCAAGCCGGAAGCGCCCAGAATTCAGTGCTGTCCGGGTTCTTCTTGACCCAGCTTTCGAGCTGGCACGCCTTGGCATCGACGATGCGGGCGTCGTCGGTAATCATGGGGCGTGCCGCATGGGCGGTGCTGCCTGCCAGCAAAGCGGCACTCAGCAGCGCCGACCGGAGTGGCGGGTAGGCCGCGCCGAAGCGGCCGGGGTGTCGGAAACGGGTCATACGCACAGCGTTCTCCTCTTGGATCGAGGCGAAGCCCTGTCGCGTGCACGGCTCATCGCGTGGCACCTTGGTTGATGCACACGGCAAGCGACGTTCGTGGCCGATCACCTTGGGGCGATCAGCCAATCAGTCGTCTGGGAGGCGAATGACGTGCAGCGGATGCTGCGACGGGTTGCCGCCTCTCGCGTTCGGCGAGACAGCGGCAGGGAGAACCTGCGCGTTATCTTGCCGAGAGGGTGCCGGCGCTTAAAACCGGCTGACTACTGTCACTCGAACAAGTGCCCACTTGGGAACTCCGCAGTTGATGAAGGCCGTAATTCTACTCTCACGGCATTGACTGGACAATCCCCGAACCCAAGAGGTAGAGCAAGCTTCTCCTATTTGCCATAGTGCAGTGCACTTTTGAAAATGTGTGCAATCGCCTTCTGAAAACGACAATAAGTCCGCTGACGGCATTCTTGGCCGGGGGTAGCATGGGGGGCCAAATTGCCTATACCCAAATGAACCGGAGGACACCATGACCAGCCGCAACGGTTACTTCCCAGGGAAGAAGCCGGCGAAGCGCAGCGCGATCATCACGCCGCGCACCGCCCAGGAAACCAAGATCGCCGCGATGCCGCGTCAATCCCGCGAAGTGCGCCAGGCCCTCGCCAAGACGCCGCCGCTGCGCGTCGGTGGCGCTGACCTGGTGGAAGGTGCCGACCGCATCATGCGGACGCCGGCCGAGCACCAGGCGCAGGGCGTCAGCTTCAAGGTGGCGCGCATCTACATGCGCGTGAGCACCGACGAGCAGGACTTGTCCCGCCAGAACGCCATCGTAGAGAGCACGCGGGCCGCCGGCTTCTACGTCGCCGGCATCTACCGCGAGAAGGCATCGGGCGCACGCGCCGATCGCGCCGAGCTGCTGCGCATGATCGGCGACCTGCAACCCGGTGAAGTCGTGGTTGCCGAGAAGATCGACCGCATCAGCCGGCTACCGCTGCCCGAGGCCGAACGCCTGGTGGCGTCGATCCGCGCGCAGGGCGCACGCCTCGCCGTCCCTGGCGTCGTCGATCTATCCGACCTGGCGGCCGAGGCCAAGGGCGTTGCAAAGGTTGTCCTGGAGTCCGTCCAGGACATGCTTTTGAAGCTGGCCTTGCAGATTGCCCGCGACGACTACGAGGATCGCCGCGAGCGGCAGCGGCAAGGCGTCGAGCTGGCGAAGAACGCCGGGCGCTTCACCGGCCGCAAGCCAAACACGAAAGTGCATGATCGGATCGTGGCCTTGCGTACCGCAGGCCACAGCATCCCGGAGGCGGCCAGGCTGGCCGGATGCAGCGAAAGCCAGGTCAAACGGGTGTGGGCGCTGAATAAGGCGTTGGAACGCGAGTGACCTTCAACGGTTCACGCCAGGGGCGAAGTGAGCCGCACTCCAGTTCGGCCGACAAGCGCAAGGCAGCGGCATTGAGCAAGCCGGGGGCCGTGTTCTCTGCCTCTTCCCAATGGGCGGGGATCGAGCAGCCAAGGCGATGATCGTCACGGACTATTCCCATGAAGTACGCAAGATGCCGCTCGGCCGTCTCGGCCTTGATGCCGAACTTGCTTGCGGTTGCTGGCACCGTCTGGCCCATGCCAACGAATGAAGCAACGGCAATTGCGGTATCCAGGCGACGGGTGGCGCTTAACGTGCTTGCGATGGCTGGCAGCTTTCGTTCCGATGGCGGCACGAAGGGCAGGATGCCGAGCTGCCGCATCCTCTTCCGAACTTCGCGCGCAGGACGGTCAAGCGCCACTGCAACCAAGGGCAGTTCAGCCTTGCCAAGAAGGGCATCTTCTTCGGCAGTCCATTTCAGCGGGCGGGTTTCCATTGCGATCCTGGCTTGGTGAACGTGTGAGGGTTTCATTCTGAACAGCCCTCGATTCAAAGACAGCCGAATAGTTGTCCAAAGTGGTTGACACTGCGCCAGATGGGCCAGGGCGGCCCTACTCCACCTTCTCGGCGTCCTTCAAAACCTCGTGCAGTGCGGCCGCCAGGTCGGCGCTGCTGCCTTCGGTGTAGTCCGGCCACGGCACGAACGGCGCGGCCGCGTAGCGGTTGAGCAGGTACGCCTTCGGGCACCGATACACCACTGCCGAATCGGCCGACCTGTCCCAGCGAGCCAGGATCACATCGCTGTCGCAGCGCATGTCCTTTACCTGGTCGCGGAAGAACACGAACGACACCATGCCGCTGTCGGCCGAGCTGGTGAAAGCCAGTTGCGAGGCGGTAGCCGCCAACGCCACGCCGGCCGATAGCACCGACGCCAGGAGCCAGCCCACGAACCAGAACCCCGGCTGCTGCCGGCGGCGCATGCCGCGCACCACGGCCACAGCCAGCACAGCCAGCGCGCCGACCAAGCCGAGCGCGACACTGATCTTGCCGCTACTCACCGCCACCGGCTTCCCGCTGGTGAACAGCAGGGCATCAGCGAGCGAGGCAAGCAGAGGCGCGGCCATCAGGCCGGCCGGGGCGAGTGACAACCCAAGGTTGCGTAGCGGCTGGCTCATCGCGGCTTGACCGTCGCCGGCGGTGATCCTGTCGAGTGTGCCCCCGATGGTGCGCAGTGACTGGAAGGCGGCAAGAGCCATGACGATGGTGCAGGCAAGCAGGTACATAGGGGGTTCCTCAGTTCGTAAGTTCCAGCTCGCGCAGGCACTCCATGATGGCCGCCCGCTCCAGCGGGTCGAGCTTGGCGAGCTTCGCTTGCCAACGTGATTTCTTCCGCTTGATTCGCTCGCGCTCGCGGAAGTTGCTGCCCAGGTAGCGCAGATCGTGCAGGGCGTCCGGCTCGGGGTAGTTCATCCAGAGCCGTTCAATTGCGATGCCGCCGCGCGTCATCGCGTTGAACTCGATGGTGCGCCAGGTTGCCAGGGGCGAGCTGTCGTAGATCGGGGAGTCGTAGCCCGACACCATCACCGCGCAGGGCAGGCCGGCGAGCACGTCGAGCAGCCGCACGTGGTCGGCGTCGTCGTATTCGTGCCGGTACAGCTTGCCGCCGCGCCGGCTGTCCATCACGTAGGGCGGATCGACATAGACGAACTCGCGGCCGGTGAAGGCGTGGCCTTCGAGCCAGGCCACCGCATCACCGCAATGCAGCTCCAGGCCGTCCACGTCGAGCTGCTGCCACGCCTGGATCACCTCGCGGTCAATGTCGATCCCGATGCTGCGCGCAGCGGGGCGCTTGCGCTCCAGGATGTTCCCGCCGCCCAGGTGCGTTTCGATGTAGGTGTCGTGGGGCGGAATGTTGTTGATGATCGTCTGATAGACGCCGGCACCGCCCTTCCCGCCGGGGTAACGCATGACTTTTCCCTTGGAGTAAATCGGACTTGGCCAGCATCGTCAGAAATGGCGATGCTGTCAAGGAAAACGGGCCTGCAGCATCGCCAGGAACGGCGATGGAGGCCCGCTAGGGGACGCCGGCAGCGCAGTTAAAACGTCGCGTCTTTCAGCGAGATTGAACACCCGTTGTAGTCGTAGCTCACGTCCGACACGACACCCGACACCCGAGCGGTTTTCCCGGTTGAAAGCTGGGTGACGTTGAGCTTGTTGTCTGTACCGGCATGCACCGAAACCTGGCCGGAGCGCAGGAACACCCGATAGCGAGGCTGGAAGCCTTCGGTGACGGAGCGCACTTCACCGCTGACCGCAAGGCCCTTGTTGGCATAGAGGCCGTTTGCTCGCACCTGGTTGTCTTTCGCGGCCTGGCAGATTTGCGGCAGGGATTCCGTGAGCATCACCGGGGCGGTGGCCTTCTGCACGTCCTTGGCGACTTGATCCAACGCAGCGCAGCCCGCGAGGGCGAGCAATGGAATAACGAGGGCTAGACACTTCTTGGTTGATTGCATAGACACGACCTTGAGGGTTGGTTAGGAAATTGGGTGTCGGGATGCCCCCGACTGCTCACCACTAGGCAGGTGACGCAGCCGCTAGACCGAAGCGAGCGGCTTTTAGTACGTAGGCACGTAGATGACTTCAATGTCCACGCGCTGATTCTGGTGCCGCCCTTCTGGCGTCGAGTTGTCGGCCACGAAGTCGGATGCCGAAGCGAAGTTCACCATGATCTTGAGCGGCGACACGCCGCGCGCAATCAGGTACTGGCGGGCCGACAAGGCCCGGCGCAAGGCCAGGGCCTCATCGGCCGCGCTGGGGCGTAGCGTGCTGGTGCGACCGCTGACGTAGATGATCGTGGCCCCCTTCGCCTCGGCCAGCAGCTCGGCCGTGGAAGCGTCCGGCCGGAACGTGGTGCTGCTGTCGGGGAAGGACACCGAAACAGCGGTCAAGACCGGCTCGCCATAGCTCACGGCGGACATGCCGGCCGGGCCAACGGCCAACATGCTCGCCGAATCGCGGGCGAACGCGCCAGGCGCGAAGGCAAGGGACGCCAAGGAGAGGGTCAGGAAAACGGCTTTGCGCATGGTGCGGACTCCAAATCAGAAGAACAGGTAGCCGGCCTTGCTCATGGGGATGCGGATCAACCACAGAGCGGCCAGGTGCAGCGGGTAATAGGCGTAGAACGCCCAGCGCAGGCGCGGCATGGGCAGATCGACGCGGGAAGCGACCAGAAGCAGCGGCAGCGAGGCCAGTGCCCACAGGTTGCGATTGATGAACCACAGCGCCGCGCAGGCGAGCAGCGCGACGGCCGCGGCGGCCCAGGTGGGCCGCTTGCGGTACGACCACACCGCCAGGCCGAAGGCCACGGCCGGCCACCAGTATTCGACCAGGCCGCCACCGACCAGGAACACCAGGCCGGCGCCGACCAGGTGCAGCGGGCCGCCCTTTTCCACCAGGTAGGCGCACGCCGTCACGACCAGGAGCGTGAACAAGACATTGAGGGGCCACCACCCGGCGGACAGGCCACCCAGGGCGACGAAGGGCACCGAGGCCACAGCGCCGAACACCGCGAGGCGCTTCATCGTGCGCGTGTACGCGCCGCGCTCGAATGCACCAGGTCGAGCCAGGTTGTAGGCCAGCACGAAAACGAAGATCGGCAGCGCCAGGCGGCCGGCCTCGAAGAGAAACGGCAGCGTGCCATTGAACAGGTACTTGTTGACGTGATCGCCGGTCATCAGGGCCAGCGCGAGCCACTTCAACGCTTCCACCGACCCATCCGGCACGTGCAATGGCTTCATCCGCGCTTGCCCCCGCGTGAGACGTAGGCGCGTAGCACCAAGAAGATGATGTACAGGGCAGGAAGCGACAACACGAAGGCAATGGGCTTGCCGATCCATGCCGGCAGCGCCCACAGCAGCAGACCCAGCGCGAAGATCGGGCCGAGGCCCAGCAAGAGCAGATCGAATTGCCCCTTGGCCTGCGATTCGGCCCAGTTGCAATAGGCGGTCAGCACCCGGCCGAAACCGAGCGTGTAGCGCATCATGAAGGCGTGGAATTTGTCCATGTTTTAGCCGCTAAATCGGAAGGCCCGCCCTACTCCGGCGAGCCTTCGCTTCTGGTGTTGAAGGAGATCGAGCGCGGCACGTAGCCGCCCGCGACATTGATGGATGGAGCTGCTGCCGGCCTGGCCGCCGGCGCGGCCGCTGGGGCCGCTGCCG
>ERZ761609.1145-NODE-1145-length-25172-cov-22.260620_pt1 | contig 25172 bp, 17 predicted proteins | sample MGYA00511163_ERZ761609 | MGnify/ENA primary metagenome ERZ761609 (study PRJEB28899, sample SAMN02445070) | bioreactor sludge metagenome | biome: EBPR sludge | place: Australia: Brisbane, Thorneside Wastewater Treatment Plant | collected 2011-12-16 ... | reverse complement strand
GCCCTCGAAAAAATTGGAAGGCCTGATATCCTTGTGGTGGCTGGAGGTGTGATCCCAAAACAAGACTACGCTTTTTTGTTCGATCAGGGTATTGCGGGGATTTTTGGTCCGGGTACACCCGTAGCGCAATCCGCTAAAGCTATTTTGGAAAAATTGCTTGCTAAATAAACACCCAATCTCATTTTCAGTTACTTAGTTACTGTTGAATACGGTGCTTATAAACAATACGTTTTAAAGTGTGTTCAGAATTAGGTTGAATTTGCTTAACTTTAATTTTACGAAAAGCCCATTTATAATCGGGGCGATTACACTCTCATCACTTTAATTTGAATGATTAAATTTTTGCAATGATTAACAAAACAGGTATTTCATTTATTATCCTCCTAGTCGCGGGTCAGATCGCATTTGCCCAAAGCAAATGGGATAAGATGATTGGAAAGGCAGAAGCCTCCTACACTATTGGTGATTATGCAAAGGCCAATAAATTTTTGGCTAAATTCAATAAGAAAGCCTCCAAAAAACTAGGCAAACAAAACGAATACACTCCTACTTATTTCACCCTATTGGCCAAATACAAATTGGCAGCAGGTCAGGTACTGGATTTTGAAACCAACATCCAGAGTGCCATTAACGCTAGCACTTCACTCAATCAGGAAGAAAGCAAAAAACATGGAATGCTCTTGTTAGATGTTGGCGCCTTATACAATCAAAATGGCGCATATCGTCAGGCAATTGAATACCTGGATAAATCAAAGGCTATCCTTGATAAGTTGGCAGAATTTGACAAGCAAACGGAAGCACAATGGAGTATACAAAAAGCAGAAGCCCTGGCTGGTCAGGGGTTCTATGTTGAATCCATTCGCATAATGAAAGCCTATGATGCCTACTTCGCAGGAAGGGCTTTGCGCCAGGAAACATTTGTAGACGACAATGGAAATCTTAAAAGCAGAAAATTAAGCTCCGATGAAGCGGACGAAAGGTTCAATGAGTATGCCAATTATACAACACTACTGGCTAAAACTTACGGTGAACAAGGTAATCTATTGAGTGCTGATTCAGCATTTGTAGGAGCTACCTCCTGGATTGATAGAAATCTGGGATCAACCTCTTTGCCCTATATAAAAAATCAATTGTATCACGCTAAAATGCTTATAGCAAATGGTAACGAAAACAATTTACCGAAAGAGCTTGAGTTTAGTCGCACTCTAAACTCATTAAAAGCACGCCATAAAGCTTCTCATTACATTGGGGTAGAGCTGTATGAAGAATATTTGAAGCAACTGCTTGGTGGTAAGAGTTCTGCCAAATATCTCAACACCAAGTTAGAGTTTGAGAAAATGATCAACAGCAATTTTGAAAAGGGCAGTATCTATTCTGCCCGTTTAAAAGCTGTAGACTTTGATTCAAAAAAGAGCAAGGATAAAACACGTAACCTTGAAAGCGATGCCATGAATATGCTCGCTAACACAGCAGGGTTACCTCGAAACAATGTGACCACAATCAGGATCACAGAATTTCTATACGACCTTGCCATAGAGCAAAAGAAATACAAAAACGCAGAAACCTACCTCAACTCGATTATCGATATTAAAAAGGAGTTGTATGGTGAAAACGCTCCACTAACTCATCTCGCCCGGATACATCTTGCAAATTTCTACGTGGATAACACCAACAAGCTTACAGAAGCCGCAACTATCTACAAAGAAAGCTTTGATGAATCTGTAGAAAAGGAAATTGGTGCATGGCATTTTGACCACCTTGACATTCTAAACCATATTGCCACGCTCTACGAACTTACCGATAAGAACAAAGAAGCTACCACTGCGCTAGATAAGGCATCAGATGTTGCCCGGTCAAAGTATGATGATCAGGACTATCAGTATGGTGTTGAACTCAACCATATTGCCAAGCTTCAAATTAAATTAGGCTCTTATGAAAAAGCGGAAGAGAACCTTAATCAATCACTCAAAATTCTTGAAAATTTTAGAAAGGAAGACGATAAAAAAGTATTCCTGATCAACGCCATCGAAACGCAGGCTACTTTGTTTGGTATCAAGGGGATGTTCGATGAAGCTCAGGATGCCCTGGATCGTTCCGCAAAAATGATTTCTAAATCTGACATTGCTGGAATTGATGAATTGAGTACTGCCAAAGAGCTTTCAAGTCTTTTTATTCAGTTGGGAAAGTATTCCATCACTAAAAAACTTTTAACCGGCCTCATTGGTGAGTACGAAAAATTATATGGTGTCAATTCGATAAGGCTGATCGACCCATTGGTAAACATGGGAAGCCTCACACTTGCAGAAGGTAACTATACGGATGCAGAAAAAGTAGCACTTAGGGTTAATAGTGTTGCAAGAGATGTTTATGGCGAAAAATCTACAAAAACCGCTCATACGCAAAAATTATTGAGCGACATCTACTACACCATTGGTGACTATGAAAAAGCTGAAACATATATAAAACGGGCACTGGAAAGCCAACAGAAACAGTTTGGCAGGGATCACGTTGAGGTGGCCAAATCACTTTCACAACTCGCCTTGGTTAAATTTTATAAAGGTGACAATCCTGTTGAGGTGGAAAAGTTACTATTGGAAGCCAGAGACATTATGGGGGCTAAGCTAGGGAAAGAAAACCCTCAGTATGCCGATATTTTAAAGAATGTAGCAATCCTAAACATATCGCAAAACAAATACGATATCGCTTTCAGTTCTTTAACCCAAGCGGAAAATATTTGGAGAACCAAAACAGGATCTAAAAACAATATCAATGCCGCCAGTATTTATTCACTCACCGGAGATGTCTATTATCAAATAAAAAATTATAGTAAAGCCAAAGATTTTTACGACCAATCCAAAGCCATCTACGATCGTTCATTTAATAAATCTCATCCCGAATATGTAAAAGTACTTTCCAAACTTGCCAAAGTCTACTACATGGAGAAAGACTATAAAAAAGCAAAAAGAAATATCGAAGAATCGCTCAATAATTATGAAGATTTCTTGAAAAGATATTTTCCTGCCTTAAGTGAAAGAGAGAAAGCAAAGTACTGGAACACCATTAAACCCGATTTTGAGTTTTATAATACACTTGCTTTCGGAAATCTGGATGACTTCAGAGACCTTAGTGGGAAGGTGTATAACTATCAATTGCTTACCAAAGCCCTTCTTTTAAGCTCATCTATTAAAATGAAGGAACGTATTCTCAATAGTGATGATGAGGAATTGAAAGCAAGCTATAATAATTGGGTGCAGAAAAAAGAACTCCTTACCAACGCCTTATCCATGAGTACTGTGCAATTAATAGAAAACGGAATTGACCCGACCTCTTTGGGTAACGAAGTCGAGAAACTAGAAAAGCAGTTGAGTGAAAAGTCTGAATTGTTCAGTCAGGACTTTGAGAATAAGCGCATCACCTACGAAAACGTACAAAAGTCGCTTGGTAAAAATGATGTGGCTATGGAAATGGTGAGGTACAGATATTTTGATCATGTGTTCACCGACTCGGTTATCTATGTGGCTTTGTATCTGAGAAACGATAATTCAAGACCAAAAGCAGTAGAACTGCCGGAAGGCTACCAAATGGAAACACGTTTCTTTAAGTATTATAGAAACTCTATCATTGGAAGAATACCCGATCAATATTCGTATGGCGTTTTCTGGGAACCATTACAAAGTAAGATTGGACAATATTCAACGCTCTTCCTTTCGCCTGATGGAGTCTACAATCAACTCAACCTTGAAGCCATACCCACCCCAGATGGTAAATATGTGATTGATAACTCAAATATTGTGATTGTGAGTAACACAAAAGACCTCTACCTGAGAAAAATAAAATCCAGGACGGAAGAATCATCCAATACTGCTACAATGTTTGGCAATCCAACTTTCTATGCTTCCGCCTCCAATGGGAACATTGCTGCGCTACCTGGAACAGAAAGAGAAGTGGCACAATTACAGGTTTTATTGAGCAATCAGGGATGGGAAACTTCCGAATATACTGAAACATCAGCCAGTGAAGAGCAGATAAAAGAAGTTGATAGCCCAAAAATCTTTCACATTGCTACCCACGGATTCTACACTCCAGACAATACAGCAGACAATTTGATTTCAGAAAATGAAGCAGAGCGCACAGAAAATCCACTGCTCAAAACAGGGCTCTTATTAAAGGGGGCTGGTGATCTGCTTGAGAAAACAAAGTATAATTATAACATTGAAAGTGGCATCCTTACTGCCTATGAGGCCATGAATCTCAATTTGGATAAAACTGACCTGGTTGTGTTAAGTGCTTGCGAAACAGGTCTCGGAGAGATCTCTAATGGTGAAGGGGTATATGGATTGCAACGTGCTTTCCTGGTAGCTGGAGCCAAAACATTGATCATGAGTATGTTTAAAGTCGATGATGCCGCTACACAAAAACTCATTCTTAATTTTTATAGAAAATGGCTGTCTACTGGCAAGCTAAGAGAGTCCTTTACAGAAGCCAAAAAAGAACTTAGAACTGAATACCCTGACCCAATCTATTGGGGAGCCTTTATGATGATCGGGCTTGATACTGTTCCTCAATAATCATATTATACGCCATAATGTCTTGATAAAGTAGTTCTATATCTATAAAATCAAGACATTATGGCGTGGTTTTTAGTGAAATTTGCATCGGCATACTTTTCAATGCTATCATCAGTGAACTTAAAAACTGATTGTTTAACCACTAAAAATTTTAATTATGAGCATCATACGTTATAACCCAAATGATTTTGCACCAACATCTTTTAGCAACCTGATTGACAAATTCTTTAATGATTCGATGCAGCGCTCAGGACAAGGCACATTTGTTCCTAAAGTAGATGTAGTAGAAACTGAAAAAGCTTTCGAATTGTTCGTAGAAGTACCCGGCATGAACAAAGAGGACTTCAACTTGGAGGTGAATGACAATTACCTCACAATAAGTGGCGAGCGTAAATTTTCATCAGAAAAAAATGAAAAAAACTTCCACTCTATTGAAACGCGTTACGGATCATTTAGCCGTTCTTTCACATTGCCTGACAGCGTGAGTTCAGACAAGATCAATGCGAAGTATAACAACGGTATTTTAGAGTTGACCATTCCAAAAGATGAAAAGAAGCTTTTGAAATCAACAATAAAAGTAAACTAGGTTGGTAAGTGGGTTAGATAAAATGCCCCTCGCTCTACGAGGGGCATTTTTATTTTCAGGCTATCCTTTTTATTGATAATAACGTTAACTTTAAGTACACTGAGTGCTAAAAATTAATCCATGTGCCGATGAAACGTTCGCTGCTGATACTTACCGTAATTATTTCCGCATTCATCGGAGCAGCTTTAGGTATTATTTTCACCATACGATACATTGACGTAATTAACCCATCCTATACCTCAATTCAAGAAAAGCAAAAAACAACCTTTGTCAATTACCCGGGAGATTCTGCAGTAAGGGTGCAACGCGCATTTCATTTTGGAGATGCCGCTAAAATGATAACACCAGCGGTTGTTCACATTCGTACCATATATGGTTCAGGAGAATTTAGCCTCAACCCCCTTAAACAATACTTAAACCCTCCTGCCCGATCTTCAGGATCTGGCGTTATTCTTACTGATGACGGCTATATTGTTACCAATAACCACGTTATAGAGGATGCCACGCAGATTGAGGTGGTCATGAATAATAATCAACGATTTTACGCTAAACTTATAGGCAAGGATCCCAGCACAGACCTGGCACTTTTAAAAATCAAAGCAAGAAATCTTCCTTTTGTAAAATATGGAGATTCAGATCTCATCACACCTGGAGAATGGGTTTTGGCCATCGGAAACCCTTTTGATCTTAATTCAACGGTTACGGCCGGAATCATTAGCGCAAAGGCCCGAAATATTGGAATCCTGCGCGACCGAAATAACCTTCAGGTTGAGTCGTTTATCCAAACTGATGCTGCCGTTAACCCAGGTAATAGCGGGGGTGCTCTGGTCAACCTCAAGGGCGAACTCATTGGTATCAATTCAGCAATTGCCACCTCTACCGGAAATTATGCAGGATACTCATTTGCCATCCCAGTATCTCTCGTTAAAAAGATAGTAGATGATTTGTTGGAATTCGGAACTGTTCAGCGTGGGCTGCTTGGTGTACAGATTATAGATGTTTCTGCAGAACTTGCAGAAAACCGAAGCCTGGATGTAGTACAAGGCGTTTACATTACTCGTGTAAATCAAAATAGTGCGGCAGAAGAAGCCGGAATCATCTCGGGTGATGTAATTGTTGCCATTGACAACCATGCCGTAAACAGTGTTTCTGAATTACAAGAGTGGGTAGCGCGCAATCGTCCTGGGAAATCCATCACCGTCACGTTTATTCGTGATGGTGAAACTAAATCTGTACTGACCACCCTGAAAAATTTTGAAGGCGGTGATGAAGTAGAAGAACCCAAAATTGAATATGAACTTGAGGGAGCAACCTTTGAAGATATTTCCTATCGCAATCTAACCAAGCTAAATATTGATGGGGGTGTTTTAATCAAGCATTTATCGGAAGGAAAATGGAAAAAAGCCGGGATAAAGGAAGGTTTTATTATTACCCATATTGACAAAGTACCTGTTGATGATGTGGAAGATCTCAATCGCACCCTAAATTTCAAAAGTGGTGGTATTCTGGTTGAAGGCATTTATCAAAAAAACGATAAAGAAGTTTTCGGGCTCGACTGGTAGGGCCAGCCATTGAATATTCGATTGATCCCTTATAATTTATAGAAATCCTGACTAGCTTTGTGTTCCCTAAAAATCGAACATGAAAAATTTCGGCATTAAAGAAGCGCTAAAAACATTAGGCATTAAAGCAAGTAACCCAGGTGTTTCCACCGGGCAGAATTGGATAAAAACCCAAGGACCAACCCTTGAATCTTACTCACCTGCAGATGGTAAGCTCATTGGAAAAGTAAAATCTTGCGATTCAAATACTTTCGAAAAAGTAGTAAAGCAGGCACAATCTGCTTTTGAAGAATGGCGCCTGGTTCCAGCCCCTCAGAGGGGAGAGATCGTTCGCCAGATCGGTGTAGCACTCAGAAAATATAAAGAACCATTAGGAAAATTAGTTTCCTATGAAATGGGAAAATCATATCAGGAAGGATTAGGCGAAGTACAGGAAATGATCGACATCTGCGACTTTGCTGTTGGGTTATCGCGTCAATTGAATGGCCTAACAATGCACTCTGAAAGGCCAAACCATAGAATGTATGAACAATATCATCCACTGGGTGTGGTCGGGATTATTTCCTCTTTCAACTTTCCCGTAGCGGTATGGTCCTGGAACACCATGATAGCATGGGTGTGCGGAGATACCTGTATTTGGAAGCCAAGTGAAAAGACACCGCTGTGTGGAATCGCTTGTCAAAACATTACAAGCGAAGTATTCAGAAAGAACAAAGTTCCTGAAGGAGTTTCTTGCCTGGTTAACGGTGATTATAAAATCGGACAATTGATGGCCTCTTCAACCAGGATACCCTTGGTCTCAGCAACTGGCTCTACTAGAATGGGAAAAGCAGTGGCGAAATCTGTTGCTGAGCGACTAGGCAGACCATTGTTAGAACTTGGCGGAAACAATGCTATCATCATCTCAGAGCATGCAAATTTAGATATGGCTATTCGCGGTGCACTGTTTGGTGCTGTGGGAACTGCTGGGCAACGTTGCACTTCTACAAGAAGACTCATCATTCACGAAAAAGTATATGATGAAGTAACCGAGCGACTTAAAAACGCCTATAATAATCTGAAAATTGGCAATCCACTTAATCAAGAAAACCACGTGGGTCCCTTGATTGATAAACAAGCAGTGAAACTTTATCAGGCCGCAATTAAAAAAGTGAAAAGTGAAGGGGGTAACTTTATTGTGAATGGCGGAGTTCTAAAAGGCAAAGAATATGAATCAGGGTGCTATGTAAAGCCTGCGATTGCCGAGGTAGAGAACAGTTATCAAATTGTTCAGGAAGAAACCTTTGCGCCCATTCTCTACCTGATCAGATACAAAGATTTGAAAGAGGCCATCGGCTATCAAAATGGAGTAAAGCAAGGTTTATCCTCAGCTATCATGACCAACAATTTGCAAGAAGCAGAACAGTTTCTTGCCCATTCAGGGTCGGATTGTGGAATAGCTAACGTCAACATAGGAACATCGGGTGCAGAAATTGGAGGTGCATTTGGTGGCGAAAAAGAAACAGGAGGGGGTCGTGAGTCAGGATCTGATGCATGGAAGGTGTATATGAGAAGGCAAACCAACACGATAAATTTTGGAAATGACCTCCCCTTAGCACAGGGGATCAAATTCGATATTTAGCACACTTGGAAATCAAAGCCTTAAAAGCTACTTTACACGCTTAAATTTTCTACCATGGCAGCAAAAAAGTATCGCACTGTTATGCTTATTGATGATAATGAGATTGACAATCTTATTAATCAAAAGATGATTGAGGCAGCCGCTATTGCCGAAAATATTTATACGCACACTGGAGCCAAAAGCGCAATTGAATTTTTACGTAACATGGAAAAACTGGAAGTGGCAAGTGAAGTACTTCCTGATGTTATTTTTCTCGACATTGACATGCCCTTGATGGATGGCTTTCAGTTTTTAGATGAATTTGAAAAGCTCTCAAATACCACAAAAAAATCCTGCAAAATTGTGATGCTCACCTCCTCCATTAATCCACAGGACTTTGATCGTTCCAGGAAATACAGCAATGTTAAGCTCTATCTCAATAAGCCGCTATCTCATGATAGCATTCAGAAAATCAACGTGTAGATTCAGAGCGAAACCAGATTTTCAATAAACTTTTCATCCATCCTTATCATCATAGTAGGCGCATAGTAGGGAACTTTAGTGGTCTGCAACTTTGGAATTAATGAAGCAATCTTCTTTTGTTTGTCCTTCTTAGACTCACTCACCGCTATTTTTAAAATCTTAATAAAGAGAAGAATATTTTCGCAGGAATGTTTTCCAAACAGTCTGATCTGACGTTGTATACTATTTGCCAGCTGATTGAACAGTTCAAAATCATTAAGCATACAATACTGCAATGCAAGTATAGTTTTCACTTCCATTTGAGCAAATGGATATTTCTTTAAACTTACTTCGTTTAACAGGCCGTTAATAATTTTCGCTGCTTCATCATACTTTCCAACATAGTAACTGGACAATGCCCTGTACATCACATACACGGTATGTCTTGGCACGTCCAAAGGATCCGGCTCCAGATCAATAAATAAGCTCTCATTTTCCTCATATAGTTCTTTCTCTATTCCGAGTCTCAAGCTTCTCTCCATTTTTGAAATAAGTACCTGAGCTGAGAAAGTATAGTGAGGGTAATTCACCAACAAATTGGCAATAGCGTCATTTACCTCTTCAAAATACTTTTCTGCCTGCCTGTAAACTTTATAGTGATTATAATACTCCAATTTCAAAAACTCGAAGACAAGATTGAGATGGAAGTAAAGTGGGTCAAGGTTATAATTATCAAAAATTTTCTGAACGTGATCAAAGATGTCTTCGATGGACTCCCCTTCCATTGTATCATCAGGTTCTACAAATAACCGGTGATGAATAAGCATGCAGCTTTGATACACATAGAGTCGATGAGATTCGTACAAATGAGCTACATTTTGCATTTCCTTCATAAGAAGAACAAGTCCCATTTTTTCGTTCTCATCTGCGGATAACAAATAGCTACCGTATTTCTTAAAATATTCTGCCAGTAAATCCTCTGCTTTATCCACAGCCAGCATATAGGCAACGTGGCGATTGTACAATTGTGAGTAAGTGAAATGATCCGGGGTATTAATATGAATCTTTTTGAGCGACTTATACACTACGGTAAGCTCATTGGCCAGGTCGTAGTCAATAAGCTCTTTCTCTAATTTCTTAAGTGTAGCGATGGAAATGGTTCTTTTCTTGGTAAAAAGCACCTCGTTGAGATTGGCTACTTTACGCAAAATGTCAGTTCTGGGGCTCTCCATTTGCTCCAGCAGGTGCTCCTCTATCTTTTGATTTAGCCTGGATCGAAGGGTATAATACGCATTGGCATTTACCTCCAGCTCCACCATTATCTTACTATCCGACAATTGCCTGTCCCGAAGTGCCTTTAACAAATAAGCGGATTTTTCTGCATTGCTTTCTATCAAAGAATCATGGATGGCTTTAAAGTCTTTCTCTGAAAGTTGCTTAACAATATTCTTGAGTTTTGCCATTTGGGATAGTATCTAAACCGAAAAGTTACAAAAATTATAAAAGAGTACAAGGAAGTAGGCTTTTCTAAAACTTCTGCAAGATATCGAGATCAAACACCAATCAGCAAATTTGTCAAACCCGGAAGAATCGAATTTACAATTTCAGAGTAAACTGAAGGGTAAAAAGGCAAGTTTATGTCCCCTGGCCAAACCTGATCCACTTTTAAGATGTAGATCAGGTGTTTTATGGAGAATACCAAAGCCAGTCAAACGACTGATGTCTCCCTTTATGAGGAAATAGTGGAGAATATCGGAGTCGAACCGATGACCTCTTCCATGCCATGGAAGCGCTCTAGCCAGCTGAGCTAATCCCCCTGAATTAACTGCAAATATATTTTAATTTACCAACCTGGCAAATGTAGAGATAAGCTCAGCTCCCACCCAGTAATTGATTTTTATCGACCCATTCCTTAAAGCTTTTTTTGTAAGAATCACTTATGGGTACACGCACTGTCCCAATTTGAACTTCACTCCTATGTATGGCACTAATTGCGTTAAGCGAAACTATAAAAGAATTATGAACCCGGATAAATTGTTCTGGAGGAAGCTGCTCCTCCAGTGTTTTCAACCGTTGTAAGCTCACGATCTTCTGTTGTTTGGTATGGATGGTCACGTAGTCTTTCAGTCCTTCCACATACAGAATATCATCCAAAATAACTTTAACTAATTTGGTTCCATCTTTTACGAAAACAAAAGAAGGTGATTCTTCTACAGGCGAAACAGGCACTTCCTTATTAGACAAGCGTTGATTCACCTTTTCGAGTCCTTTTAAAAAACGTTCGAAAGTGACTGGCTTTAGTAAATAGTCGACCACATCCAGATCATAACTTTCCAATGCATACTCAGAGTAAGCTGTTGTGAGAATAACCATCGGCTTTTTGTGAAGTGCCTTTAGCATATTAATTCCTGTAAGCTCAGGCATTTGAATATCCAACAAAAGCAAATCGATATCATTTTCCCTAAGCATGCTCATGGCAGTGATTCCATTCCCTGCTGTACCTACTAAATTGAGGTAAGGGATTTTCTTGACATAATCACTCAATAGGTTTCGAGCGAGAGGCTCATCATCAACAATTAAACAATTAATCATCAGATTAAATTGAGTTTTAATTGAACGAAATAACTATCCTTTAAATCTTTTACCTGAAGTTCATGATCGTTGGGGTAACTCAACTCAAGCCTTCTTTTAATGTTGGATAAGCCAATTCCAGACTTTCCCTCCTCCTTTTGTAAGTGTACTTTACTGTTTTCGACAGTATAGGTACATTCTTTACCATTCACTTCTATCAATACTTTTACCCAGCAATCATCCTTTGCATTGCTCACTCCGTGTTTGAAAGCGTTTTCAAGAAAGGCAATAAAAATCAGGGGTGCAATTTGACGATCATCAAGATTCCCCTTTACCTCAAATTCAATCGGAATTTCATCGTTTAACCTCAATCTTTCCAAACTCACATAATTTTTCATGTATTCAATTTCTTTGCTCAACAACACCTTAGAGTGATTGGAGTCATAAATCATGTACCTCATCATTTTGGAGAGCTTATCGATTACCTCCGTGGTATTGTCAGATTTTGAATAAGCGAGATAATACAGATTATTAAGTGTATTGAAGAGGAAGTGAGGGTTAATTTGAGCTTTTAAGAAATTAAGTTCTGCAATCAATTTTTCGTGCTCTATTTCTTTTCGCTTGGCATCAAGTTCAAACCAATCCTGAGCAAAACGAAGCATCCCCACAAAGATCACAATAAATAAATTACTGGTAACCACCTGTACCACAAACCGGGTGCTATCCATATAACTTGTTTTGAAATACAACAAATCAAATAGGTAGCGGTTTAATTCGATGCGTATGACAATGATTATGGTAAAAAGCAATCCGAACTTGATCAGGTATCCTAAAATCTTCTTCCGCTCCAGCAACTGCGGCAGCAGGTAGAAATAGTTGATGTACGAAATAATTGCAGCAAAAATAACGTGAGTGAAAACTGTAATAAGTATTCGGTTCCATTCAAGTTCCTCCCCTCGCTGGTAGGAGCTTACCTGATATAAAAAGAAAGAAAGGTATACACTCCAAAAAGAGAGATGTAAGAGCAACACCCTTTGTCGACTGGCTTTCAACGTCATTTCATTTGTTTTAACCATCAAAGGTAGTCCATCCTTTAATTGGCAAATACCACCATAACTTCTTTTCTACCATTGGACACCCCAACTCGACAACTACTCGATTTTGAAGGATATTAGCTTTGTTGGAGAAATAGGGCCAAAAGTCTAAGAATATGGGGTAACCATCTAATAGCCTCTTTTATGGCGTAACTATTATTCAAATTTGCAGTTAAAATCAGCATATCATCTTTATATCAATGAAACGACTACTTTTAATTGGCTTTAGCATAACCTTGTTTAACCTGGCCATTGGCCAAACAACAGGAAATGGAAAACTCTCAGGTACTATTACCGACCCTACCACCGACCAGCCCGTGGAGTATGCTACCATCGCAATAATTGATCCTTCTACCAACAAGCCCATTAATGGAACTGTCGCTGACGGCAAAGGAAAATTCGTGGTGAAGGGCATCCCCAACGGAAAGTTCAATGTGGCTATTTCATTTATTGGCTTTGAAACGATTAATAGAAGCATAGAGGTGAGTGATCGAAATAATGATATTGACCTGGGGAAAATTGCTTTAAGTCCTTCGGTTCAAATGCTCAGCGAGATTACGGTCGAAGGTGAGAAATCATTGATCGAAGAGCGGGTAGATCGTACGATCTATAACGCAGAAAATGACATCACCTCCAAAGGGGGCGATGCATCCGATGTACTCAGGCGCGTTCCCAATCTTTCAGTTGATCTGGACGGCAACATATCCATTCGGGGAAGTGAGAACATAAGGGTGTTAATTAATAACAGGCCTTCCACCATTACTGCGGGCAGCATAGCAGATGCATTAAAACAAATTCCGGCAGATGAGATTAAGTCCGTAGAAGTGATCACCTCGCCTTCTGCAAAATATGATGCCGAAGGAACCACAGGCATCATCAACATCATCACAAAGAAAACAGTACTGGAAGGTGCAACTATGAACGTGAACAGCAGTTTTGGAAATAGAGGCTCTAACCTGGGTTTACGAGGTGGTTACAAAAAAGGAAAAGTTGGCCTTTCACTGGGAGGCTGGGGAAGGTATGGATATAACTCGCTTGGTAGTTTTGAAAATATACAAATCACTAACCCAGGCCAATTAAATGAGATCACTAACCTCCAGAGTGCGGACACAAGAAGTAATTACCTGAGAGCCCGTTACACCCTAGGGTTCGATTATGACCTAAATAAAAATAATTACTTTACCACATCCATTCAATTTGGGGCGCGTGGATCGAAGGATTATCAAGATAGATTATTCACAGAAACACTTAGAGATGGAAATCCAATTGCAACAAGCCTGAAGGATGTGTTTTCTGACAACAGCTCCAACTCCATTGATGTGAATTTTAACTACACTCATCTTTACCCTCAAAAAGATAAGGAGCTAAGCATATTGGGACTTTATAGCAACGATGACGGCACCAATGATTTTGAAAATAAAATACTGAATGAGAATGATTTCTCCATTGTTAGTCGTATCAAAAATATTAATGGCAGCACCAATGAAGAATATGCCATTCAAACCGATTTTCAAACACCCATTGGAGATAACCAATTGGTAGAAATTGGTGGAAAGCAAACTATAAGAAAAGCATTGAGTGACTATCAATACTTCAATGCTATGGGCACTGGCGCTTATATCATCAACACAGATGCGAACCTTTCCAATGCATTTAATTACAGACAAGATGTAAGCGCAGGTTATCTCTCCTACACCCTTAACCTTAGCAAATACTCTTTCAAAGCAGGTGGTCGCTATGAGTACACTTCCATCAACGCTTTCTTTCAGGATGAAGTGGACATTTCAATTCCCTCTTATGGTGTGTTTGTTCCCAGTATTAACCTCGGAAGAAAATTCAAAAACAATAATATGTTAAAAGCGGCCTTCAACAGAAGAATACAACGACCTTCCATTCGTCTTCTCAATCCAAACATTCAAGCATCCAACCCACTCAATATATCAATAGGCAACCCAGCCCTTGATCCAGAGTACACAGATAATTATGAACTTGGATACAGCACTTCTTTTAAAGGAGCTAATCTTAGCTTCACAGGATTTATGCGTAACACCAACAACTCCATACAGAGAGTAAGTGACATCATTGGTGACACAATTAGAACTACCTATTTAAACATTGGCGATGAAAAGGCATATGGAATGAGCTTAAACGCTAACCTCATATTAAATGACAAAATATCCATCAATGCAGGCAGTGAATTGTATTATCTTACTTTAAGTAACAATGTGGCAGATCCAATTTATAGTGCAAAAAATGAAGGATGGGTTGTTAGCGGAAGATTATTTGGTAGTTATAAACTAACAGATACGTGGAGTTTGCAGGGATTTGGTTTCATTCATGGTAGCCGCGTGCAACTGCAAGGAACCCGTGGCGGATACAGGATGTATTCACTAGGAATAAACAAAGATCTGCCCAACAAAAGGGGAAGCATTGGATTCGGTGCTGATAACTTTTTTGGCAACAGCATTACCATCAAGAGTGAAACCATTTCACCTATCATCAATCAGCAAAGCACCTCAGTAAGACAAAACTTGAACTTTAAAGTCAACGTAAATCTTAGGTTTGGAAAAATCGATGGCAATGCACGCACTTCTTCCCCAAGAAGAAGCCGCAGGACCATTACCAGCGATGATTTAAAGGATGCAGACAGCGGAGGAGGTCAGGACAGTGGTGCAGAACAACCTCAAACCAACTTTTCGCCCGGGCAGAGGGGAAGCACCCCATCGAAAGCAATAGAAGTGAAATCTGACCCAACGATAGAAACTAACCCTGTAGGTATTTGGTCTTATACCATTGAATCTCCTCAAGGAGGAGATGGAACAATCACACTGACCAGAGAAGGTGACAACTACTCAGGAACTATCGTTAACAGTAGAAATAACCAGGAGACACCTTTGAAAAATGTAAAGCTTGAAGGTAATGGATTGTCCTTTGACTATGAAGCAGCCTTTGGCCCAAATACTAACAATGTCAGTGTACAACTGGTGATCAAAGACAATTCTTTTGAAGGAAGCATGACAATCGGGCAGCTAGGTAGTTTTCCAATAAAAGGCAGCAAAACAGATAAGTAGTTTATTGCTAAAACAAAGTAAACTCAGTTAGTTATCTGACCCTTATCATATTTTCCAGTGACTTTTAGTTCTATTTTTGGAGTATATCCAAAAATAGAACTATGAAGTCCATACTCGTCCCTACAGACTTTTCACTAAACGCCAATACAGCCATTGACTATGCCTGTGAGTTGGCCAGGTCGCTTGGCGCTGAAGTTACTGTTCTGAATATCCATACACCCGCTATTACGCAATATGACGTGGCCAGTGTAATCGTTAAAAACGAATTGGATCGCGCAAAAGAGATTGCTGAGGAAAAACTAGGTGAAATATCAAAAATGATTCAGCAACAATATCAGATCACTTGCAAAACGAGATTTAAAGTAGGGGGTGTTGTTGATTCTATTGAAGACATGATCGAGAAAGAAGAAGCTGACTTCGTGATTATGGGAACACGAGGTGCGAGCGGACTGGGCAAAATTCTCTTTGGAAGCAATACAGCACGTGTAATCGAAAAAGTGGATTGCCCGGTTCTTGCCATACCTGAGGGTTGCACATTTCAAAACCCCAAGAGGATTGTATATGCGACAGATTTTAATAATGCAGAGTTGAATCACCTTGATAAACTGGTTGCTGTTGCCCAATCATTCAATTCAGAATTAATGATGGTGCACATTACAACCGATAAAGAGGCATTGCAATCGGAAGAAATGCTAAAGAGAAATTTTGCGAGGAAAGTTAGTGAACTCACAGACTATAACGCTATCACTTACTTTGCTAAGTACGAAGAGAATATTGTTAGAGCTCTTGACTCCTTTACACAACAGGTACGTGCTGATTGGATAGCTATGCTTACACACAATAGGTCAGGGTTTGAAAAATTCTATAACCCGAGCCTGACAAAAAAAATGGCGTATCAAACTAAAATCCCGTTGCTGGCTATTAAGAATTAGGCTTTTTCAGCCAAGGTTCTGATGAGCTTAACCCGCTCAGGATCAACAGTACGGTATTTATACTCAGCACCAGCATCCTCACCCATAGAAGTTATATGTGGGTTTTTGTATTGCATTACACTGTCATTGAATGTTGTTGCTGAAAAGTGAATCTCTTTCACTTCAGTCGTCTTTACAATTTCGCTCACTGTATTTTCGTTGACCCCTGAACCTGCCATGATAGCAATTCGACCCTCTGCTTTTTTTACCAGTTCAGCAATTAATCCGATACCTTCTATCGCCTTAGGTCGTTGACCTGAGGTAAGAATTCTATTAAAGCCCACTTCGATACAATCTTCTAAAGCTTCAAATGGATCCCTCGTCATGTCAAATGCACGATGACACGTAACCTTTAGCGGCCGGGCTTTGGCAATCAACTCTTTGCATCTCTTTTTATCAATACGGCCGTCCTCCGTAAGTATTCCAAAGACCAAACCATCCACACTTAAACGTTGGCACTGTGAAAGATCGCGTTTCATAATATGGAATTCATAATTATTATAACAGAAGTCACCGCCACGAGGGCGCAGCATGACAAACACATCCATGCTGATGTTTTGACGCACCTGTTCAATCACTCCAAAAGAAGGAGTGGTTCCTCCCTCTGCAGGATTGTCGCAAAGCTCAATACGGTCAGCTCCTCCCTCCTGTGCCCTAAGGGCAGAATCGATATTATAAACAACTACCTCGCAAGTCATTGTCAGAACCTTTGATACACACTGATTTTATGATTTCTATGATAATTGCGAAATTTAGTAATTCTATGATCAAAGGAAGTATACAAATACAGAGACATCACAGAAAAGGTGATCGGTTGCGCAATGAAAGTTCATAATATCAGCGAGATCAATTCATCAGTGTGGATCAGCGGTTCTGACTAATAGTAGCTTTTCGCCTCAAACAACTTATTGGGAATCTCCGGAGAATAAACTGCATAAGTAAATCCCTTCTGCAATGCGTAGGCACCATAAGCACCTTTTTTATTAATGGCTAAGAAGCCAACCTGAATATTTTTTGAGTTCTCAGGTTGATTCTTTACAATTCTTTTTACTGCTATTTCACAAGCTTCTTGTGGTGAGTTTCCTTGTCGCATCAACTCCACTACCAGGTGAGAGCCTACTATTCGTATTACTTCCTCCCCCACTCCTGTAGATGTTGCCGCTCCAATTTCATTGTCAACAAATAATCCTGCACCAATGATGGGCGAGTCCCCTACTCTTCCCCGCATTTTATAAGCCATACCACTTGTGGTGCAACCTCCGGAAATATTATCATTCGCATCCATGGCCACCATACCAATGGTATCGTGGTTTTCAATATTGGCGATGGGCTTATACTCAGAAGTTTTCAACCATTCTTTCCAGGCCGCTTCAGATTCTTTTGTCAATAAATTTTCCTTTTGAAAACCTTTTTCTAATGCAAACTGCAATGCACCATCACCGACCAGCATCACATGGGGCGTATCTTCCATTACTTTCCTCGCCACAGAAATAGGATGTACAATATGTTCAAGGCAAACCACAGCGCCACAATTGGCATTCTCGTCCATGATACATGCATCCAATGTCACCTTGCCTTCACGATCAGGGAGTCCACCCAGCCCCACAGTGTTTTCTGTGGGATCTCCTTCAGGTACCTGAACTCCTTTTTCAATAGCATCCAGTGAGCGACCCTTGGCAGACAATATTTTCCATGCCTCCTTATTGGCTTCAATACCAAAATTCCAGGTGGATACCACAATCGGTTTCGAAACAAAATCATCTCCTTCCGTTGCACATGATTTAATAAAAGGTAATGCTGATAGTGCAGCGGCACCAAAGCCAATAAATTTTCTTCGCGAGGTCTTCATATAAAAAGTTAGTCGATTATTCGTCTGCCAAAACGGAAACGTTTCAGGTAATATTTAGAATACAGATCTGTTTCGATTACACCCAGTGAGGTGGAAGCATGGATAAACTTTACATCCTCCTTTCCTCTCACCTCAGTAACCATACCCACATGGGTAACCACCCTCCTTTTTTTGCCAGTAGCAAAAAAAACAAGATCACCTTTTTTCAATTGCTTCATTTTAATTTTTTCACCCATCAGCGCCTGGTCTGCGGACTGCCGGGGCAAGGAAAGATTGATGGTGCGAAAGGAATTAATTAACAAACCGGAACAATCCATACCGGATCGTGTGGTGCCTCCCCATTTATAAGGTGTACCTGTGTAAGTTCTGGCTGTTTGTATCACCTGATCAATTTGTTGATCTCTTAATTTTGCCCTGCGCGATGCCGCACACCCCGAAATCAGAATAAAAAGGAGAATAAAAACCCCGAGCCTTTGAAAAGAGAATTGCGTAATTTTGGGCTTTCCAGATGAATACACAATCCAAAGATACATAATTTGATGGCTTACGAGAAGGAAACTGGGGTGTTAGATTCAACCGTACAGAATGAGGAAATCATTAAGAAACTCACCTCCATTGTAGGCGAGGAAAATCTTTTTACGGACCAAGATCGACTGGCCGAGTATGGTCATGACAAAACGGAAGATTTGGTATTTCTACCCGATGTGGTACTGAGACCCGGTACCACACAGGAAGTGAGTGAAATATTAAAAATTTGTAACCAGCATAAAATCCCCGTTACCCCACGCGGGGCGGGTACTGGATTAGCTGGAGGAGCGCTCCCCGTACAAAAGGGTGTAATTCTTTCAATGGAGCGGTTCAATATGATTTTGAATATCGATGAACTGAATCTGCAGGCCACTGTAGAACCGGGAGTGATCACAGAGGTTTTCCAAAACACAGTTAAAGAGAAAGGGCTTTTTTATCCACCTGATCCTGCAAGTAAAGGCTCCTGCTTTTTGGGCGGCAACCTGGCCAACAATTCAGGTGGACCTAAAGCGGTGAAATATGGGGTAACGCGCGACTATGTACTCAACATGGAAGTAGTGTTGCCCACAGGAGAAATTATTTGGACAGGTGCCAATGTGATGAAGAACTCTACCGGCTATAACCTTACTCAACTCATGTGTGGAAGTGAAGGAACGCTGGGAGTGATTACTAAAATTGTGTTTAAACTCCGTGGGTACCCACAAAAGAATGTGTTGTTGCTCATTCCTTTTACCACCAATGAAGAAGCTTGTAAAGCTGTTGCCGCTATCTTTATTGAAGGCATCACTCCTTCAGGGATGGAATTTTTTGAAAGAGAAGCCGGAGTAAAAACAATCGAGTATTGTGAAAAGGTTTTAAATAGCCCTGTCACTACGCAACTGCCGGAAAACATGGGAGCCTATCTGCTGTGCGAATTGGATGGCAACGATGAAGATGTGTTGATGAAAGATGCGGAACGTGTAATGGCCGTAGTGGAAAGATTTGAGATCGGAGAAGTTTTGTTTGCCGACAGCACGTTGCAAAAGGAAGAACTATGGAAAGTACGAAAAAATATATCCCCTGCTGTTAATTGGAAAACAGTTACCAAATCGGATGATGTGGTGGTGCCTAGATCTCAATTACCAAAACTGATAACAGGTATAAAAGAAATTGGCAAACAATATGATTTTAACACGGTGTGTTTTGGACATCTGGGAGATGGTAATCTGCATGTCAATTTTCTGAGAGAGGAGATCAGCGATCACGACTGGGAAACGAAGGTACCGGAAGGAATTGGAGAAGTGTTTAAATTGGTGGTTAGTCTGGGAGGTACGCTATCCGGAGAGCATGGTGTTGGAATCACCAAACGACCCTACATGTCCATCGCTATGGACGAAGTGAATCTCAATCTGATGAGGGGAATAAAAAAAGTATTCGATCCCAATGGCATATTGAATCCTGGAAAAATATTTTGAGTGACCTTTCCCTTTTCCCAACTTCACTAACCTTCCTTTAATGTGTGTGGTATAACCGGAGTATTTGCGTTTAACCTGGTTGGCAAGTTCAGCATGATCAATGTAACTGCCGCCACACAGGCTTTGGCAAAACGTGGTCCGGATTTCCAGGATATCTATACCGATGGTTTTGTTGGACTGGGCCATCGCAGGCTTTCCATCATTGATACAAGTGATGCCGGCAATCAACCCATGTGGGACGAAAGCGGAAGGTATTGTATTATTTTTAACGGAGAGGTTTTCAATTTCAAGGAATTGAAATCTGCCCTGCAATCCAAAGGTGTTTCCTTTCGATCTGAATCCGACACGGAGGTTCTTCTTCAGCTTTACATCCGCGAAAAGGAAAACTGTCTCCACCAACTCAATGGTTTCTTTTCCTTTTGCATTTACGATAAACAGGAGCAATCTTTTTTCCTGGCCAGAGATCGGTATGGCATCAAACCTTTGCTGTATCTGATCGATGAGGATAAGTTTTTGTTTGCCTCAGAGATGAAAAGCATGTTGTGTTATGGAATTGACAAAACCATTGATTACACCTCACTCCATTCCTACCTTCAGCTCAACTACACCCCAGCGCCTCACACCATTTTCACTCACGTTAAAAAATTGAGTCCCGGACATTATATGAAAGTGGCCAAAGGGAAGATGGAAACACATTCCTACTATGATATTCCATTTTCGAAGGACCAGATCAATCGAAGGATATCTTACGAACAAGCGAGAACTAAATTCCAGGACTTGCTGGAAGCCTCCGTACAACGCAGATTAATTGCTGATGTTCCTCTGGGTTCCTTTTTAAGCGGAGGTTTGGATTCATCAGTAGTGGCAGGCCTGGCAAGTAAACACCAACCTGACCTCCACACGTTTAGTATTGGGTTCAAAGACGAACCTTTCTTTGATGAGACGGACTACGCGCGGTTGGTCGCCAAACATTTCAACACGGAACATACTGTATTTTCATTAACGAATAACGATCTATACGAACACGTTCATGATATACTGGACTACATCGATGAACCTTTTGCTGATTCTTCTGCCATTGCAGTCTACATCTTAAGCAAAGAAACACGCAAGCATGCTACCGTTGCACTTTCTGGAGATGGCGCTGATGAACTGTTAGCGGGTTACAACAAACATGAAGCAATGTATCGCATGTTGTATCCTGGTTTTAAAGAAAATCTTGTTGGTAGCCTAAGTGGGCTTTGGAAAGCACTCCCCCACTCGCGCAATAACCCAATGTTTAATAAGTTCAGGCAATTGAATCGGTTTGCGCAAGGCATGAAGCTGGATGTCAAAGAAAGATACTGGCATTTAGCGGGATTTGCCACTGAACTGGAATCTCTTCAATTATTCTCACCTGCTGCTTTGGAACAATTAAAACAGCAACAATACCAGGCAAGGAAAAATGAAATATTAAAAACAGTAGGCTCAGGATCAATGAATGAAGTCCTGTTAACAGATATGAAGTTGGTGCTACCCAATGATATGCTTACCAAAGTTGATCTCATGTCAATGGCAAATAGTCTTGAGGTGCGCTCTCCATTTTTAGATTACGAACTGGTTAACTTCATTTTCAGTCTTCCAGAAGATTTTAAGATCAACACTTCCATAAGAAAAAGAATCGCTCAGGATACTTTCAAAGAAATGCTACCGGCAAAGCTTTACAATAGACCAAAAAAAGGCTTCGAAGTTCCCCTTCTAAAGTGGTTTAGAGGAGAAATGAAATCGATGATCACAGATGATTTGCTTTCAAAATCTTTTATTGAAGAACAAAACATCTTTAACTACATTGAAATAGCAAAACTAAAAAAACAACTATTCTCTTCTAACCCTGGTGATGTTCACGCGCGAGTTTGGGGATTGATTGTATTTCAATGGTGGTGGAAGAAATCACTCGTCAGCAAATAGTCGTTAGTCTCAATAAAGAATAAGTTATGAAAAATTTATTGCGCTTTGAAGAATTAGCCCTTTTCGCTCTGGCCATTTACCTCAATTCTTTCCTGCCCTTTCCTACCTGGCTGTTCTGGGCATTGTTTCTTGTACCCGATATCGGCATGCTGGGTTATTTGGTGAATGTAAAAGTTGGTGCTTTCACCTATAACTTACTGCATCACAAAGGGGTTGCCATAGCTTGCTACTTTCTCGGTTACTATCTTGTCATTCATGAGCTCACCTTTGTAGGTGTATTGTTACTTGGACATAGTTCATTTGACAGGATATTCGGTTACGGGCTCAAGTACACCGATGCCTTTAAGCACACTCATTTGGGAATAATTGGTCGGAGAGGATAGCCTTAAGCTTTCTTCTGCTCCTTCGACCACATATCGCGCAATGTGGTCGTACGATTAAAAACCAGTTTGTCTTTCGTGGAATCGAGATCCATGCAAAAATAACCGATACGCATAAACTGGAAGCGGTCTTCTGCTTTTGCATTTACCAGTTCAGGTTCTGCATAAGCGTGTTGCACTTTCAAGGATTCTGGATTCAGGTGATTCGTAAAATCATCTTCGATAGCTCCGAGGTCTTCGGTATTGAATAATCGATCGTACAATCTTACCTCTGCAGGAACGGCATGTTTGGCGCTGACCCAGTGGATAACCCCTTTCACTTTTAATCCTGAATTATCTGATCCGCTTTTACTTTCCGGAAAATAAGTACAACGCAGTTCTTCCACCTCTCCGCTCGCATTCCTGATCACCTCATCACACTGAATAATATAAGCACTTTTCAGTCGTACCATACCACCCGGAAACAACCGGAAATATTTTTTGGGAGGGTTCTCCATAAAATCATCTCTCTCAATGTAGAGTTCATTACAGAATGGAAGGTTTCTGGACCCTGCCGTATCATCTTCAGGGTTATTTTCACTGGGAAGAAATTCTTCCTTACCACTTTCGTAGTTAGTGATCACCACTTTAATAGGATCAAGCACCATCATGCGCCTCAATGCAATCTTATTTAAGTGATCCCTCACACAAAACTCCAATAGGCCAAAGTCAATCAAGTTATCCCGCTTCGCTACCCCTATTCGCTCACAGAAATCACGTATGCTCTCAGGGGTAAAACCTCTTCTTCTCATGGCACTGATGGTAGGCATGCGTGGATCATCCCAGCCATTCACATGCTTCTCATTGACCAGCAGAAGCAACTTGCGCTTGCTCATCATGGTATAGGTCATGTTGAGTCTCGCAAACTCGTATTGCTTTGAAGGAAAAATTTCCAGTTTCTCAATAAACCAATCGTACAATTCCCGATGAGGCACAAACTCCAGCGTACAAATACTGTGGGTCACGCCTTCAATGGCATCGCTCTGCCCGTGTGCAAAATCATACAGCGGGTAGATACACCATTTGTCAGCGGTTCGGTGATGGTGAGCATGTTTGATTCGATACAAAACAGGATCCCGCATGAGCATATTGGCATGTTTCATATCAATCTTGGCCCGAAGCACCTTTGCCCCATCTTTATACTTGCCCTCCTTCATTTCTTCAAAGAGTTTTAAATTCTCTTCGACAGAACGATTCCTATATTTATTATCAGTTCCATGTTTTGTAGGAGTGCCTTTTTGCAATGCAATCTCCTCACTGGTACTGTCGTCCACATACGCCAATCCCTTATTGATAAGGTCAACTGCAAAGTCGTATAATTGGTCGAAGTAATCAGAAGCATACAGTTCATTGGCCCATTCGAACCCCAACCACCTCACATCGCTTTTGATGCTATCGACATATTCTGTTTCTTCCGTTATCGGATTAGTATCATCAAAGCGGAGATTCGTCTTTCCATTGTAATCCTTTGCCAATCCAAAGTTGAGACAAATGCTCTTGGCGTGACCCAGATGTAAGTATCCATTGGGCTCGGGAGGGAAACGGGTGATGATCTGTTGATACTTTCCTGACTTTAGGTCTTTCTCAACAATCTCTTCTATAAAATTAAGCCCTTTTTCGTTCGCCATGTTGTCTAAATAGATTGAGGTGCAAATCTAGGCAGGGTTACCTAAACATAATATCTTAGGAAGGCTTTTTATCTAACTTATAAACTTTACACAAGCACCTGAACCTGAATTATTACTAACATATCGTCCCTACGGGACTTTTGATACTCATTGGATTTTTACCGACATATCGTCCCTACGGGACTTACACCAATTTTCGTCCCTTTTCACAGGGAGCAAAAGCAAAATTTATTACCATCATTCCGTTTGCTGGGACTTACCACATCTTTCGCCCTAATTCACAAGAAGCAAACAAGATACTTTATTGAAACAACCATAGAGAAAAAACTAATCCCATTTTAAGAGACAAATTGATCAGGCACAGTTGTTGGTAAACTTCCCCCAACCACGTCTCGTAGAGACGAAAAAGATCGGTAACAACTAAATGCTAAGGACTAGAGTCCCATAGGGACGGGATATCGAAAACTATTCAAAGGAAAGGTGGGCGAGTAACAAATATCATCCATACGGGACTTTAGTGCATACTATTTATTACCATCGATCCGTCCCTAAGGGACTTACTTTAAAAAGGATATTGGCCTGATCAATGGTTGATATTTCACTCAAACCAAAACGTTAAGTCTCGTAGAGACGATAGATCGGTAACAACCAAATGCTAAGGACTAGAGTCCCGTAGGGACGGGATATCGAAAACTATTCAAAAGAATGGTGGGCGAGTAACAAATATCATCCATACGGGACTTTAGTGCATACTATTTATTACCATCGATCCGTCCCTAAGGGACTTACTTTAAAAAGGATATTGGCCTGATCAATGGTTGATATTTCACTCAAACCAAAACGTTAAGTCTCGTAGAGACGA
>ERZ761609.1143-NODE-1143-length-25301-cov-52.486849_pt1 | contig 25301 bp, 15 predicted proteins | sample MGYA00511163_ERZ761609 | MGnify/ENA primary metagenome ERZ761609 (study PRJEB28899, sample SAMN02445070) | bioreactor sludge metagenome | biome: EBPR sludge | place: Australia: Brisbane, Thorneside Wastewater Treatment Plant | collected 2011-12-16 ... | reverse complement strand
CTCTTCTGCTCGCCGCCCGCGGCGGCCATGCCGCCGTTCTTCAGACCCTGATCCAGGCCGGCGCCGACCCCCACGCCCGCCGCTGGAACGGCGAATCCGCCCTCCACGCCGCCGCCGCCTCCGGCGTCGTCCCCGCCATCCAGGTTCTGCTCCCCCACTTCGCCTCCGATCTGAACCCCGGCGACGCCCGCCGCGGCCAGACCCCGCTGCATTACGCCGCCGGCGGCGGATTGACCCCCGCTGTCCGCGCTCTCGTTCAGGCCGGCGCCACCATCGACGCCCGCTCCACCCGGGGCGCCACCCCCCTCTGGCACGCCGCCCAGGGCGGCCACGCCGAAACCGTCGAGGCCCTCCTCGACCTCGGCGCCGACTCCGCCATCCCCGGCCCCGAAGACGCCCCGGCCGTGCAATTCGCCATCCGCGCCTGCCGGGAACCCCTTTTAACCCCCTTTTTACGCGCCAATACCCCGTTGAATCGCCCCAACAGCGCCGGTTCTTCCCTTCTCCATGTCGCTGTGGACCAGAATTGCGCCGCCCTGATCCCCGCCCTGCTCGCCGCCGGCGCCGACCCCTCGCTCAAAGACAACCGAGGCCAAACCGCTCTCGATCACGCCCGCCGCCGCCGCCTCGCCTCCATCGTCAAGTTGTTGGAAGGATTACCCCAATGAAAGCCCTCGCCCTCCTGCTCGCCACCGCTTTCGCCGCCCCGGCCCAGTCCGTCCACCCCCTCGAAGCCCTGATCGACCTCGCCCGCCAGGGCCCCGCCACCCCGGGACTGGCCGCGGCGATCGAAAAGACGCTGTCGCCGAATGGCGGGACGGCCGTCTGGGGCCAGGACTTCCTGTTCGTCACCCGCGCTGCCGCCCCGGCCCGGATCTCGTTGAATCAACAGGCTCCAGTCGCCATGCAGCCGATTCAGGGCTCGAATCTCTGGATGCACTTCGTCAAGCTCAGGACCGGCGTCACCCACGCTTACCAGTTCCATGTCGAAGGCCAACCGCCCTCGAACCGCTCCGACGTCACCGGCTACAACCCCGATTCCTACCCGAAAATTGGCGTTCCGAAGGGCACTTTGAGCGCCAAAAACGTGATCACCAGCCGCGTTTTTGATGGCATGAAGGCCGATTACTGGATCTACGCATCCCCCGGCGTCAATCCGGCCACCCCGGCGCCTCTGATGGTCTGGCAGGACGGCCAGACCCTCGTCAACGGCGATCTGACCCGGATGCGCCTGTTTACCGTCACCGAAAACCTCGTTCATCAGAAGCGGATCCCGCCGATGGTCCATGTCCTGATCGCCCCCGGTTTTGCCCCGGACGGCCGGGCCTTGCGCTCGCTCGAATATGACTCGATGGACGACCGCTACACCCGTTTTCTGCTCGAAGAAGTGCTTCCGGAGGTCGAAAAGAGCTACAAATTGCGCCCCGACGGCTACAGCAGAGCGATTGGCGGCGAATCTTCGGGCGGCATCTGCTCGTTCACCGCCGCCTGGCTGCACCCCGAGAAGTTCGCCCGGGTCCATTCCACCATCGGCAGCTATACTTCGATCCAGTGGAGGCCGAAAGAGGGGCGGGACGGGGGGAACCTGTACCCGTTTCTGGTCCGGAAGGAGGCGAAACGGAACATCCGGGTCTGGCTGAGTGATGGCGCCGACGACCTCGAAAACGCGCACGGCTCCTGGCCGCTACAGAACATCCAGCTCGCCAACTCCCTGAAAATGAAGGAGTATGACTATCATTTCCGGTTCGCCTCGGCCGCCCATAATTCCGCGCAGGCCGCCCTCGACCTGCCCGAATCCCTGACGTGGCTCTGGCGCGGTTATGACCCGGCGAGGACCAGCGAAGAGTTCGTGATGGACCCGGCGGAAAAGGACAAGCCCTTCTACCGGGTCACCATTTCGAACCGCGAAGCGTGGTAAAACGCGCTTAAAACGGGTTTCAGACCGGCTTCCGGGCGCGGATAAACGCGCTGAATACCTTCCCGTCGGCGGCCTGGCCGAGGGCGTCCACGTCGATGCCGGCCGATTCGAGCATGTCGCGGGCTTCGGCGGCTTTGTACTCGCGGGTGGGCTCGAGAGAAATCCCGGTAAAGCCAGCAGATTCAAGCTTTTGGAGATATTCGTTCTCTTCCAGCGCCCCGGCGACACAGCCAACCCAGAGCGCGATGCTCTCGCGGATCTGATCCGGCATCCCGCCACGGAAAACGACGTCGGAGACGGCGAACCGCCCGCCGGGCTTCAGAACCCGGAACGCCTCGCGCAGAACCCGCCCCTTGTCGGCCGACAAGTTGATGACACAGTTGGAGATAATCACGTCCACCGAGCTATCCGGCAGCGGGATGTTCTCGATCTCGCCACGCAGGAATTCGACGTTCCCGACCCCGGCTTTCGCCTTGTTTTCGTTTGCCAGCGCGAGCATTTCGTCGGTCATATCCAGGCCGAAAGCCTTTCCTGACGGACCGACGCGGCGGGCGGAGAGCAGGACATCGATGCCGCCTCCGGAACCGAGGTCCAGAACCGTTTCGCCGGGCTTCAGTTCGGCCAAGGCGGTGGGATTTCCGCAACCAAGGGACGCAAGCAGGGCTTCGCTGGGCACCAGAGTCGCTTCTTCGCCCAGGTAGAGATCCCGCGTAATCGGGTCAACGGCGTGCATGGGCTTCGCAGTGCCGCAGCAGGCGGTTTTGGCGCCGTCATTGACGACGCGCAGGGCCGCTTCGCCGTATTTCTTCTTCACCAGTTCCTTGACCGCAGTGGGGTCACTCAAATTCGTGCTCATATTTCGATTGTCCTCGAAATATGTACTTTGTCAACCTCGCTGGTGCAAAATTTTCATCTTTCCGGTAATCTGGGAGTCGCCATGGCCTCCCCAGCGCAGCCCACGCCCGATGTCGCCCGTTTCGCCGACATGTTTTCGGCGATGGGGGCCGAACCCCGTCTGCGGATCATCCGTCTGCTGCTGGCGGCGCATCCGAAGGGGTTGATCGCGGGGGATGTCCAGTCGGAACTGGGGATTCCGGCGTCGACGCTCTCGCATCACCTGGACAAGCTCAAGAGCGAGGATCTGGTGACGGTCCAGAGGGAGGGCACGTTTCTGTGGTACCGGGCGAACACGGAAACGCTGAGCCAGTTGATGAACTTCCTGTATGCCGAGTGTTGTACCCGGAACCAGGCGGTCGCTCCCGCGGAAGTGGACGGGCTCTGTTCGATCACGGGCCACGGAAGCGGCTGCTGACAGCGGGGGATTCGTCCGGGATGTGACGGTCATTTATCACCTTTTCTGGTCTCCATCTCTTTTTTGTGACAACATGAGTCCATGGCGGAACCAGACGGGTGTTATTTTCGTGCCCTGATCGACCGGATGGACACGGCAGTCCTGATCGCCGATGACGAGGGCATTTACGTGGATGTGAACGCGGCAGCGTGCCGGATGCTGCGCTGGGAGCGGGAGCAGATTCTCGGGCGCCGGATCGCCGACCTGACGCGGGTCAGCCTGCCGGAAGCGGCGCTACAGGCCCAATGGCAGGCCTTTCTGCGGGAGGGAGCGCAGGCGGGCCGGATTGAGCTGACCCTGGGTGACGGCGCCCAGGGCTGGTTTCACTACACGGCCCACGCCAACTTCGTTCCGGGGCGGCACTGCACGTTCATGACCCCGGATTTGGGGGGCCGTCCGGAGGCGGGCAGCGGGGAGATCCTGACGATCTGCGCGTGGACGAAGCAGGTCAAGATGGGCGAGGAGTGGGTGCCGATTGACGTTTATCTCCACCGCAAATGGGGCATCTGGGTCAGCCACGGGATTTGTCCCGAGGCGATGAAGGACGCCTGAGGGGGAGTTTACAAGAATAAGAACGGCCCGCTGTTTCAGTTTTCGCGACGATTGTGAGCCACCAGGGGGCCTCTCCGCGCGTAGATAGTCAGGAGAGGGAAGAATGACCATGAGTTGGAACGATGAACAGCTGATCCGGGTGGTTTTAGAGCCCGAGAGCCGCCAGCCTCTGGCGGACGCGCTGGAGCTCGCCCAACGCCTCCGTGTTCGCCTGCTGGCGCAACTGGAGGTCTTCGATGAGGGCGATGGAGCGCCGGTAGCTTTCGGCGGCGCGGGTGCGCTGGCCGAGGGCGGCCTGTGCGTCGCCCAGCGCGCCAAGTGAGACGGCGACTTCGGCGCGGGCGCCGGCGTTGACCGGGTCCTGAGCGGAGAGCGACTCACGCATGGACAGGGCGGTACTGAGTTGCTGAGCCGCGGCCTGGGGGCGGCCGGCCTGGGTCAAGGCGACGCCGATGCGATGAATGGAATTGGCGAGCATGAAGGAAGTCCGGGCATCCTTGGGATCGGCGTCGTGCAGGGCCTGGTAGATCGCCCGGGCGGCCTCGCCGTCGGCGAGGGCCTGGGCGAACCGGCCCTGCTCGAGCCAGACGCTCGCACGGGCGCCCAACGCCGTGGCGCGTGTGAGCCGGATCGGGGTATGGCGCGGGAATCGCGCCATACCGGTCTCACTGGCCGCGAGCGCCTCTTCATAAAACTGGAGACCGGCGGCGGCGTCACGGTCGCGGACTTTCATTGAGCCCATCCGGACGGCGGCCAGCATGAAAATGCGGTAATCCTGCCCGGTGGGCTCTTTCTGGTCGAGCAGGGGGCGGGCGAGTTCGTAAGCGCGGAGGCGGTGTTTGCGGACGTTATCGAGGTCGCCGATGTGGTAGAAGGATCCGCCGAGGGAGGTATTGCTGGCGGCGGCGAGCCGCCGGAGGGCGAGGCTTCCGGGTTCGTTGGCGAAGAGAGACTCGCGGATCTGGAGGGCATTCAGGTCATGCTGGATGCCGGCATGGAAATCGCCCGCGATCCGGAGGGCGCCGGCCAGACGCATGTGAGTGAGGGCGAGGTCCAACTGGGCGCCGCGCGAGGCGGGCAGCCGCTCGCGGAGGGCGAGGGCTTTCCGGTAGCTCTGGATGGCGCCGGCGGTATCGCCGAGGTGAGGGCCATCGGCCCGGCCCTGGACGTCACCCATTTTTTCGTAAGCGAGCGCGAGTTCCTCCTCGATGCCGGGCACGCCGCGAGCCTCGGCGGCGAGGGCGTCGAGATAGCGGAGGGCGTCGGTCATCAGCTTTTCGCGCAGTCCGGTGCCGCCGGGGATGGAGGCGAGGGCATCATGCTCGATCAGGAAGGCATTGGCGAGGCGGCGTCCGCCTTGAAACCAGCGGGTGGCGCGATCACGCTCCATCCGGGCCTCGCGGGCCTGCCAGGCCGTGGTGATGGAGCCGCCGATGAGCGCGAGGGCGAGCATGGATGCAAAGACGACGCCGGTGCGGTTCCGGGCGACGAACTTGCGGGCGCGGTAAGTGAGGGTATCGCCGCGGGCAAGGACCGGGAGACCGGCGAGGTAGCGGCGCAGGTCCTCGCTGAACTGTTCGACGGAGGGATAGCGCTGGGCGGCATCCTTGTGAAGGGCTTTGAGCAGGATGGTGTCGAGGTCGCCGCGCAGTTTTTCGGCGCGTTCGGGGCAGACGGTGCTGGGGCGGGGCACCCCGGTATCGCAGACGACACGTTCGATTTCCACGGGCGACAGCCGCTCGAAGCGGTGGGCGCGCTGCGCGGTCAGCAGTTCGTAGAGGATGGCGCCGAGCGAATAGACATCGGAAGCGGTGGTGACCGGTTCGCCGCGGACCTGCTCGGGGCTGGCGTAGTCGGGCGTGAGCCGCCGTTCGCCGGCGGTCTGGGTGACGCCGGCGTGAGGCAGATTGGGGAGCAGAATTTTGGCGATGCCAAAGTCGAGCAGTTTGGGCTCTCCGGCGGCGGTGATCAGGATGTTGCCGGGTTTGAGATCGCGGTGGACGATCAGGTTGCGGTGGGCGTATTCGACGGCCTCGCAGACGCGGCGGAACAGGGTGATACGCGCCGGAACATCGAGGCGCTGGTGCTCACAGTAATCCGAGATCGGGGTGCCCTGGACGAGTTCCATGACCAGGTAGGGGCGGCCGTCAGGGGCGGCGCCACCATCGAGAATCCGGGCGATGTAGGGGTGGTTGAGGAAGGCGAGGATCTGGCGTTCGTAGCGGAACCGGTCGAGGACGTCGGCGGTGTCCATACCGCGCTTGACGACCTTGATGGCGACTTCCTGCTGGAACTGGTCATCATCACGAACGGCGCGATAGACGGCGCCCATGCCGCCGCGGCCGATCGGTTCAGCGAGGCGCCAGGCGCCGAGGCGGGTTCCGGGGGCGAGGTCCTGTTCAAGGGCGGGCTGATTGAGGAATTCGCCGGCCTGTTGGTCGGCGGCGAGCAGGGATTCGACTTCGGCGCGGAGATCCGGATCGTCCTGACAGGCGGCATCAAGGAGGGCGGGACGGAGGGCTGGGGGCTGTTCCAGGACCTCGGCGAGAATGGATTTGACCTGCTGCCAGCGGGTGGGGGTCATGGGGTGGGCGCGGCGCCGCTCAGTTCGCGGTAGAGCCACGCGCGGGCGGCGGCCCATTCGCGTTTCACGGTGGCGGGGGAGATATTGAGGACCTCGGCGGTTTCCTCGATCGAGAGGCCACCGAAGAAGCGCAGTTCGATGACGCGGCCCTGCTGGGGGTCGAAGGCGGCGAGGGTGGCGAGCGCGTCGTCGAGGGCGACGAGATCGAGATCCCGCGAGGCGGCGGCATCGAAGTTATCGTCGATGGCGAAGTGGGCCACTCCGGCGCCGCGTTTGGCGGCCTGGTGGGCGCGAGCGTGATCGACGAGGATGCGCCGGATCATCTGCGCGGCGACGCCAAAGAAGTGTGCGCGGTTTTTCCACTCGACCCGGCTTTGGTCGATGAGGCGAAGGTAGGCCTCATGGACGAGGGCGGTGGGCTGGAGGGTGTGATTGGAACGCTCGCGGCTCAGGTAGCGGGCGGCGAGACGGCGGAGTTCGTCATAGACAGCGGGAGCGAGTTGATCGAAGGCCTGTTCGTTGCCCTGGCTCCAGTCTGCCAGCAAGCGGGTGACATCCGCAGCCATATCTTTAGGAAGCTTAACATGTAAGTGGGGGATTGCCAGCGATTGTTTTTACTCGTAAACGGAAAAGGGAGATTGTGTCTGTCCTGGGGGAGGCGGAAGTGAGGCGGGTGCGATTCCGGCGGCAGGCCTGGGGCCGGGGGGCGGGGACCATCCTGAAGGCGCGCGGTTCAACTTGACGAAACGTCACCGGCGCTGCGTGCGTCCATCCCCCGGAAGCCTTGTTATACTGAGAGTTTGCGCAAAATCGAATCAATTATGAAGCGGACCTTGCTCTTTGTGCTCGCCGCGGCGGTTTCTCTCGCCTCGCTCGCCGCCCAGGATTTCGTTACCGGTCAGGCCGCCCGCCTTGTGGTGGGGCAGAAGCCGTTCACGGACCAGAATCCCGAGTCCTCGGCCTCGGTGCTGGGCGGGGTCGGGGGAGTGGCCTTCGCCAATGGAGTGCTGGTCGTGGCCGACTCGAACGGCGTCGGCGCTTCGCCGGTCAATCACCGGGTGATGGTCTACCGGGACCTGCCGAACTTCGTCAGTGACATCCACGCCGAGATTCCTCAGACGGACGCCGAACGCTGCCCGGTCTGCCTCAAGGAAGCATCGAGCGTTCTCGGGCAACCGAACTTCGAGCCACCGAAGGAGATCCGTCCCGCCGCCCAGAATTCGCTACGCCGCCCGGTCGGCGTTGCGTATAACGGCCGGATGCTCGCGGTGGCCGACACAGATAATAACCGCGTGCTGGTCTGGCGAACGCTGCCCGCCACCAACGAAGCTCCCGCCGATTTCGTCGTTGGACAGAAAGACTTCACGTCGTTCACCCCCAACCAGCCCCGCGCGCCCCGTCCCGAGACGCTCCGCCTGCCGCAGGGTGTCTGGCTGGACGCCAACGACGGCCTCTGGGTCGCCGATACCGGCAACGACCGCGTCCTCTATTACGGCCAGATCACCCAGAACGGCCAGACGCCGCGCATCACGCTCGGTCAGGCCGACGCCGGTTCCTACGACCAGGCCCCCTTCTTCACCAATGACGTCAAAATTCGCGCCGACACCCTGCTCAGCCCGATGTCGGTGACCTCCGACGGCACCCGCCTGTTCGTGGCCGACTTTGCCCTGAACCGCGTCCTGATCTGGAACTCGGTCCCCACGCAGAACCGCCAGCCCGCCGATGTCGTCGTCGGCCAGCCCGACATGACGTCGGCGATCTCCAACAACAATGGCAACCTGTGTGAATCCATCGGCGAGGATGAAGACGGCAACAAGCTGTACCCCGCGCGCTGCGCCTCCACGATTTCCCTGCCCCGCTTTGCGCTTTCCGATGGCCGTCGTCTCTTCATTGCCGACTCGGGCAACGACCGCGTACTGGTGTTCAACGAAATCCCGCGTGAGAACGGCGCCCGTCCCGATGCCATCCTTGGGCAGCAGGGCGAGTTCATCAATCAGTCCTCGGACTCCGCCGAACCCACGCGCGTCGCCTCGACGGACAGCTTCAAGACGCCGCATTCGCTCGCGTGGGACGGCGTGAACCTGTATGTCGCCGACACCTTTAACCGACGCGTGCTGCTGTATTCGCCGGGCGACTTCTTCATCCCGCTGAGCGGCGTCCGCAACGCGGCCAGTCCGCTGGTGTTCGCCCAGGGCTTCATCGTCTTCTCGGGGGAATTGGTCACCGATGACGAGATTACGCTCACCTTCGGCCGCGAGGGCGACGAGGATTCCAAACGCAATTACAAGCTCAAGATCGAGGAAGAGGCGACCTTCGAGAGCGTCGTGAATGCCTTTGTCGACCTCATCAACACCCAGGACGGCGGCGACCCGCTCGTCAACGCCATCCCCAACGTCCAGTTCAACGCCATCCTGCTGACCGCGCGCGACGCCGGCCCACTGGGCAACGACGTCACCGTGGAGCGGGCCAACAGCAACGAGGAGTCCACCACCCTCGTCACGCTGAGCGGGGCCACCCTCACCGGAGGCCAGGACGCGGCCCAGATCGCGCCCTATGCGCTGGTGGCCATCCTCGGCGATAACCTGACCGATTTCACGAGCGAGGTTCGCGATCTCTCCGAGCCGCTCCCCTACCAACTGGCCAATACCCAGGTGTACTTCGACGGCAAACTGGCTCCGCTGGTGTTCGTCTCGCCCGATCGGATCGTGGCCCAGATGCCGGTCGAGATGGCCGGTTCCAACAGCGCTTCGGGCATCGTCCGCACGATCCGCGCCGACGGCTCCATCACCGTTTCGACGCCCGTGGCGGTGCGGCTGATCGCACAGAATCCGAACGTGTTCGACACCAACGAGAGCGTGCCCTCGCCCGGAATTGCCTTCCATTTCTCTTCGAGCGCGACGGGCTCCGTCCAGGTGGACGGCATCAATATCCGCGCCGGGGACAAGGCCATCATCAACATCAACGGCCGCGAGCATGTGTACATTGTTCAGGAGCACCCCGACCGGCTCGACGAAGACGGTGAACCGACCACCGACACCGCCGCGGAAGTCGTACAGGGCCTGGTCGACCTGATCAATGAACGTGATCCCGAAGTCGAAGCGTTCCCCGCCGGCATCTTCGCCACCCGCGTCCGCCTCCGTGCGCGGCTGCCCGGACCGCTCGGCAACGGCATTCCGTTCAGCGCCAGGGCCGTCGATGAAGGCGATTTCGATAACGCCACCGTCATCCTCACCGCGCTCAATACCCAGCTTTGCTGCGCCAATCAGGCGGGCGCCGTCATTACCGAGGACAACCCGGCCGTTCCCGGCGAAACCATCGTGGTCTACGCCACCGGACTCGGACTCGTGCAGCCCGAAGCCGCACGCGACGCCATGTTCAACGGCATCCCCTACAACGGCCCGGAGTACAACGAAGCCGTCGAGTTCGTCAGCTCCCTTGCCGGCGGCAAGACCGCCAATGTGCAGTTTGCGGGCCTGAAGCGCGGAACCATCGGCATTTATGAGGTCCACCTCGAACTGAACCCGGACCTGCCCACCAACCCGCGGACGAACGTCACCATCGCCCAGAGTTTCCAGGTGTCAAACATCTTCTTCATCCCGGTCGTCAACCCGATCCCCGGCGGCGGTTCCGGCGGACTCTGAGCATTCCCGGAAAGAAAGCGGGCCGGCTTCGCGCCGGCCCGCTTGTTTTGTCTGGGTTTGCGGAGCGGGCTAGAAGTAGAACTTCGCGCCCAGAACGGTCCGCCGGGCATCCAGCGTCGAGGTGTACTGCCCGAAGGTCCCGCTCACCTGCCGGCCGGCGGCGTCGAACCGCGCCGTCGTGTCCACGCCCTGGAAGCTGGCGTGGTTGAAGAAGTTGTAGAACTCGAACCGCAACTGCAGCCGGTAGCGGTCCTCGTTCCCGAACGGGATGTTCTTGTAGAACGAAACGTCGAAGACGTTCGTCCCCGGCAGGCGGAACACGTCCTTGGGCGCGTTGCCGATGCCCAGTTCCGCGCGGGTGGGCGGAGCGAAGACCGACGTGTTCAGGTGCCGCAGTTCGGTGCGCTCGCTCTTCGGCAGGATCGGGTTCGACAGCACGTTGATGCGGCTGTCCACGCCCGCTCCGCTGCCGCCGGTCAGATCCTGCGCCGCCACCAGCGAGTAGCCCACGCCCGACGGCGCGCCGCTGATCAATGACGTCACGCCGGCGAGATCCCAGTTGTCGAACACCCATTTGGCGACGGGGTTGTCCCACACCTTGCTCAGTTTCGGGATGTTGTAGGTGTAGTTGACCACGAAGTTGTGCGTGCGGTCGAAGTTCCCCTTGCCGTAGTTGCGCATGCGGAAGTCGAGGAACGGATTGATGGCGTCGTTGTTGCCGTTGACAAAATTCATTGTCTTCGACCACGTCCACGACACGCCATACATCAGCCCGTTGGACATCCGCTTGTTCACCTGCGTCTGCAGCGAGTGATAGTTCGAATTCGAGGCCATCTCGATGTACTGAATGTCGGCATAGCCCGGATTCGGCCGCAGGAAGTTATCCGGCAGCGGCGTGTTGCCCGTCGTCGGATCGATGCTCGACGGCAGGAAGCGCGTCCCGTAGGGCACCGCGTTGAAACTGCGCCGGTGCAGGAGATTGCGCCCGACGCTGCCGACATAGGCCGTGTCCAGCACCGTGCCCCAGCCAATGCTCTGCTGGATGCCGAAGCTCCAGTTGTAGACGCGCGGCGGCTGGTAGGTCCGCTCGATGGCGAAGGTCCCCGGAGGCGACGTCCGGAACGGGCTCGCCAGCAGGTCGGCCATCGTCACGTAGGTGGCCGTGTTGGTGATGGTGTTCGGCGGTTGTTCGCGAAGCTGAATGATCTGATCGTCGTTGAAACGGTCATAGAAGATACCCACTCCGCCGCGAATCGCCGTCTTGCCGTTGCCGAACACGTCGAGAGCAAACCCAAGACGCGGCGCCAGTTGGATGCCGGGCGTGTCCATGATCTTCTCCCGGAAGATGTTCATGCCCTGAAACGGCGACAGGGGACTCGATGCGAATTGCCCGATGACGGCCGCCGGGACGAACTGCTGCGTCACCGGGTCGAAGCCCACGCGCTGGTTCGCCGCATTCCGGATCGGCTGGATCAGCGGGGGCTGTTTGGTCCGGTCATAGACGGCCGGATCCCAGGCCGCGAGTTCATCGCCCGCGCTCCAGGTCGGCTGGATGAAGTAGAAGCGCATCCCGAGGTCGAGCGTCAGCCGCCGGTTCACTTTCCACGTGTCCTGCGCGTACCACTCCACGTTCAGGTAGCGCCCGTGCCCGTGGGGGTGGTTGGTCGCTTCCGTGTAACTCTGCACGCTGCCCAGCATCGCGTTCGAGTACGCGTAGTTCGTCTCGAACGGATTGTTCACATCACGGTTGAAGTTAAACGTTCCATTGAAAGCAGACCCGCGCTGCGCGTTGCGGGTCGTCTTTTCGACGTACACCCCGAACTTCATGTTGTGCGGGCCGGTCAGCCACGAGAAGTTGTTGTTCCAGTTCCAGATGTTGTTGGTCCCGAAGAACGGATACCGCGCCTCGATGTTGAGGACGCCCGCATTCGGCACGCCGCCGAAGTTCGCGTTCGGTATCAGATCGTCCGGATTCGCCGACGGATAAAACTGCGGCAGGTTGAGCCCGATCTTCGACCGCACATTCCGGTTGAAGCCTTCCTCGTTCAGCGGTCCCACCGTCTGCTTCGCGCGGTTGATGCCGAACGTGAACTCGTTCACCTTCGTCGGACTGAACGTGTGAATGAGCGTCGCCACCGACCCCACCGAGCGGATGTCGTAGATGATCGGCAACTGCGGCCAGCTTGAACTCGCCAGCACGAAATCAAACTGCCCCTTGAAGGCTTCATAGTCCTGAATGCCTCTCCAGTAGAACTGCGTCCTCGGGCCGATATTCCAGTCGATGCGCAGGATCGAATCGCGACGTGGTTGATCGACCGTTGACTGGATCAAGGCATTGAACGAGCGCGCCGGATCCACCGCATTCGGCAGCGGCAGTATGTTCAGAAGAGCCTGCCCGTTCCGGTTCAGCCGGTTCGCCGGAATCACGTTGCCCGGGAAGGGCGTCCGGTTGTTTGTCGGATCCCAGATCGGAATCAAGGCGCCGTTCTGGTCCCGGGTATCCGAAAAATTGCCCTGCCGCTCGATCGCCGTGGGGAACGTCCGCCGGACCAGGTTGGTCGGATAGTTGCGCGGCAGGAACTCCTGCGACCAGAAGAAGAACAGCTTGTCCTTCTCCTTGTTGTACTCGCCCACCGGAATCGGCCCGCCCAGAAAGTAACCAGGGTAGTGGAACCGGTACCGCGGCCGGGGCAACCCGTCGCGATTCCTGAAGAACTCGTTCGCGTTCAGCGCTTCATTGCGGTGAAAATAGTAGGCGCCCCCCTTGAAGTCCCGCGTTCCGCTCTTGATCACCGTGTTGATCGTGCCGCCCGACGACCGGCCATATTCCGCCTGATAGTTCGTCAGAAGCACCTTGATCTCCGCCACCGCGTCGATCGAGGGCGCCAGATAGGGACCCGTCATCGATCCCGTGTCCAGCGACGAAACTCCGTCGAGCGTCAGATTCAACGTGCCCGTCCGGCCGCCGTTGATGCTCACGCTGCTCAAATTGTTCCAGCCCGGCGCATTCCGGTTCTGCGTGTCCACCACGCCAGGCAGTATCTTCAACAGCCCCAGATAGTCGCGCCCTTTCAACGGAACATTCTGTGTCTGTTCGGTCGAAATCAAACCGCTGCGCTCGGCCGATTGCGTCTGCAGGCGCGCTACCTCCGCCACCACTTCCACCGTCTGCGTCAGGTCGCCCACCTCCATCGCCATCGTGCCCAGCACCAGACGTTCTGTCGCGCTGAGCGTCACGCCCGTCTTATCGAGGCGCTTGAAACCCTTCGCCGTCACGCTCACCCGGAACGTGCCGGGCAGAATTTGGGTGAATACGAAATCACCCGCACTCCCCGTTTTCACCTGCCGGGTCTGGCTGGTCTGCACATTGACCAGACTGACCTCGGCATCGGGAATGGTGGCCCCCGTCTGGTCGGTCACCGTCCCTGTAATCGTACCCGTTAGCCCTTGGCCGCATAGCATGGCGGCACTGGCAAGAATGAAACACCCGATACGTAAAGATCGATGCATTCACACGGCACTCCAAGCCGTGGGGCGAAACTATCACAGCGATTCATCGGTGAATATCCATCTTTCGATGTATTCGCCATTAAGGCGGCCTCCGACCCGCGCGGGTCCGCCGGCATTTGCCCGAATACTGTGGTTCTTCACACCACAATGCGCGAAATATGTGTCTTCCGAAAGAGAAAACGCCTGTTGCCGCCTGAAGGACGACGGAGCGGTTTGCCCCATCCGGCCATTGTGATAGTCTACCCATCGCTATGATCAAGTACCCCGCCCGTGCGGTTCTATCTTTCCTCCTGGTGTGTGCCGCCGCTTCTGCCCAGGAAGAGTTCGTCCCGATCGAGGGAGGACACCTCCCCGGCCGCCCCGGCGTGCGCGTCGAGAGCTTCGAGATGGCCGACACGCCTCTCACCAATGCCCAGTACGCCGAATTCCTCCGCGCCACGGGCTATCGCCCCCCGGAGCACTTCGTTAAAGGCACGCCCCCGCGCGGCTTCGAGAACCATCCGGTGATCTTCGTCAACCGCTACGACGTCTACGCCTACCTGCAATGGCGTTCGAAGAAGGAAAACCGGATCTACCGGCTTCCGCTCTCCGCCGAGCACGAATATGCCGCCAAAGCCGGGCGCGACGGCCTCAAATACGTCTGGGGCGATGCCGATCCCGCCGGCAAAGCCAACTTCGCCGATAGCGACCGCGACTACACCGCCTGGCACAAGTTCCTGAAGCCCGTAAAATCCTACGAACCCAATCCGTGGGGCCTATACGACATGTCCGGCAACGTCTGGCAGATGGTCGGCAACGAGTACGAACTCGCCGGACGCCAGTGGATCTTCCGCCTGACCCACCCGATGGAGAAGGATGGCGGCGTGGCGGGCGGATCGTGGGCGCGCAGCGCCGCCTACCTGCCCGTCCAGACCCGCGGCGGCGTCAGCCAGGGCATCCGCCACCCGGACCTCGGCTTCCGCCTGGTCCGCGAACCCCTTGGCTCCACCCACTTCCACCGCCAACCCCGCCGCCTCGTCGCCCTCCCCGCCGCGTCCGGCGTCTTCCTCTCCTGGCAGATGCTGCCCGGCGATGCCGCCGGCTATCACGTCTATCGCTCCCCGAGGCTCGACGCCGCGGGCGTCCGGATCACCTCCGCGCCCGTCACCTCCTCCACCAGTTACCTCGACACCTCCGCCCCGGCCGGCGTCCGCCAGCATTACCGCATCCGCCCCGTCGCCTCCGATGGCCGCGAGTCCGCCCCCTCCGAATGGGCCTCGGTCACCCCCGGCGCCGCCCCCACCAACGTCGCCGCCGTCTTCGATCCCAGCCCCACCCAGGGCGACTGCACCCCCATGTTCGGCGACCTCGACGGCGACGGCAAACTCGATATCCTGTTCCGCTGCAACAACGGCATCCGCGAAAACACCCGCGACCCCGGCCTGCCCGTCGAACTCGAAGCCTTTACCTCCTACGGCAAACAACTCTGGCGCAAACCCCTCATCGATTACGACAATTGCTACGGCAATGCCAACAATTCGCCGGTCCTGATCTACGATTTTAACGGCGACGGCAAAGCCGAAGTCGCCGCCCGCATGCTCGTCAACGGCAGCGTCGATCTCGCCATCCTCGACGGCATGACCGGCAAAATCCTCCGCCGGACCCCCTGGCCCGAGATGGCCACCGACCATTCCGGCACCTCCACCCGCGTCCACATGGCCGTCGCCTACCTCGACGGCAAACGGCCCTCGCTCGTCACCCAGACCGGCCTCTATGAAAACGAACGCTTCCACGCCTGGGACCCCGCCAATCTGGAGCAGATCTGGGAGTTCAACAGCTATGGCGCCACCAGCGGGTCCGGCTCCCACCATGTCGATATCGCCGATGTCGATGGCGACGGCCGCGACGAAGTCTTCAACGGAACCACCCTCCTGAACCCCGACGGCACCATCAAATGGGCGATCCACCGCGCACACCCCGACATCGTCGCCATCAAGCACATCCTGCCCGGAACGAAGGGCCGCCAGGTCTTCTATGTTGTCGAAACCTCCACGCACGCGGGCGCTTATCTGGTCGACGCCGCCACGGGCAAAATCATCTGGAAACTGAACCGCGAGGATGACCCGCGCTGGACCCACGCCCACATCGGCTGGGCCGCCGACATCTCCGCAGCTCACCCCGGCATGGAGATGCTGACCAACCGCGACGGCCACCTCGCCAAAGAGACGGTCCTGTTCGGTTCCGATGGCAAAATCCTGATGGAGGGCTTCCCGGCCCGCTACCGGCCCGTCAACTGGACCGGTTCCGACGCCCGTGACCTCGTCAGCCCCGACGCCCGCGAACTCGCCCGCTTCGACGGCGCGAAGCTGACACCCGCCTCCGCCCCCGCGCCCTCGGCCGCGGCCTGCAACGTCATCATGGTCGGCGATCTTCTGGGCGACTACCGCGACGAGATCGTCTGCTCCCGCCCGGGCGAAGGCGGCCGCCGCCAGATCGTCATCCTGACCAACGCCACCCCCAGCCGCAAAGAGATCACCCGGACCGCCTCCCGCGAGTACCGCCTCTGGCTCGCCCGCAACCTCGGCGCAGGCTATGGCTCCTACTTCGAGTGGCAACCCGAATAGCCGCCCGCCCGATCCGTTAGCCTGAAGCAGGAGGCCCCACTTGAAGAAATGGACCATCGCCGCGCTCACGCTGGCCGCCCTCGTGGCCGGACTGGCCGCGGTCACCCGCATCGCCGGTGGCTGGTGGGAAAAAAACACGCTCGACCGCCGCGCCCAACTGGAATCGGCCCGGCCTCTCCCCCTGCCGGCATCCGCCGAGCCTCCCGCCGTGGTCCAACGCTACCTCGAGAGGGCCGCCCCCGCCACGCGCGCCGCCGTCCGTCTGGCACGCCTCCAGCACGAAGGCGAATTTCTGCTCGGCCCCGGCCGCTGGAAGCCTTTCTCCTCCACGCAGTTGGTCACCACCAACCCGCCCGGCTTCGACTGGGACGCCCGGATGCCGCTCGCGCCCGGTCTGCCGGTGTTGGTGCGCGACGGCTACCAGCGAGGCGAAGGCATGATGCGCGCGGCAGTCTTCGGTCTCTTCAACGTGGCCCGCGTCGAGGGCGGCGGCGCGATGGCCGAAGGCCAGTTGCTCCGCTATCTCGCCGAAACGCCCTGGTATCCGACCGCCCTCCGCCCCGGCGGCGGCGTCGAGTGGAAGGCCCTGACGGAGTCAACGGCCCGGGCGCGCCTCAAGGACGGCCCGGTGACCGCCGTGCTCGACTTCGAATTCGGGCCCGACGGCCTGGTCTCTGGCGTCTTCGCCGCCGCCCGCGGCCGTGAAGTCGACGGCCGGATCGTGATGACCCCCTGGGCCGGCCGCTTCCGCAAGTATGAGAAGCGCGACGGCATGCTGATCCCGGTCGAGGGCGAAGTCGAATGGCGCCTGCCCGAAGGCCCCCAGGTCTACTGGAAGGGGCGCGTCACCCGCGCCTCCTGGGAATAACCGGGATGGCGGAACTCTCTCGCCGCTCTTTTCTGCTCGGTCTCGGCGCCGCCGCCCCCGGCGACCGCGTCCGCGGTTACTTCTCTGATTTCAACGCCTTCCCGGGAGAGCCGGTCGAGTCACACATCCCCGATGAACGGTCGTTCGAGTGGGTGATGGACCTCTGCCCGCGGTTCGAATGTCCCGACACCTGGGTCGAGCGCGTCTACTACTACCGCTGGTGGTCGCTCCGGAAACATCTGCGGAAGACGCCCGCGGGCTTCATCTTCACCGAATTCCTGCGCCCCGTCCGCCACGCCACGGACTATAACGCCGTCAGTTGCGCCCTCGGCCATCACATCGCCGAAGCCCGCTGGCTCGCCGATCCGGTCTATCTGGACGAATACCTCCGCTTCTGGCTGACCTCCGGCCAAGGCCGCGGTTTCCAGCGGCACTACCACGCCTTCAGCAACTGGACCGCCCACGCTGTCTTCCAACGATGGCTCGTGGATGGACGGACGCCCGCCCTGCTGGCCCTGTTCGACCAGTTGTTGGCAGATTATGCCTTCTGGGAGCGCGAACGCCTGCTGCCATCGGGCCTTTTTTGGCAATATGACGTCCGCGACGGCATGGAGGAATCCATTTCGGGCGGCCGGAAGGCCAAAAACGCCCGTCCGACCATCAACAGCTACATGTTCGGCAACGCCCGCGCGCTCGCCCGGATCGCGCGGATCGCCGGACGCCCGGCCATCGCCAAATCATTCCAACAAAAGGCCGAACGCCTCCGCGCGCTGGTCGAAAACACCCTCTGGGACCCCGAAGCCCGCTTCTACAAACCCAGGCTCGAGAACGGCGCGCTGGCTGGAGTCCGCGAACAGATCGGCTTCACCCCCTGGTTCACCGGACTCCCCGGCGCCCGCGGCGGCCGCGCCGAGGCCTGGCGGCAGTTGCTCGACCCCGAAGGCTTCCACGCCCCGTTCGGGCCCACCACCGCCGAACAGCGGCATCCCGGCTTCCAGATCGCCGAATCGGGCGACGATTGCCAGTGGAATGGCCCCAGTTGGCCGTTTTCGACGACAGTCACGCTCACCGCGCTCGCCAATCTGCTCGAATCCGGCGTCCGCGCGCCGGTTTCCGTCCGCGACTACTTCGAGACCTTCCTGATCTACGCCCGCAGCCACCAGATCCGCCTCGACGATGGCCGCGTCGCCGCGTTCGTGGACGAAAACCTGAACCCGTTCACCGGCGAATGGCACGCCCGTGCCCGGAAACTCAAAAAGAAGACCTTTTACGGCCGCGGCGACCACTACAACCACTCCGCTTTCAACGATTTGGTCATCACCGGGCTTTGCGGGTTGCGCCCGCGCGAGGGCGGCCGGGTCGAGGTCCGGCCCCTGCTGCCGGAAGGCGCCTGGGACTGGTTCCGCCTGGAAGGGGTCCGCTATCAGGGGAGACAGTTGACCATCGTTTGGGACCGGGACGGCTCTAAGTATGGGCAAGGAGCGGGCCTGCGCGTCGAGGCCGATGGACGCCGGGTGGCCGGGTCGCGCCGCCTGGAACGGGTTCGCGGAACGCTTTAGAACGCGTTCAGGTGGTCTTGGCGGCCTTTTTGACCGCCTTTTTAGCCGTCTTTTTGGCGGCTTTCTTCGTCGCCTTGCGCGCCGTCCGCTTCACCGGCAAACCGCCCTGGTCGGCGATCTTCTGGGCGCGTTCAGCGAGCAGCGTCACGGCCTGCTCCATCGTCAGTTCGAGAGGATCGACACCCCGAGGGACGGTCGCGTTGATCTCGCCGTCAGTTATATATGGGCCATAGCGGCCGGTCAGCACTTTGACCGGTACATTCTTCGCCGGGTGGTCGCCCAGTTCCTTGAGCGTGGTCTGGGCGCGGGCGGCGCCCCGGCCCCGGGTCTTGGGCTGACGAAGCAGTTCGACAGCCTGTTCGAGTGTCACGTCGATCGGCGAAAGGTCCGCCGGGAGACTCCGGGTTTCGGTGCCGGACTGCACGTAGGGGCCAAACCGGCCATTGGCGGCCACCACCTTCTCGCCCGAGTCCGGATTCGGACCGAGGTTCCTCGGCAGGCTCAGCAATTTGACGGCATGGTGCAGATCCACCTGATCGAGGCTGGTGCCCTGAATCAGGGACGCGATTTTGGGTTTGGCGCCATCGCGGCCGTCCCCCAACTGCACGTAAGGGCCGAAGCGGCCCACCTTGAGATAGATCGGCATCCCGAATTCGGGGTGCAAACCGAGACTTTCGGGCTCCTTCGAGGCCGTTTCGATCATTTCAAGGGCCTTCGCGAGCGTCAATTCGTCGGGCGGCATCAGATCGGGGACACTCGCCCGCCGCTCACCGTCGGTGATGAAGGGGCCATAGCGGCCAATCCGGACCTGGACCTGGCGGCCGTCCACCTCGCCCAGCGGTAAACCATTGATAATGCGGGGGTCGATCTTCTCTTCACCCAGCTTGACGAGGGTCTTCAGGCCCGGCAGATCGTCGCCCTCGCCGAAGTAGAAGCCCTTCAGATACTCCAGGCTCGTCTCTTCGCCCCGGGAAATGGCGTCGAGGTCGTCTTCGAGGCGCGCTGTGTATTCGTAATCGAGGAAGTTGTCGAAATGGTTCTCCAGCAGGCCGACCACCGCCATGGCGGTGAACGTCGGCACCAGCGCGGTACCCTTCTTGAACGCGTAGGCGCGATTCAGCACCAGTTCCACGATCGAAGCCCACGTGGACGGCCGCCCGATGCCCAACCGCTCGAGTTCCTTGATCAGCGAGCCTTCCGTGAACCGGTTCGGAGGCTGCGTGGCGCGCTCCAGAGGCTCCGCAGCCACACAACGGAGGGCGTCCCCGGCGGCCAGAGCCGGAAAGCCATGGTTCAGTTCGTTCGCTTCTTCTTCGGCGCTCGCCAGGTACGCGCGGCGGAAACCGGGGAATGTAAACGTCCGCCCCGACGCCCGGAACTGCGCATCGCCGGCATTCACCAGCACGGTCGTCGTCGTGCCCTGCGCGTCCGGCATCTGGCTGGCGACCGTGCGCATATAGATCAGTTCATAGAGCCGGAAAGCCTCTTCGCCGAGGGTGGCGCGCACTTCGGCCGGGTCGCGGTAGCTTTCGCCGGCCGGACGGATCGCCTCGTGCGCCTCCTGGGCATTGCGAACCTTGGTTTCGTACGTGCGCGCCGAGGGCAGCAGGTACTCGCGGCCGAACTTCTGCTCGATCAGCGAACGCGCGCCCCGAAGCGCTTCGTCGGACAAAAAGGTCGAGTCCGTTCTCATGTAGGTAATGAGACCGTTCTCATACAACTGCTGCGCGATCTGCATTGTCCGCTTGGCCGAGTAGCGGAGCTTGGCGTTGGCCTCCATCTGCAGCGTGGAAGTGACAAACGGCGCCGCGGGCCGCTGCGTGAAAGGCTTCTGTTCGACGCTGGCTACCGTCACCGGACCCTGATTCAGCAGTCCGGTGATCCGCTCCGCGCCCGCCCGGTCCAGCAGCACGAGTGCGCCCGGATCATCCAGAAGCCCGGTATCGGGGTTGAAATCCCGGCTCGTGGCCACCCGTTTGCCCGCCAGATTGAGCAGTTCGATATCAAATGCAGGCTGCGCGCCCGGCTTTTCAACCTTCGCGCGCACCGACCAGTAATCGGCCGAGTGAAACCGGATCCGCGCCCGCTCCCGCTCCACCAGCAACCGGACCGCCACGCTCTGCACCCGCCCCGCGCTCAGCCCGGGCGTCATCTTCTTCCACAACAGCGGACTGACTTCGTAGCCGAACAGCCGGTCGATGATCCGGCGCGTCTCCTGCGCCCGCACCAGATCCAGGTCGATGTCCCGGGCACTCTCCAGCGCGTGCTGGATCGCTTCCTTGGTGATTTCGTTGAAAACCAGGCGCCGTGTTGGGACCTTCGGTTTCAGCAGTTCGGACAGGTGCCAACTGATCGACTCCCCTTCCCGGTCCTCGTCAGTCGCCAGGTACAGTTCCGGAGCGTCCTTCAACAGCGCCTGCAGTTCCTTCACCTGGTCCTTCCGGGTGCGCGAAACCACATACAGCGGCTCGAAGTTCTGCTCGACGTTCACCCCCAACCGGGCCCAGGGTTCCTTCTTTAGTTTGAGAGGGATATCCGCCGCATTCTCGGGCAGGTCCCGGACATGGCCCATCGACGCCCGGACGACAAAATCCTTGCCGAGAAACTTCGTGATGGTCTTTGCCTTCGTCGGGGATTCGACGATTACCAGTGCTTTACCAGCCATCGATCAACCACACTTTCGTAGGGTGCATTGCAGCCCCGTCTGCACAGGACTCCGCGGACCCAAGTATACACGAGCTTGAAGAACCAGGACTCAAATGCGCGCAGATGCGCTTTCGCCCCTCTGCCGGTCCGCGGTGCCGCGGGTGGACCGGATGAACCGGTTGCCGGCGCCCGGAACGGGCCCGCCTTGGTCCGGCCAATCGTGCGGCCGGTCTACCTGCCCATTACTTTAACAAAACTCTTTCCGGGCAGTTGCCGGACCAACCCGGCGAGTTCCAGCTCAAACAGCATCGCGATCACTTCCGAACTTGACGCATCCGGGCAAAGTTCAGTGATGTCGTCCAGATTCAACGCGGTATCCACCTTCAGAATCCGCAGAACCTGCTGCGCCACCCCCGTCATCGGACCAAAGTCGAGCGCCGCCTGCTCCGCCGCCGGCGGCGGCCCACTCGATTGCGCCGCGATCTGCTTCCGGCACTCCCACGGCAGCCCGTCCAATATATCCGAAGCCGACTGCACAAGCTGCGCCCCCTGCTTGATCAACAGGTTAGGACCAAAGCTCTGCTGCGCCGTGATGTTGCCGGGCACCGCGAACACCTCCCGGTTCTGCTCCAGCGCCAGCCGCGCCGTGATCGCCGACCCCGAATACTGCGTCCCCTCCACCACCACCACCCCCGCCGAAAGCCCGCTCACCACCCGGTTCCGGATCGGAAAGTTCTGCGGATACGCCGGCGAGCCCATCGGAAATTCCGACAGGATCAGCCCCTGCGCCCCCAACCGCGCCGCCAGCGAGCGGTTTTCGCGCGGATACACGACGTCCACCCCGCAGCCATACACTGCCAGCGTGGGCCCCTGCGCGGCGAGCGCCCCCAGATGCGCCGCCGTGTCGATCCCCCGCGCCATCCCCGACACCACCGTCACCCCTCGCGCCGCCAGGTCCGTCGCCAATCGCTCCGCCACTGCCTTCCCGTAAGTGGACGCCAGCCTGCTCCCGACAATCGCCACCCCCACCCGGCCCAGGATCTCGATCCGCCCCCGCGCGAACAACACCACCGGCGGGTCGAAGATCTGGCGAAGAAGTTCCGGGTAGGCGGCATCATGGACCGTCAGCAGCGTGACCCCCTCCCGGGCCATCCGCTCATGCTGGCTGGCCGCGTCCTCGAACAGGCACCCCGACGCGATCGAACGCGCCACCGCCCCCGGCACCCCCTGCCCCGCCAATTCCGACGCCGAAGCCCGGAAGATCGCCTGCGGCGTCCGGTACGTCGCCAGCAGATCGAGAGTTTTGCGCGCCCCGAGGCCGGGCGTCAGATGGAGCGCGAGCCAGTGCAGGGTCTCGTCATCGCTGCGCAGGGCCACACCCGGAGCGGGAACTGGAGAAGCAGTCACATTATAGAAGTGCGCCGGAGCCCGGATAATTCTCACCCCACCTTGACGGTGGGTTACGCTGAAGGTCTACATGCACCGGGTCGACGATCAGTTCGCCGAGCAGGAACTCCTGCTGCTCTACATCGCGAAAAAGCTCAGAGAGGCCAAAAAACTCGAAGAGCTGCTGACCCAGGCCGGAATCGACTACCTCGTCGAGTGTGACACCTACCGCGGCGGCATCATCTTCGTCTCCGAGCGCGTCGGCGCCTTTTTCTACGTCGCCGACGACGCCGCGGAAGCCGCCCGCGCCGTCCTGCGCGACAACGGCTACCGCCCCTACGAAGCCCTCGGTTAACGCGGCAGATCCGCCACCGGCAGCGGTTGACCCTCGCTATCGAAGAAGGATGCCACCGAAAGCGACGCCGAAGCGGGGCCCAGCAGCAGAATCTGCGTCCGGAAGCCCCCACCATCGGCGATATGCGGGAAGATGACCGGCCACGGCGCCGGCCGCGTCAGATCGGCCACCGGCAGCGTCATCATGATCAGTTCGGAGCGCTCGTTGACCAGGAACCGGAGCGCCAGGGCGGCAATCGGCACCGGTGCTTCGATGGCGAGGACGCCCGTAAACCCGTCCGGAAGGGCGCCCACCAGATCGCCCGAGACGGCCGCGAGGTGGCCCCGCGCTGGCAGGGTCACCACCCGCGCTGGCGTGACCGGCGTGATGCCGTCCAGCGCGTAAGCCCGGAGTGTCACGTTCACCGGCACATTCGAAGGGTTGGCCATGGCGACGCCCGTGTCCCGGCCCGCGGTCCGGTCGATGAAGACCCTCGATGAGGGCGTCAGCGCCGAAGCGGGCACCCCGGACTCGCTGACCACCGCGCCATTCTGCCCAAGCCGGAATACCCCGGCCCCGAAGGGCGCGCCCTGCGCGCCGTCGGGAATCAGTCGGATCCAGCCCGCGCGGGTCTCCAGACGTCCGTCCGATTCCAGCAGCCACGCGCCATTCGGGGGAATCAGGTAGCGCGTGGTGGTCGCCGGCACGCCGCCACGCGGCGCCACCGGCAGCGGTCCGCCGGTCGAGGCGAAGAACTCGATCGTGCCCGAGAGCGGCAGATCCGCCGGATTCACCAGCGCCAGGGCCGTGGTGAATCCCCCGCCGTCGGCCAGGTGCGGAAACACCTGCGGCCCGGCGGGCGCGGGCAGCGTCAGATCGGCAACCGGCGTCGAAGTGAACAGAATCTCGTTGCGCTGGTTGATCGTGGCTCGCAGCGCCATCACCGAGACCGGTACATCGCTCGTGATGTCGAGCGAACCGGTGCCGGCGCCGGCGGCGAACGACGACGGCACATTGAACCCGGGGGCGATAGCGTTGAGGTCGTTCAGCAGAAGCGCGGCGTGGTTGCGCGCCGGCAGTGCGCCGCGCGCCGAGGTCACCACCAGGCCCTGCGCGTCCCGCAGCACGAGATCGAGTTCGGCAGGCTGGTCGCCGGGATTCGCAATGCCGATCCCCGTGGTGATGTCGACCGCCCCCAGAAACTGCGTCAACGCCGCCGTCACCCCGTTGCGCTGTTCAATGAACAGGCGCGCGCGCGTGGTGGGCGGCGAAGCGGGCACGGCCGCCTCGGAGACCGTCGCGCCATTCTGGACCAGCGTGAAAACGGCGGTCCCGTAAGGCACCGAGCCCTCTTCGAGGTCCAGAGTAATATAGCCGCCTTTCACGTCCGGCGCCGTGCCGAGCGTGTTCAGTGCCGCCGCGCCGGCCTGCGCGACCGGCATCTCGACCCGCGCCGGAGACGACGGCAAGAACGACCGCGACCACGCCGAGGACCGGCCCGAAGCCGTCGCCGCCAGGCGGTACTCGTAAGCGATGCCGTTCGTGCTCGCGTCCAGGTAGGTCGTCGTGGCGCCCGGCAGGGTGGTGACGGTCTGCCAGTCGCCGCCGGGCGCGCGGCGCTGCAGCGTCCACCCCGCGGGTGTGGGGCCGGAGTGCGTCCACGACAGCCGGTTCGAGTTCGGGCCGGTCTGCGTCGCCGTCACCGCGCCCGGCGCCGGCGGGGCGTTGGCCGGACGCGCGGATACCAGGTTGTCCGAGGCGTCGTAGGTATAGTCAATCGCCCGGCCGTTCGGCCAGACGACGGACGTGATCCGCCCGGCGGCATCGTAATTGTAGGTTTGCGCGGAAACGAGGGCAGCAGCGGCGAAAATGAACAATAGCCGGGTCATGGTATTTGTCCTCATTTGACTAGAAACTGGGCAGGATATTCCCGGGGACATTCGGATGAGGCCGCCCGGCCATGGTGAGGAATTCCAGATAGGCGTTCCACATAATGTATTCGCCATACACGCCGCGCGACCCGCGGTTGACCTCCGCGCGGGCCTCTTCTTCCACAACCGGACCGGGCCGCGGAGGCTGGGGCCGCCCGCCCCCCGACTGCCACAACGACGAAAGCCAGGTGGGGCCATTCAGAATCGCGTTCCCCAGCGCTTCGCCCGCGCCGGTCTCCTCGGCGCCGCGCTCAAACCCGGCCTTCAGCAGGCCCCGGATCAATCCCCGCCCCGCCTCCTGCTTCAACGACCGGCCCAGAAGATCCGCGCGGCCGTAAATGGCCCGGCGCGCGGCGGCTTTCCCGCCCGCCCCCAGTTTTCCGAGAAACTTGGGGCCGAGTCGGGACCCGGCCTTGCC
>ERZ761609.1142-NODE-1142-length-25303-cov-60.160052_pt1 | contig 25303 bp, 21 predicted proteins | sample MGYA00511163_ERZ761609 | MGnify/ENA primary metagenome ERZ761609 (study PRJEB28899, sample SAMN02445070) | bioreactor sludge metagenome | biome: EBPR sludge | place: Australia: Brisbane, Thorneside Wastewater Treatment Plant | collected 2011-12-16 ... | reverse complement strand
GAAGCCCGACATTCGGAGGGCGACGGCGAGGGCGTGGCCTCGGGGAGGGGCGGCGGAATTCAACGGGCAGACAACCCTCCCCCGACCCAAACAGAATCCGAGATCAGCTGGCTCAATACTCGATCAACGAGTGAATCGGATAGCCCAGAAGATTCTGACGGCCGCCCAAAAAGCCGAGTTCCAACACAAAGCCCATCCCACACACCTGACCATTCAGCCGCTCGATGAGTCGGGCCGCGGCCGCCGCAGTGCCCCCAGTCGCCAAAAGGTCGTCCACAACATAGGCTCGCTGCCCCGGGCTGACGGCATCGACGTGCATCTCGACGGTGTTCGTCCCGTACTCCAGCGCATATTCTTCGCTGATTCGGTCATAGGGGAGCTTGCCGAGTTTGCGCGTCATGACGAAAGGAAGCCCCAGCGCCATCGCGACCGGGACGCCAAAAATGAACCCGCGGCTTTCGATGCCCACAATGGCGTCGGCGGATTGCTCCCGGGCTTTTTCGGTCAAGAGTTCGATCACTTGAGCGAGCGCCGCCGGGTGCGCAATCACCGGGGTGATGTCTTTGAACAAAATGCCCGGCTTCGGAAAGTCGGGAACATCACGCACTAAGGTTTCGGCCAAAAGGGGCATAGGCTCAGCATACCAAAACCGAAGGGCACCGGCCCCAACGCCGGCACCCCTCAGATGCCCACTCTCCCCAGAATTCGGGTCGCGTTACCAGCGCGCTCCGAAAGCGATCGCCCCCACGGTCACCACGGCGATCGCCGCGATCCCATAGCCCAAAGCGAGAATCCGAAAAGCCTTTTGGCCGAGCGGATGTGCGAAATTGATGACGTTTTGGTTCGGGTCGGGCTCGCCCGTGCGCCGACGGCGCGGCACCCAAAGCCGGGTGTCGTCACGCCCGAAGTAGTGCCCGAACTTCCAGTTCTTTGCGTCTTCCCAGATCGCCCGGTTCTCGGTGCGACGCTCGCTTAAGAACTTTTCACTAACGCGGACCGCGACCGATTGATATCGCGATTCGATGATCTCTTCTAGCCATTGAGTTGTCTTCATCCTCGTGCCCTCACCAGCGGTATTCCCTACGGCTGGCAAGCCTTCGGATGGCAAAGGTACGAGGTTTTTCGTGGCTAGGTCGGGTCTTTGCGAGCGGCGCAACCTTCGGGGCCACAAACTTCGGGCGTGGGGCAACTCGTCTCGGCGGACGCGGGACTCGCCGAGCCCGAGTAATCGTTCACGTGGAATCCGGACCCCTTGAACATCACACCGACGGGCTGAATGAGTCGCCTCACCAAGCCTTGGGCTCCGCAGCCGCAGTCTTTCAAGGGCTCTTCGGTGATCCGCTGTTCGATTTCGAAGACTTTTTCACACGATTTGCATTCGTAGACGTAGGTTGGCATCCGTTCACCTCGAATAAAAGAGGACGCAATATGCGCTGGGTTCAATTTTGGCAGATGGAGGCGGGGAGGCGCAATCCGTTGGGTGAGGCCGTTCGTTGCTAGGCCAGACCTTTGTTTGGGGCGATCTGGCCGTCGTCGGCCTGCTTACGGTGATGGAGGTCCTCCTTTCGGCGGACAACGCTTTGGTGCTGGCGATCATGGTCAAGCACCTTCGGGCTGACCTGCAGAAAAAGGCACTCCTCTATGGTCTGGGCGGAGCCTTTATTTTTCGCTTCGTTGCGATCCTGCTCGCCAAGCAAGTGATGCAACTCTGGTGGCTCCAAGCCATCGGAGCGCTCTACTTGGCGTTTTTGCCGTTCAAGCACTTTTTCCACCTTTCGCGGGACTCTGAAGTCAAGCCCAAAGGGCTCGGTTTTTGGCAGACGGTGCTGGCCGTTGAACTGACCGACATCGCCTTTGCCATCGACTCCGTCTTGGCCGGCGTCGCCCTTATTCGAGGCCAAGCGGACAAAATCTGGGTGGTCTATGTGGGGGCTTTGATCGGGGTCATCGCGCTCCGATTTGCCGCCGGAGCGATTGTCAAGCTCCTCTTCCGGTTCCCTGCCTTGGACCACATGGCGTATGTTCTGATCGGATGGGTCGCGGTCAAGCTCACCTTTTTGTCGGGCCACAATTACGTCCGGACCGCTGAAGCCGGAGGGCGCGATCTTGGCTGGACAATCCCCGAGATGCCGCCTGTGATCTTTTGGTCGGTCCTCGGTTTGATCCTCGTCGGTGGGATTTTCTACGCATCCCGACATCCGGTCGCTTCTCTCGAAGAGACCTCCACTGCCCCCACACAAGACACCCATGAAAAAGCTTAAGATCGCCATCATCGGCACGGGCGAAATCGCCAACGTCTGTCACCTGCCGGGTTACCGGTCGATTCCTGAAGAGTGTGAGGTCGTGGCTTTATGCGACACTCAGCCTGAAGTCTTGGCCCAAGCCTCCCGCCGCTGGGAAATCTCCCGAACCACGACCTATTTTCGCGACTTGGTGGACGATCCCGAGATTGACGCCGTCTCGGTGACGACGCCGAACCGATTTCATCTTGACCCGACGGTCGCTTTCCTTCGGGCTGGCAAGCACGTCCTGTGTGAAAAGCCCCTCGCGATGAACGCAGCCGAGGCCCGTCAGATGGTCCAGGCCGCTCGCGAATCCGGAAAAATCTTGCAGGTGGCCTTGCAGATGCGGTTCGGGTCGTCCGGCCGCTTTATGCGGCAGTTCATCGACTCGGGCGGCATGGGCGAAATCTACTATGCTCGCGCCCACGCGCTCCGTCGACGGGGCGTGCCTCACTGGGGGGTGTTCACGAACAAAGAGCTCCAAGGGGGCGGGCCGCTGATCGACATTGGCGTCCATATTCTCGACCTGACGCTCTATCTGATGGGCTATCCGAAGCCCGTTGTGGCGAGCGCTGGATGCTGGGACCTGCTCGCCAAGAATCCGAAGTTAACCAATTTCTGGGGCCCCTATGACCCGACGAAGTTCACCGTCGAAGACTTCGCCGTTGGCTTCATCCGGTTTGAGAATGGGGCATGCGTTACTTTAGAGAGCTCTTTTATGGCGAATATGGAGGGCGATCCGTTTCAGACCCAGCTCTTCGGCACACGCGCCGGAGCCATCGTCAAGAATTCCGGGGACGATCCAGTTCGAATCTTTACCGAGGTCGAGGGTCAGTTTTTCAACATGACCCCGCCGCATTTGCCAAAGGTCGAGAGCGCGCACACGGCTGAAGTCCAGGCGTTCATCCGGGCGATTCACAACGGTGACCCTTCACCGGTGCCCGGCGAGCACGGCTGGATTTTGAACGCGATCTTTGACGCGATGTACGCGAGCGCGGAGTCGGGCCGAGAAGTCGCCGTGCAGCTCGATTGAGCGGGCTGCGATCTCGGTCTCCCAAAAAGAAACGCCCGGGCACAAAGGACCGGGCGTCGACCGAGAGAGGTGAGTCAGATTAGCGGGCGTAGAATTCGACGACCTTTTGCTCTTCGAAGAACTTCGGAAAGTCTTCCCGCTCAGGGAGGGCAATGATCTTGCCACGGAAATTTTGGATATCTGGCTCGATGTAGACCGGAACCGGCGCCCCTTCGTAGTGGTTGCGCTTGGCAATGCCCCGGCTGGAATCTCGGTCTCGGACCTCGACGATGTCGCCGACTTTGAGCCGATAGCTCGCGATGTTGACCGGATTGCCGTTCACATAGACATGGCCATGCGACACAACTTGGCGGGCTTGGTAGATCGAATTGGCCCAGCCCATTCGGAAAACGACGGTCTGGAGCCGGAGTTCGAGTAGCCGCAGGAAGTTCAAGCTCGTGTTGCCGTGCATTCGCTGAGCCTTTTCAAAGCTTCGCCGAAACTGCTTTTCCAGCATCCCGTAGTGGCGACGAATGACCTGCTTGGCCAAAAGTTGCTCGCCGTACTCGGACATTCGCTTGTCGCGGCGTTGCGGGCCATGTTGACCCAAAGGATAAGGCCGCTTGCTGCTCGGGCACTTCGTCTTGCCCCAGATGTTAAAGCCGACCTTGCGGCAAATGTCTGTTTTTCTTCCTCGATAAGTCGCCATAAGCTGTTCGTACTCGGTCCACGCCTCGGTCAGAGGCAAAACGAGAGGATACTCCATCGGACCCCGCTGACACAACCCATCGAGTTCTCTCGTTTCAAAAAGAGCCGGGCCAAAGGACCTATTCCCGGGTGCCCGCGTCTGTAAGTTTCTGGTGGGGTCATGAAGAAAGTCACTTGGATCGTGTTTGTGGTGCTCATCGGGCTGTGTGGGTTGGGCTACTTTGCCATCCAGGGCCTGCAAGCCCAAAATCGAAAGAAGTCCGGCCCGGACCCCAACCTCGTCCAAGTGACCCGAGGTGACCTGGTTCAACAAGTCATCGAAACTGGGACGATCGACGCGAAAAAAGCCGTTGAAGTGAAAAGCCGCGTCGCAGGAAGGGTCAAGCAGATCTTCGTTCAAGAAGGCGATCGCGTTTCCGCCGGCCAGTTGATTGCGATCATCGACCCGCAAGAGACCCTCCTTCAGGTCCGGCAAAGCGAGGCGCAACTTCGAGGGGCCCAAAGCTCCGTCGCTCGAAGCCGTATTGAGATCAGCCAGCGACGAATCACGGCCCAAACCGCCCTTGCCAAAGCGCGTCTGCGAGTGCGCGACCTCGAACAAGAGCTCCGGGCCCAGCCTCGACTGACCCGGTCGACAATCCAACAAGCCGCCGCCGGACTCGCGGCCGCCCAGCAACAGTACCAACAACTCGCCGAAGTGACCCAGCCCAACGAGTCGCAGTCGGTCCGGAGTGATGTGCGCGAAGCCGAGGCCAGCCTGAAGAATGCCCAAATAGAAGCGGTGCGCCAGCGGAGCTTGCTCGCCAAGGGGTACGTGGCCCAACGCGAAGTCGAGGCGGCCGACCTGCAAGCCGAACTGGCACTTCGACGCCTGGAAACCGCCCAGCAAAAGCTGAAAACTCTGGAAAGCGAGCACGCTTTGGAGCGGCAACAAGCCCAAGAACGGGTCCGCCAAGCCCAAGCCCAGCTCGACCAAGCCCAAGCCGGGCAGTTTGCCGATGGCAACAAGCAACGCGAACTTGAGGCAGCCCGAATCGCGGTCCGAGAGGCCGAAGCCGGTCTCAAGGATGTCGATGCATTAATCCAATCCCAGCGGCAAGGCCAAGCCAGCGCCGACCAGATTTCAAGCGTGCTCGCTGACAGTCGCCGCCAACTCGCCGAGACTGAGATTCGAGCCCCCATCGCTGGAGTCGTCACCAAGCGCTTAATCGAGGAGGGGGAACTCGTCTCCAGCCTGAGTAGCTTTAGCAGCGGGACGCCGATGGTGCGGATTGAAGACCGGACCTCCATGATCGTCAAGCTCAACATCAACGAGATCGACGTCGCCCGGCTGAAAGTCGAGATGACCTCAAGAATCGACATCGATGCGATTCTGAACGAGTCGTTTACTGGCAAGGTGACAAAGATCGCCCCGTCGAGCTCGGCCGTCGGCGCGACCACCCCGAGTTCAGGGACCGGAGCCGACCCCGTCGTCAAGTTTGCCGTCGAGGTCACTTTGCTCGTCACCGACCCCCGCATTCAGTCCGGGATGAGCGCCAAATGCACCGTCGAGCCTGTCCGCCGAAATGGAGTCCTTCGGCTCCCACTGGAGTTCGTGGGCTCTGACGAAAACGAGAGGCCGTTTGTGATGCTCGTTGAAAAGCCGAACGATCCCCAAGCCAAACCCGTTCGAACCCCGGTCGTGGTCGGCGTGAGCAGCGGCGCTTTTATCGAGATCGCGAGCGGAGTCCAAGAAGGCCAAACCGTCCGAAAACCCGAATTCACGGGGCCGGCGCGCAAGTCGGCCTTCCAGATGGGCTCAGGCGGCGACGAGTAAAGCCATGCACGTTTTGCAATCCGTCCGGATCGCGCTGGAAATGTTGCGGCTCCACAAGCTGCGGGCGTTCCTTACGATGCTCGGGGTGATCATCGGCGTCATGAGCGTGACCCTCATCGTGATGGTCAGCCAAGGATTCAAGAGCTTTATCAACTCACAATTCGCGTCGCTCGGGTCAGACACGATCTTTGCCTACTATGATCCGTTCACTCGCATCGAGCGAGGCGAAACCACCGGCAGCATCAGCGGCCTGAAGACCGAAGACATCGAGTTCATCATGAATCGGTCGCCGAGTCTCCTGACTGGATCGGGCTATCGGGAAGCCGGCAATCAAACCGTGCGGAGCGGCGATGTCGAAGTCAAGAATGTTCAGGCTCGCGGTGTGGATGAGCAGTTTCGCGAGATTCAGCGCAACGAGCTCCTGGAGGGTCGGGGGATCAATCGCGACGATGTCGAAACAATGGCGAGCGTGGCAGTGATCAGCGAAGACTTAAAAATCCGCCTCTTCAAGGATCAATCCGCGCTCGGAAAAACCCTTCAAGCGCCGGGCATCACCCTGGAGATCATCGGAGTTGTGGCGCGGTCCCAAGTGAACGTGGGCGGCGACAATCCGAAGTCGTTTCAGATTCCGATCACCACCGCCCAAAAGAAATGGCTCGGGCGCGGCGAAGTCGACGCCATCTTGTTTCGAGCCAAGCCTGGCGCGAATATGAATGCCGCCATGGACGAAGTCTGGCAAGCTTTGATGATCAAATCCGGCAACAAAGCGATCTACCGAGTGGATTCTTCGGAAAACATCACGCGAGTCTTTGCTGGCATCGTCGGCGCTGCGGGGGCTATCTTGGTGGCAATCGCGGCCCTTTCGCTCCTGGTCGGCGGCATCGGCATCATGAACATCATGCTCGTCAGCGTCACCGAGCGCACGCGAGAGATCGGACTCCGCAAGGCCGTGGGGGCGACCCAGGGCTCAGTGCTCCTTCAGTTTTTGATCGAAGCGGCGATGCTGTCGCTGGTCGGGGGCCTGATCGGTATGGGCTTGGCGTGGATGGTCGGCAACCTCGTGACGCTGGTGACGATGACCCAGCGCTGGCCAACGCCGGAAGGGCTCGCGACCCCATTTCCTGTGTTGGCAGCGATCTTGAGTGCGGGCTTTTCCGCGCTCATCGGGATGGTTTTTGGGTTCTATCCGGCAGTGAGCGCGAGCCGCCTCGACCCGATTGTCGCACTCCGCCGGGAGTAAACCACTATAATGGGAGTCGAAGGCGATTCCTCATGATCCAGAACGATCCCACCCGTGCCATCCAGATGCAGATCGAACGCAACTCCGGGATGCCGCTCGATCTGGACTGGGTGCGTCAGGTTCGAGTGGATCGAAGTGCCGTCGAGCGGCGTGCCCAATCGTTGCTGGGGCGGCGCACGGTCAAGAAGCAATGGCAAGCCGCCTGGCTCCTCCGGGCGATCGCTTGCATGGACCTGACCACCCTGGCCGGCGACGACACGCCCGGTCGTGTCCAGCGGCTTTGCGCCAAAGCTCGACAACCCGTGCGGCCCGAGATCATTCACGCGCTGGGGGCTGAGTCCTTAGGCCTTCAGGTCGGCGCGGTCTGTGTGTATCACGAGATGATCGAACCGGCAGTGCAAGCTCTCGCCGGGTCGGGGATCCCAGTGGCGGCCGTGAGCACGGGCTTTCCCGCCGGGCTCAGCCCCCTGGCCACCCGCCTCGCTGAGATTCGCGCCAGCGTCGAAGCCGGCGCACAAGAAATCGATATTGTGATCAGTCGGCGTTATGTCTTAACCGGTGACTGGACCGCATTGTATGACGAAATGCGGGCGTATCGCGATGCGTGTGGAGATGCTCATGTCAAAGCGATCTTAGCCACTGGAGAGCTTGGACAACTTCGCAATGTCGCCAAAGCGAGTTTGGTCTGCATGATGGCGGGGGCCGACTTCATTAAGACGTCCACCGGTAAAGAGAGTGTGAATGCGACGTTGCCCTTTGGCCTGGTGATGTGTCGCATGATTCGCGCCTATCACGAGCAGACTAACTTCAAGGTCGGCCTGAAGCCTGCGGGTGGAATCAAAACCGCGAAACAGAGCCTGGATTGGCTGATTTTGATGAAGGAAGAGCTCGGCGACCCGTGGCTTTCTCCTCACCTTTTTCGAATTGGAGCGAGCTCCTTGTTGACCGATATCGAGCGTCAATTAGAGCACTTTGTCACTGGGCATTATGCCGCCACCCACCATCAGCCCCTCGCATGAACGTTGTTGATCTTTATCAGGAAATGTCGTACGGACCCGCGCCGGAATCAGATCAGATGGCCCGGCAATGGCTCGATTCTCATTCGAGAAAGTTTGGCCATTGGATTGGCGGTCAATGGACCCAAGAATCGGGACTTTTTGAAGTCTTTGCCCCCGCCAGCGGAGAACTGCTCGCTCAGGTTTCTCAGGGCAGTGCCGAAGACATCGATGCAGCCGCCTCGGCGGCGGCGAAGGCGCAAATCGACTGGTGGGCTTTGGGGCCCGAGGGCCGGGCCCGACACCTTTATGCCTTGGCCCGCCAGGTGCAAAAACATGCGCGCCTTTTCAGCGTTTTGGAATCCCTTGACAACGGAAAACCGATCCGCGAGACCCGCGACATCGACATCCCTTTGGTCGCGCGACACTTCTACCACCATGCCGGATGGGCCGCGCTCATGGCCGAACGCCTACCGAACGCCCAGCCGCTGGGTGTGGTTGGCCAGGTCATCCCGTGGAACTTCCCCCTCCTGATGCTCGCGTGGAAGGTCGCCCCCGCCCTTGCGATGGGGAATACGGTCGTGCTCAAGCCCGCGGAATTCACTCCCCTGACCGCCCTGCTGTTCGCCGAGATCGCCGGACAAGCGGGCCTCCCTGCGGGCGTCCTAAATATCGTCACCGGCGATGGACGAACGGGGGCCGCGCTTGTCGATCACCCGCGAGTCGGCAAGATCGCGTTTACCGGCTCGACCGAGGTCGGCCGAATCATACGGAAGGCGACCGCTGGCAGCGGCAAAAAGCTTTCCTTGGAGCTCGGCGGAAAGTCGCCGTTTGTGGTCTTCGATGACTGTGATCTTGACAGCGTGGTCGAGGGCGTGGTGGATGCGATCTGGTTCAATCAAGGCCAAGTTTGCTGCGCGGGGTCGCGACTGATTGTTCAGGAAGGGGTCGCCGATCTGGTGCACGACAAGCTGCGCGCCCGGATGGAGAAGTTGCGCGTAGGCCATTCGCTCGACAAAGCGGTGGATATGGGCGCCATCGTTGCGCCGGTCCAACTTGAGCGCATTCGCGAGCTCGTCGAAGAGGGTCGGGCCGAGGGCGTGGCTTGTTGGCAACCGAGCTGGGCTTGCCCGACCGACGGGCTGTTCTACCCCCCGACTCTGTTCACGTCCGTGGCCCCCGCCAGCAAGCTTGCCCAGGTGGAGATCTTTGGTCCTGTGCTCGTCAGCACGACCTTCCGGACGCCCGAAGAGGCCTGCGAACTCGCCAACAACACGCCATTTGGACTTGCTGCCAGCGTTTGGAGCGAAAACATCCACCTGGCTCTCGACGTCGCTCGGCAGATCAAAGCGGGCACCGTCTGGGTGAATTGCACGAACCAATTTGATGCCGCGAGCGGCTTTGGTGGCTACCGCGAGAGCGGCTATGGTCGCGAAGGCGGCCTCGAAGGTCTCTGGGAATATGTCCAACTGAAGAAGTTGGCCCCCGAGCGTGAGCCGAGCGAGGTGTCCGCGCTTCCCATTCGACCCGAAAACCCTCTTCAGATTGACGAGACCGCCAAGAACTACATCGGCGGCAAACAGGTTCGCCCGGATAGCGGCTATAGCCTGGTGATTCGAGGAGCGGCGGGCGAACGTCTCGGCGAAGTCGCCGACGGCAACCGAAAAGATATCCGCAACGCCGTCGAAGCCGCCCAAGCCGCCGCGCGAGGCTGGGCGAGTTCGACCGGCCACTCTCGCGCCCAAATCCTTTTCTTTGTCGCCGAAAACCTCAGCCAACGAGCCGCAGCCATTGCCGACCGATTGTCCTCAATGACCGGTCAGACCCCGGATTCGGCGCAACAAGAATTGGAAGCGAGCATCAACGAGCTCTTTCGGTGGGCCGCTTGGGCCGACAAGCACGACGGGATGGTGCATCACACGAATGGCCGGTGGGTCACGCTCGCGATGCCGGAGCCGATCGGGGTCGTGGGTGCGCTGTGTCCCCGAGAGAAGCCCCTGCTCGGCTTGATTCGAGCCACCGCCCCGCTCATAGCAATGGGAAACACCGTGGTGGCGATCCCGAGCGAGACCCACCCCTTGGCCGCGACCGACTTTTATCAGGTGCTCGAGACGAGCGATGTTCCTGGCGGAGTCTGGAACCTCGTCACCGGGCTCGCAAAGAACCTCACTGCGACTCTCGCCGAACACCACGGGGTGGACGCGGTTTGGTGCTGGAATGGTCAGCTCGGCGAGGTCGAGGCGGCCTCAATCAGCAACCTGAAGCGCACCTGGGGAGGCAGTTTGGACGACCTGCTCGCCGCGCCGAGTGAGCAACTCGTGCGCGAAGCGACCCAGATCAAGAATATCTGGGTGCCGTACGGCGACTAGCGCTTGATCGCGTACTTCTCGATCAGGGTCAGGGCGATCGGAGCGTCGTGCCACCCCTGGACGTTCACGGACTTCTCTTCGAGCTCTTTGTAGACTTCGAAAAAGTGAATGATCTCTTTTTTCGTGTGCTCCGTGATGTCACGGAGCGAATGGCGATTGGCGAACCGAGGGTCGTGAGTTGCCACGCACAGGAGCTTTTCGTCCTTGCCCTTGTCGTCGCTCATCGCCAAGACCCCGATGGGGCGAGCCTCCACCACGCAGCCCGGAAATGTTGGGTGCGAAAGGATGACGAGCGCGTCGAGCGGGTCGCCATCGATATAGAGAGTCTGAGGGATGTAGCCGTAGTCAAACGGATAAAATAAGGGCGAAAATAAGACTCGATCGAGCTTGATGACCCCGGTTTTCGAGTCCACCTCGTACTTGTTCGTGCTTCCTCGCGGAATTTCAACCACAACATTCACAACTTCGGGCGGATTGGGACCGATGGGAACTTCCAAGAGCGACATAGGCTCTCTAAAGGTACCCGGTGACCGACCTCATCTGGGTTTCAGAACCTTCTGAAAGAATCGGTCATTTGCAAAAAACAGTCCCAACGAGGGATCGCCACCCAACGTAGAGAACGTTAGGAGTAAGCAACCGACTCATGGACGAACTGCAACTTCTTTCGACCATCACCCAGCCGACCGATCTCCACCGACTCTCGGAAAAAGAGCTCCTCCAAGTGGCTCAAGAGCTCCGGCAAGCGATTTTGACTCGGGTCAGTCAAACGGGCGGCCACTTTAGCTCGAACCTGGGCACCGTCGAGCTCACCGTGGCCCTCTATGCCGCGTACTCGATTCCGCCCGATAAAGTCGTTTGGGACACCGGCCACCAAGCCTATCCCCACAAGATGCTCACCGGTCGACTCAACCAGTTCGACACCTTGCGCAAGTATCAGGGCCTGAGCGGGTTTTTGCGACGCGAAGAGCACGAGCTTGATGTCTTCGGAGCGGGCCATGCAGGGACCGCCATCAGCGCGGCCCTAGGATTTGCCGCCGCTCGCGACCAGCTTCAGACGAACGAAAAGGTCGTCGCCGTCACCGGGGACGCGGCGATCTGCTCGGGCATGAGCTGGGAAGCGCTGAACCACGCGGGGGAGATGGGCACCGATCTGTCCGTCGTCTTGAACGACAATCGGATGTCGATCGCCCCGAACGTCGGGGCCTTAACCAACTATTTCACTCGGCTCCGAGCTCGGCCCTTCACCCAGAAAGTCGCTCGCCGAGCCAAGGACGTCGTCGAACGACTCCCGTCGCCTGCGGCCAAGGTGGCGAAGGGCCTCAGGCACGGCCTGACTCACTACTTCGCGCCCAACGAAACCGGGACGGTCTTCGAGGAGTTGGGCTTTGAATACATCGGCCCGGTCGATGGGCACGACCTGCTGACGATGCTTGAGATTTTCCGCAACGTCCGAGAAATCCCTGGCCCGACATTCGTTCACGCCATCACCGTCAAGGGCAAAGGGTATGAAGTCGCCGAAGAAGACAGCCGGAAATGGCACGGCGTCGCTCCCTTCGACCTCGAAAGTTGCGAAATGCCCACGAGCTCGAGCCAGCCGACCTATACCCAGGCTTTCGGCGAAGCTGCGATTGAGTGTGCCTCTGAGGATGACAAGGTGGTCGCGATCACCGCCGCGATGCCCGATGGGACCGGCCTGACTCGATTCAGCCAGGTCCACCCGGATCGGTATTTCGATGTCGGCATTGCGGAGCAACACGCCGTGACGTTTGCCGCAGGCTTGGCCGCCGCCGGGCTCAAGCCGTTCTGCGCGATCTACTCGACGTTCTTGCAACGAGGCTTTGACCAGGTGCTGCACGACGTCGCGATTCAAAAACTCCCGGTCCGGTTCTTCATGGACCGCGCCGGCCTCGTTGGGGACGACGGCCCGACCCACCACGGCGCCTTTGACATCAGCTACCTGAGCTTCATCCCGAACCTGGTTTTGCTCGCTCCGCGAGACGCGACCGAGCTGCGAGAGATGACTCGTTGGATGAAGAACTACGACGACGGACCGACGGCGATGCGCTATCCCCGAGGAGCCACGGACGCTCGATTGCCCGAACAACGCAGTCCGATTGAGCTCGGCAAAGCTGAAATTCTCTGCTCCGGCGACGATTTGACTCTTCTCGCCGTCGGCTCGATGGTCAGTCCGGCCTGGGAAGCGACTCTCCAGCTCCTAGAATCTGGCGTCTCGGTCTCGCTGCTCAACGCCCGATTCCTGAAGCCGTTTGACTTCGACTCGATCCTTTCGCACTTTCGACGAACTCGGCGACTGCTGATCGTCGAAGAAAATGTCCGGGCTGGAGGATTCGGCCAGCAAGTGTTGGACGCACTGGTCCGCTCCGGCGAGCCGACGACCGGCGTGGAGATCTTGGCGTTGCCGGATCAATTTGTCGAGCACGGGGCCCAACCGCTCATCCGACGAGACTGCGGCTTGGATGCGGCCGGGATCGGCACCGCTGCTGCCAGATTGTTGCAGATGCAGAGGTCTACTCAATCATAAAATTTATTATTGCATATACATTGCAATAAGACGAGTCTCCTGAGTAGAATCGGGGCGTGCCAAAGCGTCGTCACGCCTTTACGCTCATCGAATTGCTCGTCGTGGTCGCGATCATCGCCCTCCTCGCGGGAATTCTGTTCCCCGTATTTGTACGGGCAAAGGTTGCAGCCAAGCAGACCTCGTGCGCTAGCAACATGCGGCAAATCGGGCTGGGCATCACGATGTACGCGACGGATTACGACGGCTTTTGTCCGAGGACTGCCCACTCCGATTTCGGCCCGGTCTGTTGGGTTTTTAGCCTTCGACCTTATGTGGGGCGATGTGACGAAATTCGGATCTGCCCCGCCGACCCTAAAGGAACACAACGACGAACGGCTCAAGGTACCAGCTACGTGCTCAACGACTGGATCGCCGTTCCACCTGTGATCGAGGAGGGCGAACCCCTCAGCCGACCCGCTTACAACAATTTGACCCTGCTTCCCCGCCCGGCGGAGACGCACTTGGCGTTCATCACTTCGGACAAAACCGGAGTCAATTATCAACAAGACCACACCCATTCCACGTCGTGGTTTGCCGTTGCGGGCCAAGAATGGGCCGCCATCACCAGTGACATTCAGCCCGATCGACATCGCCTCGGGCGGCGCCCCCTCAACGACCTCGGCCCGAGTAGCCGCGAGGGGTCCGCGAACTACCTTTTTGCCGATGGGCATGTCAAAGCACTTTCTGCCGCTCGAATCTACGGCTTCGCCAAGGCCTCACATGACTTCGCGAAGCCCCCGACTGATCCTTAGTCCATGAATGGAGACCGACTGATGAAACCAAAGACACTGTTCCTGATGACCGCCCTCGGTACCTTGAGCGCCGGGGCCTTTGCCCAGACCCTGAACAACCCGTTCACCCTCCTCGAAGTCGGACATACCGACCTCCAGCACAACTACGACGGCGGTTGGGAGTTCGAAGTCGAAACGAGCACGGACGCCTTTGAACCCGATGACGTCCTTCTCTACCTGAACCCGTCGACCCGGCGGAACGCGACTTCGACGATCGCGGGCTTGCTCGGAATCGCCTCAGGAGCCCAGTACTGGCGTCTTTTCAAAGACCAGTCGGCAAACCCGGCGGGGATTTGGCTCGGCGTGGCGAGCGAGGAGACCGCCCCGGGGACCTTTTCCTCGTACGATCCGAGTGCTCCCGGCAATCCCGGCGGCTCATTCCCCCAAGCCCCGGTGGGATCTCAACCCTGGATGAGGCTGGACCTGCTCTCAGTGACGTCTCCAGGAGGCGGAGCGGCTCCGGGCAACTTGGCCGTCTGGAACGTGGGCGACAACGGGACCGAGCGGGTTTGGGACACCCTCGACGGGAGCTATGCGAACGATCAATACTGGATGCTCGAAGGTGGTCACAACCACTTGAACTGGGGATTTTCGGCCCCCGGACTTTATGAAGTGACCCTGCAGGCCTCCGGCCTGATCGGCACCAATTACGTCACCAGCGGTCCGGTGACCTGGCACTTCGGCGTCGAAGCCGCCCCGGTCCCTGAGCCAGCGACGCTTGCCGCCCTCGGATTCGGTGCGGCCGCACTCCTGCGCCGACGCCGCAAGGGCTGACCGCCGCGCGGAGGAAAACCACACAGGCTTCGGAGGATCCCCTCCGAAGCCTGAAATCTTCTAAGTAACCTGGAGCCCTCGACGAGAATTGAACCCGTGACCTCTTCTTTACCAAAGAAGACTTTTGGGGCGATTTGAACCTGCGGCACTGTAGACATTTGATGCAGCTTGGCAAATTCGCTAGGTTCGACGAAGTTTGTACCACAGTGCGTACCACATGGGAGTTTTTTGTCCCAATCCAAAGAAACTTCCCAAAACTCTTGCTTTCGCTTGCTTTCTGTGTATAATAGCAATGTAACCCGGCGACGTTGGAAGCGTCCCGGGCCTGGAACCCCGGATAACTAGGGTTCCCAGAGAGGATAACACAATAATGAATAACCAAGGAATCATGAATCGCGACTCTCGCAACGCTCAAGCGGCTACCGCTTGCTTGCTTTGCACCGTGACAACCGAAGCGGGCTCCTACGCGGCTCGCAGGGCCGAGCTTGAATGGCATCACTTAGCTGGTCACTCATCGGGCAGACCTCGAATCGGGGTCTACGGCGATCCTGATTGCGCCGAAACGCGTTCAAAAATCCAATCAATCATAGAGGCAGAAGCAGAAGAAAAGGCCCGCGTGAAAGCGGAAAAGGCGGCTGAAAAGGCTGCAGGACTTCCCACCAGCAAGGCGGGCGCTTGGCGATGGCTGGCGGATAAGTCGAACCACGTCAGCGAATCCGATGCAGTGTACCGGCTTGAAGTCAAAGACGGGAAGTACGGATGGTTCGTGCCAACCTTCGGCGAACCTGACGAGGTCTGGTTCTATGGCAAAAATGCTGCAGCAGTGATCGGCAAGGTCTACACGTTGTGGCGCTGTGAGGTGAAAAAATGAATGACAAGTTTTTGATCTGCGAGGGGCTTGGGAACGAGCCCCAAGAGTATCTCTTGCACCTTGGGGAGCCGTCTTTTTTGGCCCGTGTCGAAGACATAGAGGGGGCCTGGGCCTACTCGCTACCCATCGTTCGATGGTTCGGCGAACCACCAACCGACCCGCTGGTTATAGCTCGAATCATGAGTGAAGCGGGTGAGTTCATGAGGCTATACGAAGAAGGTCTGGATCGGCATTCGGCAGAATTCGACCTGGGGGGCGAATGACCGCTAAGACAGGCAAGCGCGGCGGAGATCGCGGCGGTCGCAGGCCAAGGACCAGGCCAGCAAACTCAAAGCGACGTCAGGTATTTCTGACAGACGAGGAGTTTGACCGGTTGAAGGAGGCGCTCAAATTTTGGAGATCAGGCAAGGAGCCCCCTGGCACTCCTGATTCGTCCACCTAGGCCGCATCAAATGAAGCGCAAGTTAGCTGAACCGCCCCTTCATTTTCGGCAACGGTGGCACCGTGGGCATCGCCGGAAGCGCGGACGTGCCACCACGGTCGAGGGCCAACTTGTATGCAAGTGCGACCGCAGTCGGGATGTCGTCATGCCTGCCCGCAGGAGCGCCAAGCCGGATCGTTCCCGCTGCAGTGCGGTCATAGCCGTAGCAGCCAAACTCGTCTGCCATGTGATTCGCCATAGCTCTGGCGTGATCGTCATTTTGGTCCCTATCTAAAAGAGCAACTTCGCTGTTTTCGATTGCGACGCTGAGCGAGTGAATGATCTCACGCTTGGATAGCTGCGTGAACTTGAATTGAACAACTTCGGTCCAGAAGGTTTTCAATGAGAGGTGTTGCGCGACCGCATCGTTATTTGTGGCGTCGACAATAATTGGCGCAAATCCCCACTTGCGAGACGCTTCTGCAATCAGCTCTTCGATCAAGACGTAGTCAACCTGGTTGATTCGGATCATGTGCGCGACCGACCTTGTCGTCACGTCGAAGATGCAAATAACCGTAAAGTCATCGACAATCGCGAGATCCACGCCAACGACGTAAATGTGGCCAGGGATCGGTCCGTCTTGCCAGCGAGCGGTCGAGGCTTGAGTGAATCCGCGGAAGACGATCCCTTCGCCTTCAAGAAACTCTGCTTCGTATTCCTGGCGGAAAATCCGATCTGGAAGCGACCTTTTCGCTTCGATCCACTCGGCCCGAGGGAAGTCTGGCCTGGAATTGCTGGGAGCCCGGAAGCTTTGGAATCCTGGCTCGCCGCGAATCCCCTTATCAAATTCCTCTTTGAAATAGCCTTCGCCAAACGGTGTCGAAATCGCCATCATGCCGCCCATCCGATCAGAAAGCGAAGGCCGAATATACTGATCAACAATAGATCGGTCTTTAATTTGTGCCGCTTCGTCAAGTCCGACAAAATCGCGCCCGCGGGCAAGCCAAGACCTAGGCTTTTCGTAGCTTTTAACTGTGAAGCGCCCGCCGGTCGAAAGCCCAATAAACGCGTCGCCTTTTGAAGCTCGAATGTCAATGACCAGCTCGCGAAGACGAGACTCTAAAACCATCCGCTGTACCACTTCAAATTGGACCATGCAAAGATCGTAGGTCGGAGCGCCTCCCGTCGCTATCCCTCCCAGGGCAAGATGGCAGACATGCTCGAATGCAAGGATTTCAGTCTTTCCCCATCGACGCCCGCAAGCAAGGTTTTTGAATCTAGCCCTCGATTGACTCACTGGTAGCTGCGCTTTGTGATGAGTAAATCCGATTAGCTCCGCAATGACTTGCTTCTCTTCCCACGTGATCAGCTCGGTCATTCGGTGCCAACGAGTGGTTGGAATAAACGACCGAGGATTGCGAATCGTTGGCATTAGTCGATGTCTGGAACGTAAGCCGCCGTAATCGTCGTCGAAGCAAGTCCGCCTGCCGGGATCGTGTCACGAACGCCTGTAACGAGCAGCGGAGTAAATCCGATCCCGAGTTTTTGAGACGAAACAAGAATCGTATCGAGCGGGAAGACGTCGGGCTGCAGCCAAGTGGTGAGCTGGACCGTGAGGGTTGGAAGCCTCAGCACTTGCATCGACTTTGTTGCAGCGTCGGAAGCAAAATCGAAATCGCTGAACAGCGGGTCAATCCAAACGGCGTCTGAAGGATAACCAAGGTGATTGAATGCAGTCGGATCATCGATGACAGCGTGATCTGTCCTGCGGTTGACGATGAAAGCGCGACTTGTACGCTCGACCCCAATAAGCGTCAGGCCAGAGCGAACGGGGCTGAGGTCCTCGTCAACTTCGACGGACCAGCAACCCTCAAGGCCGCCCGCCTCTCGATCAGACTCGTAGAAGATGCGCTTTATGCCGGGAGGGATTCGAAACTTTCGAAAGTGCAAGCGGCCTTCGACGTCGACAAACAGCATGTAGCCAATCTGCTGAGCAAGCCTTCCCAGGATCGCCCACGGCGACTGCCCAGAAAGCCTTTCGGACGAAATGCCTCTTGTCCCGAGCATGAGCGCTGGGTTTCCGTCCTCATCCAACGATTCACTAAACATGTCCGGCGGAACGCTTGCGAGAAACGCCAAGTCATCGTCAACAAATCCGGCAAGGTTCGCGAGGTGTCTCGCGGCAAAAAATACATTCCACCCACGCAAAACTGGAATGTTGTACTTAGGGCTAAGAGCTTGGATCTCGCGACCGCGGCATTGAATTCTCCAAGCGCCATCGGCCCCACTTTGGCGAGCCGTGCGCCTGGTTCCGAAGTAGCCGGTGAAGCGAAGCTCTGGCAGTCCGACCTCGCCGCTGTAGAGAGTCCGGTTCACCCAAATCTCAATTGCCCTCTGGCCCGTCTCGATACTCCATTCGCCCCAAAAACCTTGAGAGCCATCGGGAAGAAGATCGTGCTTGTATGCCGGGAATTCGCACGTTGCGGAACTCACAATCTGAAGCGTCTCTGGATTGAATTGGTGCTCTACGATCGTAGCCTTGGGCATCACATTTGTGTAAGGCTTTGGGGTGTGGCTTTCGCGACCTTGATACTTGAGCGCTACTGCGTGAAGAGCCGTTGGTTCTTTGGCGTAGTTGCGACCCTTGTAGGTGCCGAGAGTCGCGGCGAGCCAATTGGCTTGGTAGCTCACTTTCGGGCCGAGCATCGAAGAACTGGGCGGAACAGTGATTGTTCCTTCGGGTCCGAACGTTGTCAGAACTGGCTCAGGCTCTTCGGTAACGCTAAACGCGACATCTTGAGGCGACGACGTGAACGTGGCGGTGGTTGGCCAGTAAACAGGCCGTCCGTAGATTTGAGCGGACAGGACCTTCTTCGCCGCAAATCGTGCCTGCGAGAACTTCGTGGCGCTCGACTCAACTTTAACTACGACTGGGTTCTGCCCATCTCCGAGGCGAACCGAGAGATAGCCAGCGATAAGTCTGAACTCTACGACCAGCGGCTGATCTGCTGGACCGCGAGCCCCGGTCTCAAGATCAGACGTAGGAGCAGACTTTGGCGCGATGCGCTCAAGGATCGACCAAAGAGTCTTCCCTGCGGGCAAATGCTCGAGATGATAGACGCCAGCGGCAAACGATCTCACGCGGTACCAATCGTCGCCGAGCTTGAGTGAAATTCCTTGCTCTGGCAAGGAATTCGGCGTTGCGGTCGTGCCCCCTGCTCCGCCAGCCGCAAGGCGCTTTCTCGGCTGCTGGCGAACGTTGCTAGTGAACCGGTAGGCGCAAGCGTCGAGACTGTGGATCAATGCAATTTCGCCGGAATCTGCATCCGCAAAGTCTTCGGCGATTACCTCGAGCTCGATCGGCTTTGTCTCACCTCCCCATATGGGCCAGATTTTTGCGGCAAGGGTAAACCCAGTATCAATCGACCACGTCACGGAGGGCAAGGTGCTGTCGATGCCGCCTCGGGTTGTTGCAAGAGTCTTCTCGTCGTCGTACGCAGCGGATGCGGCGGCAGCCAGGAAGTTGTTGTGAGGCACCTCCATTGGCGATGGATAAACCAGCTGCTGGTCGGAATCAATTGATAACCCGTCTTGCTCTGCCAGCGTCGGGCCAAGGAACTCCCACGGGTTTGAAACAACAATGTATGGCGGGTCTGTCTGGAGAGCGAACTTTGCCTGAGGCTCCCATAGGCGGATTTCGCAAGCATGCCGAACGACAACCATCACACCGCCTCCCAGTTCAGGCCATAGTCGCCGCTTCGAAGGAATCGCGTCTCGGCTCCATCGGAGTAACCGAAGACAATCATCAACGATCCCGAAGTCTGCCAGGTCAGTCCAGCGTGGCCAAGCGGGGCAGTGACGATGGGCCCTACAAGCTCAAACGCCTTTGTTTCATCCCAACGCACGTAAAGGTGCCATGCGCCAGCATGGTACGACGCGATAGCGCACTCTTTGCCGCTTGGATTTGCCTCGATAGCTGTAGATTCGCCGTTGGGATCGATGGTCACTGGTGACTCCCATAAGGTCTCGTTGCCTCCAGACTGGAGAAGATAGGTTCCGTCCGACGAGCCCACGTAGCTGACGAGAATCTTTCCGTCAGGCGAAAGAGTGATCCCCGCCGAGGCGACGTTCTCGCTTATGAGCGACGGAATGTCGTACTGCCCTGCTGGGAATGGACGCAGGCGAACGACGCGGACGCCGTCGCCAAAAACAATTGCATACAAGCTGCCCGTCTGAAGGCAGGATGCCATCGCTACGCCGCCAGCTTCGTCAAAATCGTGAATGCAAAGATAGCCAAACCACGGAGAGACAGTCGATAGGTCCTCGCCCTTATAGATCACGCGAAAGTCATTCGCTTCATCGTTCGTGACGGGATGGGCGTCGTAGAGAATCTTCCAGCCGTCCACCGAATGAGGGGACAGCGCAGTCCATGAATCTGGTGGCGAGAATTGATCAACCGAGATCGTCGCTGGGCTTGGGTAGTATCGATTCTCCTCTGCCCAATCGTAGACCTCGTTGGTCAATTCGAGCGGTGATTTGAGTTCAAGCGTGATCGTATCTCGCCGCTTGTGTGGAAACGCCGCCATCGGCGGGATTTGCCAAGAGTTGTGAAGTATCCACTTGATTCCGTCTTGGATGCCAATAGGGATCGCCATCGTGTCGTATGCGGCATCAACGCGGGCTTGACCCTCAACCGAGTCATAGAGTGCGGCGAGTCGCGAATCCAGCAAGTCGTCAGCATCCTTGCCCAAAAAGAGATAGTTCTTGAGCTTTTGGTAGGTAAAGACGTCCATGATTCGGCGAGCCCAGATCGAGAGGTTGGGCGTCGCGCCGGTGTCCACATTGTCAGTCCGATCCCAAGAATCCAGGGTGCCAAGCAGAAGCCCCGGCCCACGCTCAAACACGAGTGCAGTGTGCTGGTGGTCCAGCGGAACGACGCGAGCTTTGCCGGTTGGCTTTTTGAAAATCGGGTAGCTGATCGTGACCGGCGAGCCTGTCGAAACCGGGGTGATGGTAAACCGGAGCTTTTGGGCCCCGCGCCCGGGCAAAAGCTGAGGCGCAAGTGACCGCTCAGGGCTCGACATGGTGGCGGTGCTGATCCCGTTCGCGCCGATGTCCGCGCCGGTGTCGGCAACCGCCGTATCCGCACTGTGGTCCTTGGCCCAAGAGCCCGAGAATTTGGTCGCCGGACCGACTGGCCTGAGATAGGAACCAGGAGCCGTCGCGAGTTGCACGACCGATCCATCGACACCGACAAACTCAACCGTGATCGACGCAACGTTCGACGAGTTCCAAGCGACCTCGATTTCGTTCGCAAGGTGCGGGTACATCCGGTGCTGTCCGGTCCACGATCCGAGGTCAAGCTCGATCACCGCTGGGCTCGCCGAGAACGCCACGCTCATGGATGCGCCGTGGGTAAGTATGCAATCGGTCGAAGTCCAGAGCGAGCTAGACGCGCTGGACATGGCGAGGCTCGCCGGAACCGCCGGAGATTCCACAGCGAACCGGCAGATACCAAGCGGGTGAAGCGGCGACCCAAAGGCTGCACTTTTCCACCACCGGGCGAATGGCGCTTCCTGGAGCAGGTTGGTTCGAATGGAATTGCGAGTTCTGCGCCGCTCGCCCTCGGGTAGTGCCGGATGCGTCAGCCATTGAGAGTAGACCGGCATCCAGTAGCCGACCTCGTCATCCTCAGGCCAATCAAAAGTTTTGACATCGATTCCTTCGACGGGTCGCCAATAGGTCGCGGTGTTCGTCGGGAAGTGATAGGCCATCGACCAAAAAGGATGCGCGAGCATGTTCCAGGCCCTAACCCACGAATGCCGATGGTCTAGGAATGCGGGCAGATCAGGGTTTGCAATGCGGTCCTGGCATTGGTAGCCCGCCTCATAAACGACCTCAGTCCCGGAGCCATCGCCCTGCGTGACCAGGATCAAGTCACCAAACGGTGGGTTGGGCACGACGGTGACGTTGAGTGTATAGCTGAGTTGGCCCTTTTTGTGTTGCACCGTGACCGGAGCGTAGGGGGTGAACCCGAGTACGTCTTCAAAGACGGAATCTTCAGCCGCGCCAACGATGCGCAGCACGTCGGTCCGCTCTGGGGTTAACTCAAACTCACCTGAATTGGTGCTGACGACGTAGGGGTCTCCAATGAGCCCCCCGATTACGTCAATGTTGGACTTCGTGACCGTTGTAACCGACTTGGTTCTGGGAAATCCGTACCGCTGCAAAAGCGCCCGATATGATCCGCTCAGCCGCCGCAGCTTGCGCTCCTCGACGGTGAAAATGCGAACCGCGCCTTTGTAGTGCTCCCACTCAGTAAAAACATCTCCGGCCCCGGAGCTTGGAGGAATGGTCCGCTTGTCGCGCTGGAAGTAGTAAGCGTAGACCGTGATAGAGCCGGACTGACTGCCCGCTGCGTAGGCCGATCCGCCGAGCGTCCAAGGGTTGCCGGACTGATCAACCGAGGCCAAAGGCATCAGGCTGACCGGCCTTTCAATCAGCGAGCCATGACCGACTGGCTCGAAAGACCAGCCGCCCGTCACGCTGCAACTGCCAGTCGCCGAATGATCGTAGGAGCTGGTCTCGGGAAGTCCGCCGCTTGCGCCGAACGAAGCGAATGGCTCAATGTGGGGCGGCCCGCCCGTGATCAGGATTGAAGAGGGCTGAAAGAAAAGCTCGACTGCTGACTGCTCGTTCCACCCGCTGGTCCAGGTCTGCACAAGCGAGCCCTGCACATAGAACTTGATCGCCGTCCACTCGACGCGCCACGCCGGGTGCAAGCCGTCTGAGGTAGCAATACCAAACACGTGTACCGCGTGGCCTTCAATTTCAACATAGGCCGCCATCGACCCCGCACCGGAGACCGTCTCGGTGTGGGTGATGCCGAGGCGTGGAATATCAAGGGTTGCAACGCGCTCGCCGGTGCTCGTGTCTGACGTGACCAGGATTTTGACCGCCAGGTCTTCTTCTTCGGCGTCCACTGCGTTCCAGGACCGAATCTGCCCGGAGTGCGAGTGCGTGTAACCAGGGTAGGTGCCCGAGCCAGAACCGCTCACCGCAACAGAAAGCCGCCAACGTGATCGGCGGTCAAGAAGCGAGGCGTTCACGGGCTAAGCTGCCAGCGTTCCGGCCCTGCACAAACGAAACGCTTCAGCCATCGTTACGACTTCAGACACCCCGGACTTCCATCGCTCGAACGCCTCATAGCAGATCTGCTTAAACACAGGCGTCGAAACATTGAGTCCAGTTGGCGACGCGCCCCAGCCATGGAGGGTGACAACGAGGAGGCCCCCTCGACGCTCGGCGGCTGCATATGCGGCAGTCACTTGCGATGTCGTTGTTGATGCTGAAGGATAGAATGTTTGAATCTGGTACCTATTGGCCTCATTGATGACTGGAGGCTGGTGTTGGTCGCCCCGAGCGTCCGTAGTCCTGGCAGTCTTGATCCCGAGCTCGCTCATGACCTGGCGGATGTTCCCTTCGTTGGATGCGTCTGCGCCTTGCGACGCGGTGCCTCCGCCAATCCCAAACGGATACGCAACATGATAAGGGTCAAACCCATTCTCCCTGAGCCAGCTTTGACAAGTCTCATACTCAGATCGCGCGACAGCGTACGTGTTGTTGGGGCCAAGCGACATATTCGGATGGCTCGTTGAGTGGTTGCTGATTTGGTGACCGATTGCCGCAAGCTGTTGGCATGTCGCCAAGTTCCAACACAACCCGCCATTTCCGCCTTCCACCCAATTCTTGACCACATAATGCGTCCAGGGAAGCCCTAGCGGAGTTGACCAAGAGTCCAGGGCTGTTTTGAGCGAAAGCAGTCCGTCGTCAGACGTCAAGGCGATAATGTTCTTTGTTGCCCGGTGAACTCGAATGTCGCTCACCTCGATCATTGAACCGTTCGGCAATCCTGCATCTAAATAGCGAATGCCCAAGCATTGGATGGAAGACTTGTTTGCGAGACCAGTGCCGACGGTGTACGTTGCCGTCCCGTCCTGGGGAAGCTGGCCCATCGGGATGTAAACATAGTTCCAGCCAGGGCTCAAGCGCTGCGGCGTTGCGCCCCACGAATTATTGATATCGGTCCCGCTGGAAACGTAGCAAATCAGAAATGCGTCTTGACCACCATCGACGGGCTTGGTCCACTTCACCCAGAAAGAGAGCCCGTTGACATTGGACCAATTTTGGGCAGGGCTCAAAACCTTGGTGATCTGCGGGTTTCCGCCGGTGCGGACATGCCGGATGCAACTTGCGCCAGTCGCGACATCGGTCACGAGCGACATAGTGCCGCTCGACGCGGTCCAACCGGTCAAGCTGTTCGTCGCATCGACCACCGTACCGTCGGCGAAGGATGGCACCGACGATCCACTGGAAACAACTTTCGCGCAAGCCAGTCTGTTGAGCGCAAGCCCCGACATTAGATAGGTCCTCGCGCTCCGATAAACGTCGGAGTCCCTCCAGTGACGATCGCATGTAGCCCCGTGGCAAACGCTCGGTTGACCGGTATCCACGGCAAGATTGCGACTCCAGAAATTGGGCCAAACAATACTGGGTCAGACCCGCTTGTGCCGTCGTAAAGCGTGATCGACGATCCTGACGCAGGGTTGACGACGGCAAAGCCAAGGAGCTTGCCTGGTGCGCTGACAATCGTCTGAGTCGCCGTCAGGTTGAACCCAATCCCGACGCCTGGATTGGCAACCTCGATGCGAACAGGGGCTGAGCCAACTGGCGTCAGAATTTCGACGCGCTTGATCCCCTCAAGGTCCATCGCTTTGCCATAACCGATCACGATCGGTGCTGCAGAATAATCGCCGACCGGGATGACGTACGAGCTGACGTCCGCTGACATGTGCCCAACTTCAATAAAATCGTAGGCATTCTGCTCGACAGCGCCAATGTGAATGTGGGCCGCCGCGCCTTCAACTCTCTGCACAACGAACCCAGTGGGCCATGGGCCTAAATCGATCTGTGTTGAACATTCAGCATCGATAGCCACTATAAGCGCGTTCAGTCCAACCGGCTCCGTCGCCGATCCGTCCAGAATCATAGCCTTTGTGACCATCGGCAGACCCGTTGTGGCCGACCGAATGGGTAGCCCAGAGGGATCGCAAAAGTATCCGTACAGATAGCTGTCCCCAGCGCCATTCGACCACGCGGCAAGGGTGTGCAGAAGTGGGCGATTCTGATCAAGGGTGTTGTGATTAACTCGGTTTGGCATAGTGCTCTTGTGTTTCTGGCAGAGGGCTAATGCTTGCCTGATTGCGCGTCGAACCCAACGATGCCATCGCGAAGCGCATCGATAAGATTCTCTGCGCCCTGGCGGCTAAGCGAGAGGCAGCGCCGCACCCCGTGGCAGTCTCGGACTTCGACCTGGATTGTTGGCGTTAGCTCGACGCGGGCCTCATCGGTGTTCAAATTCGGCTTTCTGGGTTCCATAAGAA
>ERZ761609.1140-NODE-1140-length-25348-cov-10.219468_pt1 | contig 25348 bp, 20 predicted proteins | sample MGYA00511163_ERZ761609 | MGnify/ENA primary metagenome ERZ761609 (study PRJEB28899, sample SAMN02445070) | bioreactor sludge metagenome | biome: EBPR sludge | place: Australia: Brisbane, Thorneside Wastewater Treatment Plant | collected 2011-12-16 ... | reverse complement strand
GTGCGCCGCCGCCGCGGCGCGGGCGGCCAAGAAGTTGGCGTTGCCCATCAGCCCGCCGCCGAGCGCATTGTTGTGCCCTGAGAAGGGGTACATTGACGCCGACCACGTTCCGGCACACCAGAACAGGCTGTCAATCGGCTTTCCCAGTGACGACCCCACGCCGTCGGCGACGCAAGCGCTGAGGGCCACCGGGTTAGCGACGATGGCCGCTTCCGGCTGGGTGAAGAACGCGAGTTCGTCATTGTTCCAGGTGGGGTCGATTTCGGTGATCAAGATCAGGTCAAAATCCTGATAACCGTCGCCGACGCAATTGCTCCCCGCGAAAAGGCTGAGCATGGCCAGCAGCGGGAAAGCGTAGGTGTGGACGTGATAGAAGGCGTTGTCGGAGTAGTCATAATCCGCCGTGCCGTCCGTCCCCATAAACCGCCAATCGGACAAGGGCAAGGTGATGCCGCCCAGCGCCATCGAGCAGCCGGGCTTGCGGACCACCTCGATCATGCGGGCCGGTTGCCACATCGAAATCGACAAACCTGGCTTGGGCAGACCTTTCCGGTCGTTACAGATGCAGAAAACCTTTTTCGTCGCCCCAGCCGGTATCCGGCTGGTGCTCCCCCCAAGCGGGATGCCGGCGACGCGGATGGGCAAGATGCATGTCCAGCAGATGTCGGTGATCAGTTTGCCCGAAAAAACTTCGGCGTTCGGGCACACCGGGTCTTTGGCCGTCGCCGCGCCCGTCGCCAGAATCACACATGCCGCCGCGGCGACGGCGAGGCTCCGGAAACCCATTCCCTTACTCCTTCATGCCGAACTCGGTGATGACGAACTCGCGGCCTTGCGCTTCCACCATGGTCGGCGTGCGTTGAATCTGAAATCGCGCCCGCACATCGCCTGTCAGCAGGTAAACCGGCGCTGACAGCGCGTTCTCAAGGTCGCGAAAGCCTTCCCAGCCTTTCGACCGGTCAAGGGCGGTTATGGTGAGCGTCACCCGGCGACGTCCCTTCACCTCTTCCGCCAGCTTGGCCACAAGCGCGACCTGCCGGGGCTCGCGGGGATCGAAAACCAACAGCCTGGTGGTGAACGGCAGGCGGTCGAGCGGATTGACTGTGTGGCCTCTCGAGATCAACACCTTGCCGTCGGCGTCCGTGATCGGCGACGTGACCGTCACTGTCGGATCCATCTTTCGAATCCGGTCATCCGTGGCTGTCGGCAATTCTTCAAAACGAACCGTTTCCCAGAAACCTTCGACCGCCCGCCGACGGGCGGCGGTGATATCCAGATTGGCCGCCTGGCGCTGCATCTCTTCGATGAGATCGACTTCGGCGATTTCAACCGTCGGCCCTAGGATGCCGAGGTCGCCAGTTTCCTCGGCCTGTTCCCGGTCCAGCAGATATTGCTCGGACGTCAGGCCTGCGGCGAAACTAACAATGCGATCGGCTTCCCGCACCACGACGATCGGGGCCGCCGTCGCGCCGACCGAACGGAATTTCGTCGGGTCGATTACGACATTGGGGGGCGGGTCCAGGCCATTCAACAAAGCGTGGATCCGCTGCATGGCCGTGATGATGGTTTCGCCCGGCAGGACGCCGCGGAAAACCACGATGATGTCGGCGCGTCCAGCCACGCTTTCAAACAGGCGACGAAGTGCGGCGTCGCCCATTGACGCTGACGCCAGCACCTCAGTGGATCGATCGCTGATCGCCGGCGCGCCGGCGCGGGTGAGTCGGCGACCGACCGATTCATCCAGCAGGGCTTTAGACCGGGCCGTAATCTCAGCCGCCATGTCGTCGAAGGATTCCTGCTGCGCCTGTCCTGCGCCTGACGACAGCGTCGGCGCGACGGCGAGCATGGCGAGGCTCAGAAGCTGGTGTAAGGAACGCCGTGACATGGGCCTCAATAGATGAACCAGGCTCGACCGACAGCCTGAGCAAGGTCGGCCCAGCCCCAGTATCGCCCGTCAAAACTGTTGCGGGCTGAGGCTGTAGGAAAGATGAAGCCTTCGGGAACAATCGCGTCGCGTTCAAAATCTGTCGCCGCCAATCCCATTTTGTCGGCGAGATCGAGGCCAAAGCAGACCGGACGCCCGTTGACGGTCGTTTCCTTGATCCGCACGCTCACTCGATCGCCGGCAATCGCCGCCACCTGCTTGATCAAGGTTGCGCCGTCCGGATAGATCGGCCCGAGGCCGGCGGCGCGGAGCGCCACCAAATCGCCGCGGGCGAACGGCCCCTTGTCGTAGCGATCAATCAGGTAAACGCGTTTGCCCGGAAAACACGTCTCCGCCTGCCGGTCTATTCCGATCCGGTATCTGTCCGCGAGATAACCGACGCCGACCGCAATCCCGCAAAATACGACAATCAGTCTAATCGAAAATCTTCCCCGACCGTTTTTTACGAGCGACGTCATCGCCCGGCCCCCCGGGCCTCTGTGGGGGGCTGCAGGCGCACACGCATGAAGGCGTCGTCGGGGGCTCCCAGCACCGCTTGTCCGTCCAGCACAATCCAGCCGGCGGCGACGAGCCTTTCGATATTGCGGCGCGCCTCCGCCATCGCCCGATCAACGGCTTCCGGCGTGGCGGCGGTGACGGCTTGGGCGATGTCCCCCATATTGACGATCAGCACCCGTGGCCGCATTTCGATTTCGTCGGCAAGCTTTCGGTAAGGGCCGTAGGCCGCGGCGAAGCAAATGCCCGCGCTGACGAGCGCGCTTGCCGCCGCCGTCACCAGAGAACGCAAGGGTGAGCTTGTCGTCATAAGTGCATTCCTTTGCGTTTTTCCGCCAGCAACGTCTCAGCCGCCTCGTGGATGTTGAGGCCCCCTTCTCGCAGGCGCTTCAGCGCGGCGACATCATGGTGATTTGTCGAGTAGACAAGGGCGATAAATTCATCAACCACAAGCTTGCCGACACCGCTTCCGTAGTCAGTCAGCAGGAAGATTTCAGAATATTTGCCGGGGTCCGTGTGCACGGTTTTCAGCAATTCATAGCCGCCGTCGGTAAGCGGGAGTTTTCCTTGCCCGCGCAGTTGTTCGATCGCTTCGGGTTTTTGTCCGAGCAGGTATAGGTTTGCGCTGTTCTCGACAATCGCACGGCCTGTATCAGCTGCGTAAAGGTCATTGACGCCTTGCGTGATCGTGACGGCGCACCCGCCGTATTTTCTGAAGCGGCGATATCCATGCTCGATAAATTTTGCGACATCGCCGTGGCCGAGCAAATCCCACGCTTCGTCGATGATGACGATTTTCGGGCGCCCGCGCTCTCCCAGGTACATTTCCTGCTGTATCTGGAAAATAAGTTGCAAAAGAACAACCTGCTGCAGGTGCCGCCGCCCTTTTAACTCCTCCAATTCAAGGACCGTAAAACGGCTCTTGAAAGTCACATTATTATCTCCATTAAAATATTTCCCGTATTGTCCATTGTTAGAAAAGCTATAGAGCTGATCGGCCATATCCCTTAGTCTCAGGTCGCCGTCAACCTCGGACGCCGACCTCAAGCGCTCAACTATATCATGAACGGTCATTTCCTTGCCGATCTTATCCCAAATCTCGCGCATGGCCTTTTTAAGCCATTGCGTCTGCAGATCGTTAAGGCCGTCGGTTGGCGCCGCCATGGCCGCCACCAGACTGACCAAAACGTCTTCGTCTTCTTCCCAGGCGCCGACGAGGGGAAAAGGATTTAGCTTTGCGTTCGTGTCTTGCCCAAAGTGGACAAAATCGCCGCCGAGAATGTCGCATAGTTTTTCGTAAGATCGACCGACGTCGATCACCCACACCTGTCCGCCCATGGACAGGGCCGACAAGATCAGTTCGTTGGTGAGGAAGCTCTTCCCCGATCCCGAGGCAGCAGCGATGCAAAGGTTAAAATTGGTGCCGCTATCATAGGGTGAAACAGACATCAATTGTCCGTTCCGGGAAACAAGATTGAACATCGGCGAGCCTGTGCCTCGCCAATCCCCGAAAATAGGCAACAGCGGTACAGCTTGGCGCGATGTCATCGTTTTATGGCGCATGAGGTCCCTCACCGCCTCTTTTTCACCTCCAAGCGGCAGCATCGTCAGCCATGCCGGTAATGAAATAAAATAATCTGGTAGTAATGAAAAGCCAATTTCGCTCCAATAAGCTTGAACAGAGGCTGACACAGCCTCAATTGCATCTGCGCTCTCCGCGTATAGTGAAAGACCAAGATAAATTTTAAGCGGCCTATCTCCTTCATTCAACGAGTTCTTAAGGGTGTCAAAGTCACGCTTACGCTCACCCAGCCTCGGAATCCATTTTACCATGTTTCCGAAAGCTTGATGGTCAACCCATTGTGAATTTGTATTTATCCGTTCCTTCGTATTGTGCGCATCGGGGAAGAATAAATTGGCCGTCAACGCGAAGGGTGTTCGGATTCCGCGGGTGCCCTCCCATAAATCCCCGATCAGGTTGGATGCAGCCCCGAAAGGCAATCGCGCAGGCATCCGCTTTATCGAAAAGGTTCGCACATAATTTTCGTTATCTTTTACGCCTAAACGAAGTCCTTTCTCATCAGTAGTCACGCAAGAATCGTAATCCCATACCTGAGCGGCAAGGGTTGTTTCCGGGTCGTAATCCGCCCCACCGTCACGGCGCCATGACGCCAGATCCGACCGGTTCAAAAGCGGCCCCATCACCTCCAGCCACCCCTGCGCCGTCATCGTGATGGGGTGGAAGCCAAGCGATTGCAGCGCAGCCTCTGCCCTGATGCGAACGCTCCGCGCCAGTTCAAAATCGGCGACTCCTGGCATGGGCTGGCCTAGTGGAATCTTGACTGTCACCACCAGCTGAAAATTTCGCACCCGCAATCCCGTGCGTTCAACTACGGGACGGCGCGCGCCCTTCTCCAAAAACGCCGCGCGCCGATGGATCAATTCGGCCAGGAAGGGGTCTTTCAGACCTTCCCGGAGATGTAGCATTTTCGCCAATTCACTTCGCAGGTTGTCCGAGCCGATGAGACAAAACTGCATGATCGTGTCGGGCGGCCAGTCGTCCTTGAGGAGCACGTTCAGGCGGTCGCCCACCTTATCGTCACCGGCCGACAGCGGGCGACAGACAAAGCCAAACGCAAGGGATTGATCAGCGCAATAAAAAAGGCAGCTATCATTGTCGTAGCCCAGCGGCGTCAACAGCTGGGCGGCCGGTTCTCCTTTGAGCGCCTTTTTCATGAGCCAGCCAGCCAAGCCCTTAGATCGCTCGGCGCTCCTTCGTAAGTGATCCCAGCCGGCCCGACCAGAAACGGCACGCCGCGGACGCCGAGCAGCTGCGCCGTCACCAGCCGTCTTTGAATTTTCGCCAGATCGCACGAGCCCGATTGCTCAAGGGCTTGCATTTGCGTGGTCCGGCCGCTGATGAGCGCCGCAACGGCAGCCGCCTCGTCTTTTGCGCAAGACACGATCCTGGTAAGGTTTTCACTCTCTTTACCCAGGACCGGCGCCACGATGACCTTGAAGGTGTAGACATCGCCAAGAGCTGCAGCCATGCCCAGCACCTTATGGCAGTATGGGCACTTGGGATCGACAAAGATCACGGCTTGTCTAGGGCCGCGACCAACGGTGAGTGCGCCGATGTCGCTCATGTTGATGCCGAGCCGCCCGAAATCAATCCGCGCCGCTTCGCCCCGCAGCTGGGAAATCGATCCGATCCGCTTGCCTGTCCACACGTCGTAGATCGTCCCGACAATTGCATAGCGGCCATTTTCGGACAGGAAAGTCAGCCCGTCGGCTCCGTCGCTTTCGACGGCGACGAAGCCGCCGCCGGGAATCTTCTCGGTCGCCCGGATTTGCCCGATCAGATCCGACCTAGTCCTTGACGCCGGGCTTTGGGCTGATGCGGGGTTGAGAAAAATCGCAATAGTCGCCAGCGCCAGGAGGGCCGACGCCATCCGCCGACAGCGCTGAGGGGGTTCGGGTTGCATGGTGTTTCTCGATGTTTTAGCTTCAATCACAAAACAGATTAGCGAAGTTCTCGTCCTCGCGCGCTCGCGATAAATGCCGATTTTTGGTAATTTGAGATGGCGCGAATGCTCTAACTTCATTCGGCGTGCCCTCTCCATTCAGGGGCTGTTGGTCAAAAACGCCGAGGGCGGCGCGGTGATCACCGCCGAGCTTGCACCTGAATCGTCGGTCGCCGTGAGTGTGACTTCGGGCGGGGTCGTGCGCCCTGTGCGTGAAATGGAAATGCGACGGGCGTTCACCGCCAGCGCCGCGCCGTCCAGCGTCCAGACGTACTTGGCGATGCGTCCATCGGGGTCGTTGCAATCACCGTCAACCGTCCACCAGCCTGAGCTTTGCGCTATCGAAACAGCGCATGATGGAGGTTGGTTTGCTACGATGTGGACCAGGGTCGATTGGCTGAAAGTCCAGCCGGACTTGGTGACAGCAGTCGCTGTGATTTCGTGGTCTCCCGCTGTTTCCAGCAAAAATCGCATCGTGCCGCCGGTCTGATCGTGATCGCGCCCGTCCACCGTCCATTTTATGGCTTGGACCCGGTCGAGCGGGTGCCCACCGGTGATATCGGTTCGGATGGTTGCTGTGAGCGGAGCGCGAAAAAACTCATTGTCAGGATAGATCCTCAGACCCAAGGAATAGTCGGGAGGTTCAAGCAATCCCACCTCAGCGGCGGCTGTGGCGCTGTTGCCCCGGGCGTCACGAACAGCGACGGACATATGGTGCAGGCCGGGCTCAGGAATTCGCAACACCCGCAAGTCCTCTTTGGCGTCCTCAAGCACGGTGGAGCCCGAGGGCAAGCTCCAATCAAACGTCAGTCCTTCTAAAGGCGCGGTCGGCGGCCCTATCGGTTTCGCCCGCGCCGTGACCGTAGCGGGAGCGTATTGCGAGTCTTTGGATGGCGCGATTTGAAACCCCGGCCAGACATATTGCCAGACGCTGACGGTTTTGCCGGTTTCGGCGGCGGTTCCGTCCACTCCTTCGATTTCACCGCCGAAACGCAACGTCGCGCGTCCGGCTTCCCGGTCGGTCGCGCTTGGCGACCAATTCAGGACGGCGGCGCCCCATGTCTGTCCGTCCGGGAGGGTCCACGCGGAGGAGATTCTGACGTCCATGTTTTGGTACGGGGGAGAAGCGACGCCGCGGAATGTCCCGCTCATGGGGTACTCCACCTTCGACGGCCCGACGATCCCTACCCTGACCGGCTTGACCGCTACGAAATTGGCCCTGCGTCTGGCGACCGCCCAGGCGGTCGGCTCATCAGCCGGCGCTTCCAGAAGCCGAGCGCGACCGATCAACTCCAGCCGGCTCTCTGTAGCGCGTGAGACGGAGATATCTTGGTTGCCCGTCTCGAATGTGGCGCCGCCGTCGGTAGACCATTGAATTTCCGTATCAGCGAAATTGATTTCCCCGGCTCCTGCGCCGCGCTCCTTACCGCTGAGCGCCAAATGATAATCGCCGGCGCGCCCGACGAAAATATTTTCCGGGCCGCTCAATTTTACGGCGGGTACATTGAAAGCGACGACCTCGACTTCCTCTGTCGTGAACGCGGCGCTGCTGTGACGGTTTTTCAGCGTCGCCCGGACCTTGTACTTACCTCGCTGAAATGTGTGTATCAAGCGGAGCTTATTGACCTTGGCTCCCGGCCAGTCGGTCCAGGTAGCGCCTTCGTCGTCGCTGATTTGCCAGACGACATCTCCAAGGGCCGAGAGGAATGAACGATCATCCAATTCGGCCCAAAGCAGCGTGGAGAGCGGCGCAGGTCCGGCCAATCGCCTGCCCTTTGCGTTGGCGGCGATCGCGCCGCCCCGCAAAATCGTCAAGCTGACGGGCCTCACGGCGTACACCGATTTTGTGTAGTCGGGATCCGGGGAAATGACCGCCGCTTCCGCCGTCAGGCGCAGGGTTCCTGCCGCCAGCGCTCCCGGCGGCAGTGTGAACGTCGCCTCACCGTTCGGAGCCTCAATAAAATCCGTGATGGGATCGATCGTATTGTAATTGAGGTATCTGCCGAGCCGGACCCGCCATTGCCCCATCGTGGCGGCGTCATAACCGGCGGCCTGATTGTAGATATCCCTGATAGCGACTGTAACGGTCACATTTTCGGTGTCGAGCGCCGAAGCTTGATCGACGCTCAAGACCGGTTTGATGTTATCCCCCGGCACGGCGAAAATCCGGAAGTCGTCCACCGCTCCTACCGCCGGCAGGTTGACGTAGCGCGTATCGATAGACCAGGGCGTCAGGCTCCAAAGCGGGGCCGGAGATGCGTTGATGCGCCGCACGATCCTGCGGTTATCCGCGGCAAGCCATGCTTCATAGTCGCTGTCGTCAACCCTTCGCTCGCCTTCCTTGACCGTCACATGATAGGCGGCGTTCGGGCCTTCGATCACCACATCGCCGGCGTATCCGCCGGTAAGGGGCGCCGCGTAAACGCCGTCCCGCACCTGGTCGTTCAAGGCTTGGGTGATTGCCGGGGCCGGCGGCTCGGCGACCTGAAACGAAAAGGATCCGCTGCCTACTGATACCCGAACCCCCGTCGGCGATATGGCCGCCACCGACCATGCCGCCGCCTGGCTTCCGCCTGTGGAAAGATAGCCGGTCAAATAGGGTCGATTGATGTACGGGCTTTGCGCAGCCCCGTCCGGCGTCGCATCCCATTTGAAAAGGCATCGCACCACAGCGTCGGTGGAGCGATAGACTACGCCCGGCGCATCAACAATCGTGTCGCATGCCGGCCCGCCGTTTTGCATCATGAAGGCGCTCACCGGCTCAACCAGTCGATAAAAATCGAGCGAAGAGAGGGCCGGCGCAAACGAAATCAACCCCTCGGCGGAATCCACATTGATCATTCCGGTTCCGCCGCCAAGCGTCACCTGCGTTCCCCCCGGATCAATCAGGCTGACCCGGTAAGCTACCGGAAAGGCCCCCGTCTGCCACAAACGACCTTGAGCGCGCGGCGTAACGTCGCTCACCGCCGCCATGCCCTCCGGCAAACCCGTCCACTCGACAAAGCACCGCGGCGCCTTGAAAATGTCGGCGCTCTGAGCAAAGGTTTTGTTCGTGGTAAGATCGCAACGGTTGCCGGACTGCGGCGTCACGTTCACGCCGGCGACATCGAAGGCCTGACGCACGTTCCATCTGTCCGCCGCCAGCGCCACATGCGGCGCCCACAAATGGACCGTCAAGTCAAAGGCCTGGCTGTCGGGCGCATCCGTCGTGAGCCAGAGTCTTGCCTGCCCCTCCTTGCCGTCTTCAGCGGCCATTAACGGCAAGGTCAGTTTTCCGAGCGCCGCGGTGAAATCATATTGGCCCAGGACCACGCCGACATCGCCCGGATTGACCTGCACGCCGGCGATCACGACTGACGCCGTTGAGTCCGGGTGCGACGACACCCGCAGTTCACGGCTTCCCGAGAGCGCCTGCCCGTCGGTTTGCGTCCAGTTTTCTGTTAAGATCGGCAACTGGCGCGATCCGTTGCGGAAGCTGAATCGGGCGGCGGGAATCCGGATTTCGCCGCTCGGGGCCGTCGTAACCGCCACGACCCGTGGCTGATAAATAATGGATACGTCACGGGTGATTCGCTGTCCGTCCCCTGTGGCGCTCTCGACGTGGAGCTTGTAGGGGCCGACCCATGACGAGGGCAAAGGGTTAACGGCGTTCAACCTGAAGCCTTCTGCGTTGTTGCGAATCGTCAGTATGATCGGCGCCCCAGTGGTTTCAGTTTGGGTTTTTGTCGTAGGGGTCGGCCGCACTTCGAAAGTCGACGGATCGCCGTTACGCAGTGTCAGGTGCGGCGCTGTACCTCCATTGGTTTGCGCGCCAGCAGCGCTACCCATAAACAGGAGGATTCCCAATCCGATCTGAGTCACAGTCTTGGTCATCGACAGGATCCATCGAACCAGCCGCCGTCAGATATGGGATGCCAACCATCCGGCAGGGCGATCATGCCAGTGCTGTCATCGCCAATGCGCCCCTTACAGCTACAGCCTCGTCCGCGGTCGCCGTTAAAGCGCCCCTCAATCCATGGCGACGGAGCGTCGCCACAGCGAGAGACGCCCCTGCGCTGATCAAAGCCCACCTGATTTTGTTGCAACTCACAGCCCCACGAGAGGGACGAAAAGTTGCATTCTCCACAATCTTGCGTATTGCATGATTCTGACGACGTCCAGTTTCGATTCTGGCAGTCGTTCCGCCAGTACACATCGCGATTACCGCCGCCACAATAGGCGTTGCACGATCCATAACCGGAAATGTAGTCGTTGGGATTACAGCAGCTTTGTGTGTTGCACTGTTGGCCATCGCCTGGACGGCTGTACCACTCGCATCCGGGATAACTTGATGTGTCACCCATGTTGGCCCCGTCGGATCGACGGCACCACACAGACCGCGTTTGCGAGCCACCGCCGCATGACTGTGAGCAGCCGCTCCAGCCGCCCGCCGCCCATGTGTACGTATAAAAGCCCGAGCCCGAGCCTGACATGGCGACCGAGGGCCTGGTGTGTTGATCAACCGTCAAGGTTCCGCTGAAACCGCCGTTCGCAGAGGCTTTCCCCCGGACGCTCACATCGCAAGTCGCCCCGACGCCGAGCGCGTTCCCGGCGCAGCCGTTGGAGGCGAATTCGAAATTGGTCGTATTGCTGAGGGTCAAGCTCAAAGCCGAAGTCGCCTCTTCGGTGCTGGCGTTCGCGACCCGCCAGACGACGGGCATCGAGTATGCGTTCACTCCTTGCGCCCAGCCGCCTATGTACATGCTCGAGGGCGAGCCGCTGACCAAGCTGATAGTCGGCGTCGGCGGGTCGAAGTGGGATGCCCGACCAGAGAGCGCCTGCGCCGCGGCGAGCCCGCCTGCTACGCTGGCGCCGGAAACATTGTATGTCGATGTGGTAACCCCCCACCATGACGCTTTATGGCGGATCGACACGTCGCAGGTTCCCCCGGTGGCGAGCGAGGCGCCTGAACAGCCGTTGGACGTGAATTCGTAAGTTCCGGCGCCGACGCTTTCGGCGAGGGACGAGCTTAGCGCCGACGTCGGGAATTCCGTCGACAGGTTTTTGATGCGTAAGGTGATCGGCGTCGAATAGCTGGGTTTTGTGGGGCCGGAAGCGTCCACATGCGCCGGGTCGCCCGATGTCGTGGACAATGAAAGGCGTGGCGGGTCGAAGCGGCTGGAGGAGCCCGCCAGATTGGCGGCCAGCGTGATGTCGGGATCACCGTCCGGATTGGGGCCTGAGACGACCTTCAAGGCTCCGGCCCAGCTCCCCCACCAAGTCGCGCGCGCGCCGACGACGATGTCGCAGGTGTTTAGAGGAGGGATGATTTGCCCGTTGCACCCGTCGGCGTTGACCACGAAGTTCACCGAATTGGATAACGAAACGGCAAGCGGCGGCGTTGAGTATTCACTTGATAAGTTAGAGACCCGAAACGTGACTGTTTGCGGCGCCGAGGCTGGCGCGCCGCCGAAAAGATCGCCGCTGTTGAAGCCGCCGTCTACAGTGAAGCCGCTCGGGTTCCCGGCGGCGACGGTCAAGGATAGAGCCAGCGGATCGAAGTGCCGCGCGACGCCGGAAAGGGGAATGTTGAGCACATGGCCGTCGGAGGAAACCGCGAGATTGCCTGAATACGCGCCCCACCAAGACGCTCTCGGTTGAATCGCAATCGGGCAGGTGGACCCAGCTCCGCCGGTTTGCCCCAGAATAACGCCGGAACATTGATCGGAAACGATGGCGAAGTGGTCGGTCCCGACGGTGAGGGCGGCGGAAAGCGGCGTCGTCATGAAAAACGGGAAAGGAACGCCCGAGCCTGCCGGCTGGTCGTCCTGCCGCTTCAAGGTAATGGCGGTGGCGGCAGGGGCGACGCCCCGTACCGACACGATGACGTCCTTGAAATCCGTGACCGTCACCGTGTCGCCGGAAACCGGGGCGTCAGGCAGGGGTGCTTGGTCCGACAAAGCGCTGCGGACGCCACCCCCTGCCCCGCTTGCCGCATTATTAAGCCTGGTTACGGCGACATCTATTGACTGCGCCCCGACCGGGGCGCAGCCTATCAGCAAGATGATTGCGACCGCCGCCGCAGTTGCGCCGCCCCTCATGGGTGCCGTCCCTCGCCCCGACTTTAATAAAGGCCGGATACGGCCTCTAAGAGCTTGATCACCGCATCAGGCTGAGGCAGGGTCTCGGCCGAGACGGCGGCGGCAAGGATCGACTCGATGACCCGGGGGGCGTTGTACATGATCACCCCTGAGCCACCGCCCACGATCGCCGGAGATAGGCTCTGACGCACCACCGCACCGCCCAAGCCCACAATGATCGTCAGGATGGAGATGATTCGACCGAGGGTGCCCTGCGACCAGTCCGACAACTGCGTCCACACCGAGTCGAATTCCGAGCCGCCGGTGCCAGCGTGAGCTGCACCGGCCGAAAGGGCGACCGCAATGATCACGGCGAGGACAAACGGCGCTGAAATGCCGGGTGATTTATTGAAATAGGGGTTATTTGATGACATCTCAGATCTTCTCATTAAGAGGGTTTGCGTGATGCGGCGCCGGTTTTGCCGGTTGAAGGAAGCGCCGGAGATGGGGGGCGCGACGGCTGGGAAGTTCTTGCGGCGAGAGGATCCATCAGATTCGACGGAGCCCCTCCCCCAGGCGCGCCGATTTGCCAGGTGCGCTGTTCGATTTCGGTAAAAATCAATCCCGCCAAATGCAGATCGCCGTGCTTGTCTTCGTACGGCGCCACCCATACCCGCATTACGACAGCGGGGGTGCGGACGGGAATCCGCCTGTCGTCGGGGGTGATCGGCCAGATCGCTTGGTTGTCTGTCGGAGGTTTCCCCGCATCAGCGCTGGTCTTAGCTTCCCCGGTCGTAGCTTCCGTCGCCACCATTCGACCGGATACGGCGTCATCGTAAACCTGCCTAGCGCTCTGGCAACGAGCCCCGGAGGGCATCCCGGGACAACTGAAATCACCCTCGCCGATGCTCAATGAACTGCAGCCAGCCAGCAGCATCGACGCGCAAAGCGCCGGGGCGACGAATCGTCGCCGCCACCCGGATCGATATTGATTGTGTCCTGCCATAGCGATTCCCTCAGTGGTCTGAAGGTATGCTATCGCGAATTCGCTGATCTTCGCGCGGCGGCAAAACACGCTTTTTCGTGATTTAGACGCTTGCGATTCGATATCATAAAATGATCAGGCGGGCCTTTTCTTCAAAGAAAGCCAAATTAATAATGCATAAAATAAATAGAATATAAAAATTGTTAAATATGCTGACAGCGGCTTATCCCAATTAACTTGTTGCAATACTCTTGCGCTGCTAAATCCGGCTACAAATATGACCAACAAATGACTGACTGTGACATGTATTTTTCCATTAAGGGCGTCTTTGATGGTTAAGAGAATGCGCATTGAGGATTTCTCCATTTCACTGACCGTTGGTTACGGGAACTAGCGGGCCTGTCCGGCACCGGGATTAAATTGATCCAAAAAGGACAGCGGTCCCTTTCCCTGGCCCTGCTGACCGGGCGCTCCGCTCGACCGAGCGCCCGGAGCCGCCGCCACCGGCGTGGATGCGGGATGAGCGCCGAACTTCAGCGATACGCCTCGGGTGACGATCAGGTCAACTTGCCGCCCCGCATCTATTTCGATCACTGGGAATATGTTTTTCGCCATGTCGATATAGTATTTGGCGACCTGTTCCAGAGCGGATCCGGCGCCGCCCAAGCTGGCGGACTTCAGACTGTCCACGCCAGCGAAATTGTCCTGATACTGCGTCCGCCCGCCCGGATTAGTGGACAAGATCGGCACGGGTTTAACGTCAAACGCTTTCGAGGCCCCTTCCAAAAATCCGGCCATAAGCGCCCGACCGATCACCTGCCCTTCCTTAGAGATCATGCGGCCCCGCACGCCAGCTTTGCCGTCTTCGCCGGCCACGTAGGCCGACAGCGATGCTTCAATCGGCTTGCCGTCCTTGGTGATGCAGGACAGGGTTTCGCCGCGAAGCATGGCGCGCTCGCTCGACATGTCGCCGTAGCCCGCCACCAGCATGAAGCATTCGCGGATATCGCTCCGAAAGCGGTTAGGCAATATAGCCGCGTGATTGACCCGCAACAGCGCCGGCAAGGGTTGGTCGCGCGCTGAGTTGGACGTGGCGGCGTCCATGCCGGTGATGAAGTGCGCGCCTAAAATAGACCCTGAAGGTATATAATCTCCGAGCGCGTCTTCGTTCTTTCCCGCGCCCTGCCCGGCTGACAAAGCTGCAGGTTCCGCTGATGCCGATATGGTGCGGATTTCGCCTGCTTTTAGGCCTTGGCCACTTGGCGCTGACCGATCCGGAGGCGCCGCCAACGCCCCGCCCGCCGCCGGATTGGCGCTGATGGGGCCTCCATTGCCGCCGCCATAAAGATCGCCGGCGGTAGGTCGCTGAGAGCCGCCGGCTATTGTCGGTCTCGGCGGTACGGTCGCTGTCGGCGCAATTGCGCCGCCCGTACGCCCCGCGCCGGCCCCGTCCCTGGCTGTTGTCGCGGCGGTCAGTTCATTGACCTTTCGCTGCAACTCGCCGATCTGCATTTCCAAGGCCGCGCGTTGAGCCTGGGAGGCGTCTGCGCCCTCGGGTTTTTCGGTTCGCCGTTCCCTTCGCCCAGCGTCCTCGCGTAAACGCTCCAATTCCGCTGTAGCGCCGGTTAAGCGTTCTTCCAGTTGCTTGATCCGGGCGGCCATGCTGTCCATGGAGGTCGATCGCGGGTCTTTATCCGTCAGGATGGCTTCCACGGTTGCTTGTCTTGTCGATTGCGCTCTTTGTTTCGGCGCGTCGTCGGGCATCAGCACGTACATGCCGCCCAGCAGCGCAGCGCCGCCGACGCCGAGCGTTGTCCAACGACGCGTTCGGGCGCTCAAACCCGACCAGCTCGCGGCGACATCGGTAAGCGAGATCATCGGCCATTTCCCAGTAACGACGGTCGTTCAATGATCGGCGGCGTTTGTCCGGCCGCGCGACGCAGCAAATAAATTTCGGCGGCCCCTCCCGGCGGCAACGACACCTGCGGCCAATAGGCGATCGCCACCACGTCGCGCGTCGCGCACCACGTTTCATCAAGATCAGCCTGTTGGGCGGTCTGGTTTCTGACCACGCCGACAACGGCCTCTAATGCGGCTCCGCGAAGGAGTTGGCCGCCGGTAAAGGTGATCGTTACGCCGGATGGAGCGGCGCAGACCGGGGTGCGGTCCTCACGGGAAAGCGACCGGGCGTCATAGCCGGGCGGGACCCTCCCCAAAGCGGTATCGCGCATGACGAAGCGAATCGCGTCCAGAAAGGGTTGGTCTTTCTCCCATGCTTCAGCCTTGGCCGCCGATTGCGAGGTCTTCCATCCCCGACCCTGGTCGCTCAAGGTCAATATCACCTCGCGCGGCGGCACTCTTTGCGGCACGAGGGCCAAGCCCAGCGCCACTGTTTCGTCGCCTTTGGGCGTGATGTAGAGTGTCGCTGGTTTGTCGGTGGAGACGTAGACCACGTTGCCGGAGACCTTGGTCATCGCGTCCGATGTTGTCACGACATTCGGCTCGCTGAAAGGCGTGACAAGTCGATTGAGGTGTCCGATCGCGACAGCGACAATTTCCGTGACGCCCGGCTTCATATCGATTTTGATCGGACGAGATGTGTCTTCAGGCGGCGGAATGACGTCACGCGGCACTTCTGGCAATGGAGTAATCAGCGCGGGTTGAGAAAGGGGAGGCGCGGCTGTGCTGCTGTGTTTCGCCGGCTCAGGCTGAGGCGTCGGCGCAGCCGTGGGGCTGGGGGCTGAAACGACCGGCATCTCCCGGTCCAGTTCCGCCTGCAAATCTTGTGGTGTTTGCGCCGTCGCCGCTCTGCCGACGAACAAAGACAAGAAAATGCCTGCTGCGGCGAAGACATTTGGATATTTCATTTTCATCGTCCCTGCTGGTCGCGCGCGCGGCGCTCCGCCCGTTCTTGATCGACGGTCAGTCTGTCCAGTTCTTTTTCGGTTCTAGGTTTACCTGTATAATGCTGGATACGGGTCAAAACCGGGCGAAAGTTCCTGATTTCCCATTGCATTTCGTATGTCGCCTGCTCGCGGCGCCCGTCGTCGGCAGGTCCTGTCTGGGTGCGGTATCCTGTCACGTACCATTTCCCTGACCCAGGCTCAAACACCACCTTCAGCGGCTCAAACTTGAGCGTGATGCGCGAATGAGTCAGTTCATTAACTGCCCGGTCGATATTGACCGTGACATCGGCGAAAATTTCCGGCGCCAGGAACGGTTCGAGGTTCCCCTTCACCGTTGGAGCATTTCCTGGCGTGATGTTTCCAAGCAGCATCGCAAGGCTCAAGGTCCACGCCTCGAGGTAGCCTTCGTTGGCCGAAGCTCTTGATATTTCAACCTGGCTTTTGATTTCCGGCGGCGCAATCACCACGGTTCGATCTTTGCCGGCGATGACAAAAATCAAAATCATATTGGTGATGATCAGCCCGCCGATCGCCCATCGCGAAAAGCGGTTTTCAGCCATAGCCCCTCGCCATGTATCTGAAAATCTCAGCAAGTTCACGGAATGAACCTCAAAGCGAAGGGTTCAGCGAAGGCTCGGCTTTTATTTGAAATGACCCCGAGCCGATATAGGCCGTGCAGCAGGTGTCCGTCAGCACGACTGTCCCGGTATCGCCGGTAAAAGCGCGTCGCCAAAACTCCGGCCAAAGTGAAGATCAGGGCGTTTCCCAAAGCCATGCCGACCAATAGCCCCACCAGCGTCGGCATCGCTTCATCGACCGTCCAGAGCAGGACAGTCGGCGGCTCGTCTATTGTTCGGGGGATATCCACCTGCATCCACCCCTCCTGGCTACGTGTTGCTGGATTAGATCTAGTCTAGTGCGCCTCGGCCCCTCGCCGCGCGTGCGATAAATGCCGATTTTTTAAACTTGAAGCCTGCAAAGTCGTCATCAGATTCGCTTCATCGTGTGAGCTGCCCACAATGATGCGGATAAGCCGAGGACCATCGCGCCTAAAAGAGGCGCTAGCGGATGGAATGGGAGCGGAGCCAAGGCGTAAGCGAAGAGCGTGATGATCGTCCATTTTACGATCGTTGCCGCTGTGCCGTGGACAACGGGGGAAGGATAGTCAAAACTGTATTGGCGACGCCTCCATTGCATCATGCCGTCTATTACAGCCGGCAGCGCGAAGGTCAAAAGCATGACCGGGGATATGGAAGCGATGACTTGGATTCTAACTAAAAATCGCCGCAAAATCAGGAATACAGATTCAATTGCTGTTTCAGCGGCGGGAAATATATCATATTTACCGAGCCCTTCGAGACCGGTGCTCGAATTCTTCTCATTATCGCTCGGCAATATAAAATCTTTTATTGTTTTATCAATGTTATTATCGACAATAAGATGCTTATATGTTCGTTGAGCCGCTCTCTCAGCGTCAAGAGCTCCATCGAAGCTCATATACTGAATCGCCAACTCCCGATCAATCCGCTCAATGTCCTTGATGTAATTATTTCCGTAAAAACCTGAAATAAGGGCTATTATCGCAAATTCACTAGCAACTATCACTATAAGATAGAGAAATACTTTTCCTATTTTTATTTCTGCGTCCATAATAAATGACCCTTTTTATAAATTCTTCATTAGCGCAGCTTTAATCGCCTTACGATCGTCGGCCATGCGAGAAGCATCGATCAGGATCTCGAGAAAGCGCCCGCCGCGTTCGGCTTGTTCAGACAAGAAGGCCGCCGGCGGCGTGCTTCCGGCGGCGCGCCATACCGCGCCGTCGTCGAAACGAATGACGACGCCGGCGAGGCGCTCGCATATCAAATCGCTCGTCGTCTTAATGAATGCTCTGAGGCGTGCGGCATCATCAGCTTCCCCCGCCGCCCCGTATGCCCGTAATCCCTGCGTGATCGCGTAATCCAGCAGAGGGCGGTTCTCTTCCTCCGCTTCGTGATCGCTGATCGTCAAAGCGTCGCCTAAGAAAAGGGACGCGTTTTCGGCAAACCGCCGCGCGCTCGGCCAATCCGTTTGCAGTCTTCGCAAATGCGCGGATTGCCGCGGATTTCGGCGGATGAAACCCTTCAGCCCGGAAGGTTCTGTGATTGTGTCGTTATTCAGTCGGATCATTATTCTTTACCCAGTCAAAATCGGCAGACGGCCTTTCCAGATTTCACCGCCGGCGACCCGGGCGAAGTACTCGAGATTCGGCAGTCTCCCGAGCATCCATGCGGGCAAAACCTCAGCTTCTTCTTCCATCAGCCGTTCGCCTGCGCCGCCCGAAAACTGCATGGTCTCGTGACCGCCGGTTCCTATGTTGGAGGCTTGCGTGGTCATCACGTACTTGACCCTCACCGTCGGCAAGCCTTCGGTGATGTAGGTTTGGGTGTCGTTGTCCGTCACGCGCAGGGCGATGATGTTGTTGACGTTGCCCAGCACCTGCCGGGCCTTCGCCGGGCTGCCGAGACGCGCCTCGAGATCGGCCAGCGTCTGGGTTGCTATGAGGACGCGGATGCCGGCGCCGCGGCCCTTGTTCAGCAGTTGGATCAACGGGTCATTGACCACCTCCGCCGCTTCATCGACGAAGATGTTGACCGGCTTGATGCTGTCTGACGGAGAAAAATTATAGATTTCGCTGGCCACGGCGGCCAGATCAGAGAGCATGATCGCGCCGATCGCCGATCCGACAATCGGGTCCGCGAGAGAGTCGAGGCCGACGTAACAGACCGATCTTTGCTTGATCACTGACGCCATATCGACGATCGGGCGGGGGTCGTCGTGATCCGCCGGGTCGGGCGACAGCATCGACCCCATGTGGCCCGATGTGAGCTGGCCCAATAAAGGCAACAAGGATGCGATCATTTTCCCGAAATGAGTTCTGTCGTGCTCAAACATCGACAAGAGCCCTTCCAGATCATGATTGGGCGCCGTTTCGTGAACATAGGTGCGATAAAATTGAATGAGACCGTGCGCCCGTTGCGTCGGCGCTTTTGCTTGCTGCAAATACCGTTTCGCCGCGGGATTATCCTGCCAACCGGCACCGAGTTCCGCATCGCACCAAACTTCGACGCTTTTGATGACCAACGCCTCCGTTCCGCCTTCAAGATAAGTCCGAATAGCGAGGATGCTCGGTTTATGCCCGGTCAGCAGGAGCCCCTGAATGACGTTGTTGAGGGCCATTTGCGAATAGCTTTTGAACGGGTCGCCGGGGCCTTCAGAGGGCATTTGGCCGGCGATCCGGGCGGCGAGTTCCGTGGCGCGGGCGTAGTTGCGCATCGGATCAATGCGGGCCGAGCGCTCAGGAAATGCCGGATGGAACCAGATATACCGGTCGCCCTGTCCCATCGCTTCACAAGCTCGTCTTGCGTTGGCGGCCAGTTCCTGGTCGCCCTTAGGGTCGATGATGATCACCGGCTCACCGCGCATAATCGCTTGTGAGATCAGCAGGTCGAATAACCTGGTCTTCCCGGAGCCGGTTGTGCCGACCACCAGCAGATGCCCTTTGGTCATATCGATCGGCAGATGAAAATGTTGTTCTTCAAGACTGAGACCGTGCAGCCAGCTGGCGCCCATCTGAGCGGTGTTTTTGGGCAAGAGATCCCGCTTGTCCCGCGACTGCAAATCAAACGCCAATTGGGTCTGAGGCTGGTCCCAGGTAAAGCCGTAACCGAGCCAGATATTATCGTCGCGCATGTATTTGCGCAGCTCTGAGAGCTTGATGAAGTGCAGTTTTTTACCTGAAAGACCCGCTTTGCGGACGTGCAGCCGACGGGCTTGGCGCGCCCGGCGGATTGTCATGAACCCGGCGATCGCCGCCGCCGCTATAAACGGCGGAGCGAAGAGCCCCGTCGCCCAAGGGGCCGCCGCTGAAGCAAAGGCGGAGGCGAGCCATGTCGCGGCGGCGGCGGCCTCGTAATTGGGACGCCATGGTATCTCATATTTATTATTCTGCATTGACGTCGGCTTTCTTGAACAGGAACGAGTCGCCGTCCTTTTTGATCACCGACCAATTCCGCATTTCAGCGCTCAGAACGATCAGCGGGAAGCTGGGGAACAGCCTTTCGATCGCTCTCTTTGGAACGCTGCGCCACGCGCCTTCATCCTGCACCCATTCAGCCGGCGGCTCCGCCAAGACCTCACGCACCAACGTCGCCACAGCTTGGACCAGCTCCGGGTCGCCCGCAGGAGCATCCTTTTTACGCAAGGCCGGCAAATCATCGGCATCCCCCGCGCCTACCGAACCCCTATGATCCGACTTGGGCGCTGAAATTTGCGCTGTCTCCGCGCTTGGCCCGACAGCGACCGGTGTCGTGCTCAGAATTTCAGGCGCCGGGACGCCGTCGGCGGCGGTTGAGAGCGATCGGGCTATTTCATCGCATACGACAAATCCTTTGACGCCTGCGATGGTCCAAACCCACGCCGATCCGGGATCGTAACGCATGATCCAGCCGCTCTTGATCAGCGCCTGCGCTGCGTCGCCCAGAGCGGCTCCGGCGGAATCCGGATGTTTGATCACCTCGAGCAGCCATTCAGGGTGCCTGATCAAGGTTTTCTCACCGATCATGCAAAGCATCTCACCCCAGGCGGCCCGTCCTTCAGCGATATCCCTTGCTGACGCAAGCAGCGCCCGCCCGAGCCAATCACTTTCCAGCAACGGCAAGCATGGGTTTTCGCCGCCTGCCGCCGGCCCTGCGTCATGCCGCGGCGGGTGAACTTGCGATGGAGGCCCCTCCCCTGCCTGTCGTGCAATTGCCGGCGAGACGCTGGAACCAGGCCGGGCCGGGAGGGCGACCGCTTCATCGGGTACGATTTTTGTCCCGTCCTCTCCCTTTGATCCGGCCCCTGCCCTCTCTTGAAATATCGGGGGCGACACGACCGGCTCCGCAGCAACCTGATGCACCGCTTTTGCGTTCGGCACGGGGCAGGACCCCTCCTTCGCCTTGATTGCAGCCGTTTCATTTATTATGGGTTCCGCCGCCACCGTCTCTTTGACGGCTGCCTCTGGCGACGCTTCCGGGATTGTCGGCGGAGAAGCCGGTGAACTATCGCCCGTCCGCGCCTCTGCCGCCTTCACCTTCTCATTTTGGTTCAGAATGATCGCCCCTCTTTCGAAAGGAGGCGTGTGGTCAAAAAGTTCATCAAGATGGGTAAGGCGCAAAAAATATAAGCGCACCGGTTTCGCCGCTGATAATGATTGCGGCGCAATCGGCCAATAGCGATATTTTTGTGCATCTACAACATATTGGCGGGCAAGCCCTCTTTCAATCAGGATATCCGCCAATACATCATGGCTTCTGGAGATGCCGGGAACCTCGTGTTCGCGTAAGTGGTCAATGATATTCTCAGCCGCGGTCTTCCACACAAGAAAACAAGCCTTGTCCCCGTCAAGATCAAGCAGCCACAGCGGCCCACCCGGCTTGTTCGGCGTCCATTTCTGACTGGCGATCATGTGTCTGGCGGCGGTCAGGATAAATCCTTCGACCGGAACGCCGATGCCCGGATCTTTGATGGCCCCCTCGCCTGTCCTCGCAAGGTCGCGAGCAACGCTCGTGCGATCAGCCGCCTTCACAATTTCGCCCATGGCGAGTTGTTCGGCAGCCCCGCCCTGGGGCTGAAAGCTGGCGATGAGGGCCATTGTCGCCTCCCCTCCCCCGTCGCCTAACCACACCAACGTATCTTTCGGGAGTAACCGACTGACGGCTCCCGCTCCGACAACTTCATGCCGTCCTTTGCGCCCGCGCACCCAACGCAAATAATAACGCTGGATTTGGCAGCGCAGGGCCCAATCTTCGATCGTTTCGGTGAGCGGCGTCCATCGTTGCCCGCCGTCGCGATCAACGACCTCAAGATCCGTCACCGGTTTCCCGATGTCGTGGTACAGCCCGGCCAGGAAAATCGCCAACCTCCATCGAGGTTCCCAATGCTTGCGCTGAAGCGGTGTCGCTCCTGCCTGAAAGGCGTGTGCGGCGGCGGCCCGTCCCGCCAGGAATGCGACTTCAAGGCCGTGGTGGAGGAGGCCGCCGGCGCCGCGGTGATGGTGCGCTTCGCTCGCCGGCAGCAGATGCGCGAAGGCCGCATAGGCCCTGATCGCCGGCTCGACGATTGAGGCGTATTCGTCGTCGGTCATAGGAAACAACTGCCGGATATCCCGGAGGAGTGCGGCTTGCGTCGTCAGAACGCGAGAAGAGGAGACCGCCGGCAATCCTTTTGCAAACGGAGGGTATACCGGGATCTCCTCGTCCGGTTCGCTACTCGACAGAGATTGCTGGGGAGCCCTGCCCCTCTGAATTATTTTTTGCAGCCAGTTACTCATCATCCCATTTTACGGTCGGTCGCCGGTTTCCGCCTCTCTGCAAAATATCGATTTTCGTCATTTTGCTCAGAGGCGGATGATGGTTACGGGGGGCTATCATGACGGTTTCAACGAGCTTTCACGGAAACCGCATGACCCGCCTCTCCGCTTTGCTTCTTGCCGTCGCTCTTGGCGCTTGCGCGCCCGCTGAAGATCATGGCGTGCCCGCCGCCGCTCCCGCCCCGCCGCCTCGCTTCGGCGCTTCTTATGGATGGAGCGGCGCCTATGACGCCGGGGCGGCCACGGGTAAAGAGGGCTACGCGCACTTCTTCTCACGCCGCGACGAACAGGCGGCGGTCGCGTCAGTGGGCGCCGACCAGGCGAACCGGGAAGAGGCCCTGCAGCGGATTGTGGAATCAGTCCTGCGCTGGCATGCCGAGGGAACACCCAGCCGCTGATCCCGGCTGTCCTTAGAGCATTTTTGCAGCCCTAATCATTCTAACATTATTCAATATATTCAATATGTTATAGTAATTTTGTCGTTTAGATACCCTCATTAATCCCTGCCGCCCGCCGGCGCTCAAGCTCTTGCTCGTCTGTGTCCTGGTTTTCATATGCCGGACTTGATGAGTTTTATCACTCTGATTTCATTGAAATTTTTCTGTAATCAGTCCTTTTTGCAGCCGAAATCCCCTCATTCCACCGCTGCAAAATGACGATTTTTCGCATTTATCGTCCCCTTCCTATATCCGTGGCGTGTTTTGGGGCCGCGCTCTCAATCCGCCTTTTCTGCATGCCAAATCCTGGCATAATTTACTTTATTATCAGTATGTTATATCAGGCTTATCACCAGGAATGAATCCATCGCTCCGGCTTCATGGACGGCTCCTCAAGCGCCGAAACAAATGATCGGGCGGGACGCTAAATACGTTTAACATATTGATTTTACGATAACAAATGCGCTCTTCTCACCATTCTGCATCCTAAATCCCCGTTTGCCCTGTTCAATGTCTCAAATTTTTCAATTTATTGACCGGCAGCTTAGCGGTACGCGAAAGCAGCTTCATAGTCGCCGTTCATCTTGATTTTGCAGGTGAAATCACATGAATATTCTCATGTATTTCAATAAGTTAGATTGTCATTAATCTGCCCATAAGGGATCTGACAGCGGCTGTGACGCTCTTCTCTTTCACACCGGCGGCGCTCTCAGACATGCCACGTCGTGGGGAGCGTTATGGCCGTTTCTGCATATTTCTGGACATTTGCAGCCGAAATCACGAATCAAGGCTATGGTAAATATCTTCGTAATGCGTATTGCTATCAGCAATCATGGTTTATGAGCGTCGGGAGGGGTTATGAAAAAGGGGGGAGTGACTGAATCGCGCGCCATGGCGCCCTTGCCCCTGTTCGATTCCCCGCTGCTTGACCCGGCCAACAATACGCATGCCTTGGCGCGTTATCCTTTTTTCCAGCTTGAGCGTAATTCGAGCCGGCGCAGCCTGACATTCGTTGACGGAGACTGCACTTTTACATGCAAGGCCGTCGAGGGAACCAACCTGCCTACTATCTTTGATCGCGACTGGCTGCTCTACGCCATCTCGATTATCATATCGAAAATGGACCGCGGAGAAGAACCTAGTCGCACCGTCATGGTCAGCGCCCACGATTTTCATCGAGTGACCAACCGCGACAGCAGTTCTCGCTCTTACTCCAACATGGCAGCACAGATTGAGCGTTTGCGTGGCGCTCTTGTAAAGACCAATATCGAAACCGGCGGCCAAGGAGCGACCGGATTCTTTAACTGGTTAGATACCGGAACGCAAATAAATTACGACCGAGAAAATGGTCAACGGCGTATGGTGTCGGTTACGCTTGTTTTGTGCGACTGGCTATTCAGAGCAATTAAGCTCGATGCTCAGAACTATCGCCTGCCCCCTGATTATTTTAATTTGTCGCCCATTGACCGTCGTCTCTATGATTTAGCACGAGCCAATGCCACTCCAACTTGGGAAACAAGTTTGGGTGAGTTGCAAAAATATGTGGGTTCGGACGGTCATGCCCGAAATTTTAAGCAAGCTGTCTCCGCAGCTAGCATCCCCGGTTATGCCGTAACCTTAACTGATCGATACATTCAACAGGAAGGTCGCCGCGGGCGGCCTTCCTCAGAACATCAAATCGTCGTGATCACTCAGGAGTCACACAAGAAGGCGCTTACCGCCCAGAAACCCAAAGCCCCAGCGCTGCGACGCCGTAAGGCTGCCCGCGGGCATGAAGGAGAAGTAGGAACGCTACTTTAAAAAAATAAACCGCACCCCACCGTTGGCGCGGCGAGGTGCGGTTGATCGGAATGACAGCCTCTGATGCAGCTATCTACCCTGTAGCAAGACGTAGACTAGCTGTCCTCAGTCAGGATTGCAAGCGAATCGCTTCAAAAATGCGGTTCGCAACGGTGGCTGTTACCCGATCGCGTCCCCTTAATTATGGGAGTTTGCGATCATGACGAACACGACATAGGCAAGATCACGCCGCTCACACAGAAGACGAATCCGCTTTGGTCATCAAGACGGCATAGGTTTGTTGCGCCTTTTTTTAGCGCAAGTGAGCGCTGCGGATTTCACCGGACGATTTGACTATCTGTAACAATTGACGCGCTGTTCGCCCATCGGCTTTCAGCGGCAGATGGTCGTTTCTCGTCAATTCCCCAATAAAATTTGAAATCAGGGCGAAGGCCCTGTGGAGGACTATTGCCATGGCGATAGACCGCAATGCGCGTGCGCGTCTTTTTCAGCGCATCCAGGCCGATCGATCCCTGACACTAGGCGCACGAGCCATAGCCAGGGCGATCGTACAGCTGTCGGACGGCATGGGCCGTTGCCGGCGCACCTATGACGCCCTCGCATCGGCGGCGGGCGTGGACCGCCGCACGGTGTCGCGGGCGTTAAAACACCTGGGCCGCTATATCGACATTCACCGCAGCCGCGTGATTCGACCGGGTCGCAACGGCGGGCGGCTGGTCATGGCCCGCGGGGTCAACCTCTACATGGTGCGTCTGCCGGCGGACTTCGCTGCTTCACACAAGGGGCAGGACGCCACGGAATCTACA